>Ga0134124_10005248_pt1 | contig 10415 bp, 7 predicted proteins | sample KB304_FD_96880 | JGI IMG/M metagenome (GOLD analysis project Ga0134124, IMG submission 96880) | Terrestrial soil microbial communities without Nitrogen fertilizer from Kellogg Biological Station, Michigan, USA - KB3-0-4 | ecosystem: Environmental > Terrestrial > Soil > Unclassified ... | reverse complement strand
TTATTACTCGATCACTGGCACGAACCTCGGCGAACTGCGCCAGTCGCTGCGCGCGTCCCGGCCCTGGAATAATAAATTCGCCGTGGACGGCAGGACCGACTGGCGGATTGAATGGAAGTTCAAGTTCGATGCCTCTGCTGGCGGCTGCCGGTGCAGTTCTTTCACCACTAAAACCACCATCACCACCACGCTTCCGAGTTGGCGAGCGCCAACCAACGCACCTCCCACGCTCACCAAAACCTGGGTCCGCTACTTCACGACGCTAGCCCAACACGAAGCCGGTCATGCGCAGTTTGCGTTGGACGCGGTAGCGGAACAACACGAACGCATCAAGGAAGTCGGCGAAGAGCCGGACTGCGCCGCGTTAAAGAAAAAGATCAACGCCCTCGCCAACCAAATTGTGGATGACTATCGCCAGCGGGACAAGGAATACGACCAGCGCACCGAGCACGGCGTCAAACAGGGAGCCGTTCTGCTCGGACCGATCCGGAAAAGCGACCCGAAGCCGGAGTGACAAATGCCTGTTTGAGTGTTTGAGAAAGGAAGTTGAGTTTCGTTCACGTCAGATTAGATTTCCGCCGTGCCGATGACGCTCGATCAAATCGTAGAAGAGACCCGCGAGATGCCACCTGAGGTCGTGGCGGAGTTGGTGGATCGGATCATGGTCGCGCGTCACGGCGGCGTTGAACCCTCCGTCGCCTCGGCTTGGAAGGCCGAGACGGACCGGCGCATTGCGGAGATCGAAGCCGGAAAAGTGAAGGGTGTTCCTCTTGAAGATTCGCTGGCGCGTGCACGCAAAATCGCCGGCCTGTGAATTTCCTGCTTTCATCCCGAAGCGGATGCGGAATTTGCCGAGGCGGTGCGTTATTACTCTGGAGTTTCTCCTGAACTCGGCGTGCGTTTCTATCGCGAGATGGAGCGGTTGTTCCGCGAAGCCTGTGCCGACCCCGACCGTTTCCGCAGATTTGATCCTCCGGCGCGAAGACATTTCAGCCGGGATTTTCCGTACGCCATCATTTTCTTGGAAAAGCCCGATTCGCTTTGGATCCTTGCTGTCATGCACATGAAACGTCGCCCCGGCTACTGGCGCGAACGGCTCAGTTGAAAAATAAGCCGAAAGTAATTGCTGAAAGGAACGCTACTGCGCGCAATTCGAGCTCGCCCGATCAAGCGTGCGGCTTCGCTCGGATTCACGCCGGTTTTACTTCCACAAACGCGCGGTGGATTTTACCTTCTTTGGCCTGGCAGAGGAAATAGCCCTTTTCTTTCGAGCCATCGTGGTTGCCACGGAACAAGGAGCAACACTTGTTGGTCGTAAGAAAGGCGCTTCGAATTTGCCGCTCAGTAAACGCGTGGAAGTGTCCGCAGAAAGCGGCTTGCAGGTTGTAATCCGTGAACCGCTCGAGGAAAGCGTCGGTGTTTAGCGGTCGCGAGGGCACTAACGGTCCCATGGGAAAATGTGTAAAGACGATCAGGGGCCGTTTCTTGTCCAATTTCGGCAACTGATCATCGAGCCATTGCAAGGTGGGCTGCTGGATTTTGGTGCTGCCTCCGCGCTGGCCTTCGGTGGTGTCCAGGCCGAGGAACTGCCACCGTTGATGCTCGAAAAAATAATTGAGGCGACCGGGGAAAATATCTTCGTAGGCTTTGCGGTCAGTTTGGGTGAGATAATCGTGGTTGCCGATCACGCCGTAAGTGGGGATGCCGAGTGTTTTGAAGATGTCGTTCACGGGTCCGATTTGTTCGGCTTTTCCATTTTCGACGTAATCGCCGACGATCAAACAGAAATCGGCCTTGCTGGTTTTCATTTGCGCGACGACTTGTTCGAAATACTTGCCGCATTTCTCGTCGTGGTAATGCAGATCGTTGACGACGATAAAACTGAAGTCACCGGAGTTACCCTCGCCCTCGGCGCGTAGCGCACCCGGCCACAAGCCCAAGGCCAGCAAACTCCCGGCGCCAAGTTCAAGCATTTCCCGGCGCGAATATTTTTTTTGTTCAATCATAAAGCCTCGGCGATTTGAAAGTGGTTAGTTCAGCAGCATTTTCATCCGGCTAATCTCCCTGGAATATGTTTCTCCCCCGAAGGATTGGCAAGATCGCCGACGAAGGAACCTTTCGAGGATTGCCAGGCCCTTGGCCACCCGCTACAACTTCATAGCCATGACCATTGATGCCGGACAATTTCGCTCGCCGCAGGTCGAAAGCGTCGAAGCTCCGCGGTGTGCTTCAGCGCGCGCCGAGACCGCAAACGCGGCCCTCCTTAAATTGCCGCCATTTTTGGCTACGCGCTGCCGGGTCAGCTTCTTGTCCTTCCTGGTTTTGGTTGCGCCGAAGGTCCTCCTGGCTGACGACCTCACAGCGCCGCCAATGGAACGCGGCCGGGCGGTTACCTATCGCAACGATCATCCCCACGTGCCGTGGTCGATTCACATCGTCACAGTGGACCGGTCGCGCACCGACTACGAATTGGTTACGACGCTGGCGCGCGGAACCATTTTCGGACTTAGCCCAATCAGCACCCAGGTTAAATCGATTCCGCCAGAGCTGGGCCGGCCCATTGCGGCGGTCAATGGCGATTTTTATCAGCGCGAATCGCCGACTCACAACGGCGATCCCATGGGGCTGCAAATTCTCAACGGCGAACTGGTCAGCGGCCCCAATCACAGCGAATGTTTTTGGATCGACACCAATGGCAACCCGCAAATCGGCCGGGTTGTGTCGCAATTCAAAATCACCTGGCCCAAGGGTGAGGTGACGCCGTTTGGGTTGAATGAAGACCTGAACAAACTCCCCGCGGTGTTGAACACACCGAGGCTGGGAAGCTCCACGCACATCCGGAGCGGACGCGAATTGATTTTGGAGAGCCAGGGCGACGAGCCGTGGCTGCCCCTGAAGATCGGCCAGACTTATTCAGCGCGCGTGCGGGAAGTTCGGCCAAACGGCGACACCCGTCTGAACCACGACATCATGGTGCTCTCATTGAGTCCTGAACTGCTGGCACGGATACCTCGGGTGGAGGCCGGCGCAGTGTTGAAAATCTCGACCGCCACGTCGCCCGATTTGAAGGGAGTCAAGACTGCCATCGGCGGCGGCCCGGCCCTGGTCCACAACGGCCAGCCGGTGCGGGCGGACCGTCAGTTGCAACTCGAGCATCGCACCGCCCTGGGCCGGCATCCGCGCTCGGCCATTGGCTGGAACAAAAAGTTCTTCTTCCTGGTCGAAGTGGACGGACGGCAACCGGACTTGTCGATCGGCATGAGCTTTCCGGAGCTGGGGAACTACATGGCCAAGCTCGGCTGCGAAGAGGCTCTCAACCTGGATGGCGGCGGGTCCTCGACCTTTTGGGTCGATGGCCACGTGGTGAACAGTCCGTGCGACGGCACGGAACGCAGCGTGGCCAACGCCCTGGTAGTGGTGCGAAAGGAGACGGGACAGGGTCGCTGAATCGAAAGCTCCTTTGTCCCGCCATGGAACGAACCGACAACGTTCAACTCTGCTGAAACTTTTTTCCTGATGGCGTGTTTTTGCTCTGGTGTTGCCCATTGGTTTGGCCACGAGGCCAAAAATTACCGAGCCTGTAAAATTAATTGAAACTTTGTGACCAGCGTGGCGCGTCAATAGGTTGGCACCTGGCAACTTGGCAGAGGGCCCATGCCGTGCGATGATTTGGCCGGCGTTGGAGTCCAAGCGTTAGCTTGTGTTTGATTGAGGCCCACCGCTCTCTTGGCCATTGAGTTCCGGCGGGACAAGCTAAGCTTGGACTCCAACGCCCGGGCGGAAAGACATGAAGACTTACATTAGAGTTGAAAAACTGTTTGCCGGGTGGGCAATACTCTTGCCGGTTCAGTGGAAACTCGGAATTATCCTCGGCCTGCTGTGTTGGCCGGCGTTGGTGCGCGCCGACGCCGACCTCAGCACGCCACTTTCCAGCGGAGGTCGCGGATTCACTTATCATCATGACATAGTTGCCGGCGTGCCTTGGTCCATTCACATTGTCAAGATTGACCGCGAGCGCACGGATTTCGAGTTCACCACCACGCTTGCCAAAGGCTCCAACTTCGGTCTCAGCACTCTCACCGAACAAATCAAGGTGCTGCCGGCGGAGTGGGGGCATCCGGTGGCGGCGATCAACGGCGATTTCTGGAACGAGCATCCCAAATATCCCGGCGATCCCAAAGGCCTGCAAATTCATCACGGCGAACTGGTCAGCACGCCTTCGGAGCGTCCCAGCTTTTGGATCGACCCGGCGGGCAAACCGCAGATCGGCACCGTCACGACGCAATTCAAAGTGATCTGGCCAAACGGCGCGACGACGCCCTTTGGCATCAATGAAGAACGTGAATACAACACGGCCGTCCTTTACACCCCAACGCTGGGTCCATCCACACGAACAACGGGCGGGCACGAATTGGTGCTGGAGTCCATTGGTTCGGTCAACGGGCTGCCGCTGCGCGCTGGCCAAACTTACGTCGTCCGCGTGCGCGAAGTGCGTGATAAGGGCGACACTCCGATCAGTCGCGACTCGCTGGTGCTGTCCCTCGGCCCGCAGTTGGTGGCGCGTCTGCCCAAGATTTCGCCGGGCATGGAATTGAAAATTGCCACGATGACTTCACCTGATTTGAGCGGCGTGACAACCGCCATCGGCGGCGGTCCGGTGCTCGTTCATGGGGGCAAAGCGATGGAATGGAAACCGCCACCGCCCCGGCATCCGCGCACGGCCATCGGCTGGAACGAAAAATATCTGTTTCTGGTCGAAGTGGACGGAAGGCAGGCGGGGTTATCGGTCGGCATGACTTTTCCCGAACTGGCCGATTACCTGGTCAAGCTCGGTTGCGAGGAAGCGCTGAATCTCGACGGCGGCGCGTCCACCACCATGTGGGTTTATGGCCAGGTGATGAACAGCCCGTCGGCCGGCCACGAACGCAACATGGCCAACGCGCTGGTTTTATTGCAAAAGGAGAAGCCACTGAAATGAGACGAGGTAGCGCTGCGTTGGAGTTCAAGCTTTAGCTTGCTCCGGCCACCTGGTCAGTCACCAGTCTGGCAAACTGAAGCTTGAATTCCAACCCAGTGGCGATCCGAACTCTCGTCTTTCGTCCTCGTACTCGAAAACACTGGACCGACAGCCTTAACCCTAAATCCGGCAGTTGATTAACCGCAAAGATCGCAAAGATCGCAAAGCAGGGAACTTGAGGCAAAGCGGGTTCTCACCGGAAAGGTGATCCGGTCTATCTTCCCAAGTGATTATTTTTCTCTGTGTTCTTTGCGTTCTCTGCGGTTGAACTGCTCTTTTTGGGTTAACCGTTTTTTTTGGCACGCTCTTACTCGTGTCGTAACGCTTCGATGGGGTCCAACTTGGCGGCTGATTTGGCCGGATACAGTCCGAAGATGATGCCAACGGCGCCGGAGATGCCAAAAGCCAGCAACACCGACCACGGCGTGACAATCGTTTTCATGCTGGTGAGGTGCGACACCGCGAACGGAATGATCACGCCCACCACCACACCGATGAGTCCGCCCCCAACGGAAAGCACCACGGTCTCGACGAGAAATTGCATGGTGATGTGTTGTCGTTTGGCGCCGAGCGCGCGCCGGATGCCGATCTCGCGCGTGCGCTCCGTCACTGTCGCCAGCATGATGTTCATGATGCCAATGCCGCCGACCACCAACGAGATCATCGCGATGGAACCGAGCACGATGTTGAAGCGGCGCTTGGTTTCTTCCGCCTGGCGCAACAACTCCAGCGGCACGACAACCTCAAAGTCGTCCTTGCTGTGAAAATGATTCAGCAGCGCCTTGATCTGGGGATCGGCGGTTTCCACGGCGGCGATATCGTGCATTTGCACGGTCAGCCGGTGCAACTCGACTTTCTCGATTTCCTGGCTGCCGGACGTGCGGCGCACGAGCACGTCGCCGAAGCGTGTGCGCGCGGCGCTCAGGGGAATGTACATGTTGTTGTCGAGCGGCTCGCCCTCGGCTTTGCCAGTCTGCGGGCGCTGCTCCGTCATGGCCGTTTCACGCACCAGACCAACCACCCGGTAGTAAAAGGCATCGACTTTGACGGACTGTTGGAGCGGGTCCTGATAAGGAAAAAGCCGGTCGGCCAGGCCGGCGGTGAGTACGCAGATATTTTCGTGGCTTCGTTCATCCGTCTCGGTCAGGAACCGGCCTTGCACGACGTCGAGTCGGGCGACTTCCCGGTAAAACGGCAACGTGCCGATGACCTGGCAGGGAATGTTGTTTTGGGCAAAGCGAACGTTTTCGCGAATGATCCGGACGGGCAGCACGCGCACGACGCCGGGGATCGTGGACTGGATGCGCGCGCCATCGTTGTAGGTGAGGCCATATTCGATCATTTGACTTTTGCCCATGCCGGACAATTTCACATCTTCCGTAGGCTTGATGCTATTGATGATAATATTCTGGCTGCCGAGTTTCTTGATCGACTCCTGGGCTTCCTGGGAGGCGCCTTCGCCGACAGCCAGCATTCCGATCACCGAGCAGACGCCGAAAATAATGCCCAGCATCGTGAGCACGGAGCGCAACTTGTGAAGCAGCAGGCTCTTCATCCCGAGCCGAACGGTGCTGAGCAATTGGAAGCTAAAGGGATTCATGCTAGTTCCGCTGCGGGATGGAGCGGTTGACGGCCTCACGTTCGATCACGCCATCGCGCATGTGAATGACGCGATGCGCCCGCGCCGCCACCTTTTCGTCGTGCGTCACCAGCACAATGGTTTTGCCGTGCGCGTTCAGATCGTCAATCAGGTCTAACACCTCCTGTCCAGTGCGCGAGTCGAGATTGCCCGTGGGTTCATCGGCGAGCATCAGCAGCGGATCGTTGACCAGTGAGCGCGCAATGGCCACGCGTTGTTGTTGTCCGCCGGAAAGCTGGTTGGGTCGATGATGAAGGCGGTCACCCAGTCCGACCAATGCGGCGAGCTGCTCGCAATGCTGCTGGTATGCGCGGATATCCTTGCCCTGATAAATCAGCGGGACCTGGATATTCTCGAGAACGGTGAGCTGCGCAATCAGGTTGTAAGATTGAAAAATAAAACCGATCTGGTGTCCGCGTGCCTCGGACAACTCATCATCCGGCATGTGCGAAACATCGATACCGCCAAGAAAGTATTGTCCCGCCGTCGGGCGATCCAGACAGCCGATGAGATTGAGCATGGTGGATTTGCCGGAACCGGAAGGTCCCATGATGGCCAGGTATTCGCCGGGATGCACCGCCAGGTCCACGCCGCGCAACGCTCGCACGGCGACTTCGTTACCGAGCAGGTAACGTTTCTCGATGCCTTCAAAGCGAATGATGGGCTCGGCCGCTGGCATTGGTAATAGTGGGTTAAACAGATACGCAGGGTCTCCGCGACCTGCCATACATCGAACGAGCCGCTTCTCCCTCTAATGTGAAAATTAAGCGTGAAAAAGCACTCGCCCTCACCCCCGGGGAGAGGGAGAATCGTTTCCAGTCCGTCCGCCGGATTGAAGCGATCCGGCCCGCCGAAAGTCTCCCCAAGGGAGAGGGCCGGGGTGAGGGGGAACAGGACCACCAAAAAGCGCTGACAATGATGTTCAGGCTTAATGAGGATGGCACCTCATTGCGGTAAAACTTTTGCGCAGTCATGCAACTTACTTGGCAAGCGAGGTGTTGGTGCGGGCCTCGTGACTAATTTGTTCGCGCATCGCGTCGCGTTCTTTATCATCCAACACTCCGTCCCGGTTCTTATCAAATTGTTGCAGCAGGGTTTGTTGATTGGTCCGGCTGCTGGACTCCGGATAGAATTGCCGGCGAATGGCGTCCGGATCCAGCGGCAGCGGGCCGCCCGCACGCGTCGAAACGCTTACCCCTTTTTCAGCAGAACCCTTGGGGCCCGGCTGTCCCGCGCTGGACGATTTGTCACCACCGATTTTTTTCTTGCCAGACGCGCTGCGGTCTTTGCCGGGTTTGCCTTGTTTTGCCGAGCGAGCCGTCTGATTGGTTCCGGCCGCTGGCAAGGTTTCGCCCTGGGCAAGGACCGCGCCGGACAAATCCTTTTCTTCCTCGAACGGCGGCGCCAGCAGCACCCGGTCGCCTTCTTTCAAACCGGTAGTGATTTCGATGAACTTCGCGTTGTACATCCCAACACCGACCGGCACGGGCCGCTGCGGTGCGCTGGCCAGGAAAACGACCTGTTGGCCTTTGCGCGTCGCGACAGCCTGGATCGGAACGGTCAGCACGTTCGCCAGGTTTGTGATGATGACTTCTGCTCGCGCGGAGACGCCGGGCTTCACGTCGGGCAGCTTGTCGGTAACGAGAATCTCGGTGGCATAGACTTTCAAATTGGGATTGCTCCAGCGGCTCTGGCTGTCGGGCACCACACCCACTTTGTTCACTTCGCCTTGAAACCGTTGGTCGGGCATCGCATCCAGAACGACGAACGCTGGTTCGCCGAGGTGCACCTGGTTGATGTGCGACTCATGAATGCGCAATTGCAGCTTCATTTCGGAAACGTCGGGCAGCTTAATCAACTCCTGCCGATTGCGGACGATGGCGCCTTCTTCGATCATCGACTCGCTGCTGAACCGGTAGCCGCTGGGAAAAACCACCAGTCCATCCTGCGGCGCGAATATTTTGGTGGCCGCCAGTTGCTTGAGGTCGCGCTCGAGCTTTTTCTGACTCAATTCCAAAGTGCTTTTCTGCGTTTCGACATCGGCCCGGTATTGGGCGATCAGGCGTTCACCCTGGAGCGTGGCGCGGGCCAGATTCTCTTTGGCCTCCTGGAGCGCGGCTTCGAGGCTGCGTTTCATTTTGGGCTGGTCGTAGGTCGTCAACATCCAGAGGGCTTTTTGCGCTTGTTCGAGTTTCAGTTTGAATTGGGAAACCGCCAACTGGTCCTTATCGAGATTGCTCTTCGTTTCGAAGCCTTGTTCGTAAAGTTTTTTGCTCCACTGGAGGCGGTCATCGGCGATCTGCAGATTCTCCAGCACGTTGGTGATCTCGATTTGCGCGTTGCGCTGTCCCTGCAACATTTCACCCTTGATATATTTCTCCAGGTCCGATTCGGCGAACTCGGCTTTGAGCCTGGCGGCCTGCACGGTGCTGTCCACGATGCTCTTCTGAATCTCCAGTTGCTGCTCCGCCTGAATCACGCCGAACTGCGCTTTTTCCACGTTGATCTGTTGCTGACTGACCGCATCCTGCGTGGCAGAGGAATCCAATTCGACCAGCAGGTCACCCTGTTTCACATAAGTCCCCTCCGGCACGATGTAAATGATGCGCGCCACGCCCTCGACCTCGTTGCGAATGCTCACTTCGTTGACCGCTTCCAGCGTGCCGCCTTCGACGATGGAGATGAGAAAATCGCCGCGCTTAACTTCATAAAAAGTGGAGGCCTGCGTCGGCGGACCGGAATGCCTGAACAGCATCGCCAGCAGCGCAATCACCGCAATAGCGACGCCCCCGGAAAGAAGGGGCCGCTGTTTCGCCCGGTGGATGACGGTCAGGAAAAGAAGGCGCAAATTCATGTTCAGTTCTTGAAGAATTGCTCCGGCGGAAGGATCGGCTCATTTGTTGGTGGTGCTTTCGCTGCCACGACGCCCCTTGGAAAAAAACCCGCGAGATGATCCTTCAGCCAGAACTTTTGCAGCTCGGTGTCCAGCGCGCCAATGTCGAGCATGAGTTGCAACCGCGCTTCCTGATAGGCGACCAGCCCGGCAATCACCGCAGTTTGCGCGGCGATCTGTGCATCCTGCGACTCCACCACATCGCGCACCTCGGCGCGGCCCGCTTGTTGCAAGAGCGTCGTGCTTTCAACCCGGCGGTCGGCGACCTCGAGAGCGTTGGTTTGAATCTGGTAGTTCTGGCGGCGTTGGTCCAGAGTCCGAACGCCTCGCTGGATGTTGTCTTTGAGCGTATCGAGTGTGAGCGTCAGATTGCGAAGTTCCGCTTCGAAGGAAACCAAAGTGGCCCGGTAGTTATTGCGCTCGCGTAACCGGTCAATCGGCAGGTTGAGCTCCAGGCCGACACCCGCGCGGATTTTGTCAGGGTCGAACTTGGTGTAGTCCGTAGGCGGATCGGAGTTGAGCGAGGCATTGGCAAACAAATTCAGGTCGGCTTTCAAGCCATTCGCCGCAACACGGATTTTGCGTTTCAGGTCCTCGAAACGGTCGATCTCATTGAGAACCTGCAGTTGCTTTTGCACGGCCAGCCGGTACGCCTGTTCGGCATCGAAGGGCGCCGGGATCAGGCCGATTTGCTCGACTTCCTTCAGCGCCTGGTCATCGAGATCCAGTTTCTCCCCCAGGGACAGGCCGAGTTTGATTTTGAACTGATCCAGCGCGTTTTGATAAGTAGCCACCGCGTTGATGTAGTTATTTTTGGCGCCGAGTTCCGCCTGGCGCGCCTGATCGACCCCCGACAGACTTTCGCG
>Ga0134124_10005247_pt1 | contig 10416 bp, 8 predicted proteins | sample KB304_FD_96880 | JGI IMG/M metagenome (GOLD analysis project Ga0134124, IMG submission 96880) | Terrestrial soil microbial communities without Nitrogen fertilizer from Kellogg Biological Station, Michigan, USA - KB3-0-4 | ecosystem: Environmental > Terrestrial > Soil > Unclassified ... | reverse complement strand
GGCCTCATTGGCGTCACGCACCTTGCGGTTGTAGCCGGCAATGTTGCGGACCCCCAGGGCCGACATCAGCGCATAGCGCCGATCCATTTCGGCCACCGACCAGCGCAATGCATTGGCGGCCTGCTTCATGTCGGTGACCACCGGCGCCAGCAGATGCGGGATGCCCTCGTATACCGACAGTTCCAGCATCTTCGGGTCGATCATGATCAAGCGCACATGCTCGGCCGTGCTCTTGTACAGCAGCGACAGCACCATGGCGTTGATGCCCACGGACTTGCCCGAGCCTGTGGTGCCGGCGATCAGCAAATGCGGCATCTTGCCCAGGTCGGCCACCACGGCATGACCGGCAATGTCCTTGCCCAGGGCGAGCGCCAACGGCGACGCCGCCTCTTCGTAGGACTTCGACTTGATGATCTCGCCCAGCGTGACCATCTCGCGCTTCTCGTTGGGGATCTCCAGACCCACGACCGGCTTGCCGGGAATCACCTCGACCACGCGCACAGAAACAACGGACAGCGCACGCGCCAGATCCTTCGAAAGGCCAGAGATCTGGCTCGCCTTCGTGCCAGGTGCGGGCTGCATCTCGAAGCGGGTGATCACGGGGCCCGGATGCACGGCGACGACTTCCACTTCGACGCCGAAATCCTTCAGCTTGATTTCGACCAGCCGCGACATGGCTTCGAGCGCGTCGGGCGAGTGAGCCGCCACGCGCGCGGGCGGATCGTCGAGCAGATTCATCGGCGGCAGCTCGCCGGACTTGGGCGGATCGAACAATGTGACCTGGCGCTCGGCCTGTGCGCGCTCGCTGCGCTCCACCGCCGGTGCCGGCGGCTCGATGACCGGGATGACGCGCGGTGCGGCTTCTTTCTTTTCCTTTTCTTTCAGCACGGCCTCCTGGCGTTCGCGCTTGCGCTCCTGGCCATCGGCCACATCGCGACGCGTAGAAGACCAGGCCTTGATCCAGCCCAGCGCCTTCCAGAAGCCATGCCCGATGGCATCCATCACGGCCAGCCACGACACGTGGAAGGCCAGCGCTGCACCGGCCATCCAGGCCGCCAGCAGCAGCAAGGTCGCGCCCAGAGGCTTGAGTCCCGAAGACAGGCCCAGGCCAACCGCCTTGCCCAGCACGCCACCGGCCGTCTCCCGCAGTTCGCCGGGACTCCAGTGCAGGGCCGTGAGGCCACAGCTGGCCGCCAGCAGCAGCAGGAACCCTCCGGCGCGCACGGCGGCATTGGCGCGCGTGGCCGGTTCAAGTGCCGCGGCGCGATTGCGCATCAGCAGCCATGCCGCCACCAGCAACATGACTGGCAGCAGAAACGCGGGACGACCGAACAGGAAGTACAGCAGATCGGCGACGATCGCACCCAGTGGCCCGACGCGGTTTTCCACCGGCCCGCCTTCACCGGAATACGACCAGCCGGGATCCGCGCTGGAATAGGTGAACAGCGCAGTGAGCAGCACCAGTGCGAGCACAGCCAGCACGATGGCGATGCTCTCGCGCATTGCCTTGAGCACCGCCTGCGTGAAGCGGGCACCGCCGGAGAGGGAAGATGTCTGACTCAAGCCGTCAACGTCTCTGGATATTACCGATTACGCGCTGCAGGTTGCGGCGCCTGCCGGCACAATAGACGCAACTGGAAATCGTGCGGGAAATTATACATGAGTGAGACCATCCACAGCCGCCTGATCATCCTGGGATCAGGCCCCGCGGGCTACAGTGCGGCGGTCTACGCCGCGCGCGCCAATCGCACCCCGCTGCTGATCACCGGACTGGAACAGGGCGGCCAGCTGATGACCACCACCGAGGTCGACAACTGGCCCGGGGATGTGGAAGGCCTGCAGGGTCCTGGGCTCATGGATCGCATGCGCCGCCACGCCGAGCGCTTCAATACTCGCATCGTCCACGATCACATTCATACCGCAAAGCTCGACCAACGACCCTTCGTGCTCATTGGCGACTCGGGCACCTACACCTGTGATGCGCTGATCATTGCCACCGGAGCCGCGGCCAAGTACCTCGGCCTGCCTTCCGAAGAGGCCTACCGTGGCAAGGGCGTTTCGGCCTGCGCCACCTGCGACGGGTTCTTCTTTCGCAACCAGCGTGTGGCGGTCATCGGTGGCGGCAACACTGCCATCGAGGAAGCACTGTATCTGTCGAACATTGCCGCGCATGTGACGCTGGTGCACCGGCGCGACAAGCTGCGCGGCGAGAAGATCCTGCAGGACCGGCTCATGGAACGGGTCAAGGCGGGCAAGGTCAGCATCCGCTGGAACCACGCGGTCGATGAAGTGCTCGGTGATGACTCCGGCGTCCATGGTCTGCGCATTCGCGCTACCGAAGGCAGCGCCAGCGAAGATCTGCCCGTCACGGGCGTGTTCATTGCCATCGGTCATGCGCCGAATACCAGTCTGTTCGAAGGGCAGTTGGCGATGCGCGGCGGCTATCTCAAGGTGCACAGCGGCACCGATGGCAACGCCACGGCGGCCAGCGTTCCGGGGGTATTCGCGGCTGGCGATGTGGCCGACTCGGTGTATCGCCAGGCCATTACTTCCGCAGGTTCTGGCTGCATGGCCGCGCTGGATGCCGACAAGTATCTGGAATCCTCGGACCACGGTGCATGACAAATGGAAGTCCGCGAACTGCGCGCCATCGACGACGTGCCAGCCGCGGAATGGAATGCCCTGCAAGGGGCACAATGCCCTTTTCTGCGCCATGAATTCCTGGCCGCGCTGGAGCACAGCGGTTGCGTGGGCCGCGACACGGGCTGGCAGCCCGGACATCTGACGCTGCACGAGGGCGGACGCCTGCTCGCCGCGGCCTGCGTCTATCGCAAGAGCCACTCCTGGGGCGAGTTCGTATTCGATTTCGGCTGGGCCCAGGCCTATGCGCGCCATGGCCTGAGCTATTACCCGAAACTGCTGTGCGCAGTACCCTTCTCGCCGGTCAACAGCCGCCGGCTGCTGGTGGCGGCGGGCAAGGATGAGGCAGCCCTGCAGACCCGACTCATCCATGCGTTGACGCAGCGCTGTGCCGATCAGCAGCTGTCGTCGGCACATGCCACCTTCATCGATCCCGCCGAGCGCGAGGCCTTCGCGCAGGCCGGCTGGCTGCTGCGCAGCGATGTGCAGTTCCACTGGCACAACGCGGGTTACCGGGATTTCGAGCACTATCTGGAAGATTTCCGCGCCGACAAACGCAAGCAGATGCGCCGCGAGCGGCGTCGCATCGTCGAAGAAGGCCTCATCATCCAGACATTGCGTGGCACGCAGTTGTCCGACGAGCAGCTCACCTTCGTCTACCGCACGCATGCGCGCACCTTTCACGCGCATGGTCACGAGCCCTATCTGAATCTCGCCTTTTTTCGCGAGGTGGCGCGCACGCTGGGCGATGCGCTGATGGTGAAGCTGGCGCTGCGCGACGCGGTACCGGTGGCCGTCGCAGTGTTTTTCGTTGGTCCGGATGCGCTGTACGGGCGCTACTGGGGCGCCCTCGGCGACTTCCACAGCCTGCATTTCGAGCTGTGTTATCACCAGGGCATCGAGTTCTGCATCGAGCAGGGCCTCACGCGCTTCGAGCCCGGCACTCAGGGAGAACACAAGATCGCGCGCGGCTTCGCACCCAGTCATACCTGGTCCGCGCATTACGTGGCCGATGAGCGCTTCCGGGTCGCAATCGCTGAATTCCTGCAACAGGAAGGCGCCTCGGTCGAGGCTTACGCACAGAGCGCGGCCGACCATGTGCCGTTCCATCGGACATGAAGAACATCACCTGGCTGCAGCCGGGCGATGCACCAGCGGCATTTCCGCCCGTGGAACGGGCACTGGATGAACCGCCCGGCCTGCTGGCGGCCGGCGGAGATCTCTCACCTGAGCGGCTGATCGCGGCCTACCAGCGCGGCATCTTCCCGTGGTACTCGGCCGGCGAGCCGGTGCTGTGGTGGTCGCCCGACCCGCGCGAAGTGCTGGTACCGGGTGAAATGCATGTTTCACGCAGCCTGCAGCGGGTGCTGCGGCGTGGCACCTTCGCAATCACCGAGAATCGCGACTTCGCCGGCGTGATGGCCGGCTGCGCCACGGCTCGTGGACCGCGCACCGGCACCTGGCTGACGGCAGAGATGCGCGCCGCGTATCAGCAACTGCACGTGCTCGGCGTGGCTTCCAGCATCGAGGTCTGGGCCGGCAAAAAGCTCGCGGGAGGGCTGTACGGGGTGCGCAGCGGCCGGGTCTTCTGCGGCGAATCCATGTTCAGCCTCGAGGCCAACGCCTCCAAGGTGGCGCTGGCGTGGCTGGCGCAGCATTGCGGTGAACGCGGTATCGAGCTGATCGACTGCCAGATGCCCTCCGCGCATCTGCGCAGCCTCGGCAGCCGGGCCCTGCCCCGCGCGCAGTTCGTGAGCTACTTGAGCTAGGCGCTAAGGCGCTCATTGCTTTGAGGCGGCGGTTTATGCAGAATCCGCGACCTTTCCCGGGGCAATCTGCAGGACACATGCCAAAAGACGACGCGATCCAGATGGAAGGCGAGGTTGTAGAAACCCTGCCCAACACAACGTTTCGCGTGCAGCTCAAGAATGGCCATGTGGTTACTGCCCACATCTCCGGCAAGATGCGCAAGAACTACATCCGCATTCTGACTGGCGATGCGGTTACGGTGGAGATGACGCCCTACGACCTGACCAAGGGACGCATCGTATACCGGGGTCGATAAGACTTCGTTCCCCGCGCGGCGCACAGCGTGTGCGCATCCGTCCATAACCCGCGCTACGTCGCGGGTTGCGGCAGCACCTTCTGCGGGGCGGGCACGCTGGTCAGCTTCAGCGCACTGCCATCGTCGGCCACCGAGACCGAGACCTGGCCACCGTCCGCGAGTTTGCCGAACAGCAGTTCTTCGGCCAGCGGGCGCTTGATCTGGTCTTGGATGAGGCGTGCCATGGGGCGCGCGCCCATCTTCGGGTCGTAGCCGTGATCGGCCAGCCAGCCCCGTGCGGCGTCGTCGATGGACAGCTGCACGCCCTTGGCCTCCAGCTGGGCCTCCACTTCCATCAAGAGCTTGTCGACCACGCGCTCGATGGTGGCCTTGGACAACGGGCCGAACTGGATCACCGCATCCAGGCGGTTGCGGAACTCCGGCGCGAACAGGCGGCGGATGGCTTCCATGCCGTCGCTGGCAGTGTCGGAATGGGTAAAGCCGATCACCGGCCGGCTCATTTCCTGGGCGCCGGCATTGGTGGTCATCACGATGATCACGTGGCGGAAATCGGACTTGCGGCCGTTGTTGTCGGTGAGCACGCCGTGATCCATGACCTGCAGCAGCAGATTGAACACATCCGGATGTGCCTTCTCGATTTCATCGAGCAGCAGCACGCAGTGGGGATGCTTGGCCACGGCCTCGGTGAGCAGACCGCCCTGATCGAACCCCACATAGCCCGGAGGCGCACCGATCAGGCGCGACACGGTATGGCGCTCCATGTATTCGGACATGTCGAAGCGCAGGAATTCCACGCCCAGCGCCACGGCCAGCTGTCGCGTGACCTCGGTCTTGCCCACACCGGTGGGACCGGCGAACAGGAAGCTGCCGACGGGCTTGCGCCCCTCGCCCAGCCCTGAGCGCGCCATCTTGATGGCGGCGGACAGCGCTTCGATGGCGGGATCCTGTCCGAAAATCACCAGCTTCAGGTTGCGTTCCAGGTTGCGCAGCACTTCCTTGTCGGAGACCGACACGGTCTTCGCAGGGATGCGTGCGATGCGCGCGACCACATCTTCGATCTGCGGCACGTCGACCACCTTGCTGCGCTCGGCCAGCGGCTTCAACCGCGCGCGTGCGCCAGCCTCATCGACCACGTCGATGGCCTTGTCGGGCAGGTGCCGGTCATTGATGTGGCGCGCAGCCAGCTCGGCAGCGGACCGGATGGCGGCATCGGTGTAGGTGACACCATGATGTTCCTCGTAGCGCGGCTTCAGGCCGCTGAGGATCTCCACTGTCTCCTGCACCGTGGGTTCGACCACGTCGATCTTCTGGAAACGGCGCGACAGCGCGTGATCCTTCTCGAAGATGCCGCGGTATTCCTGATAGGTGGTGGAGCCGATGCAGCGCAGCTCGCCGCTGGTCAACGCCGGCTTGATCAGATTCGAGGCGTCCATGACGCCACCGGAGGTGGCTCCCGCGCCGATGAGCGTGTGGATCTCGTCGATGAACAACACGGCGCCAGGCTGCTTGCGCACTTCGCTGATCACGGCCTTCAGACGCTTCTCGAAATCGCCGCGGTACTTGGTGCCGGCAAGCAGGCTGCCGAGATCCAGCGAGTAGACGACGCTGTCGGTCAGCATCTCGGGCACCTTGCCTTCGACGATGAGACGCGCCAGCCCCTCGGCAATCGCGGTCTTGCCTACACCAGCCTCGCCGACGTACAGCGGATTGTTCTTGCGGCGACGGCACAGGATTTCGATGGTGCGCTCGATCTCCAGCTGCCGACCCACCAGCGGATCGATGCGCCCTTCGGCGGCGGCCTTGTTCAGATTGATGGCGTACTTGTCGAGCGCGCTGCCGCCCTCGCCTTCACGCTCGCCCTCGGGCGCGGCTTCCTCGCGGCCCGGCTTGTCTTCGCCGGTCTTGGCCAGCCCATGCGAGATGTACTGTGTGACATCGAGCCGCGTGATCTCGTGCCGGTTCAGCAGGAATACAGCATGGCTCTGCTTCTCGCTGAAGATGGCCACCAGCACATCGGCCACGCCCACTTCGCGGCGGCCGCCGGACTGCACCTGGAACACCGCCCGCTGCAGCACCCGCTGGAAGCCCAGCGTCGGCTGTACTTCGCGTTCGTCCTCGCCGGCCTTGATGCGCGGCGTGGTGTCGTCGATGTGCCGGCGCAGCTCATCGGCCAGCCGTCGCATGTCGGCGCCGCCTGCCTTGAGGATCTCGCGCACTTTGGGTGCTTCGAGAATCGACAGCAGCAGATGCTCGACGGTGAGGAATTCGTGATGAGCCTCGCGCGCCTGCGCGAAGGCCCCATTCAGACAACTTTCCAGTTCGGATGACAGCACTAACTCGCCCTCCGCTTCAGACCTGTTCCAGCGTGCACATCAGCGGGTGCTGATTGTCACGTGAATAGGTCATTACCTGCGCCACCTTGGTCTCGGCGATTTCATAGGTGAAAACGCCGCATACACCCTTGCCCTTCATGTGCACTTCGAACATCACCCGCGTGGCCGTTTCCCGGTCCATGCGGAAGAAGCGCTCCAGCACGTCGACGACGAAATCCATGGGCGTGTAGTCGTCGTTCAACAGTACGACGCTGTACAGCGGCGGCTGCTTGGTTTCAGGAGCCGCTTCCTCGACGACAAGGCCAGTCTGGCCTTCGTGCTGTTCCGGTCCGTTCGCCTTCGTCATACCCTGATCGATTATGAGGCCGATCCGCCCATTCCCAAGGCTGATCGGAACACAGTTTTCTGGTCGCCGTCCGGCGACAGCGCCGGCGCAAAAATGTGATGCTTTTGTGAAGTCAAAACAATTGCTTGAGCGCTTAATCGCCAAGACAGCATAATACTTTGATAGTGGCTTCCGTTGCTCAAGGGCTGCATTTGGACGGGGAGCTGGTAAACCAGCTGATCGCCCGGGCCCCGCGCTGGATCACCGCCGTGCTGGTGGTGCTGCTGGGCATCCGCGCCGCCACCCTGGTGGCGGACCTCAGCGGCCCCTCTGCCGGCCCAGCTCCTTCCTCACCGCCCCCGCCCGCCACCACGCGCAATGTGGTGGATGTGCCATCGATACTGCGTGCCAACCTCTTCGGCCAGAGCGCCCCCGTGGCTGGTGCGACGCCGGTCACCACCATGGCGCTGCTGCTGGCCGGCGTCTTTGCGGATGCAGACGAGAAACTCGGTCTCGCCATGCTCGGCACCACGCCCGCCGACATACGGGTATATCGGGTCGGCGAGACGGTTCCGGGTGGAGCACGGCTGCATGGCGTGCTGGTGGATCGAGTGCTGCTGGATCGGGGGGGCGCCATAGAGGCCCTGATGATCCCGACCCGTTTCGCCAACAACACGGCCCCCTCGCCGCAGGTGGCCGCGCCGCCCAATCCAGGCAGCTCGGCCGCACGCGTTCAGCAGGTGCTGCGCGACAACCCGGCGCTGATCGGCCAGGTGATCCAACGCCAGCCTGTGCTGGCCGAGGGGCGGCTGCGCGGCATGCGCGTCTACCCTGGCACCAATGCGCAGGCCTTCAGCCGGCTCGGGCTTCGAGCGGGTGATCTGGTGACCGCCATCAATGGCACCACGCTCGAAGGTCAGACTCGCGCCGAAGAGATTTTCAATTCATTGAACGGTGCCGCCGAAGCGCGTGTCACAGTGACGCGCAATGGCAGCCCGCTGGAGCTGCAATTGAATCTCGCCGAGATTGCTGGCGAGGCCGAAAGACTTTCGCAGAACCCTGCCGCCAATGGCGGGGTTCCGCCCAACGCACCTGAGGGTGCGAGGTGAACATGAACCGCATGACAACAAGACTGGCCATCGCCGTGGCGCTGAGTTCAGCCCCCCTCGCGTGGCCACAGGTGCCGGCACCTGGGACTCCACCACGCAACTCGACCACGCGCGTGACACCGAACTTTCGCGACGTGCCCATCGAGCAACTGGCTGACGCCGTAGGCCAGGCCACCGGCAAGACCTTCATCGTGGCGCCGAATGTGAAGGCACAGATGAGCCTGATCAATCCGGGCTCCTACACGCCTACGGAGCTGTACTACGCGTTTCTTAACGTTCTCCAGGTTAACGGCTTCGCTGCCGTACCCGCGGGCAACAATATCGTGAAGATTGTGCAGGACACCAATGCGCGGCAGTTGCCGGGCAACGACCTGCCAAATTCGCTGAATGCCGGCTCGGACGAGATGGTGACCACCGTCATCGAAGTGAAGAACATCAGCGCCAACCAGGTCTCGACTGTGCTGCGGCAGCTGCTTTCCACCAGTGCCCTGCTGCAGGCCATCCCCGGCACCAACTCCATGGTCATCACCGACCGCGCCGGAAATGTGGCGCGCATCCAGAAAATCCTCAGCCGGGTGGACCAGACCAGCACCAATGGCATCGATGTGATCCGGCTGGAAAATGCCACCGCTGCCGATGTGGTACGCACCCTCAACGCGTTGACGGCCGGCCAGCCGGCCGATGCAGCGGCGGGTCTGGTGCCGAAAATTGCCGCCGATGATCGCTCGAACAGCGTGCTGATCAGCGGCGACCCGGCGGCGCGGATACGCCTCGCCGCCTGGATCGCCAACCTCGACACTCCGCTGGAGAACGGCGGCGGCACCGAGTCGCGCTACCTGAAATACGCGGATGCGGAGAAGGTGCAGGCGAAACTGAAGGAACAGCTCACCGGGATTGCGGCAGTCACGGGCACACCCGGAGCAGCGGGTGCTGCAGCGGCGTCGGGAGGAGCGAGTCCCGCGACCATTGTGGCCTACAAGGAAACCAACTCGCTGATCATCACCGCTCCTCCGAAGATGATGCGTCAGCTTTGGGCCATCGTGGACAAGCTGGACATTCCGCGGGCGCAGGTCGTGGTCGAGGCCATCATCGCCGACGTGAGCACCGACAAGTCGGCCGATCTGGGCGTGAACTGGGCGGTGTTCTCGAACAAGGACAATACCAGCACGCCAGCGGGCGGCTTCATCTCGCCGGTGGGCAACGCCAATGGCAATCCGGTGAGCATCGTGGATCTGACCAAGTCGGTGCTGAATCCCGCCGCGGCCTCCACGGTGCCCCTGGGCGCCACGGTTGCCATCGGCCGGCTGCGCGACAATGGCCTGAATTTCGCAGCCATGATCCGGGCACTGCGCGCCGATGCGAACACCAACGTCATCGCCACGCCGCAGCTGACGGCCATGGACAACCAGGAAGCCAAGCTCGAGAGCGGTCAGGACGTGCCTTTCCTCACCGGCCAGTACACCAACTCCAGCACCAACAACAACGGCAACGTCAATCCGTTCACGACGGTGAACCGCCAGAAGGTGGGCACCATCCTGAAGGTCACGCCGCAGATCAATGATGGCAAGACGATGACGCTGAACGTCGAGCAGGAGCGTTCGGGTCTGAGCGGAACCACCGGGGACGCGGGCAGCGCCATCACCAGCACACGCGCTGCGATCGCCGTATAGCCACCGACCAGCGGCAGCCAGAAGGGCGCCGTGAGCAGCAGTGCCCAGATGATGACAAGCTGCTGCCACGGGCGGACGACGGTGGCGTCGGCGCGGGTGGTTACCGTGCTCATTGCAGCATCCCTTCCTCGCCCAACAGCCCACGCGGCCGGATCAGCAGGACCAGCGCCATGATGACGTAGATCACCGCTTCCGCAGCGGAAGGATAGAAGACGGTGGTGAGGGCCGATGCGACGCCGATCAGCAGGCCGCCAAGCAATGTGCCGGTCAGGCT
>Ga0134124_10005242_pt1 | contig 10421 bp, 13 predicted proteins | sample KB304_FD_96880 | JGI IMG/M metagenome (GOLD analysis project Ga0134124, IMG submission 96880) | Terrestrial soil microbial communities without Nitrogen fertilizer from Kellogg Biological Station, Michigan, USA - KB3-0-4 | ecosystem: Environmental > Terrestrial > Soil > Unclassified ... | reverse complement strand
TGGAACATACCGCGCTCGATCCGAGCACAATCGGCGTAATGGTGCGGATCAAATTGGAGCAGGTCGGACTCAGTGGATTCGAAAACTACAGCCCATCACAGCTCAGCGGAGGCATGAAGAAACGTGCGGCTTTCGCCCGCGCCATGGCGCTCGATCCCGAGATCCTCTTCTTCGATGAGCCTTCCGCTGGGCTCGACCCAATCTCGGCCGTCGAGCTAGACCAGTTGATTCTCACGCTCAGCCAAGACTTGGGCATAACGGTTGTCATCGTAACGCACGAGCTATCAAGCATTTTTCTTGTCGCCGACGACTGCATCCTGCTGGACAAGCAGGCCAAAGGAATCGTGGCGCATGGCAACCCGCGGAAACTACGCGACGAATCGCGCATTCCATTTGTTCACAATTTTCTCACGAGGTCGTCGCCGAACAGGGGCGCGAATCACGGAGGGTAATCCAATGGCTGTCGACAAAAATTACACGCGCCTCGGCCTTTTCATTGCCGTAACTCTTGCTGTAGTCCTAGCTACGTCTGTGCTCTTCATTCAGCGAATGAAGAGCCGCGAGGCGATACGCTTCGTGACCTACGCAAGGGAGAATGTCACTGGCCTAGATATCTCGAGTCCTGTTCGGTATAGGGGTGTCTCAGTGGGCCGAGTAACGGACGTACGTGTGGATCCGCGCGGTATCCTTGTCGAAATCAACTTCGAAGTGTTCCTTGGTCGTCTCAACGAAATTGGAATGAACGTCAGTAGGATCCGGCAGATTGCCGATCTGGGGGGCATGTTTCCGCGCCTCCGGGCTCAGCTCACAGCGAACGCGTTGACAGGTGAGGCGTACTTGTTGCTCGATTCGCCGCAGAACCCACCACCAGCCATGGAACTTGGGTTCGTCCCCAATCGGGTCTACGTTCCATCGATGCCCTCGACACTTGCAACGGTACAAGATCGGCTGCCTGCTCTCTTGGATCGCGCGGATACAACGCTCCAAACTCTCAGAGAGATTGTGACCAGAATTCCGAATAGCCTAAACCGAAGTGACCGGTTCTTCACAAACGTAGAGCGCATCATGCAAGAAAGTCAACTGCCTGAGCTGAGCGCGGAATCGCGGAAGTTCTTTACGACGACGACCGGACAAATCAGCCAGATGAGCTCTCAGTTGGATGGAGTTATGGGCAGGGACGGAACTCTCGTCAAATTCTCGGAAGAGGCAAGGGCGACGATCCAGGCCGCCGACTTTCCCGGCACAACGCGATCGACCCGTGAAGCAGCGGACAGTTCCAGACTTGCCGCCGATGAACTACGGCGATCCCTCCCTGTTATTCGAGATTCGCTCGCGCAGCTGCGCGATCTCGCGAGACAGCTCGAGGAGCAGCCCGAGTCGGTAGTCTACGGCCCGCGACCAAGAACGGCGAAACAACCATGACTCATGCCTTCCGAGTGGCGACTCTTCTCGCGGCCGCGATCGTATGCCTAGGGGCCACTGGCTGCAGGCTCCGACGCCCGGACGCGGTACCTGTCCGTACAATCGAGCCCCAATTGCTCGAGCCACAGATCGAGAAGCCAGAACAAGTAACCAAGGCTCCCGACGCGACACCGATCAGGCTCCTTGATACCAATGCACAGGGCAACATGGGTCGCCATGTACTGCACCAGCAAGCGAATGGTGAGCTGCTCACGGATCCGGTCTGGCGATGGTCGGCTCCCCCTGAGCGGTATTTGGACATGGCGCTACGCCTGCAACTGGAAGCAAGCCCAAGCATGCGCCTTGTCGATTCAAGCGGTGCCCCAACATTGGCCGCGACTCTCCTCGTATGGGATCTGGAGTCCAGAGAGGGCACACAGCTTGTTGGAGCCGTGGAATTCCAAGTCACGCGGACCGACCGAGCTGTCAATACACAGTTGGTGCGCGACAGCGAGCCAGTCTTGGCAGAAAAACCTGGTGACCTGCCTTTGGCCGCCGGTCGCCTCTTTCGCCGCCTCGCTTCAAGGGGTCTTACGCTGGCGGCCAGTAAGCGATGAGCAATTGTGAGTTGCTATGCCGCGACGGGGGCAAATCCCGACGAATGGACCTACCGGACACACCTCAACGTTCCGAATTGCCGCACGATCATTCCATTAGAGTTTGGCCTGGTCCCGTACGAATGCACCCTACGGAAGCGACAAGTCCGCGTTAATACGAATCTCCCCCGGTGTGATCTGAACAGTCCTAGTCCACTCCTTACCGCTTAACACGACCTTTACAATATGCTCGCCCGTGTAAAGGACGATTTCGGAAGGCGTGCTGCCATAGAACTTGCCGTCGACGTAGATTTCTCCTCCGCTCGGCGACGATGTGATATGAACTCTCGCTGGGCTTTTTGCCACTGCCGACACAGATTCGTGAGGAGTCGGTTCGGGCGCCTTTGCCTTACTCTCCCGGCTCCCGAACGTGTAAGTAATCCCGACCAGCAGCCTCAAACGACTCTGTCCCTCATTCGCCAACTTCGTCCTCATGAAGTCCAGGTTTCCACGCGCTGACCAGTGAGGAGAAAGCAGGTATTCGGCACCGCCACCTATTAGCCAAGCAAAGGAAGTGTCTGATGCCGAAACTGAGTCGGCGGCTGTTGTCACGGTTTGAGACAGGTGCGCCATCCCAAACTGGGCCTCGCCAAACGGATTCAGCTTGTACTTGTCGGTCCATTTAGTCGAAAAGAAGATACGGGGCCCCACGACAGCGCTCTGCAGATGGCTTTTGATCGAGATAGGCCCAGTCTGAGTGAAAGTGAACGTGCCGAGCGTGGTGTTATCCCAGCTGTTTTCGTAATCGACTGCAGCGGTTATCCGCTTCGTGAACCACCAAGCGCCTCCCACGTTGAAACCGTCTGTTCCCGATTCTTGAGTGATGTGAGCCCAACCCCCATTAACCTCCAGGCCTTGTCCTCGCGCAGTATGCGGCAGCAAGAGAATTAGCAAAAAAAAGGTCGAACAGAACTGATATAAGCCACGGAATACATTACGAGCACGCATATCGATTCCCCTCTGCGCGGTACAGCGAAGGTTGGAACAGGGCACGGAGGGGAGTGATTAAAGCAGGGGACTAACTTGGCGCAAACTGTCAAAAATAGCAGCACTGAAAGCCGACGCGGCTGGTAACGTTTCCAAAATTCTATTTCCTGGCCGCCGCTATCATTGATCTCGGGGGCGCTGCAGTCGTGATTTTGTGCGCCTACCGGAGAGCTTGCTCTTGCGTATCAATGGCTTCTGAACGAATGCGAGGGCAAGAAACTAAATCCGATTGCGACGGAATCGTTTAAGGACTTCTACCTGCACCGCAACAAGACTTTCCTGGAAGGCGGATACAACAAGAGGGCCGACTTAGCGGACTGGGTGAGAATGAAAGGCTTTGTGATCCCATGAAACTAAACATCGCATGAGTTGCTTTTTGCCATCTGTACAAAAAGCCCATCCGATGTCATGCAAAGCCGTTCAATCATTCTCGGGGGGCCTTGCCTACTCGTTCATTTTTCTTCTTAACCTTAACCCACCTTGTTTGAACCGCCTTTTTTGCGAGTTTCGTCCTTTGCTCTGGTATCAGCGCTGCCATGCGTGCCTTTCCACCCTTCTTTCCGCCTGCCTTCCCGCCCTTTTTCCCCATCGCACGCATAAACTTAAAGACTCAGAATCGCCGTCATGATCTCCCGTTCATCCCGCACTCGGCGGAGACCAGGTGCATCTTCAGACCGCAACGTCGCTGCAAAAAGTTGGGAGCGCACCGCCTATGGTCACGTGGCGCCAGGATTTGACCGGTTTTCTCTGCGACGCAGTCACCTCGGAGGGTTTGCTGCCTGGCTTCGCTGCTTTGCTTGCTCACAGGCTTGTCGTCCCCAACCAGCGAACGTTATCCTGACTCTGTGTGATGTCCGTTCCCAGGTGGGCGTCTCCCAGCGTTATTTTCGTAAGATCGGCACCTTGCCATGGTGTTTCGTTCGTACAGACCGTCTCCTCCACTCTCCGATTTCATTGAAAATTCCTGGATTTATAACGGCTTCGAGTCCCCAGTCCTGAGGGAGCGGATTTTCCCAAGTGGGACATTCGAGCTGGTATTCAATCTCCGCGACGACGAGATACGAATCTATAAGGACACGCAGTCCCATGAATGTCGCCGTTCCTTGTCACTCTCGAGGGTGCCGGGTGCCAGATGACGCGCGAACTGGCTCGCGAAGCCGGCTTGAGTGAAAAGAGATTCATTGACGTATTCAAGTTTGAAGTTGGCCTGAACCCGAGGCTCTTCAGTCGCATCCGCAGATTTCAACGTGTCCTCGGCCGAGTGCAGCGGTCTGGCGCGCCTGATTGGGCACAGCTTGCGCTGAATCAGGGGTATTTCGACCAATCACACCTGATTCGCGACTTCGTCGCGTTTTCGGGACTCAGTCCTACCGACTATGTGCAGCGTCTCGACGATCTTCGACACCGTGGCCTCCAGGCTAAATTCAACCACCTGCCACTCACCGAATGACTTCAATCTTTTCCAATACGAACCTGCCACGGATTCGTATTCTGCAAGTTGAGGAGAGCCAAATGAACATAGGCACGAGAATGCTCATACCACTGCTGCTTTCTGCCAGCACCCTACTCTTTGCAGCAACCCCACAATCAAAGGAGCAAACCGCTATGACCACCGTGAGAGTGCGCTATATGGTCAAGGAACTGGATCGTACGGTTGAGTTCTACACAAAATATCTCGGTTTTCAGGTTAAGCAGCAGAACAAACCTTATTTTGCGATGCTTTCCAAAGGCAATTTGGAGTTCGTGCTGAGCACGCCCTTCGGGCCAGGAGGAGCGGCGAAGCCGATGCTGGACGGACGGAAACCTGAGCCGGGCGGCTGGAACCGCATCATCATTAACGTGGACGATCTGCAGGCAGAAGTCGCTCGCCTGAAGAAGGCCCAATTGCACTTCCGCAATGACATTGTCAGTGGGCCGGGAGGTTCAGAAATCTTATTGGACGACCCATCGGGAAACCCTGTAGAGCTGTTTCAGCCAGCGCGCTGAGGGTCAGGGCTTTCTAGGACGTTCGGGCTCGCCCGACGACGCACGCTTGCATTCACAGGGGCTTGCAGAACGACCCTTCTTAGGTGAGCCGCTCTATGCGCCGCGAATATCAAAGCGCTTGATCAAGCCGTTTTCGATTCGAAACACGTGACCGACCATCTTATCCGCTAGAAGGTTCCCGTTGAGGTCGCTCACGACCTGATGGACTTCCACAACCATTTCCCCTTGAGGGTCGCGGGCGAACGCGACTGGCTCAACGTGCGGATCGACCATCGTCCACTGACGTGTCCAGTAGCTGCGCACTTCGTCGCGTCCATGGACATGACCGCCTTCCATGCCATTTGCCCAAATGACATCCTCGTGCATGGCTGCGAGCACCGTCTCCATGTCACGAGCGTTGAAGCGGTCGTAAACAAGCTTAAGGAGGTCCACTTCGTCCGACATTCAAATCTTCCTTCGTCATGGTAAACGCTGGCGCAAGTCCCGTTTTCGTCCTTGGCCCGCAGAAACAGCGCGAAGATCATCCCGCCGGCTTGGAAGAAGACGATCTCCTTGTTTTCGAAAACCGGCTTCCAGCCCAGGCCATCGGCGTAAAAGCACCGCGAAGCGGCGAGGCCCTTGACTCCCAAAGAGTGAGGGTCCACGGCTTCGCCTTCCCTTTGGCGATGCGAGTCATTGCGTCACGATCGCGCTCTTCAACAGCTCTCTCCGCGTGACCATCTTCTCAGCTCTCGACTCCGTGAGGCCCTCTACTTCCGGACCGGAACCGGTGAGTAAAAGTCCACGAGGTTTTCGTCCGGGTCGCGAAAGTAAATGGACCGTGTGCCCCATGGCTGTGTGGTTGGGGGCTTGAGCCAAGTCTTCACCACTGGCTGAAGACGCCGGTATTCGGCGTCGACATCTGTGACTTTGAACTCCAAAATGACGCTGCGATTCGTTGCCGGTTTGGCCGAGCCGGGAATGTACTTTTCCTGGGCAGCGGCGGAGAAAATTGCCAGCACGCCCGCGGGCGTAGGGAATTCGGCGTAATCCTGGCCGGACCACTTCGCCTTTCGATTCAGTAGCGGCTCGTAGAACTCCCGAGGCGCCTCACGTCCTCGCTTATGAGACATGTACTTTGCAGAACCGGGATCCCACGCCGGGAGGCTTCATTCGTGCTTTGCGGATGAATCAAGCACGGCACCGCCAGGACCAGAAGCATGGCCCCTGCGATGGCCGCGTGTGCCGGATGCGGCGTCACTTTTCGAGCAGCCTCTTCAACCCGTTAAGGTCGCGCTGCACAAATCCGGCGTCGGAGGCGAATTGCGCATCAGACATGTTGGGCTCGCGAAAGAGAATAAACAGCAGCTCGCAGCCGCTGCCGTTGGCGATCAATCGCATGGGGACGTAAACGCGTTGGCCGGACGGACGGATGACGGTATGGTCGACAACACCGAAGCTGTTCCGCGGCGTGAATTGCACCATGGCGACTCCGCCGTCCGAGTCGGCCATCCAGCCGTCCTTTGAGCGCCGGATGTTTCTGCCCAGGCCGAAGGCCCACTGGTTCCAGTTGGCGGGATCGACGAGAAACTCATAGACCTTGTCGAACGGCCGATCGATGCGCACGGTGAGGGTGCGCGACTCTACGGTGACGGTTTGGGTGCCGGCGGCGAGGGGAGGCTGGCTGCCGCAGGCGCAGCTGAGATAACCTACCACGACGGCGCGATGGACGATTCTCCGCAGTCTCTTCATGCTTGCGACGCTACACGTGTCCAGCCACGGCTGTCTTGAACGAATCGGTCACGAAAAGGCGATTGCCGTCGCCATCCTACCGTAAGCGCGGCGCAGGCACGTCGGCGCCACGCGTCGCCTTCAGCAGCTCTCATGGGGCGACCAATATGGCTTGGATAGTTTCCCAATCACGCGAGTCGGAAGTAATGCAAACGGCGGAGGCGGCGGTGTTTGCCAGAATGCCGTCTGGACAAGACTCGCCTAAGACCCCGGCGCTGGCCACCCCCTCCACTCCGGCCTAAGCGCGCCGCCTGCGGCGTCACAGGTCTCCGTTCCGGGAGTGGCCAGCGAAGACAAATCATGCTTTAATGACGGAACCGTCGGCGAGCGAACCCCGCCCCAAGCTATTCCACTTAACATATAGGTAAGACATAATTGAATTTTCTCCTTTTTCTTGCCCCATTTTCTTGGGGCACCCAAAAGCGAGAGGCCGCTGCTCCCAAGGCGAGCGGGTGCTTTATGGGAGGGACCTGTGCCGTTCGGGAGGAACCGGGAAAGCAGAACCGCGAAGTGCGTTGTGTGCATCCCGTATGCGGGACCGCGGGCGCAGGAATTGGCCCGAAGCAGTGCCTAGGAATGCGCGGCAGAAAAAGGGCGTCTGCCGAAATCAATGAGAGTCAGGATGAGGAGCGGAATCGAGCAGGAATTAGCGCGGACTACTCATAACGTAAAGCCGCAATGGGATCGACGCGCATGGCTCGCCGAGCGGGAATGTAGCAGGCGAGCAAGGCCACCCCGATAAGGATGAGTGTGACGGCGACATATGTCCGCGGGTCGGAAGGGCCGACACCGTAAAGCAGAGTCTTGAAGAATCTGGTGAGTCCGATAGCCCCCACCGTTCCAGCAACTAAGCCAACCGACGCGAGGACGAATCCCTCACCGATGACCAGCCTCATGACGTCTCCTCTCCTTGCACCGAGAGCGAGACGAATTCCGATTTCGTGGGTACGCTGGCTGACCGAGTACGCAAGCAAGCCGTAGATGCCCACGGATGCGAGGACGAGTGCCATGACCGCGAATATCGCCAGCATGGATGCCGAGACGTGATACGGCCAAATGGATTCCCCAATCACGTTTCCCATGGTGCGCACCTGGATGACCGGCTGATCGTGGTCAACCTCCCAGACCGCGCTGCGCACGGCAGCGGCAAGATCGTTCGGATTCGAACTCGTGCGGACCACGAAGGTCACGAGGAATGAGGCAAACGGGAATTGTGCGTAGGGTGAGTACACCTCCGGATTCGCCGGCGCGTCCACCGAAACCTGCTTTGAGTCAGCCACCATGCCTACAACCAGCGCGGAAGCATGCTTCGGGCAGGCGTTGGGGAGCAGCTTGTCCACAGGGTTTTCTCCTGGCCAGTAGCGGCGCGCCATGGTCTCGTTGACGATGAGAACGCAGCGCGCGTCTTTCTGATTGTCGGATTCTGTGAACTCGCGGCCTGATTTCAGGGGAATTCCCATCGCGCGGAAATGTCCTGGGGATACACTTCGCTCCGCGACGTATACGCTACTGGCGGAAGCGCCCGGTGAGTTCGGGGGGCCGGGAAGATTGACCGAAGTATGAAATCCCGTGAAAGGCAAATTATTGGCCATCGCCGCAGACGTGACTCCGGGGATGGCTTCAATACGTTCCAGGACCGTACGATAGAAATCTGCCGATCGCTCGCCTTGAGCGTACTTGTAATTGGCGAGCGGCACTCGGACGGTTAAGAGGTGATCCGGTTTAAAGCCAGTCGGGGCGGTTTCAAGCCTCGCGGAGCTTTGAATAAGCATGGCCTGGGTCTCATTCGGCGCAAACGTGCGTCCGAAAGCCGGATTGACCCCGAGCACGTGGAAGATATTGGTCGAGACTTCTGGCGCCCACACCTCGTCAGGCTCACCTGCGCCGGTCAGGGCGTGAAATTGCAGTCTCTTATAGGCCGCCAGCTCCTCGAAGGCTTTGGTCTCAGCTTTCCAGTCGCCGAAGTCCCCCGCAGTCACCAATTCCTCTTCTCCTCGAGCGTTCAAGGCGCTGATTTTTACGAGTTGGGCCGGATGCAGGTAAGGTGCTGCGCGGAGTAGCACGGCATTAATGACGCTGAACATGACGGTGGTCGCTACGATTCCAACCGCTAGGGTGAGAGTCGCGAGTGCGGCGAACAAGGGCGCCTTCCGCAGCATGCGCAGGCTGAAGCGCAAATCTTGCCAACAGGTTTCCAAAAAGAATTCCCAGGCGCCAGAACGAACGATTTCCTTGCTGACTTCGAGGCTTCCACGCTCCAAGCGGACTGCGCAAAGGGCTTCTTTGCGGCTCAAGCCGTCCCTCATGTTTTCTTCAGCAGCCATCTCCTTATAGGCCCGAAGCTCTTCATCCAACTCCCGGTCGAGCTGTTCCTTTCGGAACAGTGATCGTAGCCCAGTCGTTATATTTCGCAGCAAGGACATGAGTTGCTTCTTATTCGTAGCGGAGGGCCACGATGGGATCGAGGGCGGCAGCGCGGCGCGCGGGGATGATTGAAGCCGCGAGCGCAACAAGAATTACGCCGAACAAAGCGAGCAGAAACGAGATCATGTCGCCGGGCTGGACGCCAAAGAGCATGGAGCGCATCAGTCGACTACCACCGATGGCCAAGGGTACGCCAGCGAGAATGGCCACTCCGGTGACGAAGAAGCTTTCGCGCAGAATCATCCACAGCACTTGCTGGCGTTGCGCGCCGAGGGCCACGCGCACTCCGATTTCCGAAGTGCGGCGGCCGACGCGATAGGCGAGCGTGCCGTAGAGGCCGGTGGCGACAAGCAACACCGCGATGACGGCAAAAAATGCCGAGAGACGGGCAAAGAGGCGGGCCTGCGAATAGGACTCGTCGAATTGGGCCCGCTGGGTCATGGGCCTCTGCATGGGAAGATTGGGATCGAGATCGCGGAGTACGGCATGAGCGCTTGGAATGAGAGCTTCGGGATTGTCGTGCGTCCGCAACTCGACTTGCATGTTGGGGATCGAGGCGTGTTGCGCGTAGGGGAAGTAAAGAGTGGGCTTCGGTTTTTCGTTGACCCTCTTGTACTTGCTGTCGCCAATGACGCCGACGATGGTGAACCTGTTTTCTCGTTCTCCCACCGAATGGCCTACAGCATCTCCAGTGGCGAAAAAGCGTTTTGAGAAGGTTTCGTTGACGAGAACCACCTTGGGTGCGGTGCGGCTGTCGGCGTCCGTGATGTCGCGGCCGCGGAGAATGGGGATGCCGAGCGTGTGGCAGAAGTCGGGGCCGACGCCGTTCGCGCTCATGCCGATTTCAGAAAAAGGCCCTTGGGGCTCCACGCCGTCGATGGCCCAAACACTATTCCAGCCCCAGCCGGAGCCTAGGCGGTGGGAGATTAGCGTAGCGGACTCAACACCTGGCACCCCACGCAAGCGGGCGAGCAGACTTTGGTAAAAGTGCTCCTTTTCCTCGTCGGTGTGCACTGAGAAGGGACTCGTGCCGAACACGAGGAGCCCGTCCACGCGAAGGCCCAGAGGCAAAGTCTGATAGTTGCGTAGAGAGTGCACGAGCAGGCCCGAGCCAACTAGCAACATCAGGCATAAAGCCATCTGCGAGGCAACGACAACTTTTCCTGACCAGGAGCTCCTCCGGTCGCGATAGGCGGT
>Ga0134124_10005241_pt1 | contig 10422 bp, 8 predicted proteins | sample KB304_FD_96880 | JGI IMG/M metagenome (GOLD analysis project Ga0134124, IMG submission 96880) | Terrestrial soil microbial communities without Nitrogen fertilizer from Kellogg Biological Station, Michigan, USA - KB3-0-4 | ecosystem: Environmental > Terrestrial > Soil > Unclassified ... | reverse complement strand
TCCTGGCCGTGGTGTTCGGCGGTGGGACTGGTGTTGACAGCGTTGTTTGCCGCGCTGGCGTTGGGTGCCGCGCACGACCGGGCCTGGCAGGCTTTCGGCGCGTTGGGTGCCGCGGCGTTGCTGCTGGCGGCCCGCACCATTCACGAATGCGCCGCCGCCACGGCGGCCTTTCTGTCCGCGATACGAAAGATTGAGCGCGAGGAGAAATGCGATGAGCACGATTAACTCACGCACGCTTTTCTGGCGGTTGCTGCAACAGGCGCGGCCTTATTGGCTTCATCTGGCGGGGATCTTTTTGTTGAGCTTACTCTCCTCGCCCTTCGCATTGTTGACCCCGGTTCCTTTGGCGATTGCGGTGGACAATGTCCTGGGTCACGAACCGTTGCCGCAATTTCTCCAGGGGTGGCTGCCGGCGTCGCTGACCGAATCGGAGACCGGCTTGCTGGCGCTGGCGCTCGGCCTGCTGATTACCGTGGCGGTGTTGACCCAGCTTCGGGATTTCGCCAACGGCTGGCTCACGGCTTACGCGGGCGAGAGATTGCTGCGCAGTTTTCGCGCGCAGTTGTTTCGGCACGTGCAACGGTTGTCGTTTTCCTATCATGACACCCGGGGCACCGCCGATTCCACATTTCGTATTCAGTACGACGCAGCTTGCGTGCAAAAAATCATCGTCGAAGGGGTCATCCCGTTCATCACGGCCGCCATAACTTTTCTTTCGATGATCTGGGTAACGACTCGAATCAATTGGAAACTGGCGGTCGTCGCCCTGACGGTTTCGCCGGCGATTTATCTGGCCTCGCGGATCTATCGTCGCCGCCTGAGAGGCCGGGCGCGCGAAGTCAGAAAAATTGAAAGCTCCGCGCTGGCGGTGGTGCACGAAGTTTTGGGAGCTGCCCGCGTGGTGAAAGCCTTCGGCCAGGAAGAGCGGGAAGAGGAGCGATTCCTGCGCCAGTCCAATGAAGGAATGCGGGCGCGGCTGCGGCTGGTCTTCGCCGAAGGCGGGTACGGATTGGCCGTGGCCCTCATCACGGCGGTTGGCATGGCCGCGGTTCTGTTGATTGGCGTGCGCGCCATTGAGGCCAAGACGCTCACCTGGGGAAGCTTCATGGTGGTCTGGGGTTATATCGGGCAACTCTACGGGCCCTTGAAGACCGTCAGCAAGAAAGCGGCAAGTATGCAAACGAATCTGGCCGGCGCCGAGCGGGCCTTCGCCCTGCTCGATGAATCGCCGGACGTCGCCGAACACCCTAATCCGCGTCCGCTCGTGTGCGCCCGAGGAGCGATGATCTTTCGAAATGTTTCTTTTGCTTACGAACAAGACCGGCCGGTCTTGCAGGAAGTTTCCTTTGACATTGCGCCGGGCACTTGCCTGGGCATCGCCGGCGCGACGGGCGCCGGCAAAACCACGTTGGTGAATTTGCTGACGCGATTCTATGATCCAACCGCCGGCCAGATACGGCTCGATGACGTGGATTTGCGCGAATACAAGCTGGCCGACCTGCGCAACCAGTTCGCCATTGTGCTGCAGGAGCCAGTGCTCTTTTCCACCAGCATCGCCGAGAACATCGCCTATGCCAGGGCCGGCGCCAGCCAAAGTGAAATCATCGCCGCGGCCCAGGCTGCCAACGCCCATGACTTCATCATCCGCTTGCCACAAGGTTACGACACGCTCGTGGGCGAACGGGGGTTGCGGCTGTCCGGCGGCGAGCGTCAGCGCATCTCGCTGGCGCGGGCGTTTCTGAAAGACGCGCCCATCCTCATCCTCGATGAGCCGACCAGTTCGGTGGATGTGAAAACCGAAGCGGCCATTGTGGAAGCGATGGAACGGCTCACGCACGGACGCACGACGTTCATCATCGCGCACCGCGCCAGCACCTTGAAACATTGCGACATGATCCTCCAGCTTGAAAACGGTCGCGTCGTCGCGTTTGAGCGCGGGCCGGCTCGCGGAGAAAAATTGGGGGACAGTTCTGCTGCCGAAACCACCGTTGCCGAAAGGAGCATGTATGCTTAAGACCGAGGTGAAGGAAGTTTTGCCCGCCGATCTGCACGAACATCGCGCCGTCCAGACCTGGCGACAAATCCAGTCCGAATGGTTCGAGCCGGAGAGCATCGAAGTGCTCAAGTCGAAACGAAAATCGGCTGTGTATCGGCTGACCGGTGGTGGCCCGAGCGGCATGACGATCATCGCCAAGCGCTCCTCGGCTGCGACGGTTCTCGTTGAACATGCCGTCTATGAAGAGGTCCTCACGCGTCTGCCCTTGGCGGCGCTGCGCTGCTACGGTTTCGCGCGCGAACCGGACACCGAGTACTGCTGGCTGTTCCTGCAAGACGCCGCCGGGCCGGAATACTCGCCGGCCAACGGGGAGCACCGCGAACTCGCTGCACGCTGGCTGGCGACGCTTCATCGTGTGCCGGTTTCCGCCGAACTTCAGGCGGCGTTGCCTGATCGCGGCCCGAATCATTACTTGAATCTGCTGCGCGACGGCCGCGAGGTCTTGGTGACGCGTGTTGAGCATCCGGCCCTGTCCGCGGAGGAAGTCGCGTTGCTGCGGAAAGTCACGGAGCAATTGGACGCGGCCGAGCAACATTGGGGCGAGTTGGAAACATTCTGCGCCGCCTGGCCGCGCGCGGTGGTGCACGGCGATTTCGTCATCAAGAACCTGCGCCTTCGGAACGGCGACCGCGGCCCGGCGCTGCTGGTCTATGACTGGGAAATGGCGGGCTGGGGCGTGCCGGCGACGGACCTGGCGCAATCCCTTGGGCGCTGCGTCAGTCCCGACTTGGACGTTTACGGCTCGACGCTGCGTCAGGATTTTCCGCAGTTCGATGCGCGCGACCTCCGCCGGCTCGCGGACTACGGCAACCTCTTGCGAGTCGTGGACAAAATCTATTGGGCGACGGTCGCGATGGAGAATGATGACTATCTCTTCCTGATCAAACCGCTCAGCATGATCCAGGGATTTGAACCGCAACTGGCCGCGTCGCTGCGCGCAATCAACTGGACGTGACATGATCGAAGGACTCGAAAGAATTCTGGACGACAGCGGGCAACCCGGCGTGAGCGAGTTGCGCGAGTTGTTGGAGGAGTTGCTCGGCGCGCGCGACGGCGCGCTGCGTCTGATCGGGCAGGATGCTTTGCAGCCGCGCGGTCAACGCGTGTTCCGCTTGCGTTTCGCGCGCGAGGCCAAGACGCGCTCGGTGGTCATCAAACGTCTCAAACCTGAAATCGCCCGACGCAATGAACTGGTCGCGCAACGCTGGCTGCCGGCCATCGGCTTGCGCGAGTGCGGTCCGCCGGTGCTGGGCAGCGTGGCCGCGCGCCACGGCGACTGCGTGTGGCATGTGTATGACGATCTTGGCCAGTGGGAACTCGATCCATCCAAGCCCGAGCGAGAAGCAGTGCGGGCGGCAATCGAACTGATCGCGCAAATTCACATGCGGTTTGCGGGTCACAACTTGCTTGGGGAAGTCCGGCTACACGGCGGCGACCTGGGAACCCGTTTTTACGAAGCAAACGTGCGCGACGCGATCAGCGCGCTGGAACCGTGGCAGCCGACTGCCGCGGAGCCACAGGAGTTACGCGATCGTTTGCTGGAGCGGTTGCACAAGCTCCGCGACGAACTGCCGCAACGCGCGCAGACGATGGCCGAATGGGGCGGCCCCGAGACGCTGCTGCATGGGGACCTTTGGGCCATCAATATCTTCGTCATACCCACGGTCAAAGGCCCGCGCGCCCGGCTCATCGACTGGGACCATGCGGCAGTCGGACCGGTGACTTACGATCTCTCCACGCTCCTGCTGCGGTTCCCGGCAGCGGACCGGTCGTGGGTGTTCGACCTCTATCAGCACGCCGTCGCGCACGCGGACTGGCAATTACCCGAGCTGGAAGCGCTGAACTTTTTATTCGAGACTCACGAGTATGCCCGCTTCGCCAACCGGATCATCTGGCCGGCGATTGCGCTGGTGCAGGATCGCGCCGAGTGGGGATACGAAGCGCTGGCCGAAATCGAGGAATGGTTTGAGCAATTTGCGCCAGTGCTGCCCGTCGAGGCGGAGGTGGCCGCGTAAAGAGGAGAGCCATGCCTACCATTGTCATTGCTCCGTACAATGTGGCAGCCTTCCCCGAAGGCGGCGGTCATTTCTGGGTATATTTGCAGTACGTGCTCGGCCTGCGCCAACTCGGCTGCGAGGTGTACTGGCTGGAAGCGTTTCGCAGCAAAGGTCGCGCGGAACAAGAAGCCGCCGCGCTGAGGACGTTCCGCGCGCGGATGGAACAGCATGGCCTCGGCGCGAAACACATTCTCTACCTCACGCACAGCAAAGAACCCTTGCCTGAAGCGCCAACGGAGTATCTCGGCATGAGTCGCGATGAGGCCGAGGCGATTTTCGACCGGGCCGACCTGCTGCTGAACTTTCACTACGGCATCAGCCCCGGTTTGCTGTCCCGGTTCCGCCGCACCGCCCTGGTCGATATTGACCCGGGACTGCTGCAGTTCTGGATGAGCTGCGGACAAGTGCGCGTGCCGCGACACGACTTGTATTTCACCACGGCCGAGAACGTGGGCCGGCCGGGCAGCCGGATACCGGACTGCGGGCTGGAATGGATCCACATTTGGCCGGCGGTTTGTTTGGAGCGCTGGCCGTTCACGTTCGATCCCAACTGCGAGGCATTCACCACCGTGTCCGCGTGGGATGCCTCCGACTGGATCGTGGACGGCGTTGACACTTACGAGAACACGAAGCGCGTGGCGTTCCTGGAGTATGCCGACTTGCCGCGGTTGACGAGCCAGCCATTGGAACTTGCGTTGTTCCTCCGATACGAGCGCGACCTCCATGAGGGCGCGCAACTGGAGGGCCGCGGCTGGCGCATCCGACATTCGCGCAAAGTGGCCGCCACGCCGGAAATGTATCAACACTACATCCAGCAATCGCGCGGCGAGTTCAGTTGCGCCAAGCGTTCGTGCATCAAGTTTCAAAATGGCTGGGTCAGCGACCGCACGTTGTGCTACCTGGCCAGCGGCAAACCCGCCGTCGTGCAGGACACCGGACCCAGCGCCGTATTGCCCAATGACGAGGGGATGTTTCGTTTCACGACGGCGCAGCAAGCGGCGCAGGCTTTCAAGACGATCAATGCGGATTACGAACGGCACTGTCACGCGGCCCGCAAACTGGCCGAAACTCATTTCGACGCCAAGAAAGTCGTCACGAATATCCTGAGACACGCGCTCGACAAGGATGAAGCGGCGGCGACAAGCCCTCGGCTTAAATCACCGAACTCACCGGCGTGGGCGCCGCAGTGGGCCTCAGCCGTCCTCCGGAAGCACGACGCGTTATGATCGACCTGAGCCGCAACCGGGCAGAGCTTCTCGCGGAAATCGGGGCGTCGCTTTCAGCGGGCGAATATCTGGGCGACATCACCGAGCAGCGCTTTGCCACCGCAGACGTCCGCGCGAGTGTTTATGGCTACGCGAAGCGAGATCTTTTCCCGCTTTTGAAAGTCGTGCTCTCTGAACGGTTCGCGGATGTGGCGCGGCCGGAACTGATGAGAGACTTGCTCATCCCGCTGAGGAACGCTCTGGGCAACGCTTACAAGCACGGTAACGATCGCGATCCCGCCAGGGCCGTGTCCGTGGAGGTCACGCTCACGCGGAAGGGCGCGCTGATCGCGATCACTGACGAGGGCTCCGGGTTCGACGTCGCCCTCGCGTTGCGGCGCTTCCAGGAGCAGGATGCTTATTTTGTGAACCGTGGCGCCGGGTTCCGCAACCTGCAAGAGGCCAGGTCATCCGTCAGCTACGAGAATGGCGGTCGCACGGTGCTCCTGTGTTTTCGGCCCACGATGCGGGACCAGGACCACGCGTCGTCGGCCTCTCCGGCGTCCGTCGGCGATCCGACCATCGACCGGGGAGAATCTTCAGGCGGTCACGCTTCCCATGCATGTGGCAGCAGCCGACGTGAGGAGGCTCACTCATCTTTGGCTGGAAGTCAGCGCCTCCTCACGTCGGCTGCGACAAGACCAAAGAGCTTCACAGACCATGTACAAGGCTCAGAAGCGGCGGCGGCCCTCCCGAAAGTCCTGGATGCCCAGTGGCTCCAGACCTGTCTCTCAACTGAACTGCCAGAGTTCGCCAACGGCCCGGCCAAGATCGAGTCCTGCCGGGTTTACGCAACATGCGGGCGCGCCGACGACGACTGCGGGAGCCGTTACGTTCTGCGCTTGGCCAGCCCCGACGGACAACCGCCGGAAACGCGGATTCTCACGGCCAGACTGCACGGCACGGAGGCCGCGGCAGAGGCCGACTTCGAGTTCGCCACCAGGCTCCACCATTCCAGGATCACCAAGCGCCTGTCGATTCCGCGGCCGGTGACGCGGCCCGCAGAAGAACCACGCCTCGTCCTCTACGACTTCGATCCGTGGATAAACCTTTGGGAGTACCTGACGCATCGACGCAGCCTCAAGTCCCTCCATCACGCCGCGGAGCGGGCCGGCGAGGCGTTGGCGGGTTTGCACCGAAGCCAGGTCGCCTTTCGCGGCAAGGAAACAGACATCGAAGGAAGATTCAAAGGGATGGTCGCGCGCACCACGACAGCGCTGCAAGCGCTGCCCGGTGGATCGGCTCTCCTAAGCTGTTTTCGCGACTGCGTTAAGCGGATCGAGAACGCAGCCTCCAGCAGACAGCTCATCTCGGCTCCGATTCACGGCGCGTTTGGTTGGGATTGTATCCACTACGGCGTGGACGGTCGCTTCTATCTTTATCGCTTCGAAACGTGCCAGCAGTCTGATCCGGGAGTGGATCTCGGGGGGTTCGTGGCCGACCTGCTCTGCTTTACGATCAGCAACCACGATGAAAGCGCGTATCAGTCCTGCGTTGCCGTCTTGCTGAACGAGTATAACTCCGAGGCACAGCGCCCGATAAGCGAGGACGATCTTCGCTTTTATATCCCGGTTGCGCTGGCCGAGCGTTTGCAACGAACCGAACTTCGCACGACAGCCGGCCTTGATCAATTGCTCGCGGCCTTGGACACGATCTTGTTGGGTTGGGGCGAGGTTGCGACGAGCGAGGTGCCGGCGTGAAATACCTGATCGTCAACGCCGATGATTTTGGCGCGAGCCGCGGCATCAACCGTGGCATTCTCGAAGCGCACTGCCACGGCATTCTGACGAGCACGAGCCTGCTCGTGAACACGCCGACGAGCGAAGAGGCCGCCGAATTGAGCCGCACCGTGCCGGACTTGAGTGTCGGCTTGCACGCGGACGTTCGGAAGGAGTTGGACGCATCGGACACTGTCTCGCGTCCGGAACTGCGCGCGGCTTTGCGCGAGCAGTTCGCGCGTTTCCAGGAGTTGATGGGCCGTCCGCCCACGCACCTTGACGCGCACCACAACACGCATCGCGACCCGCGGGCGTTGCCGTATTTTCTTGAACTGGCCCACGAACAAGGGCTGTCGCTGCGCGAACACTCGCCCGTACGCTACTTTTCGAAGTTCTACGGCCGATGGAAAGGCGAAACGCATCTGGAGCAGATCAGCGAGCAAAATTTGGCGCGAATGTTGGCGACGGAGATTGAAGAAGGCATCACCGAACTGAGTTGTCATCCGGGCTACGTCGATCCGGATTATCCGAGCGGCTATACCGTCGAGCGGGAAGCGGAACTGAGCGCCTTGTGCGCCCCCCGCGTTCGCCGAGTCCTGCTCGACGAGTCCATCCAACTCGTCAATTACGACGATGCTGGCAAACTATTGGAGCACGCGCCGGTGTGAGGAGGACCATGCCCACAATCGTCATCTCGCCGTTCAACGTCGTAAATTTCCCGGAAGGCGGCGGCCACTTCTGGGTCTATATGCAGTACGCGCTGGGTCTGCGCCAGTTGGGCTGCGATGTGTACTGGCTGGAGGGTTTCCGCAGCCGCGGTGATGAGGCCTCCGACCAGGCCCTGCTTGATCCGTTCCGCGCACGAATGGAGCGGTTCGGGTTGGGCGGGAAACTGATTCTTTATCCGATGACCGGTCCGAATGGCGAGCCGGGTTTGCCGAGGGAATTTGCCGCTCTGAGCGCGTTCGAAGCGGAAGCGATATTTGAAGAGGCTGACCTGTTGTTGAATTTTCATTACGCCATTTCGCCGGCGTTGCTCGCGCGCTTTCGCCGCACGGCGCCGGTTGATATTGATCCGGGGTTGCTTCAGTTCTGGATCAGCCGCGGGCAACTCCACGTTTCGAAACACGATCTCTACTTCACCACGGGGGAAACCGTCGGCACGCCCGCCGCGCGCTTCCCGGACTGCGGGTTGGAGTGGCTTCACATCCGTCCGCCCGTGTGCCTGGAGCTCTGGCCGAACACGTTCGATCCGCGCGCCGAAGTTTTCAGCACGGTTTCCAACTGGGATGCCGACGACTGGATTGTGGACGCGCAAGAAACCTACGAAAACACGAAGCGCGTGGCGCTGCTGGAATTCGCCGGGTTGCCGCGTCTCACGCCGCAGCCGCTGGAACTCGCGCTCTACCTGCGAACGGAAAAGGACGACCAGGAGCGGCGCGAACTGCAGAAGCGCGGCTGGCGCGTGCGTCCATCGCGCGAAGTGGCCGCCAATCCGGAGGCGTATCAGGCCTACCTCCAGCAATCGCGCGGCGAATTCAGTTGCGCCAAGCCGTCCTACAGCAGGATGCAAACAGCGTGGGTCAGCGACCGCACCATCTGCTACCTGGCCAGCGGCAAACCGGCCGTGGTGCAGCACACGGGGCCGAGTTCTTTTCTGCCGGATGGCGAAGGGCTGTTTCGCTTCTCGACTGTCGAGGAGGCAGCCCTGGCGCTGGAAACCATCAACAACGATTACGCCGCGCACAGCCAAGCGGCGCGGGAAATCGCGGAGACTTTTTTCGACGCCAAAAAAGTTATGGCGGAAATCCTGAGCCACGCGCTCGCACCAGCAGACGCGTGGAGCAAATGAGGTTATGAAAACGCCGCAGTCAGTATTGCCCGATTTGCCGACGTTGACGAAACGGCTCACGGCTGGGTTACACAACGTCGCCGGCAACGGAACCGAGGTGAAGGTGCTCAAGCGAACACGACCACATTTCATGAGCACGTTCCCGAACGAAATCGTCACTTGCCAGTGGCCCGCTGGCCGCAAGCGGCGCGTCTTCATCAAGTATGGCGCGAACCGCAACCATGCCGCTTGGGGGCACCGGGGCGACCTGGCTTACGAAGCCGAGGTCTATCAACGCGTGCTCCGTCCACTGCTCGAATTCCGGCCGAGATGTCTGGGCGCGCACACGAATTCCGCGACCGGGGATACGGCGTTGTTTCTCGAATACGCCGACCGCTGCGCCCCCTTGAGCGAAGTCAGTTGGAATCGCCGCACCTGCAAGCTGCGGCCGATGCTGCAAACAACCCGCTGGCTTGCGCAGTTCCATGCGCAGCAAGAGCGGCGCGTGGCTGACCCCGCGCTGGCGTTTCTGAAGCGCTACGATGCGGCGTATTACCGCGGCTGGGCGCGACGCACGTTGGAGTTCGCGCGTCCGCTGCAATCGCGTTTCTCATGGCTGCCGGTACTGGCCGCGAGCGGCGACGCGTGGCTTGCTCCATTGCTCTCGGCCACGCCGGCGGTCATTCACGGCGAATTCGACCCCAAGACGGTTTTGGTGCGGAACGGAACTTTGTTCCTGCTGGATTGGGAATCGGCGGCCATCGCTCCGGGCGAGATCGATCTGGCGATGCTCACCGACGGAGCGGGCTGGCCGGCGCACCTCGTGCGCCGTTGTGAAGACCAGTATCAGCGCGCCCGTTGGCCCGGCGGCGCGCCGGCTGGGTTCAAGCGAACGCTTGCAGCGGCGCGGATTTACGTCCAGTTCCGCTGGCTGGGCGATCGTCCGGAGAAGACGTTGCGGGAAAAAACGTTTTGGAGGTACGACCATCTGCGGGCGGCGGTGAAGGAGTTGGGAGTGATTTAGCGCAGCCCGAATCTTGGAGCCCGTTTCCTGTTGGAAACCGCCGAACTCGCGCGCTTCCCCAACTGCGTCATCTGGCCGGCGATTGCCTTAGTCCACGATCATGCTGGCTGGGGCTTTGACGAATTGGCGAAAGTGGACGAATGGTTCGCCAGCCATGCACCGATTCTCACGGCTGGACACCGCTTCACGCCGGAACGATCGGCGGCACGCTGAGTCACTCAACTCGCACATCCTGGTTGCAAATCACATCTCTGCCGCGCTCGCAAGTAGGTGTTCACCCCATAAAAGGGTGAATTAGACCTACCAGGTTCCAAAGAGGAGTCTCTCTTTCTGACTGTACACGCAGCGGCAAAAGAACTTCGGAACTGGCTCGACTGTAGAGTTGAAGTGCTAGAGTGCTGAAGTGCCGGCTCTGTCTAACAGCCATTGCTCCATTACTCCACGACTCCTTTCGGCCACCGACGCTTGCCG
>Ga0134124_10005240_pt1 | contig 10422 bp, 6 predicted proteins | sample KB304_FD_96880 | JGI IMG/M metagenome (GOLD analysis project Ga0134124, IMG submission 96880) | Terrestrial soil microbial communities without Nitrogen fertilizer from Kellogg Biological Station, Michigan, USA - KB3-0-4 | ecosystem: Environmental > Terrestrial > Soil > Unclassified ... | reverse complement strand
TATGAGGGTGAGACGCGAATCCAGTAATGAAGCCCCTACAGTGGCATGGCCCTCGAAATTCAGATCCCTTAGGGTAATACTTCCATGATCACTCAACAATACGGCTCGTTCGATTACGTTCCGCAGTTCGCGCACGTTTCCGGGCCAGGAATATGCCTGAAGCGCCTTAATGCAGCTTTCGTCCAAGATGATTTCGCCGCGACCCAAATCGGCAGACAACTTGTTCAAGAGGTACTGGGCCATGGTAGGAATGTCTTCGCTTCGCTCGCGAAGTGGCGGGAAAGAGAGCGGAATAGTACTGATGCGAAAATACAAATCGTTCCGAAACTTCTTTTCCCGAACAAACTGGCCAATATCCTGGTGGGTTGCCGCGATAAGCCGTACGTCTACTTGACGATCTCTTACGTCCCCGACACGGCGGAAGCGCTTTTCTTCAAGCACTTTCAATAACTTTGGCTGGATTTGTAGATCGACATCGCCGACCTCATCAAGAAAAATCGTTCCTCGATGAGCAACCTCGAATAAGCCCTGTTTCGATGCGGTGGCACTGGTGAAGGCACCTTTTTCATGACCAAAAAGCTCGGTCTCAAGAAGCTCACGGGAGAGACCAGCGCAGTTAAGATCCACAAATGCCTCGTCCGCGCGAGGACTGTTTTCGTGTAGCCAGCGGGCCAACACACCTTTTCCAGTCCCAGTCTCTCCCAGGATAAGAATTGGACTTTCGGTATTCAGGATCTTACGTGCTTGATCGGCTAGCGCGTGGATTGCAGAACTAGTTCCGATGAACGGATCGATGGCTTGTCTGACTTGTCGGGTTTTACTCGCGAGCTGCTTGTGATGGTTACGCTGTTTCTGTAGCAATCGTTGGAGAATTACTTGAAGAGTCGGCAACTCGAGTGGCTTGGTCAGGAACTGTTCAGCGCCTTCTTTTATTGCTCTAACCGCTAAGTCGATAGAGCCGTGAGCCGTAAGTACGAGTAGCGGGATATCTGAATCAATTTCTTTCAACCGCGGCAACAAATCCAGTGCGGTGCCGTCTGGCAGCATGTAGTCGGCGATAACAATATCCGGGCGCGACGTGCGGAAGAGATGTTGAGCATCGTCACAACTTTCGGCTTCTTCAATTTCATAACCCTGTTGCTCTAGGAAGTCGCGAATTCCAAAACGTACACCTGGTTCATCGTCAACCACCAAAACCTTGTTTCTGCCCATCTATTGATCTCCCTCGAGGGCCACTGGGAATCTCGCCATCATACAGGCTCCGCCATCCGGATTATTGCCGGCAATGAGTTTTCCTTCGTGTTCTTCCATGATTCTTTGAGCTATGGCAAGCCCGAGGCCGGTGCCGCCTCGACGTTTGGAGAAGAAAGGCTCGAAGATCTTGGGAAGATCTTGCTCCAGAATACCTTTTCCATTATCTCGTATGGCGCACTCAACCCAATCCTGTTTACCCTCTGAGAGCTGTCGGGCCTGAATAGTGACGGTACTTCCGTTTGGCGAATGTTGGATGGCGTTCTCGATGAGATTCACGAAGACTTTTGAGAGTCGGCGCCGATCAATGCGGACCTTTGGCAAGTTTTCTTCAACGTCACTTACCAGGGTGACATGGCCAACTTCGGCAGCGGGAAGGCAAGCGCGAATAGATCGAGAAACCATCTCATCGATCGAGACTAAATAGAGTTCACCTCGAAACGGTTTGCCGTATTCAAGAAGCTCTTCCATCAAAACCGTCAGCCGGCCAATTTCGTCACGCAAGACATTTGTATACCGCAAATACTCGGTCCGGTCAGCAAACCTGGTTTCAAACGCATCAAGAATTGATGAAATCCCAAAGAGCGGGTTTCTAACTTCGTGCGCGACGCCGGCGACCAGTGAGCCGAGCAACGACATCATCTCGCTTTGCCGCAGTGAAGCCTCCAATTCGGTTCGCTTAGTGATGTCTTGAGCAACAAAGATTGCTCGCTGGCCCACTGAGCCGAATTCGTTGATAAGGTACATCGTCAGCGCCCATGTCTTACCCGTTGTCTCGCACGTAACTTCTTCCGAAACCGGCGAATGACTTTTGCGCACAACTTCAAGTAGATCCGCGGCTTTCTTCCAAGGTTCGTTGGTGGCGATGTCAGTGAGATGCTTTCCGGCAATTTGCTCCGCTGCCAGACCAGCAATAAGTTCAGCGGCTTCATTAGATCGCTTGATGGCGCCGTCGAGGTCGATGATTAAAACAGGAAAGTCGATAGCATTGAATGTTTGCCGCCACTCCATCGCCGACTGTTGCAAGGACGTGTGTAGGCGCCGCTGCTTTTCGTCGAGGAGTTTTCTTTCGGTGACATCATTGACGATAACCAGTTTGCTGCGCTTTCCGTCGAAAACAACTGGGTGCGAAGACATTTCAACGTAGATCGTCTTGTTGTCACGAGTTTGGTGTCTCCACGGACTTGAGAGGACCAGGTCGTTCGCGTCGTCAGCGTTCTTAATTAACAAAGCTGGAATGTCTTCTTTTGCTCGAAGGCTGGCGATGGTCATTGAAAGAAACTCTTCCCGGGAATAACCATAGGTTCGAGTTGCGGCTTCGTTGACCGCCAGGAAACCAAGCGTTTCTTCGTTGTAGACCCAGATTGGCTGTGGGGTTGATTCGAATAGAAGTTTGTAGCGCGATTCCGAGTCTTGGAGTGCTTCCTCAAAGCTCTTTCTTTCCGTGATGTCGCGGGCCACTCCGCGAAAGCCGGTTGTTTCGTCGAGCTTATCTTTAATTGGGGAAATTATGAGATCGAGCCAGCGATTATCACCGGAGGCTGAGCGGGTAACAAACTGATGACGAAACTCCGCCACTTCCTGCGGACGCTTGAGACTCCCGGCAAAACCATTGCTTTCCGGGACGATACCAAAGACGGTGAAGAACGACTCACCTACTAGTTCTTGAACGTCCTTGCCCAGAAACGTTGCTACGGACATATTGATGCTCGTCAGTTTACCCGCGAGATCGTTAGTGAAAATCAAGTCGCTCGCATTTTCGACGAGATCTCTATAGCTAGCCTCTAATCGTGAACGCTCGAGCAACCGCGCAACTTTGGCAACCAGTCGCGTGGAGTCAAAAGGTATCTCCAGGTAGTCGTCGGCGCCTGCCCGCAGCCCGGCTACTACGCTTTCGGTATCCTTCTGCTGAGCGCTGATTAAGAGAATAGGGACGGACTTGAGAGCACTGTCTGCCCGAAGATGTTCACAAAACTCCAAGCCATTCATCCGCGGCATGGAGACATCGCTAATGACGAGGTCAGGACGTTTTTGTTTGGCTAGAGTAAGTCCCTGGACTCCGTCTTCCGCGGTAATAACGGAATATCCAGCTTTGCGCAGCAGGTTCTGCATCAGCACAAGCTGTTCAGGTGCATCGTTGACAATCAACACAGAATTGTCATCGTGGCCATTGGAGATTTGTACCCCAGACATTCGGAGTCGGACCTCTTTGCGTCGCTATGATTTGGAACTCGCTGGCGAACTGCCCCTCATGCGGACTAGGTGACTATCTATTTCGATGTCGGCTCAGAAATAGAAAGCAAAAGGCGATTTATGCGGCGCAGTATAACACACGCCTTCAGATCCGATATCTCAAAGTGGCTGTCCGTACCAGGTCTCAAACACTTCCTAATAGCACTCTCAAAAAACCAAGTTCATAGGCCTCGATTCCCGACATTTCTGAGGACTTCAACTCACCAACCCTCAGAGAGTATTGGCCATCTAGTAGACACACTTATTCGGGTCGATTTTCCCGATAACCACCTCGATGATGGCGTGGTTTGAGAGAAAGGCCCGGCCTAAAGTTAGTCTCCGCCGAGGTAAACCTAATCGAGTCTCGGTGAATCCAAACGTAATGGCTAAACATCTGTCGCAGACAGAAATTGGTTGAATTAATTCATCGTACGGCTCCATCCATTGTGGGGCAGTATTGAGATAAATAATTGAGAAATGGAGAAATTATGAAGAGTTTGGGTTCCGGGAGGATCTCCCGATTGAAGATGTTTTTGAGTTTGACTTTGTTAGTTGCATTCGTAAGTGGGTGTCACGCCCAGAGCGGAATGATGAGTCTGGCCTCGGGACAACCAACGGTCGCCCCCGCCAGTGGAGTCGCGCCTTCGCAGACTTCTTACGCTGACCTGGTAACGCGAGTCTCGCCGGCGGTAGTCACGATTCGCTCCACGGAGCGGGCGCGCGCCGCTCAGCAGTTCCCATTCATGGACGATCCGAGCTTTCGCGAATTCTTTGGGGATCGAATGCCGCAACAGGCACCACAACGAGTCCAAGGCGTCGGCTCCGGGGTCATCGTTAACGCCGATGGCTACATTCTGACCAATCATCACGTCGTAGACGGTGCCCTCGATATCCGAGTGGAACTGACCGATAACCGAAGCTTTAAGGCTAAGCTAGTTGGTTCCGATCAACCGAGCGACCTGGCTGTCTTGAAGATCGAGGCTCAAAACCTGCCGACGCTGTTCCTTGGCGATTCGGATAAGGTCCGCGTCGGAGATTTTGTTCTGGCGGTTGGTAACCCAATGGGTATCGGACAGACAGTGACGTCGGGAATCATTAGTGCAAAGGGTCGTCAAACGGGGCTGAGCGACGGAAGTTTTGAAGACTTTCTACAGACTGACGCGGCCATCAATCGGGGTAACTCCGGCGGGGCGCTCGTTAATACAAACGGCGAACTAGTGGGGATCAATTCGCAGATTCTTTCGCCCTCTGGCGGCAACATCGGCATCGGCTTCGCCATTCCTTCGAACATGGCCAAGGCCGTTATGGATCAGTTGCTGAAAACAGGCAAAGTTCGCCGCGGAATGCTTGGCGTTTCGATCCAGCCAGTCGACGCCGACCTGGCGGCAAGTCTTGATTTGCCGGCGGCGCGCGGCGCAATCGTGACCGCAGTTTCTCCAACCGGTCCAGCGGAGAAGGCGGGACTCAAACGCGGCGACGTGATTGTTGGCATCAACAACCAGCCCGTGGGCGACTCAAACGTACTTCGTAACCTGGTCGCAAGTATTGCTCCGGGCACGAACGTGAAAGTTAGTGCGCTTCGTGATGGCCGTGAACAGAACTTCCAGGTTGCTCTCGCAGAACTACCGGCGCGCAAGCCCGCGGAGGGCGAAGACGAGAGCGAGGGTGATAGTACTGTTGGCAGTGGGAAGTTTGGTCTAACGTTGCAAAACTTGACCGCCGACGCTGCTTCGCGCCTCGGCCTCGATCCTGGCGATCAGGGTTTACTTGTGACGAGGATAAATCCTGCCGGTGCGGCAGCGAATGCCGGCATCCGGCAAGGGGATTTGATCCAGGAGGTCAATCGTAAACCGGTTAGAACCCTAGCTGAATTTAGTGCAGCGGTTCAGCAGTCCGGCACCCGCCCGGTGCTCCTTCTAATCAAGAGACGAGACGCCGTGATTTACGTAACACTGCGTCAAGACTCCTAAGCGTGTAGCACAGACTTCAGTCTGTGTTTTTCACTGCGCGGCAGCCCGTGGCTCAACGGCGAGCCATGAGCTGCCGCGTTCTTCTGGGTGGTTATGCGGCTATGCCGCCGACCGTGCGGAAAGCCTCTGGCTTTCCGACAAGCGCGCGACTCTTTTGGCGGCTAGGCCGCCCGAGGCAAAGCCTCTCCTTTTCTAAGTGGCGTACGGAAAGCCCGAGGCTTTCCGAACGGGAGGCGGCAAAGCCGCATAACGCTCAGAAAATCTGCTTGACTCGGTCTCTTCGCGCCGCTAAGTTGCAGCTACCAGTTCCCGAATAGCCTAAGGAGAGCAGTTGTTGAGCGACAATGTTTTAAAGCCGCGTGAGTTTGATCGTCGTCCGTGGGGCACTTACGAAGTGTTGGACGAAGGAGATCTCTTCAAAGTTAAGCGGATTGAAGTGTTGTCGGGAAAGCGACTCAGTTATCAGAAGCACTCGAAACGGGCTGAACACTGGTTTGTTGTAGCCGGCGAAGCAAAAGTCACATTAGACGATCGCGATATCAAAGTTCCCGCCGGTGAGGCCATCGACATTCCAATCGGGTCCGCTCATCGGGTTGAAAACGAAGGATCCGAGACACTTGTTTTCATCGAAGTCCAACGTGGTAGTTACCTCGGTGAAGATGATATTGTCAGGCTCCAGGATGATTTTGGTCGAGTCGGCTAAAGTTTCCGCGTTACTTGATCGTGCGGTCGAAGTAGGCTTCCGAGAAGGCATTTCCTTCCCGAACTTTTGACTACTGCGGACTTAAAAGGTTCGCTTCTTATTCCCACACAGACAGTCAGGAAAAACGCCATGGCAGATTCTGCTAAGGAAGAATATTCGAATGCGCAGAGTGCTGGGCTCTCATCGAGCCCTGAAACTCAAGCGCGAAATACTTCGGCTGAACAGGGAATTTGGTCAGCGATCTGGGAGGCACTACGTGGTGGATCACATCGCAACTACACCGAGGGACCAATTGGTCGGTCAATAGTGTTGCTGGCGATACCAATGGTTCTCGAAATGATGATGGAAAGTGTCTTCGCCGTTGTAGACATTTTCTGGGTGGCCCACTTGGGGACTGACGCGGCAGCCACGGTCGGACTAACTGAATCGCTCTTGACTTTGATCTATGCGTTGGCAATGGGTCTGAGTATTGGTGCGACTGCGACGATCGCCAGGCGTATCGGTGAGAAGAATCCAGAAGGTGCAGCGCGGGCAGCAGTGCAGGCAATTGCCATTGCACTATTTGTGTCGCTGGCGATTGCTGCTATTGGTGCTCCTCTTGCTCCCAGGTTGCTTGCTGTGATGGGTGGATCTCCTTGGGTGATCCAGCACGGCTCAGGGTTTACCCGCGTCATGCTTGCCGGAAACATAACCGTGGTCATGCTCTTTATGGTGAATGCCATTTTCCGCGGAGCAGGTGACGCGGCGATAGCGATGCGTACTCTTTGGCTCGCGAACTGGATCAATATTCTACTCGGACCATGTTTGATCTTTGGACTCGGACCGTTTCCAAAGCTGGGAATCGTCGGTGCCGCAATTGCAACCAATATTGGTCGAGGAACAGGCGCCCTTTATGCATTGAGCAAACTATTTAGAACTGGCGGACGGTTTGAGATCAAGCGACATCACTTGAAACTCGAACCAACCATCATGGCCCGTCTTGTTCGATTGTCGGCGACCGGAACTTTTCAAGTTTTTATCGGCATGGCAAGTTGGATCGGACTCGTTCGCATCATTTCGAGTTTTGGAAGCAATGCGGTTGCAGGTTACACGTTCGGCATTCGCGTGATTCTGTTTGCACTATTGCCTTCATGGGGAATGTCGAACGCCGCGGCGACAATGGTTGGTCAAGCATTGGGTGCACACAATCCTGATCGTGCGGAACGAGCGGTTTGGCGAGCGGGCTTCTACAACATGATCTTTCTCGGGATTATCGGCTTGTTATTTATCCTTTTTGCCCCCCAGATTATCTGGCTGTATACGGACGATCCCGACGTGGCAAAGTACGGCGTGGATTGTCTACGGATCGTGGCCTACGGGTTCTTATTCTACGCATATGGCATGGTGCTCGGTCAGTCGTTCAACGGGGCTGGCGACACCTGGACACCGACCATCATCAATCTCTTCGTTTTCTGGTTATGGGAAATCCCTCTTGCCTACATTCTCGGGGTAAAGTTTGGGCTCGGTCCGCGCGGTGTCTTCGTGGCGATGACCATTGCCTTTTCCACTTTGGCATTAGTCAGTGCCCTGGTGTTTCGACGTGGCAAATGGAAGACAAGGAAGGTCTGACCCCGAGAATTTCAGATCTCAGATTTCAGATCTCAGATCTGCCGGTGTTCGGAGACTTTTTGAGATCTGAGATCTGAAATCTGAGATTCGCTTGCGTTGCGAGTCCGAACACTCTGCCTCAGTTCACTACGCCTTTTACCTACACTTCCTTCGACTGCTCAGCCTCGTCTCCAGCGATCCTTAGCGATCCCTAACTTTCTGAGGCGGCACTGGTGTTGCCTAGTCTATCCCTGGAGTAATTTCAGATCAGGGAGGGACAATGAAGGAAAACGAGCACTCAGAAAAACAGCAAGAGCGGGGTTGGACTCCCAACACTCCAGGCGGCAAAGAGGCCCTCAAAAACGAACAACGGTCGTTAGATATTGGCGAGTCAGGACAGTTTGCGCCCCGGGCGTACTACAACCAGGAAGCCATTACCCAGCCGCTCCATCGACCGACCTTCGACGACATTGTCCCACCCGGTCGCTGATGAAGCCCCAGAAGGGAAGTACAAGGAGGAAACCTCATGGAGAAGAGACTCGACGGAAAGAAAGTTGCGATTTTGGTAGCAGATGGATTTGAGCAAGTTGAATTGACAGCACCGAAAGAAGCGTTGGAAGCCGCTGGCGCGACGACAGAGATTGTGTCACCGGCTGACCATGACGTTCAGGGCTGGAACCACGATGAAAAGGCAGACACGTTCCACGTAGACATGCCACTCAATCGCGCCAGGTCTGACGACTACGATGCGTTGCTACTGCCTGGCGGAGTCAGAAATCCAGATCAACTTCGCCAGCTCACCCGAGCACTAGAATTTGTTGATGGATTTTTCGCCACAGGTAAACCGGTGGCGGCAATCTGTCACGCGTCATGGACTTTGATTGAAGCTGGTGTGGTCGATGGTCGGAAGATTACTTCATGGCCGTCACTCAAAACTGACTTACAAAATGCGGGCGCTAACTGGGTCGATCGCGACGTTGTTGTTGATAAAGGCCTCGTCTCAAGTCGGAAGCCCGCTGATTTGCCGGTTTTCAACAAGAAGATGATTGAAGAGTTCGCTGAAGGAAGACGTCAGAGTAGGCCAACGCTACTGAGGCGGGTGAAGTAAAGAAGATCTCAGATTTAAGATCTCAGACTAAGGACCCGAATCTCAGATTGAAAGTTCCAAAGTTTCAACGGCGAATCGTTCGAGCACCAGTTTGAGATCTTAAATCTGAGAACCTACCTTCTTTCTTGAACCAATAAAACCAATTTCAATTGCGCAATTCTGTGGTAAACAGTCCGCAGCTTTCACAGATCTCAATCCGCGAAATCTGCGGACAAGCCTTGCGGAGTCCACTAAATGAATCGCAGAACCCTTTTGCTAGTTGTACTAGCAATCCTAAGCCTCGTTTCAGTTTTCATCGTCTCAGCTACGCTTGCCAAACAAGAGTCATCAGCGAACCCGCTGACCGGCAACTGGGCCGCTGCGTCTCCAAGTAATGATGGCTACGTTCGCAAAGCTTATTTCAACCTGAAACAAGACGGAGAGAAGATAACGGGAACCATTCGCTCCGCACAGTTCTTCTACAAAATCACGAAGAGCACTGGAGGACCTGCTGGATTCACTCTCGAAGCGAGCATGATGGATGGTCGCAGCGAACGAAAGGTCACTTACGAAGGCAAGCTCATCGGCAACGAGCTACAGATAGGTCGTCGCAACCGACCTGATCAACCGATCAGTTTTCAAATGGCCCAACGTGCCCCCGAAGGCGAAGGTGCATTGCCGGCGCGTGTTGAGCCGCCTGCGCTTCACAAAGTCAAATACAACGGCCTCGCGAAAACACCACCGATGGGGTGGAACAGTTGGAACAAGTTCGCCGGGCGCATTGACGATGCAACTGTACGCGGCATCGCTGACGCTATGGCAAAAAACGGAATGAAAGACGCCGGCTACACTTACATCAATATCGACGATACGTGGGAAGGCTATCGCGACGCCCAGGGAAACATCACGACGAACAAAAAGTTTCCCGACATGAAGGCGTTGTCTGACTATGTTCACAAGAAAGGTCTAAAGCTCGGTATCTATTCTTCGCCGGGGCCGAATACCTGCGCTGGTTATGAAGGAACCTACGGTCACGAAGAACAGGATGCACGAACCTTCGCTGAATGGGGCATCGACTATCTTAAATACGACTGGTGTGGCGCGCGGACGTTGTATAGCGACGAGGAAATGCCTGCGGTCTATCAGAAGATGGGTGATGCCTTGTTGAAAACTGGAAGACCGATCGTTTACAGCCTTTGCCAGTATGGACGACAGGACGTTTGGAAGTGGGGTGCCGACGTTGGCGGTAATCTCTGGCGGACAACGGGTGATATTCGCGACACCTGGGATTCGATGACCAACATCGGCTTTCGTCAGAACGAACTAGCGCCGTTTGCGAAGCCGGGACATTGGAACGATCCAGACATGCTTGAGATCGGCAACGGGGGTATGACGGATACGGAATATCGAACTCACATGAGTCTCTGGGCGATGCTTGCCGCACCACTTCTTGCGGGAAACGATTTACGCGCGATGTCTCCTGCTACGCTCGAGATCCTCACAAACAGGGAAGTGATTGCGATTGATCAAGACAAGAAGGGCCAGCAAGGAAAGCAAGTTTGGAAGTCAGGTGATCAGGAAATCTGGACGCG
>Ga0134124_10005239_pt1 | contig 10424 bp, 9 predicted proteins | sample KB304_FD_96880 | JGI IMG/M metagenome (GOLD analysis project Ga0134124, IMG submission 96880) | Terrestrial soil microbial communities without Nitrogen fertilizer from Kellogg Biological Station, Michigan, USA - KB3-0-4 | ecosystem: Environmental > Terrestrial > Soil > Unclassified ... | reverse complement strand
TTCCTTGAAAGAGCCGACATCGCGCTTCTGCGACCCGCTGACCACGTAGGCACCCTCGCCGATCATGCCATTGAGCGTCTGGCCGAGCTCGGCGATGCGGCTGTATTCGGCTGACGAGAAGAATTCACGCGGCAGCGTCTTCTCGCTGTGCGTGCCGTGCTCGTAGCGGCGCATCAGCACGCGTGCCGGGCGGTCCTCGCCATCCGCGGCGGCAGCGGCCGCGCCGGTGACGATGCCCTGCAGCACTTCGATCTTGTACGTGGCGCCGGCGTCATTGCGCGAATTGAGCACGCGCTCCAGGTTGATGGCCCAGTCGCGCACACGGTCGGTGTCGCCAAAGGCATCCGCCGCCAGCGGCGGCACGTAGATGAGCTGTTCGAGCAGCCGCGCGTCGTAGCGCCGGCTCCAGCGCTTGATGATGGCCTGCACTTCCATGTACTGGCGCGCCAGCATTTCGAGGCCCGAGCCCTGCAGCGGCGGCGCGCCTTCATTCACGAACAGCGCGGCTTCATCCACCGCATTGTTCAGCAGGATGGCGTTGAGCTCGTTGTCATCCTTCACGTACATCTCGTTCTTGCCGCGCTTCACCTTGTACAGCGGCGGCTGCGCGATGTAGACATGCCCGCGTTCGATCAGCAGCGGAATCTGCCGGTAGAAGAAGGTGAGCAGCAGCGTGCGGATATGCGAGCCGTCCACATCCGCGTCGGTCATGATGATGATGCGGTGGTAGCGCAGCTTGTCGATGTTGAATTCATCGCGGCCGATGCCGCAGCCCAGCGCGGTGATCAGCGTGCCCACTTCGGCCGAGGCGATCATCTTGTCGAAACGCGCCCGCTCCACGTTCAGGATCTTGCCGCGCAGCGGCAGGATGGCCTGGGTGCGACGGTCGCGGCCCTGCTTGGCCGAGCCACCTGCGGAGTCACCCTCGACGATGAAGATCTCGGACAGCGCGGGGTCTTTTTCCTGGCAGTCGGCCAGTTTTCCGGGCAATCCCGCGATATCCAGCGCGCCTTTGCGACGGGTCATCTCGCGCGCCTTGCGCGCCGCCTCGCGCGCGCGGGCCGCATCGAGGATCTTGCCGACGATGGCCTTGGCCTCGGCCGGATGTTCCAGCAGGAACTCCGACAGCTTGGCCGCGACGGTGGTCTCGACTGCACCCTTCACCTCGGACGAGACCAGCTTGTCCTTGGTCTGGGAGGAGAACTTCGGATCGGGCAGCTTCACCGACAGGATGGCAGTGAGCCCTTCGCGCGAGTCATCGCCCGTGGTGGCGATCTTTTCCTTCTTCGCTTCCTTGTCGATGTAGTCGTTGAGCGTGCGCGTCAGCGCCGCGCGGAAGCCCGACAGATGCGTGCCGCCATCCCGCTGCGGAATGTTGTTGGTGTAGCACAGCATGGTTTCCTGGTAGGAATCGTTCCACTGCAGCGACACTTCGACGCCAATCAGCCCTTCCTGCATCGTGAAATGAAACACTGAGGGATGAACCGGCGTCCGGGCGCGGTTCAGGTACTGCACGAAGGCCTGCAGCCCACCCTCGTGCTGGAACACATCACGCTTGTCTTCGCGCTCGTCGACCAGCTCGATACGCACACCGGAATTCAGGAATGACAGTTCGCGCAGACGCTTGGCCAGGATCTCGTAATCGAACACGATATTCGTGAAGATCGTGGCCGACGGCTTGAAGCGGATCGTGGTGCCGCGTTCGGTGGAGACGCCAACTTCACCCAGGGGCGCCACGGGATCCCCCAGCTTGTACTGCTGGCGGTAGGTCTTGCCGCCGCGATGAATGGTGAGCTCCAGCAGATCGGAGAGCGCATTGACCACCGACACGCCGACGCCATGCAGACCGCCGGAAACCTTGTAGGAGCTGTCATCGAACTTACCGCCGGCATGCAGCACGGTCATGATGACCTCGGCTGCAGAGCGCCCTTCTTCGGGATGAATGTCGACCGGGATGCCGCGACCGTTGTCGTGCACGGTGATGGATTCGTCGGCGTGGATCAGCACCTGGATGCGGTTGCAGTGCCCGGCCAGGGCCTCATCGATGGCGTTGTCGACCACCTCGAACACCATGTGATGCAGGCCGGTGCCGTCATCGGTATCGCCGATGTACATCCCAGGGCGCTTACGCACCGCATCAAGGCCCTTTAAGACTTTGATATTACTTGAATTATAGGTATCTTCGGAAGACATGAATCAACCCCTGCGCCGCTCATTATTATTATAGCCTCTGAACGGCTGCAGGTCAGCCTGGCTGAAACCCCTGGGAGGGCTGCATCAACCGGGGTGTTGCGCCCCCTATTTTACGTGGCACATGGCGCACTGCGAGCCCGCCGAGGTACGCAGCGCCTTGATGTCTGCCAGGGGCACACTGCCCTTCTCCAGCGCTGCGAGTCGGGCTTTGGCATCCATTGAGGCACCTGAGCCTGAACCCTCAACGCTGCGGTACATGGCACGTGCCAGATCCGGATGGCCGGTTTCGAAACTCAGATCGCCACGCATGATGCGGATGTAGTCGCCAGCCGTGCCCCACTCCGCAACCTCGATCAGATAGTCCAGATCCTCGGCTTCGTTGGCGGTGTTGCGCAGCTCGGGCGGCAGATTCGGACCGGCGAAGGCGCGCATCAACCGCACACGGATGGAATTGGGCGCCAGCTCCACCGCACGATTCATCTGCGCCACACCACGCGGCGCCATGGCCGGCAACTGCAGCACGGGCCCCAGCAAGGTCTGTATGCCACCCAGCTGCGACAGCGCCTCGGCGTGATCGGGATTGAGTTTCAGCGCCCGCATCAGCGCCGCCGGGCCCTTCTTCATTGCAGCCATGGCGTCTTCGGGTTTCTGCGCCATCAGTGAGTGGGCGCCAAGCGCGAGGTAGGCATAGCCCTGCCAGTACCAGAGGTCGGCGTTGCCTGGCTCAGCCTTCGTCGCCTCTTCCAGCATCGCGACCCAGGGAGCCAGTACGGTCGCATCACCGGTGCGGAACTGGTACTGGTACCGGCGCGATTGCTCGAGAACTTGCTTGGCGCCCACAGCCGGTGCCGGCGCGTGAGCCCATGCCGTATTGAACACGGCCAGCAGCACGAAGATCCACATCAGGATCAGCGTGGCGACTTTTGAAACCTGCTTGCAGACCTGATCCCAGCGGATGTCCGCGGCTTGTCGACAATCCATGGCGAGCCCTTCCTGTATGTGCGCGGATTGCGCTTTCATACTTGAGTCGTCACGGTGCGGCCGTCCGGATGCAGCGCGGCGGAATTTTCAGCGCCCGATCCTAGACACCTCGCAGCCAACGCAGTGCCTGCCGCAGACCATGCACCGCACGCACCGCTGCTGCGATCAGCGCGAGCGCGAAGAGCGCGATGAGGCTGCTGCGCAGCAGTTCCATGCTGAAGAGCGTGGGTCGCAGCATCAACGGCAGAACGATGAACAGGGCGATGAGCAGCGCTACACCCAGCAACTTCTGTTGACGCCGCTGGTAACGCATTCTTTCGCGGCGCTCGATCAAGCTGATGCGGAACCATGGATCCCGCTCTGCAGGCGCATCCATGCGCAGCAGTCTTCCGATCTTCTCGTCCATCTGTTCTTCCATCACTCGTCTCCCAGCAAGGCGTGCAGCTTTTCACGGCCACGCGCCACATGCGATTTCACTGTGCCCAGTGGCAGATTCATGGTCGCCGAGGCCTCGACATGCGACAGCCCGAAGGCAAGGCACAAGGTGACGGCGGCGCGCTGATCCAGCGACAGCGAAGCCATGGCCTGTTCCATGGCCCGCTGCATGTCAGCAGAGAATTCCTCGTGATCATCCCTGCTTTCATGCCAGGCCTGGTCGCGGCGACGCCGGCGAAACCAGCTTCGCTGCGTGTCCTTGGCTTTACGCCAGGCGATGCCTAGCAGCCAGGTGCGCACGGGTGAGCCGCCACGAAACATGCGAGCCTGTGTCCATAGCGCGAGAAATGTTTCCTGCGCGACATCGTCGGCGTCGTTGGCGCCCACCAGGCGTCGCAGGAACACGCGCACTGCCTGCTGATGACGATCGACCAGCAGGTTGAACGCCTGCTGCGAACCGTCGCGGACTGCGGCGAGCAATGCTGCGTCCTCCGCATCCATCTATTTCTTGCGGTTGAGTAATGCTGCAATCAGGAAGCCGGCTGCGCCAATACCAAAGAACGCCAGTGCCGCGGTTGCCGCGATGGGAGCCCAGGGCGCGACTTGCCTGGCGGTGAGCCAGGCGCTGACGCCCCAGGACACGCAAGCCATGAACAGCAGGCTGAGGAAGGTGGTCATCAAACCGCCGGTGCCATCGCGCTTGGGATTCGCTTCCTGGAATACCTGCGCCGCCAGCTGGTCCATCATCGCGGGCGGTGGTTCTGCGCCCTTCTCGGCGTAGAGCTTCAGGATGTCGAGCGCCTTCATGTGCTTCTCGTGGCCGGAGCGGCCGCCCAGATAAGCCATGCGAAACGCGAGGATCACGAAGCCGATCCAGAACAGGTACCAGTAGATCTCGGGAAGTTTGCCGGTCATCGCGGTCTCTCTTGAGGTCGGGACGCAGTTGAGTCGTCACGGGCGGCGGCATGGGATGCACCGCACCGAAGTATATTATTTCGTTTATCGAAATTATCCCATCGAGGTGACGACGCCACGTTCCACGTGGAACGCACGCTCGGGGATTCCGAAGATGGCTAGGTCTGCATGCAGCGAGGTCACCACCAGCTGGCAACGAAGGTCTTTCACCAGTTCGACCAGTGCGGCTAGTCGCTGCGAGTCCAGCTCGGCGGCAGGATCATCGAGGAGCAGCGTCGGCGGCGTTCCTGGATCTCCGCTCAACCGCTGCAGCAGTGCCAGGACGAGAGCCGCGGCAACCAGCTTCTGCTGGCCACGGGATAGCACCTCCCGCGCTGCTCTGCCCTGCACTTTCAATTGCACGTCGCCTCTTTGGGGTCCGGCGAGCGTGCTCCCTCGCTGGCGATCGCGCTCCAGGCCGGCCTCGAGCACTTCCCCCAACTCGCGATCAGCAGCCCAGCCGCGGAAATAGCCCATGCTCACGTCGAGGCCAGAAAGCCTTTGCACGGCGGCCTTCCAGAAAGGTTGCACCGACTGCAGCCAGGCTTCGCGCATCCGCGCCACAGATTCGCCGTGCAACACCAGTTCGGCGTCCCAAGGTCGGGGGTCCAGGCCCTGCTTCAGGGAGGCATTGCGCTGCTTCAGCGCGCGGATGAATCGCACCCAGGTCTCCAGGAACGCAGGTTCCACGTGGAACACTCCCCAGTCCAACCAGCGCCTCCGCTCCCCGGGAGCCCCCTCCACTAGTCGGTGAACTTCCGGATCGATCACTTCGACAAAGAACGCACCCGGCAACTCCGCTAGGCTTCTGATGTCCTCACCGTCCAGTCTGCCGTTGTAGGACTCGTCACGCCGATACTCGAACCCGATTCGGTGAGACGGATGCTGTGTGGTGCCGAAGAGTTGCAACCTGTCGAGCTCCCGACCAATGAGCTGCTCGGTGTGACGGGTGCGGAATGAGCGCCCTCGCCCGATGAGGAAAGCTGACTCCAGAATGGATGTCTTGCCGGAACCGTTGGCTCCAAACACGAGATTCAGGCCTGGCCGGAATTCCAGACTAGCTGCCTGGATGCAGCGAACTCCAGAGATCTGGAGCGACGCCAGGCTCATGGCGAGAAAACTGCCCCTCTACCGTGACAACCAAGGCGCACCGGAAAGTGGCCCGTCATCAATGCGGCCCTACAGCCGCATCGGCATCACGACGTAGCGCGAGTGCGTCGTACCGGGCGAACGAATGAGACAGCTGCTGTTGGCATCGGTAAGGCCGATCTCTACGGTTTCGGTGTCGATGGCCGTCAGCGCGTCCAGCAGGTAGGTGACGTTGAAGCCAATCTCCAGCTCCTCACCCTTGTAATCGATCTCCACCTCATCCTGAGCTTCTTCCTGCTCGGGATTATGAGCCTGCAATTTCAAAGAGTTATTCGCCAGGCCGACCCGGACGCCACGATACTTTTCATTGGAGAGAATCGCAGTGCGCTGCAGTGCAGCACGCAAAGAATCCCGATCCACCACGATGGCCTTGGCTGGGCTGGCCGGAATCACGCGACCGTAATCCGGGAATTTGCCGTCAATAAGCTTCGAAGTGAAGCGAATATCGCCGATCTGGAGTCGAATGTGATTCGATCCGATGGTGATCTCCACATCCCCCTCCGATCCGAGAATACGCTGCAATTCCAGAATACCTTTGCGCGGAACAATGACTTGCTGCGCCTGGACGCTCTTGCCGCCGGTCGCCAGCTGCGCCTCGGCAATTGCCAGACGATGACCGTCAGTTGCAACCGTTCGCAGCAATTTCCCGTCCGTTTCCAGCAAAGTCCCGTTCAGGTAGTAGCGAACGTCCTGCTGCGCCATCGAAAAATGCGTCTTGCCGATGAGCCGGCTCAGTTCGCTCTGGGGCAGGGTGAGGGTTTGCTGCGCGCTCACGGACTCCACCACCGGAAACTCGCTGGCTGCCAAGGTGGACAGCGTGAACCGGCTTCGACCCGCAGCGATCTTCACTCGCTCGCCATCCAGCGTCACGGTGACCGAAGACTTCTCCGGCAGCGCCTTGGCAATCTCCAGCAGCTTGCGACCCGGCACGGTGATCTCGCCCGGCTGACCCACGCTCACTTCACCGCTGGCCACCAGCTCGACTTCCAGGTCGGTGCCCGTGACTGAAAGCCGGCTGCCCTTGGCCGACAACAGCACATTGGCCAGCACCGGCATGGTCTGCTTGCGTTCGACTACACCGATCACCGCCTGCAGCGGATGAATGATCTGCTCACGCGTCGCCGTGAATTTCATAGTTCTAAACCAAACTTATATTTAAGACTGTTGTAGTAGTTACAGGTCTTGTGGATAGCGAGGATAAATCACAAGGGCCTTGCAGGTCATGAATTTACGCGCGCTTCGAAGCCCGACAAACTGGCGAACCACCTGCATTAATACTGTTGATGGGCTGTGGACAATTCCATCCACACAATCATCCCCAACTTGTTACCCGACTTGTCCACAGAGTGATGCACAGGTTCTTCAGCCGGTGAGCATCCGCAGCAAGTTCGAGTAATCCTCAGCCATGCGGGGCTCGCTTTCCTGCAATTCCTTCACGCGTTTGCAGGCATGCAGAACAGTCGTGTGGTCACGACCGCCAAACGCCTCTCCAATCTCCGGCAGGCTGTGCGCAGTGAGCTCCTTGGCCAGTGCCATCGCCACCTGCCGCGGACGTGCCACCGAGCGGCTGCGTCGCTCTGACAGCAGGTCACTCATGCGCACCTTGAAGTAATCGGCCACCGTCTTCTGGATGTTCTCGATGGTGACCAGGCGCGCCTGCAGGTTCAGCAGATCTTTCAGCGCTTCCTTGGCGAAATCCAGCGTGATCGGCTGTCCGGTAAAGCGCGCGTTCGCGATGATCCGGCGCAGCGCGCCTTCCAGCTCGCGCACATTCGAACGAATGCGCTTCGCCACGAAAAACGCCACTTCCTCCGGCAATTCCACGCCCGAGGCCTGCGCCTTGCTGATCAGGATAGCCACGCAGGTTTCCAGCTCCGGTGGTTCGATGGCCACCGACAAACCCCAGCCGAAGCGCGACTTCAATCGCTCCTCGAGACCGGGAATCTCCTTCGGATAACGATCCGAAGTCATGATGATCTGCGCCTGGCCTTCGAACAGCGTGTTGAAGGTATGGAAGAACTCTTCCTGCGAGGCCGCCTTGTTGGCGAAGAACTGGATGTCGTCGATGAGCAACGCCGACAGCGAACGATAATTGGTCTTGAACTCGTTCATGGTGTTGTGGCGCAGCGCCTGCACCATGTTGTCGACGAAGCGCTCCGAATGCACATAGGCGATGCGCGCCGCCGGATCGCGCTGCCGGATCACGTGACCCACCGACTGCATCAGATGGGTCTTGCCCAGACCCGTGCCGCCATAGATGAACAGCGGGTTGTAGGCTTTGCCGGGATTCTCCGCCACCTGCATCGCGGCGGCCTTGGCGAAGTGATTACTCTTGCCCTCGACGAAATGCTCGAAGGTGGAATCCGGATTCAGCTTCGAGCCGATCAGTACGGCGGTTTCGACCGCAGGGCGCCTGACCGCGCCATTACCGCGCGCAGCTTCACCGTGCCCGCCATTGTGGGCAGCGCCATGACCATTGCCGGCGTGCCCGTTGCTGAGGCCGCGGGCATTCACGGGAGCCAGCGATCCGACTTCCACCTGCAGCGGCGCCTGTGCGCCGCTCAGCTCGCCCAGCAGCACGCGGATGCGCGTGGCGGCGTGACTCTGTACCCAATCCAGGGCGATGCGGTTTGGCGCCAGCAGGCGCAGCCCCGCGCCGTCCTCGACCGCCTGAAGCGGACGCAGCCAGGTATTCACCTGCTGTTCGGGGATTTCGTTCTCCAGCCGCGCGAGAATTTTTGTCCAGAGCTCGGGCATGCGCGCAGAGGAGGGTGGATCGGAGGGGGAGGCGAGTCTACTCGCGTACAATCGTCGCGTACAATCGGCTCCACGATGGGGGTCAGTTTCAAAGGCGATCCAACGGCCAGCGGCTTCTTTGCACCGCTGCGCTTCGAAGCGGACCTGCACGATTGCGAAGTGGTGGGCGAGATTCCCTCGGGCCTTGCGGGCAACTTCTACCGTTCCTGCATCGATCGGCGCTATCCGCCGCGGTTCGCGGACGATACGCCCTACAACTCCGACGGTGCCGTGGATCTGTTCCGCATCCGGGACGGCCACGTCGATTTCCGCACCCGCTATATCCGCACCGCCAGATACGAAGCGGAGGCGCAAGCCCGCCGTGCGCTGTTCGGACGCTATCGCAATCGGCTGACTTCTGATCCATCCGTGCGCGATCTGAGCCTGAACACCGGCAATACCACGCCGATGATCCATCACGGCCTGCTGTTCTCGATGAAGGAAGACAGCCCGCCGATGGCGCTCGATCCCAACACGCTCGAAACACTGGGCGAGTGGGATTTTCATGGGCAAATGAAGGCCAAAACCTTCACCGCGCATCCGAAGATCGATCCCGCCACCGGCGAGCTGATTGCCTTCGCCTACGAAGCGCGCGGCGATGCCAGCAATGATCTGGCCGTGTTCATCTTCGATCGTCACGGCAAGTTGCAGCGTGAATGGTGGTTCAAGGCGCCGCTGGTTTCGATGATGCATGACATGGCGATCACCGATCGTCACATCATCCTGCCGACCACCGGTGTGACCACCAGTCGTGAGCGGCTCGAGGCGGGGCAGGTCCACTGGACCTACGATCGTTCGCTGCCCTGTCATGTGGCCATCATTCCGCGCGATGGCGAAGTGAAGGACATCCGCTGGTTCCGCGGCACGCCCGAGCAGAACATGCTGGCGCACACCACCAATGCGCGCAGTGAAGGTGATCGCGTCATCTTCGACGCGCCGGTGGCCAGCAACAATTTTCATCCCTTCTTTCCGAATGCCGATGGTTCGTCCTTCGATGTGGCTGGTGTTTCGCCCACCATCCGCCGCTGGACCTTCGACCTGGCATCGAAGGATGAAGGCTGGCGCGAAGAGATCCTCTTCAACGGTCAGCGCGGCACCTCGATGGTGCGCATCGACGATCGCTACCTCACGCGGCCCTTCCGCTACAGCTACATGCTGATGGTCGATCCCTCGCTGCCCTTCGATCGCGCCCGCGGCGGCAATCTGTCAGTGCGCGTGGCCAATGCCATCTGGCGCTTCGACCATCACACCAATGCCATCGACCGGCTGTCGGCCGGCAGCACGCATGGCCTCTCCGAACCGCAGTTCGTGCCGGCACGCCCCGACGCGCCCGAAGGCGAGGGCTGGATCCTGACCGTGGCCAACGACTTCGCCGAGATGCGCTCGGAGCTGGTCATCGCCGATGCCATGCGGCTGGGGGAGGGGCCCATTGCCCGGGTGAAGATGCCATTCCGGCTGCATACCCAGGTCCATGGCTGGTGGGAGCCGGAAGGCGGCTATCTGACGGAGGCCCTGGCAGGGCGTTGACCGGATAGCCATTGACTCCACCGGTGCCTATGCGTACCCTGCGCAACCCGATTTTCCGACCTGAAACAGCGCCATGGCCACGAAACGCACATTCCAGCCGAGCAAGATCAAGCGTGTACGCACGCACGGCTTCCGTGCCCGCATGGCCACCGCCGACGGCCGCAAGGTGCTGGCCCGGCGTCGCGCCAAGGGTCGCAAGCGCCTGATCCCGTAAGGATCCGGCGTTCCCGCGCCCATGACCGGCGCGAAACCGCCTGCGCTGCGCTTCACCCGAAGCCAGCGTCTGCTCAACCCGCCCCAGTTCTCAGCCGTCTACGAGACGCGCCAGCGCGTGGTCGACGAGTGCTTTTCCATCAATGCGGCGCGCAATACCCTGGGGTATCCCCGGC
>Ga0134124_10005238_pt1 | contig 10425 bp, 7 predicted proteins | sample KB304_FD_96880 | JGI IMG/M metagenome (GOLD analysis project Ga0134124, IMG submission 96880) | Terrestrial soil microbial communities without Nitrogen fertilizer from Kellogg Biological Station, Michigan, USA - KB3-0-4 | ecosystem: Environmental > Terrestrial > Soil > Unclassified ... | reverse complement strand
GACGGGCACCGAAGCGTAGTGCACGACGTTGGCACAATCACGGGGGATTGCAAGGCGCCGCTGGGGAAGCCGAAAATTGTGCTCCTCCGAAGCGACCGGTCGCGACGGTCTCCTCCTGGCCGGGTCTTCCAGTTCGCGGCCCGATCGCGGCGGTCCAGTCGCCGTCCCGATCCGGCCACTGAAATTGGCGTCATCGCTGAATGGGACGGTCAATCCGACGACGGACCTCAGATCTCGGTCTGCTCGGCCATTTCCAGTGCATCGTCGACCTCAATGCCCAGGTACCGCACGGTGCTTTGGATATTGGAATGCCCGAGCAACAGTTGCACCGCTCGCAGATTTTTGGTGCGCTTGTAAATCAGGGTCGCCTTGGTTCGCCGCATTGAATGGGTGCCAAATCCCGTGGGATCGAGCCCAATCTCCTGAACCCAGCCGTGGAGAATTCTGGCGTACTGCCTCGTGCCAATGTGCGGCGAGTCGTGAATGCGACTCGGGAAGAGGAAGTCCTCAAACTTCAGCTTGGCCTGGCGAATCCATGCCTCCGCTGAATCACGAGTTGGCTGCGTGATCTCGAATTGAACGGGCCGTTGGGTCTTGCGCTGCATCACCATGGCGCGCGTGCTCACACGGTCGCCGTGCGTGATGTCTCTCACCCTCAAAGCCACGAGGTCGCAGCCCCTGAGCTTGCTGTCCAACCCGAGGTTGAAAAGCGCCAGCTCGCGGACACGATGCTCCATCTGCAAACGAACCCGGATCGCCCAGATGTCCTTGGGCCGCAGCGGCGCCTTCTGGCCGACGAGCTTGCCCTTGTTCCAGGTTTTGCGGTGGTTGGTTGTGCTGGTGGTCGTGTCCATGACGGACTCCTTCCTTTGAAGAAGGCGGCGCGGCCGGCGCCGCCACCATCGCGACCCGCCAACGCGACGCATTGGCATTGGCGAAGACCGTTTGGCACATTGTTCGCCAGACTCGATGGTCAGCGCATCTCGCTGAAACGCCAGGTTGAGCTTTCGGTCCTGTGCAGGCGACCCTATGTATGCGCAATTGTCGAAATTGGTGGGCGTATCACATCGCCGCAAAGCGCCAGTACTAACTGCACCTCGTCCGCTGGGGTCGCCGCGGGCCATGAAACGTTGAGCACCAGCATGGCCAGGGCATAGCGGTCGGCATCGAGCGCTGGTACGCCCACGGTCGCTCCGTGTCGTGCAGTTGGATGTAAGGCCGGACCTCCTAGTGCGTGGGGACAGACGTTTTCGGGCCTGGTCGCTGTGACGCTTTCTACAGAGGATTGACGTGAGCGTCGCCGGAGAACAGGTCGTCACCCTCCAGGTTCACCGGGCCCGGCCGCCTGGTCGTCTGTGCCTTTACGGCGATGTAGGCGGCCCTCAGCGCCATCGCATCAGCCAAGGCATGATGCCGCGCCAAACCCCCTCGCGTGCGTCGCTCGGAGACACTCATCACTCATCGGCCGCATCCTCGCCCTCGGGACTACTGGTGAGAGGCCCAATGTCAACCGGGGTCACGATTTCGCGGACTTACCCCCAGATACTCCGACCAGCACCGTGCGGCGTTGAACAGGCGCGGTAAAGATCGCGTCCACCTTGAAGATAGCGGACGCGATAATTAGCGGAGTCATCGCGGCGCCTGTCGCCAAGAGATTGCGAAGGCGCGAAGTCGCACCTAGCCACGACTTGAACGCATTGGCATTGACGAGTGCCGCGTGCTCGCCGAAGAACACCCGCGATAACTGGCCCTTATCGTGGGTAATTCGGTAATTCGTCTGCCACAGACCGTCGAGGCAGGGCATGAAGGGGTCAAATTTGCTCGGCAATCAACACACCTTCGATCACCTCTACCGAGACGCCGAACGTGTGATTCACACCGCTGTCATTTTGAAGGCTGAATCTCTGATTCAATAGCATGACCACGGGATGGTTCATTGGTCGCTGACAAGAAGAGCGGAGATCAGTCGACCGTGGTGAGGCCGTGTCGCTTAAACAACGCGTTGAAGAAGCCCACCACCATCGTTGTCGCCTCGACATGCATGCGCTGTGATCCTTTAGGCACGAGTTCCAGGGCCCCAAAGCGGTAGACCTCATAGCCGGACAGGCGTAGCCGCCGATCCTCCGCGGCCATTGCTGCGTACTTGGAAGCACTCGCTCGGTAGTGGCCGCCGGGTTCGGGTTCCTCGTCACCGTAGTGGTGCTGGCCATCAATCTCAAGGACAACGCGAACTCCGCTGGCAAGCAGCATCAGGAAGTCCATGCGCTGCCTGGCCAGCACCTGCTCCAGGCCGCGCTCGCGTCGCGTGTACGGATCGTAGTGGAGGTACACCTGTGGCAGAAGGGCCGGGCGGTGACCCGGATCGATCCGTCCGAAGTGCTCGTAGTAGGTCCTGAAGAGCAAATATTCACCAGGTGAATCGGTTTCCTTGACCGATTGCTGCAATCGCAAGAACAAAGTGCGTTTGGCTTCCGCTTCATCAGTGATTTTCATGGTGTCGCCCCACCAAGCCTGAAGCTGTGCCCATGACAACAACCCCGATGGGAGAGGTTGGTCGAAGATCAGGACCTTGTCCGCGTTCTTCACGATCTCGACGTCGTTGTTGACCGCATCGCGGAAGACCAGCTCGGGCTTTTGACCGATGGAGGCGAAGATGAGGTTCTTCATCGAACCCAAAACGCCTGCCGCCGCTCGCGTCACACCGAAGACAGGGTATCCGGACTGCCAAGAAATTGCCTTCACGGTGAACCCATCCCGCTGCAAACAGACGGCGATGGCGTTAGCGAGGTCCGACTGCTCTTGATCGCGACGCACCATCGGATCGAGTACGGCGTCGATCAGCCGGAAAAAAGTGGTCTGAGGGCACTCCAGCAGCCCGCAGTACTCCAGCAGCTGCGAGTGTGACCAGTCGTCGTTTCGGATGTAGTGCTGCGTGATCGGTCCGGCGTACTTGGTGCCGAGCAGCTGGTTGAGCTGTTCGCCGCCGACGGCTTGCGAACCGACCACGCGCTCGAGCGTATCCAGGATTGGCCGGTCACCGAACAGCCGGTCCACCTGGTTCAGCGCCTGGAGCACGTCCTTGCGAACCAGCTGGCTCACGCGATGCTCGCCATGCTGCGTCATTTCAGTGAACAGCAGTTCCAAGGGCGCGTAGTCGACCTCGTCGAGAACGCGACGTGCAAGATCCAGCAGGTCGGGCTCGCTCAACTCCTCGAGCATAGGCAGGACGTACAACCTCTTGCTGCGGAAGGCGATGTCCTCGTCTTCGCGCGTGGCGGACTCCTGCAGTCGCAACTTCACGCAGAACGAAGGGACCTGATAGGACTTCTTGCAGCCGATGGCCCGCGCGATCTCTTCCCTCAGGGTGTCCAGACGATCGGCCTGAGCCCGCTTCGAAGAAGTCACGGCTAAGTGCGGCCTTTCACCGGGGCGCCTTGAGAAAGACCTTGAGCCGCTCGCCCTTGCGGTGGGACGGGTAGGGGTTGCCGGCTGGCTGGAATCCAGCGGACTCGAGGGCTTTGTGCATGCCGTATTATCGACTCGCGAGGTCGCGTACACCGGCGACTCTTCCCGGCATTGAACCAGCTTCGCGGTCAAGCGACGCGCTATCCCCAGACCACGAAACCGCTCCTCTACGAACACCCAACCGAGTTCGTAGGGATAGCGTCCTGGATCGGAGAGGCCGGCCTTGGCGAAGACTCCGGCCCGATAGCCCACGTTGGGGCGCTTGACCCCACCAACTGCCGCGAGTGTCTGGTCCACCCATGCGAACCCGATGACGAGGGCGTTGTCGACGAGGTCTGGTAGGGTGTCCTTGCGGACCTCCCCGCCTCGGAGCACCAGGGCCATGAACTGCTGCCTGAGCAATGCGGGGGTGTCCGCAGGCGCGCGCACCTCCACTTCGTAGTCCGGCGATTGCGCGTCGACCTGCCTTTCATTCAGCCCGCCGGGCGTCACTTCTACCTCCTTTCGAATGTGCCGCTAGTTTGGAGTGCCGTCAAAGGACCGCTGTCGCGTAGCCGATGAACTCATCATGCTCGTCGCGTTGCTCGGTCCACCTGCCCTTGTGGCCATCAGGCCGTGGCCGATGATCGGCCACAGTGAGAAACAGTTGATGTCGCGCACGCGAAATGGCGACAAAGAAGACTGCGCGTTCCTCGTCCGGGTCCGCCCAGAAGGCCTGTTCCTCCACGCCCAGCACGAAGACGACGTCGAACTCCAAGCCTTTGGACTTGTGGATCGTCATGATGCGCACCGCCGAGTCGTCGGCAAAGCGCTGCAAGGCCCCCAGAACGCCGTTTGCAACTGCGATCTCCTCGACCCTCTGCAGCGTTTGATCGAACAGCTCCTTCAGGCGCGGGCCCTTCTCGTACTCGGGAGAGAGGGCCGCTAGACGTGGGCGGCCGACGTCCTTGACGAAGGCAACCGCGATCTGCTTAGCCACGGCAGCGTCAGTACCGACCTGCTGCAGCGAATCACGATCGGCCTGGATGCGAGCGTGCCACCTGGTCAGAAGGCGGCTCGCATCCTCCTCGTCGACGCTGTCCTGGAGGAGAAAGTCGATGAGCCGCCCGTAAGCGTCCGGCTCGCGCTCGCCGAAGACGACACTCAGGTAGTCGACCACGACGCGCGCGATCGGCTCGGAGGCCAAGTCCTGGAGGGCTTGCTCGCTGCGGTAGGGAACCTCCATCGCCTGCAACCGTTGGATCAGCTTCTGCGTATAGAGGTCGGGCTGCCTGGCAATCAGCACTGCCATGTCCGAGGGCCGATAGGCGCCGCTTTGGAGCCATCCTTGGATCATCCTGGCCACTTCATCCGCTTCCTCGTCCGCATCCTGGAAGCGCAGGACACCGATCGTGCCAACATCGCCCTCCAACTCTTCGTCGGGGACGGCCGCGTCAGGGTCCATCACCTTCACCATCTCGTTTTGCATGCGGCGCAGGCGCGGATCGGAGCGGAAGTTCTGGTAGAGGTTCAACGACCTGGCGCCGAAGTCAGCGACGAAGAACTTGAAGACCCCTTCCATCGCCCCGGCGAACCCCATGATCTTCTGTTTGGTGTCGCCTACGGCCGTCAGGCGCGCGCCAGTACCGTGAAATGCGGCTCTGATCAGCTGGTACTGGTGGCCGGTGCAGTCCTGGAATTCGTCCAGGAACACGTGGCTGTAGGTCTGGCGGATGGCGTTGCGCGCCGCGGCGCTCTTGGCCAGGATCTGCAACGCAAATGGAACCAGGTCGGCAAACTCGATTTGCTTGCGCGCGATGCGCTGCGGCCCGATGGTGTAGTCCTGGTCGAGGGCGTCATTCCCGGTCAGGAGTGGCCGGAACCGGTCGATCAGCCGTTTGGCGAAAGCGTGGAACGTGTGGCTGTCGAGCCGGCCGGCGAGGTCGGGGCCGCAGCGCTTGCGCACGCGCTCCCTGAGGTTCTTGGCGGCGTCGACCTTGAAGGAAATCGCCAGGATGCGGCGAGGGTAGGGACACTGTCCGGTGCGCAGCAGAAAGTCGGCGCGCTGAGCGAGCATCTCGGTCTTGCCCGCGCCCGGGCCCGCGGTGAGGGCGAGACTTGTGACCTGCTCCCGGGCGGCCTCCAGCGCGTTGGGCTCGAGCTTCAGGCCGTCGGCAGGCTGCCAACGCTCCGGCGCGATCATTCGGGAATGGCCTTCAGCTTCTCTTGGACCGCGTCGGCCAGCTCCGCCAGCTGCGCCGGCAGGTTGGCAAGCAGCTGGGCGTCGTTCAAGTCGGCGAGCGCCTGCAGGTGGTTCACCGGCTTGCTGCCATCCTTGAAGCGATTGCAGTAGGCGCCGAACAACTTGGCGCCCGCGCCGTAGTGGTCCGAGTGGGTGCCGCTGTCACCTAGCACAGCGGCGATGGTTTTCGCGTCGGGGACCTTCAGTTCCGCGGCTTTCACGCCATAAGCAGCGGGAAACCTCTCCAACATCGCGAAGTCGAGGTCCAAAGGGGAGCTGAAGTGAATCCCTTGGGTGCGCAACCAATTGCGCCAGTCCACGCCGTCCTTGCAAGTCATCACGTCATCGTCCGAATCCCAGGCGCGCATAGCATCGATGCCTTCCTTGAGATTCTTGATGCCCGGAGAGATCTTCAGGAGTTGCGCGGACGCGTAGCGCACCCGGCCCCAGCCGCCCTGATGTCGGCCGCGGTCCAGGTCCAGCAAGGTGAGGTGCGGGATCCCCAGGTTGTTGAGCAGGCGCCAGAAGTGATTGACGTGCCGCCCACCCAACGGCGTGATCGCTACCGCCACGGCGTCGGCCGGCAACCCCTTGGCCCCGAGCACTCGCGGCAGCACGATCTCCTCACTCGCGCCTTCACCCAAGACGACTAGGCGCGAGAAGTAGAGTTCCGGATAGGCTTGAACCGCCTCGCGCACATACTTGTACGCCTCGTCGGTGTCGTCCGGCAGTGTGATGGCACGCACTGTGGTTTGCCGCTGGTCGTTCAATCGCAGGTACCGCACGGACTCCGGCGGCACGCGCTTGAGCATGGAAGGCGAATGGGTCGCGACCAGCGCTTGCCCATCAGGGTGTTTCGCGAACTCGCCAAGTGCAGCAATTACACGGCCCAAGTAGTGCGGCGAGAGGCTGTTCTCGGGCTCCTCCACCGCGATCAGCGTGAAGACCGGCGGTCGCAGCTTTTCCAGATCGAAGGCGCTGTTGGCGCCGGCCGCCAGCGCTTGGCGTGCGGTGGACTGCAACGCCAGGACGAGCGACAGGTAGAGCAGGGATTGCTGGCCGTCGGAGAGGCGCTTGTAGTCCACCAGCGATTCGCCTGGTGCGGGGCCGAAGCCAACGGTCAGTTGCTTCAGCAGAGCCTCTAAGTCGCTGCCGGCGAACGAGACCTCGGGCTTGCCGTAGTAGGCGCCCGAGTGCAGGGCGCCCCACTGGGTCGAGACGGCCGCGGTCAACGCTTGGATTGCCTCGTTGCCAGCGACTTCCTGGTTGATCTCGCCAGCCAGCTCGGCCACCGCTTCGCGCTGCTTCGTCCAATTCGCAGCGCGCAAGGCGCGGCCGAGGAGGGAGGTTCCGCCGTAGCCGATCTGGTCGGACGGGTCGCGCCGCGCCGGCAGGTAGTGGACCTGGATCAGGTTGCGCTGCGTCTTGTGGAGAGCTGTAGCGTTTTGCGGTTCGCCAGCCGCGTCTACTTGCAGGACGTTCTGGGCGACCTCCTCGATGTCGCCGTCGACATCGAGAGTCGCCGTCAGGCGCATACGCACGCGCGGCACACCATCAGCAGTTTCCAGCTGCAGGTGGGCGAAGTGGCCGGGGACCGTGGCGTACACGCCTTTGTCGTCCAGCAGTTCGGGAAACTCGAATTCGGCTTCGATCCAAAGCCGCGGTTCGGGCGGCTCGGATTGGCCCACCGGAACATGGAAGTCGCTGCGGCGGACGCGTCGCAAGGCCGGGTCGGCGCCGAACAGGCGCGCCAATGCCTGCAAAACCAACGTCTTGCCGGCGCCGTTCGGGCCCAGCAGGTAGGTCATGTCGTCGAAATCGACGCGCACAGGCGTCGGGCCACACGACTGGAAATTGCACAACCGGATCCACTTCAGTTTCATTTTTCTTTTCCCTTTTGGATCGGAACGGCCCGACGGGCCTGACGGACTTTCGAAGCTCAGATAGGGGCCTTCTGGCCGATCTCAACCGGCCTTCGACACGAGTTGTTGCGATTCGAACGCCTCGACCTACTAGAAATTCAAGTGCACATATGATCTATTACAGAAAGCCAATATTAGTCACGATAAATATCTCTTATCGCAGGTAAACGGGGCCGGTGGAGCACGGCGATGAGCCAGAAAAGTACGAGAGGCGTGCAGCAAGAAGAAGTCTTTGCCGCAGCCGATGCGCTATTAGCGGAGCAGCTACGCCCCACCATTGAGCGGGTGCGCCTGAAAATCGGGCGCGGCTCGCCCAACACCGTGGCGCCGATGCTGGAAAGCTGGTTCGCCTCCCTGGGAGTCAGGCTTGGCGTCGCGCCAACGGCGCCAGGAGAGGGCGGTGCGCCAGCGCCGGTTCGATCTGCCATGGACGGGGTGTGGGCAGCGGCGCTCGAAGCGGCCCGCGAGCAGGCCGACATCGCCACGGCTGCAGACCGCGAGGCGGTCGCGCGCGAGCGCAAGGCTGTGTGCAGCGAACGCGAGGAGCTGGCTCGCCAGCGAGCTGCCACCACCGAGCGCGTTGCCGCCCTGCAGGAAAGCTTGGCGACTGCCCGTCGTCAGGCCGAGGAGCAGGGCGCCCGTGTGAGCGATCTGCTGGCAAAACTGCAAAGCCTTGAAGGTGAATTGACTGCTAGCCGCTCCAGCGTGGGGCGGCTCGTCGATGAGCGCCAGGCCGACAGGATGCGATTTGACGAGCAACTCGCCGCGCAAGGCGTCGAGCGCCGGCGGATTGAAGAGCGCGCCGATGGCGCCGAGCGGCGATTGTTAGGTGAAGTTGACCGGGCACGCCTGGAGGCCAAGCACCACCTGGCGCGGATGGAGCAGACGCAACGCGACCATCAAGCGGCGCAAGCGGTCGCGGCGCAGTCCTACGACGAACTTGCCAGGAAGTATCGCGAGGCCGAAATCCGGTTGGCGTCATTGCAAGAACAAGTCGCCTCAAGCGAACGGCGCGAGTCGGACCTGCGAAAGCAGCTGCAAGTACAGAGGGCGGCCACCGAGGCTGCGATTACGCGCGGCGCCTCGAACGCACCCAAAAAACGGCCAGCGCGCCAGCCCTCAGCGTCAGCAGAGCGTTCGAAGAAGGCGCCACGAAAACGCGCAGCTGCAGCAAACTAGGCACATGACTGCGCACGCCCCGCTGCAGTCTTCCGGTCGCCCGAGAGCGAATCGCGGCCTCTGCACTGAGCAGCTTGCGCGTCTTGTTAGTTCAGACGCCAGGCCAACACTGTCGAACCCTGCGTGCGCGAGTGATGTCCTGCACCAATTTTTCGAGCCGGAGGGCAGCTCGGTTGTTGGTATAGAGCTCCATTTCACTCGCGAGGTACTAGGCGTGGTTTCCCATCTACCAGTTTCCACATAAGCCGGCCTCCGGCCTTGACGTGCTGAGCGAGGTCGTCTGGAAGCTCTGGTAAATGATGCACGGTAACCGGGGCTGCTTGTCCCGTAGGGGCGCTAGATTTTCCTTCCTCTGGCAAAGCCGTGGCCAGGGATTTGGCCAGGCTCTCCAGCCACGCACCAGGTTTACAGCAACTGATGTCAGGGGGCACCCAGGGCTTCGTCGGTATCCAGGCCGCAGAAAACACCTTTCGCCCTCCGATGGGCCAGATATCTAACAGACTGAACGTGTCAGAGCCTTCCGGAAAGAGGAGCACGTTCTCCGCGAGCACGAGCGTGAGCCCGTCACGCTCATGTGTCCACATGCTGGGGCGACTAGGATGCGCCCGCTGGTGAAAGCCTCGCACCCGAACCTCTGGCGCAATCGATTCAATAAGGGCGCGTGCAATTCGGAGTTTCTCACCAGCTTTCAATACTAGTCCTCGAAGGAGGTCCCACCATCAAGTAGGAGCTTGTCAGGTACGTGTTCCTCGCTCGCTTATCCGGAGCCCAGTATGGCCGAAGCACCAAATCAGTACAACCTTCCCGAGCTTGAGCCCGTCGGTGAAGCTCAATGGGCATGACCAACATGCCGGGCTGAAGACGTTCTCGAGGGTCGCGTGCCAGCGCGACCAACGAGTTGCTGACAGCTGACGCAACTATGGCAACCAGCCGCCTGAGAGCGGATCCGTCCTTAGTATTTCGCGGGTTGCTGGGCAACGGTCAACGCCTTTGTTCTTACTGTATGGCCGGCGTAGCTATTGAATGAATCAGGCCCGCCGCGCGTAATCGGTGGGGTAGCCAATTCGCGGCCCAATGAAAAGAGTAGAGAACGTTGATGGTCGGAGTGGCTAATAGTTGATTGTGACCAGACCGCGCCGACTGGGACATCTTCCGCGCCACCGGCGTGGCGCACCTGATGAGCATTTCAGGATTGCACATCACGATGTTCGCCTGGGCCGCGGCGCTGCTGGTGGGTGCGCTGTGGCGGCGCAGCCAGCGCCTTTGCCTCGCGTGGCCGGCGCAGCATGCGGCGCTGGTGGGCGGGATGCTGCTGGCGTCCGGCTACGCGCTTTTCAGCGGCTGGGGCGTGCCGTCCCAGCGCACCATCTGGATGCTGGCCACAGTGGGCCTGCTGCGCCTGTCGGCGCGGCGCTGGCCGTGGCCGCAAGTCTGGTTGCTCGCCTGCGCCGTGGTGGTGACGCTCGATCCGTGGGCGCTGTTGCAGGCCGGGTTCTGGTTGAGCTTTGTCGCGGTGGGCGTGCTGTTCGCCACCGACGCGGGCCTCGCTCCGGTCGCATCGGATCAGGGCGGGACGCGCCTGAAGCGCGCAGCCTCGAAGATGGTCGCGTCGCTGCGCGAGCAATGGGTCATCACCGT
>Ga0134124_10005237_pt1 | contig 10425 bp, 7 predicted proteins | sample KB304_FD_96880 | JGI IMG/M metagenome (GOLD analysis project Ga0134124, IMG submission 96880) | Terrestrial soil microbial communities without Nitrogen fertilizer from Kellogg Biological Station, Michigan, USA - KB3-0-4 | ecosystem: Environmental > Terrestrial > Soil > Unclassified ... | reverse complement strand
TCGCCACGCTCGAGTCGCCGCCACCGATCGCGTTTCTCGTTCCGCTGCCGCCACCGGCCGAGATCGATCCCCTCGCGCCGACGGTCGTCCTCGACCGCATCCAGGATCCGGGCAACGTCGGCAGCGTGCTGCGCAGCGCCGTCTCGTTCGGCTTCACGCAGGCGATCCCGCTCGCGGGCACGGCATCGCTCTGGTCGCCGAAGGTCGTTCGCGCTGGGATGGGCGCGCACTTCGCGCTTCGACTCGTCGACTCGGGCGGGGCGACGTCGATCGCGGCGCTCGCCGTGCCGCTCTTCGGCACCAGCTCGCACGCCGCGCTCGCGATCGCCGACGCGGTGCTGCCGTGGCCGTGCGCGTGGGCGTTCGGCCACGAAGGCCAGGGGCTCGCCGACGATGTCGTCGCGCGCTGCCGCGCGGTCGTCGCGATTCCCCAGCCTGGCGGCGGCGAGTCGCTCAACGTCGCTGCGGCGGCGGCCGTCTGCATGTACGACACTGCGCGTCGGCGCGCCGGCTGAGCGCGTCGATCGAAGGACATTCGACATGCATCGCCCGAACGACCGCGGCACGCTGCGGCGCACGCCATGACGGTCGCGCTGCCGACCTACGACGACGTCGTCGCCGCCGCGGCGCGCATCGCCGGCCACGCCCATCGCACCCCGGTGCTGACGTCGCGGACCGCCGACGCGGCGACCGGGGCGCACTTCGCCTTCAAGTGCGAGAACTTGCAGCGCATGGGCGCGTTCAAGTTCCGCGGCGCGTTCAATGCGCTGTCGCGATTCGACGAGCGGCAGCGCCGCGCCGGCGTCGTCGCGTTCTCGTCGGGCAACCACGCGCAGGCGGTCTCGCTCGCCGCGTCGCTGCTCGGCATGCCCGCCGTGATCGTGATGCCGCACGATGCGCCGGCCGCCAAGGTCGCGGCGACGCAGGGCTACGGCGGCGAGGTCGTCGTCTACGACCGCTACCGCGAGGACCGCGAGGCGATCGGCAGGAAGCTCGCCGAAGAGCGCGGCATGACCTTGATCCCGCCGTACGACCACGCGGACATCATCGCCGGCCAGGGCACGGCGGTGAAGGAGCTGATCGAGGAGGTCGGCGAGCTCGACGCGCTCTTCGTGCCGCTCGGCGGCGGCGGCCTGCTCTCGGGGTCGGCGCTCGCTGCGCGCGCTCTCTCACCGCGCTGCCGCATCTATGGCGTCGAGCCGGAGGCCGGCAACGACGGCCAGCAGTCGTTCAGGAGCGGGCGCATCGTCACGATCGCGACGCCGCGAACGATCGCCGACGGCGCGCAGACGCTCCACCTCGGCGAGCTGACGTTTCCGATCATCCGCCGCGACGTCGACGACGTCGTCACCGCGAGCGACGCCGAGCTCGTCGATGCGATGCGCTTCTTCGCCGAGCGGATGAAGCTCGTCGTCGAGCCGACCGGGGCGCTCGGCTTCGCTGCGGCGCTGCGGATGGCTTCCGGGCTGAAAGGGCAGCGCGTCGGCATCGTCATCAGCGGCGGCAATGTCGATCTCCCTCGCTACGCCGCGCTGCTCGGCCCGGCCAGCGCCGGCGACGGTCGCTAGGCCGGCACGGCGAATCTCGGGAAGACCGGCGCGCCCCAACGTGACGGACGGCGGGCGCGCTGCACTGCGTGCTGCAGCGTCAGGTGCAGGACGTCGCGTTGGGCATGGCTGCCGCCCAGACGGTGCGCGATCGACGGCAGGCGGGCGAGCCCCTTGATCGCAGCGGCATCGTCGCCGCGTCCGAATGCCACCAGCGCGCGACAGGCCGGCAATCCGAGCTGCCGCGTCGTCTTGCCGTAGCGGGTGGCGAACGACTGACGACGCGACAGCTCCGTCTCCAGCCGGCGCGCACGATCCCGGTCGCTTGCGCCGACGAACGCGAGCATCGCGTGGACGTCGCTGAAGCTGCAGAAGGCATCGTCGATGTGGACCGACCACGCGTCCGCCAGCTCGCCCCAGCGCGCCCCGGGGTTGCGCCCGGCCAACGCGATCCGCCACAGAAGCGCGGAAGCATCGATCAGGTCCGACACCTCGCCCGACCGTTCGCCGCGAACGTGCGTGTCGTACAGCGCGAGGGCGCGCTCGGACTCGTGGGCCGACAGATGGAACAAGGCGACGTGCCACCAGCCGTGCGTGACCACCGTGCTGCGGATCGCCCAGGCGCCGGCGTGCTCGGACATCCAGCGCACTCCTGCTGCGTAGCGGTCGGTCATCTCGAAGACGTGCGCCATCGCGTGGCAGGCGCGCGCGTCGAGCGGATGGAGCTCGAGCGCGGCGTGCGCCGCCGCCTCGGCGCGCGTGTAGGCACCCGACTCCGCGAGGGCGAACGCGTGCATCGCGAGCAGCGCGTGATAGCCGGGATCGTTCCGCGACCACGCCGGCATCGCCCGCTCAACGCGCCGGCGCATGCGCGCGACGTCGCCCGTCACGTGGTCGAGCGAGTGCGCGACGCCGAGCGCGATCGCGTCGCGCGGCCAGCGATCGAGCAGGCGGCCGAGCCGCGCCTTCGCGCCTTCGAAGTCGTCGTCGAGCACCGCCGAGAGGGCAGCCAGATGCATCCGCTCGCGTTCGTTGGCGGGCAGACGCAGCGCACCGGCGACGATCGGCCGCGCCGCGGCGACGCGGCGGACGTCGCGGGTGGTGGCGAGCTGCCATGCCGTGAACGCATGCGCCATCACGAAGCCGGGCGCCTCTCGCCTCGCTCCCTGGAGCGCCGTGTCGTCGTCGCGGCGCCAGGCCTGCCAGGCGGCAAGCGCGCGCTCGTAGGAGTCGAGCGCGGCCGGGGTCGCGCCGGTGATGGCGCATTCGCGCCGGTCGATCGTCGTCATGACGATCCGCGGCCGACCGCGCCGTTGGCGGGAACTATGTTGAGGTTCATGCGGAACTGGTTGCCCGGGTCGTAGCGCTTCTTCAGCGCCTGCAGCCGCGCGTGGTTCGTGCCGTAGCTCGCGGCGACGCGCTCGCCTTCGTCCTCGGTCAGGAAGTTGACGTAGCCGCTTCCGGTCGCGTGCTTCGCCGCCTCCTCGAACGATCGCCGCGCCCATGCACGCACCTTGTCGTCGTCGCGCGGGTCGGACCAGCGGCCGTGCACGTTCATGATGTAGTACGCGTCGCGACCGACGAACGCGGTCGCGTCGGGCGCGACGCGCGCCATCGCGCCGCCCAGCTGGGCGACGAAGATCTCGCACTCGGGTCCCGGCGATGCGGCGGCTGCGGCGATGACGACGTCGATCGCGGCGTCGCCGAGCGCGCTGAAGTTGTTCGACTTCCAGTAGTTGCGGCCGCCCGGCGCCAGCAGCGGGTCGAACGCGGTCTGAAAGCCCGCGTACGGCGTCGGTCCGAGGTGGCTCGCAATCGGCTCGCCGAAACCGAGCACGGGCGCGGCAGCGCGCTGTCCGGCCTCGACGTCGCCGCTGTGCACGAGCGCGAAGACGACGACGTCGGTGCCGTGCGCCGACGCCGGCAGGAAGGGCAGCGGCGGCGCCTTGCGCAGCACTGCCCAGACGCTCAGCTCGTCGGGCGCCCCGGCGTTGAAGTCGCGCCATGCGCGCAGGACCTGGCGTGCCTGCGAGAATGGATAGACGACGAGCCCGGCGTAGAGCTCGGGGCCGACCGGGTGGAGGTTGAACTCGAACGAGGTCGCGACGCCGAAGTTGCCGCCGCCGCCGCGCAGCGCCCAGAACAACTCGGGCTCGGAGCTCGCCGAGACGGCGCGGACCGCGCCGTCGGCGGTGACGACCGTGACGCCGAGCAGGTTGTCGACCGTCATGCCGAGGCGCCGCGTCAGCCAGCCGAAGCCGCCACCGAGCGTCAGCCCGGCGACTCCGGTCGTCGAGTTGATCCCGAGCGGCACCGCGAGGCCGTGCGCCTGCGTCGCGCGGTCGACGTCGGCAAGCAGCGCGCCGGCGGCGACGCGCGCCGTCCTTCGAGCCGGGTCGACCGCGACCGTGCGCATCGCCGACAGGTCGACCATGAGACCCCCCTCGGCGATTGCGTTGCCGGCGATGTGGTGGCCGCCGCCGCGCACGCTCAGCAGCATCCGCCGCGCCGCGGCGAAACGGACGGCGGCCTGGACGTCGCTCTCGCCGAGGCAGCGCACGATCACCGCGGGTCGGCGGTCGACGGTGGCGTTCCAGACCTTGCGCGCTTCGTCGTATCCGGCATCGGCGGCCGTGAGCACGCCGCCGCGGACCTGCGCGGCGAGCGCGGTGACGTCGGCAAGAGGCAGTTGCCGGACGTCACGATCCAGAGTGAGGTAGGGCAGTGAGTGCATGACAGCTCCGTTTGGTGAACCGCGGCAAACGACTTCGCCGGCAGGTGCGCCCATTGTTCGAACGCGATCGGTGCTGCGCTTGACTCGGAGTCGTCGCGGCTTGTCCGCGGGTCCGCGATTTGCGCGCGCAGCGCAGACGAGGCTAGAGTGCCGGGCTCGCCGCCATGGGACACGACACGCTTTCCGACGTTCTGCGCGCTGTTCGCCTGCGCGGCGCGGTGTTCTTCAACATCACGGGAACGAGCAGGTGGGCCGCCGAAGCGCCGCCATCGAAGGAGATCGCGCCGCTTCTGATGCCCGGCGTCGAGCACGTCATCGAGTACCACGCCGTCTCGCGCGGCAGCTGCTGGGCCGGCATCCCTGACGGCCCCTGGGTGGAGCTCGGCGAAGGCGACGTCGTGCTCTTTCCGCAGGGCGACGGACATGTCGTCTCGAGCGCGCCGCGGATGCGCGGCAGCACCGACTTCGGCTGGCTGACCGGCGCGCGCTTCGATGGCGCGCCGCTCCAGGTCGCCTACTCCGGCGAGCGCATCGCGTATCCGGCGCCGCCGCACGCCGACGCCGACGCGACGCTCGTCTGCGGCTTTCTCGGCTGCGACATGCGCCCGTTCAACCCGCTCTTCAGCGCGCTGCCGCGCCTGCTGCACTTGCGCGCGAGCGAAAGCAACGCGTGGATGGCGGGGTTCACCCAGCAGGCGGTGAGCGAGTCGCACGCACGACGGCCGGGCGCCGAGGCGATGCTGGCGCGAATGAGCGAGATGATGTTCGTCGACGCGGTCCGTCGCTACGCCGACGAGCTGCCGGCGGGAAGCTCGGGCTGGCTCGCCGGCTTGCAGGATCGCTTCGTCGGCCACGCGCTCAGGCTCATCCACCAAGACCCGGCGCACGACTGGACGATCGAGGAGCTCGGGCAGGAGGTTGGCCTGTCGCGCTCGGCGCTGCACGAGCGCTTCGTCGAGCTGATCGGCACGCCGCCGATGCAGTACCTCGCCCAATGGCGGATGCAGGCCGCGTCGCGACTGCTCCTCGAGACGCGCGCGACGATCGCTTCGATCGCGTTCGACGTCGGCTACGAGTCCGAGGCCGCGTTCTCGCGTGCCTTCAAGCGCCTCGTCGGCACGCCGCCGGCGGCGTGGCGGCGCGAGCGCGAGCGGAGCCCCTGAGAGCCCGTCATGTCGATGCGGCCGCCTCCGATCGCTCGGCGTCGTCGATGCGCTCGATCGGCCGCCCGGCGCGCTCCCACGCGTCGATGCCGCCGAGGAGCGGCCGCACGCGCTTGAAACCGGCACGCTGCAGCCGCTTGGCGACGCGCGCCGCCGAGATCTCGTTCGGGCACGCGCAGTAGACGACGACGTCGCGGTCGCGCGACAGGTCGGGGAGGACGTCGTCGACGGCGTCGAGCGGCAGATGCAGCGCGCCCGGAATGCTGCCGTCGCGCAGCCGCGCCGGCTGGTCGCGGACATCGATGATCGCGGGCGCTTCGCCGCCGTCGATCAGCCGCGTCAGCTCGTCGATGTCGATCCGCGCCATCCGAACTTCGCGAATCAGGCGCTGGCGCTGCCAGATCTTGAAGGCGATGAAGAGCGCGAGCGCGGCCGCGACGACGACCAGGCCGATCCGCCCCATCTCCTCGAGCACGAGCAGGATGTCGGTGACCGCGTTGCGAAAGACGATGCCGAGCGCGATCGCGACCCCGGCCCAGAGCCCGGCGCCGATCGCGTCGTAGAGGAGGAAGCGCGCGATCGGCAACCGCATGTTGCCGGCGAGCGAAGTCGCGATCGCCGCGAACCCCGGGATGAACTTGGCGACCATGAGCGAGCGCGCGCCCCAGCGCGCGAAGAGCGACTCGGTCTGGCGCACGCACGAATCGGGCGAGATCGAGACGCGGCAGACCGCCCGCACGACGCGACCGCCGAAGCGGCGTCCGCCGGCGTACCAGGCGAGATCGGCGATCAGTGCAGCCGCGACCGCGGTCGCGAACAGCGCCGGCGTCGGGAAGCGCCCTTGCACGCTCAGTGCGCCGGTCACGATCAGGATCGGATACGCGGGAAGCGGCACGCCGAGCTGGGCCAGCAGGACGTTGAAGAAGGCGACCGCGAGGCCGTAGTCGGCGAGCAGGCGCAGCAGCGTCGTCATGGTGGCCTTCCCGCGGGCCATGGTAGCGACCGGCGACGGCCTTGCTGGCGTCGGGGCGCTCGACGCCCGGTCTGGCACGGCGCGTCGAATGCGCGTAGCGTCGATCTTGGCGGCCGTCCGTCGACGGCCAGGAGAGATGGCGATGCATCCAGAAGGACCCCTGCCGACGAGGCGGTTGCAGCGCACCACTTCGATCGCGCAGGCGCAGCCCTGGCGAAGCGACCCCGTGACGCTCGACTCCCACGCGCTCGCGGTGATGACCGACCTGACCCAGGTCAAGGCGGCGACGGCGAGCCCGCGGACGACGCTCAGGCAGGCCGAGCAGATGATGATCTACCAAGGCGTTCGGATGCTCTTCGTCGTCACCGAGATGCCGAGCCTGGTCGGGCTGATCACGACCAACGACCTCTACGGCGACCGGACGCTGCGGATCGTCCAGCAGCGCAACGTCCGCTACGACGAGATCACCGTCGCCGACGTGATGGTCGACGTCGCTGCGCTCGAGGCGATCGACTTCGCACAGATGCAGCAGGCGACCGTTCGCAACGTCGTCGCCACGCTCAAGCAGCAGGGCCGCAACCACCTGCTCATCGTCGAGAGCCTCGGCAAGCCGCCGGGCTTGCGCAGCGTCGAGCAGCTGCGCGTGCGCGGCGTCGTCTCGCGCGCGCAGGTCGAGCGCCAGCTCGGCACCGTGATCGACATGGTCGAGGTCGCGCGCAGCTTCGCCGACATCGAGAAGGCGCTGTACTGATCGCTCAATACGTCAGTCGGTCGGGGCGGAGGTCGCGCAGGATCGTGGTCGCGATCTCCTCGATCGACTTGTGCGTCGACGACAGCCACGCGATGCCCTCGCGCTTCATCATCGTCTCGCCCTCGCGCACCTCGTAGCGGCAGTTCTCGAGCGACGCGTACTTGCTGTTCGGCCGCCGCTCGGTGCGGATGCGCGCCAGGCGGTCGGGGTCGATCGTCAGGCCGAAGCACTTCGTCTTGAACGGCACCAGCGTCGACGGCAGCTTGCCGCGCTCGAAGTCCTCGGGGATGAGCGGATAGTTCGCCGCCTTGATGCCGTGCTGCATCGCGAGATAGAGCGAGGTCGGCGTCTTGCCGCTGCGGCTGACGCCCACCAGGATCACGTCGGCCTCGGCGAGGCTCTTCGCCGACTGGCCGTCGTCGTGGGCGAGCGCGAAGTTGATCGCCTCGATGCGGTCGCTGTACTCCTGGCTCTCCGAGACGTCGGAGAAGCGCCCGATGCGGTGGTTCGACGTGATGCCGAACTCGGCCTCGAGCGGCTCGATGAAGGTGTTGAACATGTCGAGCACGAGGCCGTGCGAGTGATCCTTGACGATCAGCAGGATCTCGGTGTTGACGAGGGTGACGAAGACGATCGGCCGGCGGCCGTCGTGCTCGGCGGTGTGGTTGATCTCGCGAACGACCTGGTGCGCCTTGTCGGGCGTGTCGATGAACGGGCGGCGCAGGTGGCGCGGCTTGATCGCGAACTGCGACAGGATCGAGTTGCCGAACGTCTCGGCGGTGATGCCGGTGCCGTCGGAGATGAAGAAGACGGTCGGCCGCGGCAGCGCGGTGGCGAGCGTGGCGGCGGGCGATGCGGGTGCGTCCATCGGCCGATGATAGGCAGCACGGCCGACGCGGTGCGCTCGTAGAATCGAAGCAGCTTTTCGATCCCTTCGCATGCCCGCCGCCGCCCCGTTCCGCCGCTTCGCCGCCTGCTGCCGTAGGGCAGGCCTGCTTGCGCGCCGCGCCGGGCCGCCGCACCCCACCGGTCAAGACGCATGCAAGGGTCGGGAGACGCAGGTTTTTCACGAGCCCCGAGTCTTCCCATGGCATCCACCTCTCTGGCGACCGCCTTCGTCGCTCCTTTCGACACCCTGAGAATGACCGACGTCGAGGCGGTCGGCGGCAAGAACGCCTCCCTCGGCGAAATGATCAGCCAGCTGAGCGAATCGGGCGTGCGCGTGCCCGGCGGCTTCGCGACGACAGCGCACGCGTTTCGCACCTTCCTCGCCGCCGACGGCCTGGCATCGCGCATCGCCTCGCGGCTCGCGTCGCTCGACGTCGACGACGTCCGTGCGCTCGCCGACGCCGGCGCCGAGATCCGGCGCTGGATCGCGGCGCAGCCGCTGCCGCCCGCGTTCGAAGCCGAGGTGCGGCGCGAATTCGACAGGCTTGTCGCCGCGGCTCCGGGTGCGACCTTCGCGGTGCGCTCGTCGGCCACCGCCGAGGACCTGCCCGACGCGTCGTTCGCGGGCCAGCAGGAAACCTTCCTCAACGTCGCCGGGATCGACGACGTCCTCGTCAAGCTGCGCGAGGTCTTCGCCAGCCTCTACAACGACCGCGCGATCAGCTACCGCGTCCACAAGGGCTACGCGCACGGCGACGTCGCGCTCTCGGTCGGCGTCCAGCGCATGGTGCGCAGCGACCTCGCCTCGGCCGGCGTGATGTTCACGATCGACACCGAGAGCGGCTTTCCCGACGTCGTCTTCATCACCTCGAGCTACGGCCTCGGCGAGACGGTCGTGCAGGGCGCCGTCAACCCCGACGAGTTCTACGTCCACAAGCCGGCGCTCAGGAACGGCAAGCAGGCGATCATCCGCAGGAACCTCGGCTCGAAGCTGGTGCGGATGACGTTCGCGACCCCGGAGGAGCACGCCGCGAGCGGCAAGCTCGTGACGACGCTCGACACCGCGACCGAGCTGCGCAACCGCTATTCGCTGAGCGACGCCGACGTCGCCGAGCTCGCCCGCTACGCGCTCGTCATCGAGCAGCACTACGGCCGGCCGATGGACATCGAGTGGGGCAAGGACGGCGTCGACGGCAAGCTCTATATCCTGCAGGCGCGGCCAGAGACGGTGAAGAGCCAGGCCGGCGGCACCGCAGAGCAGCGCTACAACCTGAAGGGCAGCAGCACCGTTCTCGTCGAAGGCCGCGCGATCGGGCAGAAGATCGGCACCGGGCCGGTGCGCCTCGCCGAGTCGGTCGCCGACATGGACCGCGTCCAGGCCGGCGATGTCCTCGTCACCGACATGACCGACCCGAACTGGGAGCCGGTGATGAAGCGGGCGAGCGCGATCGTCACCAACCGCGGTGGCCGCACCTGCCACGCCGCGATCATCGCGCGCGAGCTCGGCATCCCGGCGGTCGTCGGCTGCGGCAACGCGACGACCGTGCTGAAGGACGGCGCGCTCGTCACCGTCGCGTGCTCCGAGGGCGACACCGGCTACGTCTACGACGGCCTGCTCGAGACCGAGATCACCGAGGTCGAGCGCGGCGAGCTGCCGTACTGCCCGGTCAAGATCATGATGAACGTCGGCAATCCGCAGATGGCGTTCGACTTCGCGCAGATGCCGAACTCCGGCGTCGGCCTCGCGCGGCTCGAGTTCATCATCAACAACAACATCGGCGTGCACCCGCGCGCGATCCTCGACTATCCGAACATCGACAGCGACCTCAAGAAGGCGGTCGAGAGCGTCGCCCGCGGCCACGCGTCGCCGCGCGCGTTCTACGTCGACAAGCTCGTCGAGGGCATCGCGACGATCGCGGCGGCGTTCTGGCCGAAGCCGGTGATCGTGCGGCTGTCGGACTTCAAGAGCAACGAGTACAAGAAGCTGATCGGCGGCTCGCGCTACGAGCCCGAGGAAGAGAACCCGATGCTCGGCTTTCGCGGCGCGTCCCGCTACGTCAGCGAGTCGTTCGGCGAGGCGTTCGCGATGGAGTGCGAGGCGCTGGTGCGGGTGCGACGCGACATGGGACTGACCAACGTCGAGGTCATGGTTCCGTTCGTGCGCACGCTCGGCCAGGCCGAGCGCGTCGTCGCCATGCTCGCCGAGCACGGCCTGAAGCGCGCCGCCGCCGGCGGCACCGACGGCCTCAAGGTGATCATGATGTGCGAGGTGCCGAGCAACGCGATCCTCGCCGAGCGCTTCCTCGAGCACTTCGACGGCATGTCGATCGGCTCCAACGACCTCACGCAGCTCACGCTCGGCCTCGACC
>Ga0134124_10005235_pt1 | contig 10429 bp, 6 predicted proteins | sample KB304_FD_96880 | JGI IMG/M metagenome (GOLD analysis project Ga0134124, IMG submission 96880) | Terrestrial soil microbial communities without Nitrogen fertilizer from Kellogg Biological Station, Michigan, USA - KB3-0-4 | ecosystem: Environmental > Terrestrial > Soil > Unclassified ... | reverse complement strand
CTCAATACGGGTCATATCCAGCAGATTTCCGACAAAGCGATTGAGCCGCTCCGCCTCGCTGCAGGCGGTATCCAGCAGTTCACGCCGAGCCTGGTCACTCAGATGAGAGCCTTCTTCCCTCAAACTGGTAAGGACTCCGGTTACGGAAGAAAGAGGGGTACGCAGGTCGTGGGAAATGGAGTTCAGAAGAGCCCGTTCCAGATTTTCCCGCGCCTGGAGAATCTGGGCCTGCTCGGCCTGGCGTGAGAAGCGGATACGCTCCATGGCCATGGCTGCCTGGGTGGCAAACGCGTCGAGCAGGCGGCGATTGTCCTGGCTGCGATAGGCAGGCTCGTTTTCCAGCCTGACTCCCATCACCCCCAGCACACTGACAGTGGTCTGCAGGGGAAGATAGATAAGACCGGCGGATACGAGCGTATCCGTGGCACGGCCTGCCGGATGGTTATTACGGAAGGCCCAGTCTGCCACGGCCTGCTCCTTGATGTCCAGCACCAGCCCATCACTGGCAGCCAGGATATCGAGCCGCTCTCCCTCCGGCAGAAGGATCACCACCTGGGCCTTGAGGGCCTCTTCCACGTTGCTCACAACCGACTTCAGGACGGCGGTGATATCTGGCGAAGCAGCCAGATCCCGGCTCAGGTAATAGAGACTTGCTGTCTGGACTTCACGGGCCCGCATCACCTCGGCCCGTTCCCGCGCACGTGCCACCAGCGTGCTGATCACTATCCCGACCACGAAAAAGCCGATAAAGGTCATAAGATACTGGGTGTCTGCCACAGCCAGGGTCAGACGCGGTGGCACGAAAAAGAAGTCGAAGGCGATCACACCGAGGAATGCGGTGACAATGGCAGGTTTGCGGCCGAGTCGAACGGATGCGACCACTACGGCCAACAGATAGAACATTACCATATTGGTCGGTGCAAAAAAGGGACGCAGCAGCTCACACAGCATTGTTGCCGCGGTAACCAGAACAGCGCTTGTGACGTACCCGCGCAACTCCGGCGGATGATGGCGTTTCTTTACTGAACCGGTTTCAGCGGACTTCTCCTTTTCGAAACTGACGACAACGACATCCACTGCCCTGCTCTTGCGGATGACCCGGTCAACTACCGGCGGCTGCAGGAGTTCGCGCCAGCGGGGCTTGTTCGGTTTGCCCATGACGATCTTGGTGATGTTGTGCCTCGCAGCGTATTCCATGACAGAGTCGGTTATGTCGCTGGCAGTGACGCTCGCGACCTGTGATCCCAGGCTCTCGGCCAGACGCAGGTCGCGCCAGATTCGCTCCCGATTCTCCCGGACATGACGACCTCCTTCGGGGGTCTCGATGTAGACCGTAAACCACTGGGCCTTCAGCTCCTCGGCCAGCCGGCAGGTGGTGCGGATCAGTTTTTCGCTGTAGGGGCTGCCGCTGACGCAGACCAGCAGACGTTCCACTGACGGCCAGGGCCCGGCGATGGACTGTTTCTCCATGTAGGCCCGCATCTGGTCATCAACCCTGGAGGCAGTCCGGCGCAGCGATAACTCCCGCAGGGCCATCAGGTTGCCGGGGCGGAAGAATTTCTCGATGGCCTTGGCAGCCTGACCTGAGACGTAGACTTTCCCTTCGTTCAGTCTCTGCAACAGATCTTCAGGGGGGATGTCGATCAGTTTGATCTCGAAAGCCAGGTCCAGCAGGCGGTCCGGTACGGTCTCGCGCACGACTATGCCGGTGATCTGGGTCACCACGTCGTTCAGACTCTCGAAATGCTGGATATTGACCGTGGTGTAGACATCGATACCGGCTGCCAGGATCTCCTCCACATCCTGCCAGCGCTTCTCGTGGCGCGATCCCGGGGCGTTGCTATGGGCCAGTTCGTCCACCAGGACGATCTGCGGCCGGCGGGTCAGAATGGCGTCAAGGTCCATTTCCTGGAGCACGACACCAGAGTAGCGAATTTCCTTGCGCGGCAAAATTTCCAGCCCTTCAAGCAGGACGTCGGTCTCGCTGCGGCCATGCGACTCGACATACCCGGCCACCACGTCGCGGCCGTCCCTCTTGCGCTGCCTGGCCGCCTCCAGCATGGCGTAGGTCTTCCCCACCCCGGCAGCGTAGCCGAGGAATATCTTCAGCTTCCCAAGCTCCGCCGTCACCTCTTCGGCCTGCGCCAGCTTGAGCATCGCCTCCGGAGAGGGGCGTATGTCGTCGTTATCGGTCATGGGTTACAGTCTATCCAGTTCGAGGTTCAACACAAGCACATTTACACGTGGAGCACCCAGAAATCCGAACTGACGGTCTTCGGTGATTTGTGAAACGGCTTTGACCAAGGACGCTTCGGAGATGCCCCTTGCCCTGGCGACATGCGGCACCTGCAGCAGAGCAGCTTCGGGCGAGATATGCGGGTCCAGCCCGCTGGCCGAGGCCTGTACCAGATCAGAAGGGATCGACTCTGTCATACCGGCATCACGCAGCGTTTTTACCCGGTCGGCGACTATTTTCAGGTAATCTGGATTGGTCGGACCGCTGTTGGAGCCGCTGGAGCCCATGGAGTTGTAGCCGAAATCGCTGGCTGCGGAGGGTCGCGGCCAGAAGTATTTCGGATCGGAGAAGGGCTGGCCGATCAGGCTCGAACCCATCTCCTTGCCGTCCTTGTCGGTAATGAAGCTCCCCTTGGCCTGTTTCGGAAAGACGGCATAGGATACGCCGGTGACCACTGCCGGATATATGCCGCCGCAGATTATGGTAAAGATGATTAACATCAGGATAGCTGGACGTATTTCTTTCATTATTTTGTCTCCTTTTGTAACCACCCCCCGTCCCCCCTCCTAAATTAGGAGGGGGAGATCAAGGCGGCATAGTGCACTCCCCCTCCTGGTTCAGGAGGGGGTTGGGGGGTGGTATTTACACCATCAACCCGATAACCATATCGATCAGCTTGATCCCCACAAACGGTGCGATGATCCCCCCAACCCCGTAGAGCAGCAGGTTGTGGATCAGGAGTTTCTCGGCCGGCATGGGACGGAACCTGGTTCCCTTCAGGGCCAGCGGTACCAGCATCGGAATGATGATGGCGTTGAAGATGACCGCCGACAGGATCGCGCTGAAGGGGCTGGCCAGGTGCATGACGTTCAGCACTCCAAGTTGCGGGTATATTGAGAGCATCATCGCCGGGATGATGGCGAAGTACTTGGCCACGTCGTTGGAGATGCTGAAGGTGGTCAGGTTGCCGCGAGTCATGAGGATCTGCTTCCCAACCTCCACGATGTCCAGCAGCTTGGTCGGGTTGCTGTCCAGATCGATGATATTGGCTGCTTCCCGGGCCGGCTGGGTGCCGGTGTTCATGGCCACGGCCACATCGGCCTGGGCCAGGGCCGGGGCGTCGTTGGTGCCGTCGCCGGTCATGGCCACCATGAAACCCTGTTCCTGGTATTCTCGGATCAGGCGAAGCTTCTCCTCCGGCTTGGCCTGGGACAGGAAGTCGTCCACCTGGGCCTCGGCTGCTATGGCAGCTGCGGTCAGGGGGTTGTCGCCGGTGATCATAACGGTCTTGATCCCCATGCTGCGTAGTTGCAGGAAGCGCTCCTGGATACCGGCCTTGACGATATCCTTCAGGTTGATCACCCCGAGGATTTCGCAATCTTTGCAGACCACCAGCGGCGTGGCCCCGCCCCGCGCAATCTTGTCGACCACATCGGCAAGATCGCTTGCGATGGTTGCGCAGCCCAGTTTCTTTACAAAAGCGATGGTCGAGTCGGAGGCGCCCTTGCGGTACTGCCTGGAGGGCAGATTGATTCCGGAGAGACGTGTGTCGGCGCTGAAATCCACGACTTCGGCATCGGTCGGGATCTCCCTGCTCAGACCGTACTTCTGTTTCGCCAGTGTCACCACACTGCGCCCTTCCGGCGTTTCATCCCCTAGAGATGCCATCAGCGCAGCTTCAGCCACTTCCTGTTCGCTGTGGCCGCCCACCGGGACAAAGGCTACCGCCTGTCGATTACCGTGAGTAATGGTGCCGGTCTTGTCCAGCAGCAGCACATTCACGTCGCCTGCGGCCTCGATGGCCCGGCCGGAAAGAGCGATGACGTTTTTCTGGAAGAGGCGGTCCATGCCGGCGATGCCGATGGCCGGCAGCAGTGCTGCAATAGTGGTCGGCGCCAGGCAGACAAAGAGCGCCACCAGGATGGTAAGCGAGACCGGGGTCCCCTGCCCTGCCGCCTTGACACTATAGATCGAGAGCGGGCTGATGTTGGCGCAGACCAAAAGGAAGACCAGGGTCAGGGCGATGAGGAGTACCTCCAGAGCAACCTCGTTTGGGGTCTTGCGCCGCTTGGCTCCCTCTATCAGGCCGATCATCCGGTCGAGAAAAGTTTCTCCCGGATTGGCGGTGATCCTTACGATAATACGGCTGGAAATGACCGTGGTGCCGCCTGTGACAGCACTGCGGTCGCCGCCCGATTCGCGGATCACCGGGGCCGACTCGCCGGTAACGGCCGACTCGTTGACCAGAGCGGCGCCGGCCACCACGTCGCCATCGCCGGCGATCATCTCATGTGCTTCTACCAGGATGACGTCCCCCTTGCGAAGCTGGCTGGCGCCGACAGTGGTGTAGTTTGCACCGAACTCAGGCTTGTCCAGACGCTTGGCGGTGACGTCGGTCCGCGACTTACGCAGAGATGCGGCGCGGGCTTTGCCGCGCCCCTCTGCCAAAGCCTCGGCAAAGGTGGAGAAGATGACTGTCAGCCAGAGCCAGGCAGTGACTGTACCGGTAAACCAGGCCGGTTCCCTGTTAGCTCCGGTCAGCGACATGACAAAAGTGACCAGGGTGATAACGCTGGCGATCTCGACGCATAGCATGACCGGGTTGCGCCAGAGGGTGCGTGGATCGAGCTTCTTGAAGCAGTCGAGCAGCGCGCCTTTCAAAAGCGCTGCATCGAATACCGATTGCGGCTGTTGTATATGTTTCGACATTTATGTTCTCCTGTAGGGGCGGACGGCGTCCGCCCGAAACAGGGCGCATGCCATGCGCCCCTACCGGGTCATGGTCAGATGTTCAACTATCGGCCCTATGGACAGGGCCGGAAAAAAAGTCAGCGCCCCGACGATCAGGATGACCAGCGTCAACCATATGGCAAATGGCGCCTGGTCGGTCGGCAGGGTACCCAGGCTGGGGGGAACGTACTTCTTCTCCGCCAGGGAACCGGCCATGGCCAGCACTGCGATGGCAGGAACGTAACGGCCGACAGTCATGGCCAGGGAGCCGAACAGGTTGTAGAAATTCACGTTGGCATTCAGTCCGGCAAAGGCGCTGCCGTTGTTGTTGGCCATGGAGGCCAGCGCATAGAACACCTCGGAGAGGCCGTGGGCGCCGGGATTGGACATTGATGCCACAGCCTGCGGCGTGATCATGGCGATGCCGGACAAAATCAGGACCGTAACTCCGGCGATGAGGATAGTCAGAATCGACATCCACATCTCCCGGGCCTCAATCTTCTTGCCGAGATATTCCGGCGTCCGGCCGATCATCAGTCCGGAGACGAACACTGCGATTATGGCGAAAGCCAGCATGGTGTAGAGACCGGAGCCGACCCCGCCGAAGATGATCTCGCCCAACAGGATCAGGGATAGTGGCATCATGCCGCCGATGGGCGTGAGCGAGTCGTGCATGGTGTTAACCGCTCCGCAGGAGGTGCCGGTGGTGGCTACGGTAAACAGGTTGCTCCCCGCCATGCCAAAGCGGAGCTCTTTTCCTTCCATATTGATGCTCTGGACTCCCAGCCTGGCCACCAGCGGATTACCGCTGCTCTCGGCCCATTGCAGGACACAGAATGCTGCGATCAGGACGAAGAGCATCACGCCCAAAAGTGTCCACCCCTGACGGGTGTTGCCCACCATGACGCCGAAGGTATAGGTCAGGGCGCCGGGGATGAGCAGGATCAGCAGGATCTCGATAAAATTGGAGAGCGGCGTGGGATTTTCAAAGGGATGGGCCGAATTGGCGTTAAAGAATCCGCCCCCGTTGGTCCCCAGCTCCTTGATGGCCTCCTGGGAGGCCACCGGCCCCATCGGAATCTGCACCTCCTTGACGGTTACGTTCTCAGTGACCGGATTGCCCTTGGCATCCTTGATCGGGTTGCCCTTTTCGTCCATTTTGGGCTTGTCATGGTTGGTGGATTGGATCAGCGGCACGGTCCTGTACTCGCTGAAATTCTGGATCACCCCCTGGGAGACCAGCAGGGTTGCGGCAATGATGGAGATGGGGAGCAGGATGTATAGGGTGCAGCGGGTCATGTCTACCCAGAAGTTGCCCAGCATCGAGGTTTTGCGGCGGACGAAGCCGCGAATAACGGCAATGGCTATTGCTATGCCGGTGGCAGCGGAAACGAAGTTATGCACCGCCAGACCCACCATCTGGGTGAAGTAGCTGGCCGCCTGCTCTCCGACATAGGCCTGCCAGTTGGTGTTGGTTACAAAGCTGATGGCCGTATTCAGCGCCAGTTGCCAGGAGAAGGCCGGCACCTTTTGCGGATTCAGCGGCAGAAGGTGCTGGGTCATCAGCATGGCGAAGAGCGACACGAACAACACAAGGTTGAAGAGGAGCATGGAACCGGCATAGCGCTTCCACCCCATCTCGTCTTCCGGGTTCACTCCGCAGATGCGGTAGATCAGCTTTTCGCACGGGGCCAGGAGTGGCGACAGGAAGGTTCGCTCTCCCTGGAACACCTTGGCCATGAAGCTTCCCAGGGGCTTGACCAGGGCCAGTAATGTGACGAAAAAGAGACTTGTTTGCAGCCAGTCGTAAGCGTTCATGGCGTTTTCTCCGATGTGTCTATAGGGCGGTTATTGACCAGCTGCCTGACTACACTGATCGGCATTACCGTCCAGGCCTTCCGCTTGCGATCGAACACCGGCACCTGCCCATGTTCATAATCGGGAGGAGGAACGCTTGTGATGCCGTCTTCGTATGCAAGCATATCAGCATCTTCAAAAGTTTCACCCTCGTACAGACCGTTTGCAGTGTCGAACAGATAAGCTTTCATGTTTTTCCTCCAGCGGCATCTTGATTATCCATGATCTCAGGTTAGCAGGGAGGAGATAAAAACGGTGTCAAAAGAACGGGGAAGGAAGTCAAGAATGCATCAATATTCTTATAAATATCTTGAATGATGAGCTTGAAATTCAACAAAACTACGTTAAACTCGATTATTAATTATTAATCATATTAACAGACCGCAAAGGAGATTTACAGCATGAAACTCGACGAGATCAAGGAAATTGCCAGGAAACATAACATCAAGACCACCAGGGTAAAGAAATCGGAGCTGGTACGGGCGATTCAGCAGGCAGAGAAAAACGAACCCTGCTTTGACAGCGGCAAAGCTGCAGAATGCGGGCAGGAAGGCTGTCTGTGGCGAGATGATTGCGTCTGAGCATGAACTCCGGGGAAGAACTTTTTCAAACAACCTCTTCGACAGGATAAGTCTTGTCGAACGAGGCCGCTTACTTGCCGTTGTCACTACCTTTCAATTCCGGGAGCGCATCCCAACCGCCTCCCAAGGCCTTGATCAGCAGGACGCTGGCAACAAGTCGTCGGCCCAGAATATCCAGAGCAGTCCGTTCGTTTGCCAAGGCAGTAGTTTGAGCGACAAGCACATTGAGATAAGGCACAGTTCCTGCCTTGTATTGATTACCGGTGATAGTAACAACCTGTTTCGCAGCCTGCACCGCCTGATCCTGGACCTGAGTCTCTTCCTCCAGAATGCGTAGTGCCGCCAGATTATCCTCAACCCCCTGAAACGCCGTCAGCACAGTCTGCCGGTATGCAGCCACCGTGGCGTCATAGGCCGATCTGGCCTGGTCAGTCTGGGCCTTGCGCAAGCCGCCATCGAACAGAAGAACCGACATCGCCGGCCCCACTGACCAGAAACGGCTCGGCCAGTTAAACCATGTGGCAAGACTTGATGCCTCGAACCCGGACGATGCCGAGAGTTTGACGGTAGGAAACCAGGCAGCCTCGGCAATGCCGATCTGGGCGTTGGCTGCCGCCATTCTCCTTTCGGCCGAAGCAACGTCAGGGCGCCGTTCGAGAAGCTCGGAGGGAAGTCCCGCCGGGATAGGCGGAATTGCGGTTTTCAATACAGCTCCCGGCAGTGAGAATGATGCCGGTGGCTGGCCGATCAGTAGCGCGATTGCATGCTCAAGCTGGGCACGTTGCACACCGAGATCGATCGCCTGCGCCTCTGTGCTTTTGAGCTGTGTCTCGGCCTGGAGCAGATCCGACTTGGCCACGACACCTGAATTATAACGATTTCGAGTCATTTCCAGCGACTTCAGATAATTGGAAGTCGTAGCTTCAAGGAGCTGTTTCTGGGCATCCACTACTCTCAGCTGAAAGTAGTTGCTGGCCAGTTCCGCCTGTGAACTCAGGGTTATTGCAGCAAGGTCGGCGGCGCTTGCCTGAGCACCGGCCTGACCCGCTTCGACTCCACGGCGGATCCTGCCCCAGAGGTCGAATTCCCAGGACAAATCAACCGGGAGCTGCAGATTCGTAACGGTGGGACTTCCGATGGTTGCGTTTCCCAGATTTTCGGATCTGTGTGACCGGGTTGCAGAGGCGCCAGCCGAGACCGACGGAAAGTAGCCTGCCCTGGCAGACTGCACAAGAGAGCGCGCCTGACGAAACCTGGCCTCGGCTTCAGCGACGTCGAGGTTCGATAGCGCCACCTGTTCTTCAAGAGAGTTCAAGGTCGAATCCTGGTATACCTCCCACCAATGGCCCTTAATGACGCCGTCCTGCGGCTGCGCCACCTTCCACCCTTGCAGCTCCTTGAAAGATTGCGGCATGTTCTCGACCGGGGTCGGCCGGACGTAGTCCGGACCGACCGTACAGGCTGCCATCATGAGTGAGCACCACACCGGTATTATTCGAAAAGTCAGATCTGTAATTTTCACAACTCCTCCGGATGTATTCATAAATCTGTTCCGATCCTGCGTCTGTGCCGTTTCTTTTCAAGCCAGGCACGAAAACGGTCCATATACAGGTACACTACCGGTGTCGTGTAGAGGGTCATCATCTGGCTGAAGACCAGCCCTCCCACGATGGCGATTCCCAGTGGACGTCGCAGCTCCGAACCTATTCCTCTCCCCAGGGCCAGGGGTATCGCCCCCAGAAGCGCTGCCATGGTGGTCATCATGATCGGCCGGAACCGGAGCAGGCAAGCCTGAAAAATGGCCTCCTCCGGGCTCTTCCCCTCATGGCGCTCGGCCGAAATGGCGAAATCCACCATCATGATGCCGTTCTTCTTGACGATACCGATCAGCAGGATCACCCCGATAATGGCGATGATGGAGAGATCCGTGCGAAAGCACATCAGTGCCGCCACCGCCCCTACCCCGGCCGAGGGGAGTGTGGAGAGGATGGTGATGGGGTGGATGTAACTCTCATACAGGATGCCGAGTACTATGTATACCGTCACCAGCGCCGCCAGGATCAGCCACGGTTCGTTGGCCAGGGAGGCCTTGAATGCCTGGGCGGTGCCGGAAAAGTTGCCCCTGATGCGGGCCGGCATCCCCATTTTTCGAGCGGCCTCCTCAATGAGCGCAACCGCGTCCCCCAGCGCCACGCCGGGCGCCAGATTGAAGGAGAGAGTCACCGACGGGAATTGCCCGACGTGGGTGACCGCCAGGGGGGTGGAAGACGGCTCAAAGCGGGTGAAGGCCGAAAGCGGAACCTGTTTACCGTTGCTTGAGGGGACATAGATATCCTTCAGGGTGTCTGGATTCTGCCAGAAGCGCGGATCCACCTCCATCACCACGTGGTACTGATTCAGCAGGGTGTAGTTGATGGAGACCTGGCGTTGGCCGAAAGCATCATACAGCGTGTTGTCGATGACCTGAGGCGTGATTCCCAGCCGGGCGGCGGTCGGCCGGTCGATTTTGAGGTCGGCCTCCAGCCCTTTGTTCTGCTGGTTGCTGTTCACATCCACGATTTGCGGGATGGTGCGCAGCTTCCCCAGAACGCGCAGACCCCAATCGTTGAGCAGCGCCAAGTCATCGCTCTGAAGAGTATACTGGTACATGGCGTTGCTGGCCATGCCACCGATGCGCAGGTCCTGCACCGGCTGCAGGAAGGTCGGCGCGCCGGGCACCCCGGAAAGCTTCTTGCGCAGCCGGCCGATGACCTGCTGCGCCGAGCTTTTTCTTTGATCGAAAGGTTTCAGGGAGACGAACATCCGTCCGGTATTGGTGGTGGAACCGCCACCGCCGCCGCCCCCGGTGAACCCGATCACATAATCCACCTCCGGGTCCTGCTTGATGATCTCTACCACCTGCAGCAGCTTCTTGTCCATGGCCTGAAACGAGGTATCCTGGGCTGCCTGGATGTTGCCGTTAAGACGCCCGATGTCCTGTTCGGGGAAGAAGCCCTTTGGCACCATCCGGAACAGGACCACATTG
>Ga0134124_10005234_pt1 | contig 10430 bp, 9 predicted proteins | sample KB304_FD_96880 | JGI IMG/M metagenome (GOLD analysis project Ga0134124, IMG submission 96880) | Terrestrial soil microbial communities without Nitrogen fertilizer from Kellogg Biological Station, Michigan, USA - KB3-0-4 | ecosystem: Environmental > Terrestrial > Soil > Unclassified ... | reverse complement strand
TCGGCGCCATTTTCCAGCGCGACATGGGCGCCCGCGGCGATGTGGCGCGCCGGCGCCGCCTGGTCGGCGACATGGTGCTCGCCTATCTGCAGGAAGGCGCCCGTCCGGCGGCGCCAAAACACCAAACAGCGCGATCCGCGCGCCGCGCGCCGCAGGCATGAGCCGCGCCATCGACCTGTTCTTCCGGGGGCTGGAAGTCCTCATCGCCGTCTTCCTGGCGGTGATGGTGGTCATGGTGTTCGGCAACGTGGTGCTGCGCTACGGCTTCAACTCCGGCATCGTGGTGTCGGAGGAGGTGTCGCGCTGGTTGTTCCTGTGGGTGACCTTCCTCGGCGCCGTGCTGGCGCTGCGCGAGCGCGCCCACCTGGGCACCGACGCGCTCATTTCCCGCCTGCCCGCGGCCGGAAAGAAGGCCTGCCTCGCGGCCGGACACCTGCTCATGCTGTATGCGACCTGGCTGGTGTTCTGGGGCGCCCTGGCGCAATCGCGCATCAACCTGCACGTCGAGGCGCCGGTGACCGGCGCCTCCATGGCCCTGGTGTACGGCACGGGCGTGGTGTTCGCCGTGCTGGCCGCGCTGCTCCTGGTTGCCGACCTGTTGCGCGTGGTGACCGGGCGCATGGCCGAGTCCGAGCTGATCATGGTCCGCGAGAGCGAGGAAAACGCGGAGGTCGGCTCGCTGCGCGCGCCCGAAGGCGAACCCCAGGTGCCCGGCGGCCGATCATGACCATCGCCGTCTTTCTCGCCTCGCTGCTCGGCGCCATGGCCATCGGCATTCCCATCGCCTATGCGCTGCTGGTGTCCGGCATGGCGCTGATGTGGCACCTGCACCAGTTCGACGCCCAGATCATGGCGCAGAACCTGATTGAGGGCGCCAACAGCTTTCCGCTGCTGGCCGTGCCCTTCTTCCTGCTGGCCGGCGAGATCATGAACGTGGGCGGCCTGTCGCGGCGCATCGTCAACCTGGCGCTGGCCCTGGTGGGGCACGTGCGCGGCGGCCTGGGCTACGTGACCATCATCGCCGCCTGCCTGCTGGCGTCGCTGTCCGGCTCGGCCGTGGCCGACGCCGCCGCGCTCACCGCCCTGCTGCTGCCCATGATGGTGAAGGCGGGCCACAAGCGCGCGCGCTCGGCCGGACTGATCGCCGCGGGCGGCATCATCGCGCCCATCATTCCGCCCTCCATCGGCTTCGTCATTTTCGGCGTGTCGGCCAACGTGTCGGTGACGCGGCTGTTCCTGGCCGGCATCGTGCCGGGCCTGCTGATCGGCGCCGCGCTGTGGGCCACCTGGTGGTGGCTGGGCCGCAAGGAAAGCTTCCCGCTGCCGCCTCGCAAGACGGCGCGCGAGATGCTTTCGGCGCTGCGCGAATCGGCCTGGGCGCTGGTGCTGCCGCTCATCATCCTGGTGGGGCTGCGCTTCGGCGTGTTCACCCCCACCGAGGCGGCGGTGGTGGCGGCCGTGTACGCCCTGTTCGTGGCCACGGTGGTCTATCGCGAACTGAAATTCATGCAGTTGCTGGCCGTGTTCACCGGCGCGGCCAAGACCACCGCCGTCATCATGTTCCTGGTGGCCGCCGCCATGGTGTCCTCCTGGCTCATCACCGTTGCGCAGATACCCCAGCAGATGATCAGCGTGCTGGAGCCCTTCATGGGCAATCCCACCCTGCTCATGATCGCCGTCATGGTGCTGGTCATGGCCGTGGGCACCGCCATGGACATGACGCCCACCATCCTCATCATGACGCCGGTGCTCATGCCCGTGGTCAAGGCCGCGGGCATCGACCCGGTGTACTTCGGGGTGCTGTTCGTCATCAACAACGCCATCGGCCTCATCACCCCGCCCGTGGGCACGGTGCTGAACACCGTCGCCGGGGTGGGCCGCATGAAGATGGACGAGGTCACGCGCGGCATGCTGCCCTTCATGTGGGCCGAGTTCGCCATGATGTTCCTGATGGTGCTGTTTCCGCAGTTGGTCACCGTTCCCGCCAAGTGGTTCACTAGCTAATCAAAAGGAGGATTGCGCATGAAGACGTTCAAAACCCTGTTGCTGATCGCGGCGCTCGCCCTGGCCGGCGCGGCGCATGCCCAGGACAAGACATTCAAGTTCGCCACCCAGAATCCCAAGGGGCACCCGCTGGTGACCGGCATGGAGAAATTCGCCGAGATCGTGGCGGCGAAAAGCGGCGGCAAGATGAAGGTGGAACTGTTCCCCGGCGGGGTGCTGGGCAGCGACCAGGCCAATGTATCGGCCGTGCAGGGCGGCACGCTGGACATGGTGGTGCTGAACTCGGGCATCCTGGCCTCGCAGGTAAAGCAGTTCGGGATTTACGACTTTCCCTTCATGTTCGCCAATCCCCGCGAGGCCGACGCCGTGGTGGACGGCCCGTTCGGCAAGAAGCTGCACCAGATGCTGGAGGACAAGGGCATCGTCGGGCTGGCCTACTGGGAGCTGGGCTTTCGCAACATCACCAACAGCAAGCGCCCCATAAACAAGGTGGAGGACATCGCCGGGCTGAAGCTGCGCGTCATCCCCAACGCCATCAACGTCGACTGGGTGAAGGCGCTGGACGCCAACCCCACGCCCCTGCCCTTCACCGAGCTGTACGCGGCGCTGGACCAGAAGGCCATCGACGGCGAGGAAAACCCCGCCTCGGTCATCCTGGCCAACAAGTTCTACGAAGTGCAGAAGTACCTGGCCCTCACCAACCACCAGTACAATCCGCAATCGCTGATTTTCAGCAAGAAGGTGTGGGACACGCTGAGCGCCGACCAGCGCAAGATCCTCGAGGAGGCCGCGGTGGAAGCCGGCAAGTTGCAGCGCCAGGTGTCGCGCAGCGAGGCCAACACCGCGCTGGAGAACCTGAAGAAGAACGGCATGCAGGTGACCGAACTGTCCGCCGCTGAACTGAACAAGTTCCGCGACAAGATGAAGCCGGTGATCGCCAAGAACGCCGCGGTGGTGGGTGAGGACGTGGTCCGTGACGTCCAGGCCGAACTGGCCAAGATCCGCAAGTGACGCCGAGGCTCCCGTTCCCGTGCCCTCATTCGTTTGCGGCCTGATCGGGGCGGGCATCCAGGCCTCGCGCTCGCCCGCCCTGCATGAGGAGGAGGGGGAGCGCCTGGGCCTGCGCTACGTCTACCGCGGGATCGACCTCGACGCGTTGCGCCTCGGCCCTGAAGCGCTGCCCGAGTTGCTGCTCGCGGCCGAGCGCATGGGCTTCGCCGGCCTCAACATCACCCATCCCTGCAAGCAGGCGGTGATCCCGCTGCTGCACGAGCTGTCGGCCGAGGCGCAGGCGGTGGGCGCGGTGAACACCGTGGTGTTCCGCGACGGCCGCCGCGTCGGCCACAACACCGACTTGGCCGGCTACAGCGCCGGGTTCCGCCGCGCGCTGCCCGGCGCGCGCCTCGAGCGCGTGGTGCTGCTGGGGGCCGGCGGCGCGGGCGCCGCGGTGGCTGCGGCGCTGCTTGGACTGGGCGTGGGCGAACTCGCCATCTTCGATATCGACCCGGCGCGCTCCGCCGCGCTGGCGGCGCGCCTGGGCACGCGGGCGCGGTCCGCGCGGGACTTGGCCGGCGCCATGGCGCGGGCCGACGGGCTGGTGCATTGCACGCCCACGGGCATGCTCAAGCACCCGGGCCTGCCGCTGCCGGCCGACCTGATCCGCCCCGCGCAGTGGGTGTCCGAAATCGTGTACTTCCCGCTCGAGACCGAGTTGCTGCGCGCGGCGCGCGCCAAGGGCTGCCGCACCGCCGACGGCAGCGGCATGGTGGTATTCCAAGCCGCCGATGCCATGCGCCTGTTCACCGGCGTGGACCCGGACGCCGAACGCATGCTGCGGCATTTTGCCACTCTCGTCTAAGGGCATTTACACACAGCCTGTCGCTATTTGGTGACAGTCCATGCCTGTTTCACATCGGCAAAGCCCTTCTTACAAAGCGTTACGGCCTACTTCACACCGGGGTGACCAAAATCACACCGATTTGAGCTGTTCCATGTCAACATGCGCCCGTCATGAATCGTTGACGGTAGCAGTTCGCCAAAGGAGACCGACATGGAACAACCCAACAAGAGCACCCACCCCATCTTCGTCATTGCCGGTTCGGCGGTGACCCTGCTGTGCGTCGTGGGTATCGCCGCCATCATGGGCTGGCTGCCCAACAGCGGCGCCAAGAACGCGGACACCACCGCGCCCCTGACCTCGCCCACCGTGGCGCAGGCGCCCGCTTCCGCCCCTGCCCCCGTGACCGCCGCGCCGGCCGCTCCCGCGCCCCAGGTGGCCGAGGCTCCGCCCAAGGTCGCCGAGGCTGCGCCCAAGGCGCCCAAGCCGGTGGTGCACAAGCCCGCGCCCAAGCCCGTGGCCGCGGCGCCCGTCGCCACGACGCCCCCCGCTCCCCCGGTCGTGGTGGCCCGCAACGAACCTGCTCCTCCCCCGCCGGTGGTGGCCAAGGCCGTTTGCCACACCTGCGGCGTGGTGGAGAACATCCGCGAAATCGAGAGCAAGGGTGAAGCCAGTGCCCTGGGCACCATCGCCGGCGGCGTGGGAGGCGCGGTGCTCGGCAACCAGGTCGGCAACGGCAACGGCCGCACCGCCATGACCGTGCTGGGCGCCGTGGGCGGCGCGCTGGCCGGCCGCGAAATCGAGAAGAACGTGAAGAAGACCAAGAGCTACGCCATCGACGTGCGCCTCGAAGACGGCTCCACGCGCACCATCTCGTCAACCACCAGCCCGGCCTGGCGCATCGGCGACCATGTGCGGGTGGTGAACGGAGAGATTGTTTCGAACAGCTAAGGCATAGCTATCGAAATGAAAACGGCACCTTAGTGAACTGACCCCCAAAGGTTGGACTTTTTTGTCCAACTTCTGGGGGTCAGTTCATTAGGGTGCCGTTTTTTTTTGCCCAACACCAAAGACGGCCTGCTAAGTAGTCGCTCCAAACGCAACTCTCTATAGTCCTACCACCTTATTCCAATCCGCTATGTACATATAGATCCGCTGGAATTCTCCGGGAAGAAGCATTCTATTATGGGCTATGAAATGTCGAGCCTTCTCGAGTTCATCCATACGCTGCTTAAGCCAATGTTGGGTTGTCGGTATTACCCCTTCAAAGCAAGCCCACTTTTCTATAATGATTATCGCTAGATGGCCAAAGTCCAAAAAGCTAAGAATGTCAGCCTTTTCTCCTTCGAGCCAGGAATCCTTCTTGGATTCTCTTTGCCTGTCTTCCGCGTATCTTTTGGCTTTTATTGGTAACTTGTCTGCCCAGTCGGCCCCTTCCTTTTCCTCGAGCGTTTCCTTGATCAAGGCGCGCACAGAATTCTCAAAGCAGTGAATGACTACGTATAAGCGCCCCATCTCGATCGCCCTATTGCGGAAGCCGACGCCAAAGGGGGCAATGGCTTCTGAAAGCAATCTTTCTTCGGCTTGCCCAATTGCCGCACCCACCTGAATTCCGGCAGCTTGAAATTGAGCGGCCTCGGACTCAACCATCAGCCCCCTAAACAAAAACTCCCGCAGTTGGCTCGTGTCAGTCAAGTAGATGCTCCCTGAGTGATTTGAATATTGCGTTGTAGACCTCTAAATCCTTTGTGGCTGGCAAGTGAATTTGAATGTTGTATTGAAGGCTGGTAGGGATACCGCCTCGGCGCCCAATTTTCTCCCCCTCTTGACGCTTTGAATCACCCTCTTCATTTTCCTTTTTATCGAGATCTTTATTCTTCAAAATCTCGGGGGGCTTGCTTTGCGCCGCCACGGCATCAAAATCCGCAAGCGGCAACAGGGCCATAAACGTCGACGCCATCAACTTGGCCATGCGGTCGGTAGTATTGTGCGCGCTCTTGAATTTACCTTCGAATAAAGCCCGATCGGATTCGGATGGTTTTGCTCTTAAAACGAACAAGTCTCCATAGGCTTGTTTCAAGCCCTCAGCCATTGCCCGCTTAGCGGTTTTTTCATCTGCCCTGTAGTCCTGATATCTTTGCGTAGGCTTGCCATCCTCGGTAAGAAAGCCGAGGGACTTCATCAGCGGCAGAAAAAGTCGATGATTTGTTGATGTGTATCCTAAGTCCTTGAGGTGCTGAATCGTAAATTGAGTTGGAGCCTGACCCGCCCGAATCTGCTTAAAAAATTCAGGCAATACTCCGAGAGTCTGAACATAACTATCAGTTAACGCCATTTTTCCCTCCCTACAATCGCGTACATTCAAATACCGCCCTAAAACATCACCTCTCACTACATTACATATTGCTGGAATGTGATGGAAGTCGGCCCAAACGGCAACGGCCGCAGCTATCTCCAAACAAGATGTCTTGACCATAATGATCTCATGGTTTAATTACGCACCGAGAACCCAACTCCCTAGCGTGGCCTACGGTCACGTTACTAAGGCGCACCAATTTCTACACGCTTGCTGCGTCATTCCTCTATTGAAAGACAGCGGATAAAAAATGGCAAAGAATGATCGCTTGCTTCTTGACCAAATAATCTCGGAGGTGGCCAAAGACAATGGATTTGAAAGCGGGCCAGCATTCCAATTCTTCGGGATATCTCAAGTTCTAAAGGACTTTGATCTGGCCCCTGATGAAATATCCTTAGGTATTGTGGATGGACGCGATGACGGGGGGATCGATGCGTGGTACACATTCCTAAACGGCGATCTTGTCTTCGATGAGACAGAGATCATCCCTAACAGGGGCCCAAATAAAATTGAGGTTTTTATTTTCACCGCCAAACACCAGGATTCCTTTAAGCAGGAACCGGTTGTTCATCTTTACGCCACCGCGCCTGATCTCTTTGATCTTAGCAAGGAAGATTCTGAGCTACAGGACCGATACAACGATGCTCTATTAGCGAATCGCAATGCATTTAAGAATGCTTTAGTTAAAACGGCAAGGGGAACAGCAACTCTTACTTTTCGCTTTATTTATCTCTCCCGCGGCGAGAGCACCGCCGTAGGTGAATCCATAGTTGCTAGGTCAAACGCTCTTCTTTCCGAATGCGATAAACTATTCAGTGATAGTACAGCCTCCTTTGAGTATCTTGGAGCAACTGAGTTACTAGCAGCAAGTAGAAAACTCAAAGATTTCTCGTCCGTATTGAGATTCGAAGAAGGCCCGGTCTCTAGAAGCGGTACAAACTACGTCGTCCTTGCAAAACTATCGGATTACGTTCGTTTCGTTTCCGACGAGAACGGCGAATTGCGTCGATATCTTTTCGAATCAAATGTTCGCGATTACATGGGTCAGACATTCGTGAACACTGCGATCATTAGCACGCTATCACAGGGGAAAAGTGGCGATGAGCAAGATTTCTGGTGGCTGAACAACGGTGTCACAATCCTCGCCAGCAAGGCCACGGTAATTGGCAAAGACCTACATTTAGAGAATGTTCAAATTGTAAACGGGCTTCAGACAACTGAATCTGTGCATCAGTATATAAAGCAGTCGCACCAGCAAAACGAGGACCGTTGCATACTTGTAAAAATTCTGGTCACATCCCAGAAGGAACTCGCTGATGCCATTATTCTGGCCACAAACAATCAGAACAAAGTCGACCTGGCAAGTCTGCATGCCACCGAAAAGATCCAACGAGATATCGAAGATTTGTTGCTTACCAAGAACTGGTTTTATGATCGACGTAAGAATTACTACCTAAATCACGGAAGACCCCCATCGCGAATCGTTTCCATGACTTATATGGCTTGGGCTATCCAAGCCCTGCGGTTGGCTGAATCCTATGAATGCAATCGCGCAAGACCCAAGTCCATGCAGCGCCAGAGCGAATACAAGAGCATTTTCAGCGAACATTGCGACTTGCAAATTTATCTTGCGGCTCTTGAAATCTGCAAGACTACAGAAGCCGCCATCGTGAGCAATAAACTAAGCGACGACCCCTACGACGTGCATAACTACGCAACGATGTTCAGATTTCTGTATTCATACCTCTATGGAGTAATGACTTTTGGCAAGAGAAAATTCCTTGATGAAGATATTCTGGAATTGGCTAAATTGCGGGTACCGGACGACCTGTTAAAAAAAATTCACAACTTTGCAATTAATCAACGTCAGGTGATTCGCGATCGAGGCCAGAGTGATCGGAAGCTACACCGTAATCGTAGTTTTCAAGATGCATTGGCGAATCAGTGCATTCAAGATTTCAAAAAGACCTAATCCGTTGAGGTGAGCTTGGTTTGCAAAGCCGTTGTGACTACTGGCGGGGAGTTTTTCCACGCTTAGCATAAAGATCATGCATATCTGAATCAGTTACGCATACGTCCAGAAAATCCCCAACCTTCGCCTTGCCGGGATTTTCCACGTACACGAGCCCGTCGATCTCCGGCGCATCCGCGCTTGAGCGCGCCACGGCCACGCCGTCGTCCCCAATGTCGTCAACGAGCACCTTAAGCGTCTTCCCAACTTTCTCTTTTAGCCTCTTTGCGCTGATGCCTTCCTGCAGTTCCATCAGCCGCGCCCGCCGCTCTTCGCGCACTTCCTCGGGCACCGCGTCCGGCAGCTCGTTGGCCTGCGCGCCTTCCACAGGGGAATAGGCAAAGCAGCCCACGCGATCCAGTTGCGCCTCCGACAGGAAATCCAATAGCTCCTGGAATTCCGCTTCGGTTTCTCCGGGGAATCCGGCGATGAATGTGCTGCGGATGGTGATGTCGGGGCAGATTTCGCGCCAGGCGCGGATGCGCTCGAGGTTTACCTCGGCGTGGGCCGGGCGCTTCATGAGCTTGAGGATGCGGCGGCTGGCGTGCTGGAAGGGCACGTCGAGGTAGGGCAGGACCTTGCCCTGGGCCATGAGCGGGATGATCTCGTCCACGCTGGGATAGGGATACACGTAGTGCATGCGCACCCACACGCCCAGGCTGCCCAGGGCCGAGGCGAGGTCGGTCATGCGCGTCTTCAGCGGCTTGCCGCCCCAGAAGCCCAGCTTGTAGCGCGTGTCCACGCCGTAGGCGCTGGTGTCTTGCGAAATGACCAGCAGCTCCTTCACGCCCGCGTCGACCAGGTTCTCAGCCTCCTTCATCACCTCGCCGATGGGCCTCGACACGAGGTCGCCGCGCATGGAGGGGATGATGCAGAAGGTGCAGCGATGGTTGCAGCCTTCGGAGATTTTCAGGTAGGCGTAATGGGTGGGCGTGAGCTTGATGCCTTGGGGCGGTACCAGGCTGATGAAGGGGTCGTGGGTTTCCTCTTCGGGAGGCGGAAGGTGCTGATGCACCGCCGACATGACCTCGTTCACCGCATGCGGACCGGTCACGGCGAGGACTTTGGGGTGTGTCTTCTGGACGATGTCGCCCTTGGCGCCCAGGCAGCCGGTGACGATGACGCGGCCGTTTTCAGAAAGCGCCTCGCCGATGGCATCCAGAGATTCCGCAACAGCAGAGTCAATGAAGCCGCAGGTGTTGACGATCACCATGTCGGCGTCTGCATACGTTGGCGACACGGCGTAACCCTCGGTACGCAGTTGGGTGAGGATCAGTTCGGAATCGACCAGCGCCTTCGGACACCCGAGTGAAACGAAACCTACCTTGGGAACATCAGCCATGAAATAGAGAAATCGTGCTTAAAGGTGCAATGGTAAACGAGGCCTCTCCCTTCGGGAGGGGGGTTATTCGTGCGGAGGTTTTCACCCTTCTCCTTGGGAGAAGGGCCGGGGATGAGGGAAGCCCAAGAAGATCGAGGCGCTGGATGGCTATTGCAACTGCAAGGCGCCGAAAAATGGCTACTTTTCTTCGTCGGGTTTCTTGTTGTCCGGAGGCGAGGTAGGGTTGGAGGTTCCGGTCGGAGGCGTAAAGCCTGGAAAGTTGAACCCTGTAAACATGTTCTTCGTCTGGTTCTGCAACTGCTCCTGCATCTGCTGGAACATGTTGCGGCTCTGGTCCATGTAGGTCGACACAAGGCTCTGCATGGCCGGGCCCTGAAAGGACAGGAACTGCCGCCACAAATCCTGGTTGAGAACGGGATTCGAGCCATACATGTTCTGCGACTGCTCCTGCAGGCGCTTTTGAATCTCGTTGAAGACCTGGATGTTGCGCTCGAGGTAACTTCCCATCATCCCTTGCATGGCGCTGCCGTAGAAGCGGATGAACTGGGTGAGCACGTCCGAGGAGAACATGGGCGAGCCGCTGGCCTCTTCCTCGAGGATGATCTGCAGCAGGATGCTGCGCGTCAGGTCGTCGCCGCTCTTGGCGTCGACCACCTGGAACTGCTCCTGCTTGAGCACCAGCTCCTTGACGTCGGCCAGGGTGATGTAGGTGCTGGTCTTGGTGTCGTACAGGCGGCGATTGGGATATTTCTTGATCAGGCGCACAGTGTCGGACATGATTTTGGCGTAATCCCTTGAAATAAAAGAATTTAAAGATGCCAGAATTGGTCCGAAAGCGCGCTTGTGGCGCGCCCGTCCCCCTCTTTCTTTATCCATCGCG
>Ga0134124_10005233_pt1 | contig 10432 bp, 10 predicted proteins | sample KB304_FD_96880 | JGI IMG/M metagenome (GOLD analysis project Ga0134124, IMG submission 96880) | Terrestrial soil microbial communities without Nitrogen fertilizer from Kellogg Biological Station, Michigan, USA - KB3-0-4 | ecosystem: Environmental > Terrestrial > Soil > Unclassified ... | reverse complement strand
GGTAAGGCAGCTCGATGGGAGCTCCGCCGTCACCTGGATGGACGATGAACCCGCGGTTGAAGGAGAACTTGCCCTCGGGAAGTCCCACGCCGAGGCGGCGCAGGGCCGACACGCCAGCAGGCTGAAGCCATTCGCCGGACAAACCATGGTGCGGACCGGCCAGCGGGTCGAGTATCTGGACGGCCGCCCCGCGCGCCGCGAAGGCCAGGGCCGCCACGCAGCCGCCCGGGCCCGCTCCTGCAACCAGTACGTCCGGTCGGGTGTGGAATGCGCCCGTCAAACCAGATGTATGGGACACCTCCGCCGAGACCTTCCCCTGAGTGTCCTTCTCGCTCAAGGTGTTCTCCTTCTGTTCGTCTCCTCCATATAGGTCAGTAACCCTCCGTGGGCACCACGCTAAAAGGGGGAATAATGCCGCGGCTATTCGGCGCTACTGAGTTTTAATCCGCGAAGTCGCGTGGGCACATTTTTTGTCGTTTGGTGATCGCCGGGTGGACGGTGGGGTTTTGGGTAGCCGGCTGGTATGCGGTGCCGAGGCGAAGCTGGATCAGCTGTCCGTATACGGGGACGCGAGGATGAGTTGCCGGACGCGCATGTCGACTCCGGTATGTGCGTTTCGACGAGGGAGTGCCCGAGTCCATGGGCGTCGATGGTGTAATCCGCGCTCTCGCCCGCGAGTACATTGCGGCCTAAGACTGGAGGCAACTATAGAGTCGCTCAACCGCGGTCACATTGGCCCCCCGCACCAAAATCCAGTACTCCGGGCTGGTTTCCCCGATCGGCATGGCGTCCTGGCTGGCAACGCCCGCGCGGCCAAAGATTCGCGTGCGGCCCCTTCAGCCCTCCGCCTTCGTGGGCCGGCCGGCGGCGAGGATCGGCGCGAGCCGGGTGCAGACGGTCTGGACGTGCCGAGCGACGGCGTTCTCAGGCTGGCCACCGATAAAGGCAATCAGGAACACCGTCTCGACGGGGGCGTCCCCGACCAGGTCGAAGGTGCGCTCGGCGACGGCTTCGGAGGTGTCGCACCAGAAGTAGCTCAGGATTCGCGGCGGCTGGTTGCGGACCCGGTCCGGGTCGATGGGGCGGGGCACGGGCTGGTCCGTGCCCTCGACCTTGTGTTTGCGGTAGGAGTCCATCTGGTGCGCGACGTGGCGCGAGACCGTCGGTCAGTCCGCGTCGGGGTCCTCGCTCACCCAGGCCTGGATGCCCCCGGCCATCCGGGCGATCGACGGGTCGTGGCCCGCCTCGACCAGCCCGGCTCGGCCCGGTAGGGCTCCCACAGCGCCGCGTCGGCGCTGAGCGGTGACTCGCCGAGCAGGCCGGCGCGCGTGCGCCGTGCGGGCCCTGGTAGCCCATCCAGATCGGGGGGCGTTCCTGCACCGGCAGTGGGTGACGCCGCCGGGCGCCCACAGCCGGCGCAGCTGCTGGGCGCGCCCATCGGTCTGCGCGTGGCGGCGTTCCAGCGACACGCCGTACAGTTCGTACTCGGGCACCCGGTAGCCGGCGCCGATACCGAGGTCGAGCCGGCCGTTCGAGACCAGGTCGACCAACGCCGCCTGCTCGGCGATCTCGGCCGGGTGGTGCAGCGGGGCGATGACGATCGCGGTGCCGTGCCGATACGCACCCGCGCCGTGCGAGCGGCGATGGCCGCCGCGTAGGTCAGCGGCGCGGCGAGGTAGTCGTCGTCGGTTGTCGCAGGCGGCACTACGTGATCCGCCGGTCGGCGGCCCAGCGGGTCAGCTGATGGCGGCTGGACAGGCGCAGCTTGCGCAGCACGTTGGACGCGTGGGTCTCGACCGTCTTCACCGAGATGAACAGCTCGGCCGCGATCTCCTTGTAGGCATAGCCGCGGGCCAGCAGCCGCAGCACCTCACGTTCCCGGGGGGTGAGCCGGTCGAAGTCCGCGTCGGTGGCGGGGACGGCGACGGGCGGCGCGGCGGGCGCGTCCCGGAAGGCGTCCAGGACGAAGCCCGCCAGCCGTGGGCTGAACACGACGTCCCCACCCGCGACCCGCTGGACGGCGTCGGCGAGCTCGTCGGCGGAGATCGTCTTGGTGACGTAGCCACGGGCACCGGCGCGGATCAGCGCGATGACGTCCTGGGCCGCGTCCGAGACGGACAGGACCAGGAAGCGCGTCGCCGGCAGGCTTTCGCCCACGCCCCGCAGGACGGCCAGGCCACCGCCGTCGGGCATGTGCACGTCCAGCAGGACGACCTGCGGCCTGGTCGCGAGGATGCCCGCGACGGCCTCGGCGGGCGTCGCGGCTTCGCCGACGACCTCGACGCGCGCGCCGAGCTCGGCGCGGACGCCGGCCCGGAACATGCCGTGGTCGTCGACCAGGTAGACCGTCGTCATCGCCGCATCCTGATGGCCACCTCCGTGCCGCCTCCGGGACTGCTCCGGATCGAGACCGTACCGCCGCCGCGCTCGACGCGGCCGATGATCGAGCCGCGCACGCCCTGGCGGTCCGCGGCGACCGCGGCCGGCTCGAAGCCGACGCCGCGGTCCCGGACGAAGACGCTGACCGTGTCGGCCTCCACCTCGGCGTAGAGGGAGACGTCCGTGGCCCCGGAATGCCGCGCGGCATTGACCATGGCCTCCCGGGCCGCCGCGCAGGCCGCCGCGAGCGCGTCGTCGAGCGCCACGTCCCCCACCACGACGACGTCGACCGTGACCGCGTACGCGTCCTCGACCTCGGCGGCCGCGGCCCGCAGCTCCTCACCGAGCTGGCCGCCGGCCGAGCGCGTCCCGTAGAGCAGGCGGCGCAGCTCGCGTTCCTGGCCGCGCGCGAGGCGGGTGACCTCGCGCGGCGAGTCCACGTTGCGCTGGATGAGGGCGAGGGTCTGCAGGACCGAGTCGTGCAGCCGGGCGGCGATCTCGGCCCGTTCCTCGCCTCGAATCCGCTCGGCGCGCTCCGCCCCGAGCTGGGACGTCAGCCGAATCCACCAGGGGCCACCGAGCAGGGCCAGTCCGACCGTGGTCACGCCCATCGCCCACAGCCCGTCGCGCAGCGTGTTGACGTCCGCCCGATGCAGGACGAGGACCGCTCCGGCCACCACGAGCCCGGCGCCTCCGACGAGGCGCAGCTGTCCCATCCGGTCGGCGCCAGGCGCGCCGAGTGTGCTGCGCGACGCCCGCAGCCAGCGCTCACGGTCCGGACCTGCCGCCTGGCGCCAGATGGTCGCCCCGCCGAGGCAGGCCAGCAGAGTCGGCACGAACAGCGTGCCACCAGCGACCCTGGTGGCGAGCAGCCCCGTGGCCACGACGACGACCACCGCGAGCAGCGCGACCTCGACGGGACGCGGCAGCCGCGACCGCCGAGCGCCCTCGGGCGTCGGCAGCACGATCCAGTACGTCGCGTAGAGCGCGACCCCCAGCCCACCGCCAATCGTGAGCACCAGGAACAACAAGGCGACGACCCGGCGCCGCAGACCGGTGTGCAGCGCGATCCCGGCGACGACGCCACCGGCCCAGCCCACGTCCGGGCGTCGGTACAGAACGCGGCTCGTGGGCACGGCGCTGATCACAGCACCATGATTGCGCTTCGTGGGGCCGCCTGGGTATCAGGAGTTCCCCCCAGGCACAGGATCAGGGTCGAGATCCGGGGTTCGCCGGATGCGCAGTGGCCGCGTGGGCAGCAGGGTATTGCGACTATGACGACTGATTCAGAACCGACCGCCGATCCAGCAGCCCTCGCGGCCCCGGCAGCGGCCCCCCGGCGGCGGCTCCGCCGCAGCGCGACCGATCGCGTCGGTGCCGGCGTCGCCGGCGGCCTCGGCGAGTACGCGAGCGTCGATCCGGTGCTGTTCCGCGTCCTGTTCGCCGTGTCCGCGTTCTTTGGCGGCGCCGGGGTGCTCGCCTACGCGGTCGCCTGGGCCGTCATCCCCGTCGAGGGCACGCGGCACGCGCCCGTCGACGGCTGGATCGACGGCCTGCGCCGGCACCGCGTGCCGGTGTGGCTGGTCGCCGGCGTCGCCGGGCTCCTGCTGTGGGCCGTCGCCTTCAGCTGGTGGTCGCCCCGCCCACTCTGGCCGCTGCTGGCGCTGGCCGTCGTGCCGCTGCTGCTGCTCGGGACGCGGGACGGCGGCTGGCGGCGCCCGCCGCCGGCGACGTCGTGGCTGGCGGAGTCCGTCGCCCCGGCCGAGGCGGTCCACCTGGACAAGGCCGCGACCGACGCGCCGCCCGCCTGGCCGACCGCGGCCCGAGCCTGGGTGGGCGAGGCCAGAGAGGCGTCCCGCACCCGGCGGCGACGGTCCTGGCCGCTGCGGGTGGCCGCGCTCACGACGCTCGTGGGGGCGCTGACCGTCCTCGGCGTGATCGACGCTCTCGTCGGGATCTGGCTGCCGGTCTACTTCTGGGTCATCGGCGGGATCGCCCTGGTCACGCTGCTGGCCGGAGTCGTCCTGCGCCGCGCCCCGTGGTCCTTGCTCCCGCTGCTGCTCCTCGGCGCGCTCGGGACCGCCGCGTTCGGCGGCACCCACGCCAGCCTGCACGACGGGATCGGCCAGAAGGTCTGGACGCCGGCCACCGCCGCCGACCTGCGGGGCGACTACCGGCTCGCCTTCGGCCAGGGCGTGCTCGACCTGCGCCAGGTCACGCCACGGTCGGCCCAGGACCTCCACGTCGTCCTGGGCGCCGGGCAGGTCCGGCTGCTCCTCCCCGACGCGATGAACGCGACCGTCGTCACCGACGTCCGCCTCGGCGACGTCACAGTCGACGGCGACTCCTTCGCGGGCGGCGGGAGCGGCCCTGACGAGCTGCGGCGAGGCGTCGGGACCAATCAGACGATCCGGCCGCCCGTCGGCGCCACCGGCCCGGCGGTGACGATCCACGTCAGCGTGGCCGACGGCAACGTCTCCGTCACCCACGGCTGAACGCGCGCCATCTCTGCCAGCGGAACGGCGACGCTGGTATCGGCCGTCGACCCGGGCCTGGTTCCGCTGCACCAGTGGCGTCCTGACGCCGTCACCGCCCACCTGCCGGGAGCGGCGGAAGGCGGGCGCCTCGCCTACGCCGGGGTGGCCCGCAAACCGTAAGATCAGCCAGATCGGAACACGGGTTTCCGGCCGTCACCCGTCGGCGGCACGCGGCTTGACGATGGGAGCGAGGACCCTCACCAGGGCGTGCGGCTTGCCTTTCTTCGTGTAGCGCTCGCAGGCACGGGCGTTGGCGAAGCGGCCGAGGGAGCTCCAGTCGACCGTCCAGCCCGCGTTGGCGGCCAGCTGGCGCAGGAACGCGCGCTGGGTCCGCCCGTTGCCCTCGCGGAACGGATGGATCGCATTCAGGTCGCCGTAGAGCACGGCGAAACTGCCGATGAACTGCTCCCAGTCCATCCCGACGAAGAGCCTGCGGGCCGCGACCCGGGCGAAAAGCCGGTCAAGCCGGTCGGCGAGCTCGCCCGCGGGGCAGAACGGCTGGCCGTCCTTGGAGATGTCACCCTCGCGGAACCGGCCGGCCCAGTCGTACACGTCCTGGAACAGGAACTGGTGGAACGCCCGCAGGTGCGCCGTGTCGTAGTCGCCGGGCAGGAACTCCTGGTCGAGCTGCAGCCTGCGGGCACGGACGACCTCGTGCTCGGCCGTGTGGAATTCCTCGCGGTCGCGGATGCCAAGCAGGTTGCGCAGGCAGTCCGTGCCAGGCCAGAGGTACGGGTCGTCATCGAGCCCGCTGCGCGCGCCATCGAGCTTCACCCGTCACCTCCGGTGCCGTGGGCGTCCCCCACGACCTTCCTATTGATACCCGTCGGACGGGGACGGACCACCCGGAAGTGACGTGCGGCTCGGCCCCTCCCCGGCGGGCCGGTCAGGTGCGGGCGACTCCGCAGTAGCTGCCGACGGCGGTGGGCGTGGTGCCCGGCGCGGGCCGCCACAGGGAGGTGGAGACGACGCCCGGTTCCACCAGGGACAGGCCGTCGAAGAAGCGGGCGATCTCCTCTGGGGTGCGCGGGTAGTACGGGTCGCCGGCCTCCTCACGGAGGCGGCCCGCCTCGCGCGCGGCGCCGGCGGCCTGGTCGGTGCGGATGATGACGCCGTCGTTGATGATCAGGTAGCTGCCGGCCGGCACCGCGGCGACCAGGTGCTTGACGATGTTGCGCGCCTCGCCGGTGTCCGCGACGTTGCCGAGAACGCCCAACATCATCAATGCGATCGGCGTGGTGAAGTCAAGGGTCGCCGTCGCCTTGGCGACAATGAACTCGGGGTCGTGGACGTCGGCGTCGACATAGGCCGTCTTGCCCTCCGGAGTGCTCGTCAGCAGGGCCCGGGCGTGCAGGAGGACCAGCGGGTCCTTGTCGACGTAGACGATGCGGGCGTCCGGGGCGATCCGCTGCGCGACCTCGTGCGTATTGTCCGCGGTCGGCAGGCCGGTGCCGATATCGAGGAACTGGCGGATACCCGCCTCACCGGCGAGAAAGCGCACGACGCGGCCGAGGAACGCCCGCGACTCGCGGGCGATGTTGATGATCTCCGGATAGATCTGGCTGATCTGCTCCCCGACGGCCCGGTCGACGGGGTAGTTGTCCTTCCCGCCCAGCCAGTAGTTCCACACCCGAGCCGAGTGCGGAACCGACGCGTCGATCGTGGGCCGCGGATCGCTGTCCGGGTCGGGGGCGTTCGACGTCACCATCGCCTCTTCCAACGTGTCGTTTCTGGTTATCCTAGTCGCCCTCGTCGCATCGGTCGCGACGCATTGTCAAACGACCAGAGGTCGCAACGTGGGCACACCTACGTGCGATGACAGGCAGGGAGCGGATAACACCGAAGGCTATGATGTGAACCCGGCGCCACTTCTGACACACCCGGAGCGCCGGGGCAGCGGCGCGCCGATCAGGTCCCAATAGCCGAGTGGAGTCGGGGGAAGCCGCGTGGCTGTTCCAGCGGGCAGCGGGCCGACCGTCCGTCGGATCCTGCTCGGTTCCCAGCTACGACGGCTGCGGGAGCGCCGCGGGATCAGCCGGGACGACGCCGGCTACAGCATCCGCGCGTCCGGCTCGAAGATCAGCCGGCTGGAGCTGGGGCGGGTCAGCTTCAAGAACCGCGACGTCGAGGACCTGCTCACGCTTTATGGCGTCGTCGACCCCGCCGAGCGGGCCGCGATGCTAGCCCGCGTGGAGGACGCCAACAAACAGGGCTGGTGGCAGCCCTACGCAGAGATTCTCCCCTCCTGGTTCCAGCGGTACATCGACCTGGAGGAATCGGCGTCGCTCATCCGGGGCTACGAGGTGCAGTTCGTCCCCGGGCTGCTGCAGACCGAGGAATACGCCCGCGCGGTCATCTCCCGCCGGCAGGGCATCTCGAAGGACGTCGTCGACGGGCGAGTCCACGTGCGGATGACCCGGCAGAAGGTGCTCGGCCGGTCCGACAGCGCGCGACTGTGGATGGTGCTCGACGAGGCGGCCGTGCGCCGGCGGATCGGCGGCCGGCGCGTCGCCCGGGCGCAGATCGCCCGTCTTCTCGAACTCACCGACCATCCAGCGCTGACCCTGCAGGTGACGCCGTTCTCGGCCGGGAGCCACGCGGCCGACGGCGGGGCGTTCACCATCCTGCGGTTCCCCGATCCCGACCTGGCCGATCTCGTCTATATCGAACGGCTCACCAGCGCGTCCTACCTGGACAAACGCGAGGAGGTCGACGAGTACTTCATGGCGATGGACCAGCTCGGCCTCGACAGCGCCACCCCCGACAACACCATCGAACTCCTCCGCGGAATCGCCCAGGACCTCTAGCGGCGAGGCCGGTTCCGGCCGGTGATCCCAGGCATCGGGCAGCAACCGAACAGCGAGACCCCACGCCTGGCCTGCAGCCCTGGGCTCGCCAGCCCTAGTTGACCGTCGGGATGTCCTCGCAAATGTCCACCGCGATGATGTCGGCACCCTCGCTGGCCAGCTTCACGGCGTGGCTACGGCCCTGACCCCGACCAGCTCCGGTGATGAAGGCGACCTTGCCGTCGAGCTTGCCCACAGAGTCCTCCCGACCCGCATGTCCACGAAATCCCGCATGTCCGCGGGACGCCGAACGACATCGGAGTTCTCCTGAGGAGAGACTCGCGTTCTTTACCGGCCCGCGCGGGCCCGGCCGACCAGCGGGGACGCGCGGGCCGGGCGCTCAGGAGTGCTTGCCCCGCCGGCGTTTCTCGCGACTGACGAGGAGATCCACGCTGGACTCATCGGTAGGGGCTGGCGGCGGGAAGGTGCCGGCCAGCGCCGCCCGGCGGCGGGGCGGCGGCGCGGCGCGGTAGCTCTGGCGCCTGATCGGCGTGGTGACCGGGTCGGCGGGCCGGGCGGTGTCGGTGCCCGGCCGCGTGCCGGCGGCCCGCCTGCCGGCACGCGGCCGGGGGGCGGTGTCGGCGGCCGGGGCCGGGGTGTCGCCGGGGCGGGGTCGCTGGCCAAACCAGTCGAAGGACGTGTTGCGGCCGCGCAGCGACGTGTTCTCCGCCTGCACGATGACCAGCAGCGCGGTGGCGAAGGAGGCGCGGTTCCTGGCCTCCTCCAGCTGACGTTCCAGCTCGGCGACGTAGGCCGGATCGACCGGTGGTGTCTCCGGCTCCGGGGAGGGAGCGCCGTCGGGCTCGACGGTGGACCCGAACGCCTGGCCGTGCAGGTCACGGAGAAGCTCCAGCTCCGTCGCCAGCTCCGAGTCCGCCTCGCCGAGAAGCAGGTTGACGTAGATCTCGACGACCCGCCACTCGATGGCCTTCTCACCGCGGAACTGGCGGCTGAGATCCCGCGTCCGGGACCGGTGGATTCCGGGTGGCCCCTGGTCGGGCCAGAGCTGCCGCGCCACCATTTCGTAGCTGACGCGATAAGGATTGTTGAGTTCGTTCAGGCGGGTCAGGAGTGTCTTCTGAGGACCGTCCTTCAGATCTGGGCGTGGCCCTTTGGGGCGCGCTCCCACGAGGCTCACCCACACACCGTCCGAGCCGGGGCCGAGAATCTTGCCGAGGGACGGGTCACTGCGCAGATCCTTTCTGTGGTCTCCTCGTGTCCGCGCGGCGGCCACGTCGACGAGGTCGGGCCCAGCGGCGGGTCTCCCAATCCCCAGACCCGGTAGCTGCGAATGATACGGCCGAACCGTCGCGGAGCGCGACATGTCGGGCACCCGCGGGCCAGCATCGTTGCGCCGGCAACGATCAGAACTCTGGTCGATCACGTGGCTCAGCGGGCTCGGACCGACTGGTACGTCCGGCTCGACCCACTCCGGACCGCCGACTTTCGGCCGCCCACAGCTCCACACGCGATTGCTCGTCATCTTCCCCCTTTGCCTGCCAGGCGCCCGCCCAGGAAGGACCGCGGAACGCCGCACCGCAAGGAAACTGGGCGGTCTGATGCGCGGCAAGGACGCACGGCCGGGACGCCGAGACAAATTCAGGGGCCCGTCGCGCGGGTTTCCCTATCCGACGGTCGCACGATGTCGCCACAATTCGCTCAAAATACTGAACCAGTTGGTGTAATTACGTCGCCCAGTGGCGGCCTCGCGCCGGGCCGCGGCACCGGTCGCGACGGATCTCCGCGCCACCCGGAGTTGCGACGGGCCCACCTGGAGGGTGTCGCAACGGTCGCGGGACGGGGCGCTCAGACTGGCCAGCTGGACCGCCAGTCTCCGGTACCCGGAGGATTTTTTGGTAGGAGGGAGGTGGAACTGGTGGGCCCGCGACAGTGATCCCCTGGCTCGCTGGCTGGGGGCCAGCTACCTGATCCGCCGCGGCGGTCCATGACCGGTGGGTACCGGCTTCTCGCCGACCCCACCCGGTGGGGCGTTCGGCGGGCCCGTCAGTCCCAGGCGAGCCAGGATTCGGCGCCGTCGTTCGCGAGCACCAGTGCGCGGGCCGATGGCGCGGCCGGCGGCTTGCGCGCCGTCCGCTCGGTGACCAGGGCACGGGCGAGACCGGCCTGTCCGGACCTCCCGGCGCCGGCGATCAGCGTCAGGTCGATGACGTCGCGCTGCGCATGGCTCCCGCCGACGGCGTGGGCCTGGGGGCGGATGTCGATCAGCAGGTCCACCGCCCGCGCGGGCTCGCCGGCCGCGAACGCCGCGAATCCCTCGAGCAGCGCGTGCCCGGCGCGCTCGGCCGCCCGCCTGTTGGTCGGGGCGACCAGCTCGCGGTTTGCCGCGATCACCCGGGCCACCCGGGCGTGGTCACCGGCGAGGCCGAAGGCCATGACCGCGTGCCAGTCGTTGAAGATGTACGCCGGCGCGCCCACCAGAGGGTCGATGTCCGCCGCGAGCGCCGCCGCGCGATCCCGGACGTCCGTGCCGTAGAGCGCGAGGCGCCACAGCAGCGCCGCGGCGTCGACGACGTCCAGCCACTCGGTCGACCTGGCCGCGCGGACCCGCTCGTCGTACAGCACGAGCGCCTCGTCCAGGCGGCCCAGCTCCAGCAGGTACAGCCCGAGATGCCACCAGTTGTGCACCGCGAAGTAGCTATCCTGCCAGTC
>Ga0134124_10005232_pt1 | contig 10432 bp, 5 predicted proteins | sample KB304_FD_96880 | JGI IMG/M metagenome (GOLD analysis project Ga0134124, IMG submission 96880) | Terrestrial soil microbial communities without Nitrogen fertilizer from Kellogg Biological Station, Michigan, USA - KB3-0-4 | ecosystem: Environmental > Terrestrial > Soil > Unclassified ... | reverse complement strand
TCACAAGGAATTTTCCCGTCGAATCTTCGGCTTGTCTCCTAATATAGGTTTTTAATCTGGTGCCGCGTAAACAATCGGCGGCTTACATATACGGAGTGTCACCCGGATAAGGAGGATATTCACGAGCCGAGTAAATATCGGCCCTATTACACTCAGTGCTCTCGGTGACTTTTTCGCGCGGCACCAAAAGGCACAGGGAGTCGATATATGTTCTTCGGCTGGCCCCGTCCCGCTCCGATATCGTCAACGCTGATCAGAGGTTTCAGACAATGGACAGGAAGGAACGTTTTCATACGTGGGCTCCAGGAGGGTTGCACTCATCAGATACGCGGTGTTCTGAAAAGTTTTTTTCAAATTTTGATAAACAAAAAATCTCTTGACTTTAGCAAAAAGTAAAATATAATCCGCCCATTCAAGCAGCGGTTTGAATTTGAGTGGTTTAGGACCTCACAGCCCATAAACCTTTGTCACTTAGTTTTTCAGCTTGAAACTGGCGTCTATCCCAAGGCCAATCCCCAAAGGTTCTCGCAGTTTTCATAGCTCGTCCGTCATAAAGTTTAGTCCAAGCGCCATTGTCACCTGCAGAAAAGTGCAGGAGTCCGTCGCCGTCTCAAATTTCGCTTCAGCCGAGCCTGTTCCGACGACTTCATGCTCGGAACGATTGAAAAGGGAGATTTGCTATGCCAGGTCCTGGAACACATATTTTGGTTGCTGAAAGAGTTGCCGAGCAGCTTAAGGGAATGAAGACTTGGGGCTTTGGCGCGGGCAATGCAACGCTTCCTCCCGCGATCTCGAGCCTTGCCTCCGCCCATGCAAACTACTATGCCCTTGGAGCAATCGGCCCAGATCTGTTCTTCATGCTGCCCGATTTTAGAAATCACTTAGCAAATCCGCTGATCGGTGTCATGCATTTTCTGGACGATGCTTATGAAAAGCTGGATAGTTGGTTCCTCGAGGATTGGGAGCGCTACATAGGACCCGTGTCAGAAAACACCGACGAGGCAATCAGTCGCCTTACCGGCGATCTTTCATCTACCGTCAATAAAGTTTTGGGTGATTTCAGCGCATTGCTTACAAACGCGCTGATCGATCTTGTGGCGCAATCACACGATTGGTGGGGACTATTTTCACTTGGACTAAATGTGGGATACGACGACAAAGACTTCTTTTGGTCAGATATGCTGCATTATCGAAAGACCAGTCTCTTTGCACAACAGCTCTGGGCGCTTGCTGAAGACAGGGCGACCGAGTCGGACGACGACGCGAAGGTGTGGAGCGATCGTCTTAAGGCCTATGCGCTCGGTTATATAACGCATGTCGCCACGGATACGTCAGCTCATCCATTTGTAAATGAGAAAGCCGGCGGTCCTTACCGTACCCATTGGCAAAGACATCATTTGGTTGAGAATCATATTGATGCAAAAACCTGGGAAGACAAGCACGGCATGGACACCAACTACAACATGTTTACCGAGTCGGCGCTGCATTATAAGATCGCGTTCAGCGATGACGGAGGAGACGCGCGAGCCTTGCCTCCCTATCCGCCCGGAGACAACACACTCAGAGGGCTCTATGTACGCCGCAGGCATCTCGACCTTGATTCGGAAATGCCCGAAGAACTCGCAACACTTTTGTTCGACGCCATGGACACCACCTATCAAACTATGGCCCAGGCAAGTAACCATGGTGTTTCGCGCACGTGTCCCGACATTATTCCTAGCGACGACGGGCGCCCGAGTGTCGAAACGATCCAGGAAACTTACCTGACTCTTTTCCGCTATCTTAAGTTCTCGACGCTCGATGGCTTTTCGCATGAAAAGCCGATGCCGCCGGATGTTTTCCCAAACCTTGATTTTCCACAACTCACCGATCCTCACGACGATGCACCGAGCGAGGCAGATGACGACATGTCATTTTGGGATTGGGTACTGGCAATACTCAGATTCATCCTATGGCTCGTTGCGGTAGCGGTCTGGCTGGCGACCATTTTACCAACCATAATCGCCGACCTTGGAACTTATCCTCTTCGGGTCATTGCTTACTACACGATCGAACTGCCGCTTTTCATGATGATCAAGGCAGAACGCCTGGTCATGGTCATGACAGCGTATTTCCATCCGATGCCGGATGAGATCGATAATGGCTTAATCGAGATCGGAAGCAGCAATCACGGTAACTTCCTTCAGGTACTGTCAGATGTAGACGACATTCTTGGAACGGGCCTCGATGTCGGCGATTCGGTAGCCGAATCTATCCCAGATCCGCAGTTCCCACGCCAAACCAAATTTGAACAGGGCGGTTTCCTGAATTCGGTGCTGCCGAATGTCTCGTCAGATGAGTATCATCATCCCTGGGATTATCCGACAACGCCTGTAGAGATATGTCCGACCTTTGCTGGTCCATGGCAACCCGGTGATCTTCCGGATAAGCTTCTGGATGGCAGCATTCCGTCGAACCAAGGGCTGATACAAAAATACGCCGAGGCCGCCGATCCGCACGAGACCGATACGATCTCCTTCAACGAGGTCACCGCCAGTAACAACATTGGTGATCCTGTAAATTTCTCTTCGTTCATGATGTGGCTTCTCGCTCGACCGGAAATCGGTGAAGCCCCCGACTGGAATCTCGATGCGGACCGAGGCTATGCCTACAAATGTTGGGACTGGAACCGCCAAAACAGCGACACCGGACAGGTGTTGACCGACACTGAGGGCCACCCTTACATGGCGCCCTGCACGCATCCTCCGCAAACGGTGGTCGGGACCTACGATTCCAAAGCGGCGTTAAAGATCCATTATTTAGACGCGGACGATCCCGGCTGTGACATAGACGTCGAATGCGCCAAACGCAAGAAGCCGAGACCCCCGATAGGGCCGAGAGGTGAGGCGTCGGATAAGGCAAGTCAGGGCGATCAGCTCCCAAAGGAGGACGGAAATGGAGATCAAGAAAGTATATAAGCCGTCCGCCAAGCGGTGCGATTGCGGATGTCACACGACCAAGGTTGTCATTAGGTGTTGCGAATGCCATTCAAAAGGTCATGAAGACTGCTCGTGCGGCGAAAGAAAATATTGTTGCGGCGAGCCAAGGGAGCCAAACCGGCCTGATTTTCCAAAGCCGCCGGGATGGGAACCCGGCGATACCGCGGCGACGGATCCTTTAGCCGGAGCCCAGGACCCAGCGGATCTGACAAGGAAATTCAATCAGGCCGTTATCGACATCATCCGTCAGGGTGGTTCTCCGAAGGGGCCTAGATTCGGCCCGCGAAAAGATGAGTATCTACCGTATCTGCTTGTACGGGCGGACGCTGGCGATCGCGGCAATCGTCCCCTGACGATTCCGTTCTGGGAAAGTCCCGACATCTTCGTCTCGCCGGATCTGAATGCGAATGTAGCTCCTGATACGCCGGCTACACTTGGCGGCACTGCGAAGGCCGGAGTTCCGAACGCTCTTTGGGCTCATGTTTGGAATCTCGGACGAGCTCCTGTGTACAACGCCCGAGTCGAATTCTATTGGTTTAATCCCACGCTTGGATTTAATGAGGATGCAGCTAACTTGATCGGGGCTACTTACGTGGACCTTGGTGACCGGGCCAGCGGGCATGCTCACCGAATAGTCAAGTGTCCTGAAACCTGGGTTCCTACATTTGTAAACAACGGGCACGAGTGTCTGGTCGTGCGAATCTTTGAACCATTGACCGATCCATTAACACCGGCACCCTGGAATGCGAACAGCGATCGGCACGTCGGACAGAGGAATATTGCTGTCGTGAATGCGTCGTCTCCGGCCGAACTTGAGCTGCATTTGAGTTTAGGTTGCGGGATCCCACCGGGAAAGGCTGAATTGATCGTACAGGAGGTAAACCCCACTGAGTTCAATTGGCTGGCCATCCTGGAGAACAGGCGCGACCATGGCTATACACAAGCGCCAGGCACGAAGCAGGTAGCAGGATTTACTTACCCAACACTCACACGTCCGGACACTGACAAGGGCACCCTTCGGGGGATCGACCTTGAATCGGCGGCAAAACTGCTCAATAGTAAGTTGCGCTTTACGCGCGGTTGCGATGAGCTGGAGATTTTATTCTATTTGCATGTCGATGGACTAAAATCGAAAGGATGCTCGGTATTTCGCATCATGCAGATGGCGGAGGGTAAATTGGCGGGCGGCTATACGGTGATCGCAAGAAAACAATAGTTGCACAACGGAAGCCCTAATCGAATGCGGGGAACGCAATACCAGAGCGCTAACCCCATCGGAAGGCTTGTTAGTTCGTCATTTATTCTGAATCTGAAAGTTTATATGCGGTCATTTCCACACCTTGATGTTAACAAGCTCCCAGGGATTCTGATACGTTTCGAGTTCCAGTTCACCCTTCTTGTTTAGCCGGAGTCGTGTCGCAGGCATCAGCGTTCCCGTACTCTTTCCTTTTCCCGGGCGGATGATTATCTCACCCATCGAAAGCTGGTAATCGACGGTACGTGTGGCGTACCAGTGCTCACCGAAAGTGATCGGACGATCGGTAACGAACCTGATCTTGACGCTTCCGTCTGGCATCTTGAACCGACGAATGTAATTTAAATCGTATCCGACTGTTCCGGTTATCGCGATACGTCCCTTCGATCGCATCTTGTCAAGCGCATTAGCAACGCCCTCGGAGCCGCTCGCCTGAAAGGCCTCAAGCAAGATACCCTGATCAGCCGCCGTCGAAAGTGAATTGATGCGAATGTCGATATTGACAATACGGCCCATCTGCGTCGACGTTCCTCGAGCGACGGCAGAAATTTGCCTCGACTGACCAAAAGCCGCCGTGCAAACCGTAATGCATAACATCAAAAGAGAATTAAATAACAGCCGCGTTATCCGTCGATGAACAAGCTTTCTCATATCACATTCCTTACCTAGATAGTTACCGCGCGGACGAAACATAGTCCAACTTCGGCGTGGCAGAATTTTATCCGTGACAGCGCTGGGTTTTAACTGTTATTTATTACAGGCTCGCGACGCGTCATTTTCCGGCGACCCCGAGGCTTTCTCATTCGGCCGTAGAAGGAGGAGACCACTAGCTGTGAAAGAACAAAACATACTGAATTGCCCCAAGTGCGGCGAAGCCATCGAGGTGAGAGAGGCTCTAGACAATTAGAGAAGCTCTGCGTACCTTTGCGACGGGCAGCATTGGTTGTATTTTCCGAACGAGAGTGCGAATTCGCCGACGGGAAACCGCTTCCATTTCAAAGGCATGTAGTGAGAATCGCCTTAACACCGGCGTTCCAATACTGCCCTGTAACCGTTCGAGGCGGCAATAGGATCTGGCGTCAGGAACAAAAATATCGGTGATTATTTCGTCGGGTCGAGATAATTTATCATCAGATGCTCGAAGTAAAGTAATACGCCGATCTGGAACCACACGAATTTGGAGATGTACCGCGATGATGTGGACCACAATATCGTCAACACCAAGTTGTGTCTGTAGTTACGGCGAATATGAACAGTTTTAAGAAACAATTTTGTAGTGTCATGTTTGTACTGTTTATTTCTCTGTTTCTTTCCGGCCAGATCGACTATCGATACAGAAGCTCACGGCTTTACATATCGCCTACGGTTTCGCGTTTAGCGGTTCGGTCCGTCAAGGACGGCGGTGTTTATTGCTCACGATCCCAGGTTTTCTCTTTCTTCTCTATGAAATACTAGTATTTCAAGTGCAGGTAAGACTTAACCGAGACGAGCGAATATAGATTGTAGGTCGATAACATTAGGATTGATAGATTGACGTATCGAATAATTGTTAATTAAGGCCTTTCGTCCGCTATCGGTATCATTGCGGGTTGACCCTTATTTCTAATGAAAAAGGAAAGGAGCCGATGCGTTAGGCGTTGCAGGACAATCCACTTTCTCTGATCATCGGCCGTGAAGAGCTAAATGGTCGACGATCAGAATCACAGCCGCGCATCTGGCCCAAAAAGATTGAGTCATGCGTTAAGAAAGCCTGTGCCGGTACGTTTCGTATGACTTCTGACCATGAAAACAAGCTTACGTGTGTGATCTGGACCGGAATAAGGTTTACGGTTGAGTCCACAGAAGCTTTTTCGTTCGTGGGTCCAAAGATTCAAGCCCAAGAAAAGGACCGTCTGGATCTTTCATTGCCGACAATGCTTCGCAATCTAATTGCCCATGAGTAATATTCCTGTCATGGCCAGCACAAAAGGAACTCTGAAACCGGAGCAGGACATTCTCGGGGCTCCGTTTGGTCACCGTGGCGACATTGTAGCTGAAGAACTGGGAGTGGACGTTCACTTAGGTTTATCCCAACAAGAGGCTACGCGTCGCCTCCGGAAATATGGTCTTAACGAGCTTGCAGAGGAGATCGCCGAGCCTTGGTGGAGAATCCTCCTTCGCCAATTTTCGAGTATCGTCATTTGGCTGCTGCTTGCGGCGATGGTTGTCGCGTGGTTTACGAACGGGTTATCAGAAGCCGCCGCGATCTTCATTGTTCTCTTGATCAACGCATGCATTGGATTCATCGTTGAATGGAGAGCGGGAAACGCGCTAGATGCCCTTAGAGACCAGACTCACACGCATGCTCGTGTAATGCGAGACGGCGGCGAAATGGTAATCGATTCAACACAGGTTGTCATCGGTGACATTGTCGGCCTAGCCGCTGGTGATCGTGTGCCAGCGGACGCTCGGTTGCTCGAGGCGGCTAATTTACAGGTTGACGAATCCGCGTTAACAGGAGAGAGTTTCCCGGGAATGAAATCGATAGACTCCGTTTCTCTTGCATCGATCCTCACCGAGCGTGGATCCATGCTTTATATGAGCACGATGGTGGTTTCCGGGCGCTGCGTGGCGATCGTGACAGCTACGGGGGCACAAACTGAGATAGGCCATATCGGACGGTTGATTGCAAAGACCGGGTCGGAAAAGACACCCCTGGAAAGGCGGCTCGAATCACTCGGCCGGACCCTTGTCTATCTGGTCTTTGCTATTGGAACGGCGGTTTTTGTTCTTGGGTGGCTCCGTGGCGACAACCCCGCTCTAATGCTCGAAGTTTCCATCAGCCTTGCGGTAGCGGCTGTACCTGAAGCTCTGCCCGCTATGACAACATTGGTCTTGGCTCTTGGAGTTTTGCGGATGGCGCAAAGGAAGGCCATCGTTAGAAAGCTCTCGGCGGTCGAAACGCTCGGCAGCGCAACGGTCATCTGTTCGGATAAAACGGGGACCCTGACCGAAAATCGCATGTCTGTTGGCAAAATTCGTCTGTCCGATGGCCAGGAACCTCGTATCAAGAATGCCTCCACGCCAGACGATCTGTTACTGAGATTGCTTAGAGCAAGTGTGCTTTGTAACGATGCTTCATTGAATGCCGCTTCTTCAACTGGTAATATCGTCGGCGATCCGACCGAAACATCGCTACTGATCGCCGCCAGCAACTTTCGAATGAACGCCGAGGCCGAGAGATCGAAGTTCGACAGGATACGCGAAGAGCCATTCGATCCTAAGACCAAGAGAATGATCGTTACATTGCGTCGCAAAAGCGACGGAACGTACATGACCATTACCAAGGGAGCTCCGGCTGTCGTACTCGAAATGTGTGCAGGTTTTGCCGATCAAGGTGAGATGTGTCCAGCACTCGGAGACAAGATTCGTGCCCGTTTTCTGAGCGTAAACGATGAAATGGCCGGGCATGGATTGCGGGTGCTGGCGTTCGCAGAAAAGAGGCTCGAAGATCCTTTGGACGAAACTACAAACGGGTACACATTTCTCGGTTTCGCTGGCATGAGCGATAAAGCGCGGGACGGAGCAGCAGAAGCAATTCACGCGGCGCGCAGGGCGGGGGTGCGCACCGTTATGCTCACCGGTGACCAAGTTATAACGGCAAAGGCAATAGCCAAAGATCTCGGGCTCAGCGACGACGGAGACGTCTTTGCCATGCATGCGCGGGAAATGGTTGGGCTTGACGATGCTTCCCTTGCGGCAGCGGCGGCCCGTGCCCATGTGTTTGCGAGGGTCTCGCCGGAAGACAAACTCCGTATCGTAGAAGTTTTGCAAAAGGCAGGCGAGATAGTCGCGGTTACCGGTGACGGAATCAATGACGCACCGGCCCTTAAGAAAGCCAACATCGGGATTGCAATGGGGCTGCGAGGAACTGAGGTAGCTAAGGAAGCGGCTGATGTGATCTTAATCGATGATAATTTTTTGACAATCATTGCTGCGATCGAAGGTGGGCGAACGATCTATTCTAACATTATCAAGTTTGTTCATCTGATGTTTTCAAAAAATCTGGCCGAAGTCCTTGTGATCTTTGCGGCGATGATCGCGGGGCTGCCTCTACCGTTGCTGCCTTTGCAAATACTATGGCTAAACCTTGTGACCGACGTTTTTCCGGCCTTCGCACTCGCAGTCGAGCCGTCATCCGGTGAGACGATGAAACGGCGTCCGCGGCCGCCAGGTCAGACGATTCTGTCGCGACGCTTTTTGACCCTGATAGGTTGGCAGGGCGTAATGCTTGCGGCTATTTCGATACTGACTTATCTGTGGGCTCTTAATGCTTACGGCGAGGGTCCACATGCGAGAACAATGGCGTTGCTATCGATCGTCGGCGTTCAACTCGGACATATGTTCAACTGCCGCTCAAGAACCCGATCTGTCTTCCGTGGTTTTTTTACCAATCCGTATATCTTCGTCGCGGCGGGGCTAATGATCGGGCTGCAGACCCTCGCGCTTTGCGTAACGCCTATCGCTAGGGTGCTCGAACTGACGCTACCGAACCCTCTTGACATAGGCGTCGTGGTGGGATGTTGTTTTCTCCCGATCCTAGTGGTCGAATTCACAAAAGCGATAAACCACAAATGAGCGAGACGAAAGCGGATCTAACTCGCCTGAGGCGCCGTATTCGATTTGAAACATTGCCTTATGAAGATCGCTTATCTGATCTGCACGGCGGTCGGCTGGCTAGGAATCCTGAAAATGCGGTCATATACGTCTGCGTATATCCAGAAAGCCATAGACGGAAAGACCGTTCACACGCTGGCGGTTAAGGGCGTTGCCCATAGTCTGCTTCAGGTCAATCAGCTCTTACGACGACTAAGGCGTTTACGGCAAGAACGAGCTCCACGTCTGCTCGGAACTCGCACCTCACGTTGCAGCTGGCGTCGCTGAATATAGGGCATGCCTAATAGCTACGTCTCGTGGATCGCCTTGTAATGCCACGCCCTTCCGGTTTGGAATATACGCGTACCCGATTTGGTCTTGCGGGTCGGCAAAGCCGAGTGAACCACCTGCTCCGGGATGACCGAACGACCCAGGATGCCCGAACGGGAAACCCGGGCTGTGTTTAGCAAAGCCCAGCGAAAATTGCGCCTCGCCCTTTAGACACTCGTCGTAGAAGCCGTACGTTGGTTCAATTGCGGGCGCGGTCAATTCTTGGAGGGTCTCCTCGCGCAGTTTCAATTCCTTCCCTCCCGTAGCGAAAACGCTGTAGGCGTGCGCGAGGGCTCGAGCCGTGCCGACACCTCCGCCCGCCGGAATTTCGAGGTTGCGAGCGTAGATTCGCTGCTTGTCATGAGGTAGCTCGGATCCCCTCAGCGCCCTGCGGATGTTCGAGCCAGGATTCCAAATCGACGGCGCCAGTCGAATGGGAAAACCGAATAGCATCTCTGAAAAACCAGGATCAACAAGGGGCGCGAGCCTCGAATCGGGAATTGATTCCGGAAGTCGAATATAGAAATCCAGACCGAGTGGGGTTGCAATTTCATCCTGGAAGAATTGTCCGAGGCTGCGGTGCTGCGGATCGATCCGCCGTAGCAGCTCGCCTTCGAAGAATCCGAGCGTGATGGCGTGATAACCCTGACGCGTTCCCGGTTCCCATGCGGGTTTCTGACGCGCTAACACATCAGCCAGACGATCAAGGTCGGCGGCCAAACTTTTATGAATCGGCTCATCGAGTGCGAACAGTCCGGCCTGGTGAGCCAAAAGCTGCCTGACGGTGATCTTATCTTTTCCGTTTTGGGCAAACTCCGGCCAATACTTGCTGACGAGTTCGTCATAATCAAGCCAGCCGCGCGAATGGGCGACCGCTAAGGTCATAGCGGCCAAACCCTTGGTCGCCGAGTAGACAAGAGCCATGGTGTCTTCTTCCCAAGGCTCGCCGGTCGCCTTGTTCCGCACGCCTCCCCATAGATCGGCCACCTTTTCGCCCTTGTGATAAACACAACAAGCCGCCCCCACCACACGGCGGAGCGAGAAATTTTCCGCAAACGCCTCGTACACCGCGTCAAACCCTGTGCTCACAAACCCGCGAATTTCGACGAGGTTCTGAGCTTCGTCGGCCATCATGTTCTTTCTCTTTAGGATCCATAAGTAAGCCGAGCCCGCCACAGTCAAACCGATAGCAGCCTTTGTCAGTGCTTTCATTTCAACCTCCATTTTCAAAACT
>Ga0134124_10005230_pt1 | contig 10433 bp, 21 predicted proteins | sample KB304_FD_96880 | JGI IMG/M metagenome (GOLD analysis project Ga0134124, IMG submission 96880) | Terrestrial soil microbial communities without Nitrogen fertilizer from Kellogg Biological Station, Michigan, USA - KB3-0-4 | ecosystem: Environmental > Terrestrial > Soil > Unclassified ... | reverse complement strand
CCCGCGCAGCTCCCGGACCAGCGATTCCGTCTCGGCTCGAGGCATGAACGTCAATGCCTGGTCCCGCAGGGTGGCCCGGAACTCGTTCTGCGAGGCGTTGATGCCCTTCTGCGCGATCTCCGCCTTGTCCGTGGCCTTGTCCGATGACGCCAGCGCTGCGGCCACGGCTTTCTCCGCCGCTGTCAAGGCCGTCGTCGTCGCGAGTTGGTCGGCCATCCGGAGCTGGTCGAGACGCTTGATCTCGGCGAGGATCGCGGCGTGCGAGTTGCTCATCCATCGCTCACTGCCGTCGTCGCCATGCTTCGATGAGCCGGTTCTTGACGCGGTTGGTCGCTTGGAACGTCATGCCCGCACCCGAGGGGCGGCGGCATAGGCTCTGCGCATGTTCTCAGAGCGAGTGACTGCTTTTCCAGATGAGCGGGATTGACGCAGCGACGATTACGGCAGAGGTGGTCGAGTTGGAGTCCCGCCGGGACCGCACCTACCGCGAGTTCATAGGCAATCCGGTGGGCCAGCCGCGTGACCTTGGGCGTGATGGCGAACACGCCATAGCCGCCCTTGTTGACGGCTCCGGTCCAGACCCAGCATCCGTTCGGCCGATGGTCGGCTTTGGGCCAGAACCGGGTCGGCACATCGCCAACGACGTGGCTTCGAATGGGGGTTCGCAGCGGATCGCCGAAGGTGAGCAGACGCGTGTAGTGGCTCTCGCACCATCCCGTAAGGCGGCGGTCCATCCGACCGCAGCCGACAACAGAACACGTACCATGCGCCACGTCGGAACCTCCAATCCAGGTTGCGACCATGGCCCCGGCAGTTGACGCTGCGCGGGGCCGTTCCGTGCTCACCATTATCTCACGCACGACGCCTCCACGCCTCAAGAAGCCGATCCTTGACACGCCGAGTCGATTCGAATTTGACTTCCAATGCCTCGATCTCTCGGCCTTTCCGCTCCCGCTCGTCCTCGGGCGGAGGCGGACGTCGCAGGATCACGTCCAACCAGCGGTGCACGGGTTTGACGACCACTCAGCGGCCCGTCCGGTCGCTGCGTCGCTGGCGCTGGGCGTCATAGGCGTCGCGTTCGCGCCATGCGTCGGCCAGCTCGCCCATCCCCTCGATGGCCTTGTTGGCGAGGGACTGCGCTCGATCGCGCTGGTCCCGGTCATCCTGGTCGGCCCGAAGATGGTCCCGCCACAGCACGACGATGACTCGGGCCAGCCCGACGATCCCGAACAGCGCTCCGATGGTCAGTCCGAGCGGGCCGAGCAACGTCTCCGGGAAGCCGGCGGGCATTCATCAGGCTCGGCATCGGTGGAACCGGGGTTGCGTCGCGAGCCCTGAACGGGCGACGGGCATGAACGGAACTGCCGTCAACAGCGACACGCCCCACGTTAGCCCTCGGCAGCTACCGCGCCTATGCTGCGTTTTTAACGCTGCCACTCAGGGTCCGTGCGAGAACGTCGGCCGCTTGGACGTTGGTGGAGACGCCCAAGATGGAACGGATGGCCGCAAGGCGGCGGGAGACGGTGACGTAACTGACCCCGAGCTCGTGGCCCGCCGCTTTCAGCGTCTCGGAGCGGAGGTAGGCATCCCAAGTGTCCGCGAGGTCGCGCGGGATGGGCCAGTCGCAGAGCGCGTCGATGATTGCCTCGGATACGCCGTAGGCATGAGCGACGAACGGAACGGAGTCGCCGGCGCGAACACTCTCGACGAGGGCGTCCGCGAGGCGATGGCGCTGGTCCGGCCCGCCGCAAGCCGCGCACCGACCGCGATACGGGCCGATGACATCGAGGATGGACGGCAGCGCGCCCCATTCCTGGTCCGGACTCACCCGTGCGGCTCCTCGGGATCAGCCTTGGAGGAGAGGGCGAGGGCACGGAGAGCGGCGGCGGGAGTCGGGCCAGAACCGACGTGTCGCCAGCCGTTCGGCTCACTGGCAATCGCGATCCACTCGTCGTCGGTCGCGCTCGGCCATGCGAGGCTGATAACTCGCGAGTCGTCCGGCAATGCCGCCTCAGCCTCGCGCCACGCCTCGTCCAGTGGGTCGCTCGGGGTGAGGGCGGCGAGGACGACGGGATCGTTCGCGAGAGCGGTCGCCAGTGGCGTCGGATCGTCGTCGCCGGACTCGGCCCACATCGTCCAGCGTCGGCGCAGCGCGCCGGTCAGCGCCTCTCGCAGCCCCTCCGCTGTCACGGTCGGGGGTGTGGGGCGCAACCACGGCTCCGAAGAAGGCTTGCCGCCGAGTTCCGCGTGGCTCGGGTAGCGCAATCCGCCCGGCGTGTATCGCGGCTCGTCAATCTCGTGCATCGTCAGACCAACGGGAGCAATATCAACCTGAATGTCGTCCTTGCGGCTCATCTCGGCGTCTCCTCCGGTTCAGTGGCGGCGGGGTGGGCCTCCTCGAACGAGCCGCAGCCGCAGCCGGGGCAGCACAGTCGCGGGAAGTGGTCGCTCCCGCTGCCCTCGCAATCGCGGCATGGACCGTGAGCGCTCATCGAGCGAAAGCACTGGTCGCACGAGTGCTCGCCGTAGGTGCTCATCGCTCCTCCGGTTCAGTGGCGGCGGGGTCGAGAGCGGCACGGGCCAGCGCGACCATCGCCTCTGCGTCACGGGCGAGCAGAGGGCCGTGCGTCTGCCAATCGGCGATCTTCGTGACGGCCTCTCGGAGCCGGTCGTAGGCGTTGACCGCTGCGACGATGGCGCTCGCATGAAGACGAGCAACGTCACGAGCAACGATCCTCGACGCTCCGTCGCCGTCGGTTTCAACCAGCCAACGCTCCTGCTCGTCGTACTCGATCAGTCGCGGTGTCGCGAGGTCCAGGTCACTCACTCCGAGGCTCCCTTCCGTAGAAGCATCGAGACGGGAGAGGACGGCAGACCACTGGACGAACAGCTCGGGGTCCATCGGCTCGCCGGACATCGCAACCGGGTGGTCGTACATCAGCTCATCGGGATTGAGCTCGCCGACGGCTTCCTCGACCTCAGCGAGCGCGGCATCCCAGCCCCGCGCGAACCACATCGCCTCCCATGGTTCCCTCGTCATCGTGCTCTCCCTCGGTTCAGGCATCGGGATTGGTTCGCGTAGAAATCACGCAGTCGGCCATCGACGCACCACGTGCAGAACAGCCGCGAGTACCAGCCGTTGTGTCGGCCGCGACGGACATGCTGGACGTAGTGCCACGGCCAGAACGGAAGCCGACGCCAGCCGTAGCCGGTATCAAATGTCCGCTGGTCAGGCCGGAAGCCCGTCCAGTCGCAGCGACGGCAGCCGCCCCCGTCGCAATGCGGGCAGCCGGCTCGTTCAAGGTCGAGCAGAACACCGACCGGGACCGTCCCGCGATGGCTCATGTCCCTCTCCCTCGGTTCAGATGATGGAGTCATGCGGACCTCTCGTTCGTTGAATCGACCAGCGGCCACTCGCCGCCACGCTGGAGAACCCGCTCCCGGCATTCGCGGACATCGACGCAGCGGGGCATCGAGGTGAACCGTTCGTTGACGATGGGATCCCGCCATTCCACGAGGGCTGGGCGGACCTGGGGACCGGAGACGCCACAGAGGAGGCACTCGAGGTTCACGACATCCCACCGACGTTCCATTCGGCAGACGGGTGCAGCTCCTCGGCATCGAGGCGATCGAACGACGCCAGCACGGCCTCGGCCTTCTCGATGTCGGCGGGTTCAATCGAGTACGGGCAGGTGCAGTCAGACCCGTGGATGTAGGCGGCGAGGTCATGAAGCAGGCGAGTCCGCGGTCCGTCAGCCGAGTGATTCAGGACGAGCTGCGGGGTCGCCCACTCGATAACCTCGGCCACGTCCGCCCAGATCACCCATTGGCCTTCCGGGTCCATCCGCCAGTCGCCCTTCGCCTGAGAATGGGATGACCATCGGCGCGGGATCGGCATGGGTTCGGGTCGGGTCATCGTGCAGCCCTCCAGTGACGGCGAACATGGGTCAGGAGCGCCCGCATCGCTGCTGGTCGGGTGTCAGCCGTGACCTCCGCTTGGCACTCGTTGCAGGTTGCGTACCACCGGCGTAGTCCAATCGAGCTGGCGTACCCGACGATCGGCCCGCGGGGCACTTCTCGGACCGCGTACGTGCTCATGCCGCTCCCAATGCCTCTCTCTGACGGTGGTACTCGTCAGCGTCGATTCGCCCAGCGGCCCATTCCTGGTCGAGCGCCTTGATCGCGTCTTCTCCCGTCAGCGCCTTTAGGCCGTTCCTTCCGTTCGCGGAGCGTCCGGCTCCGCGTGACGATGAAGATGCACCTGCCTTTGAAGATGACGATGTAGATGACGTTGAGGCTCCGTTTGATTCCGCGGAATCCGCTCCGACTCCGCCGGAGTCAGGTGGGATTCCGTCGGAGTCGGACGCGACTCCGCGGTAGTCGGACGGGTATTTCGGCCTCGCCTTGGGACACCACTCCTCAAACGTGGCCGGGTCGATGCCGGAGCGGGTTAACAGGCCCACTCGGCGGAGCATTTCGACCAGATCCCCATGCTCCGGGCCGAGAACGTCGGTGAGATCGCGCGAACTCAATCGAGGCGAGCCGTTCAGGGTCGCAACTCCGATGAGAACGTGGAACGCGCCCCATGCTGCGAGCCAGTCGCGCGGGTGATCGCGTGAAAGTCCGCGAACTTTGCTGTTCGACAGGACGGTGGCATCGGCCAGATAGAACGTGCGCCGCCGTGGTGGCATCAGGACTCATCCTCCTGAAACGAACGACGCCCGCAGATCAGGGATGAGCTGATCGCGGGCGCCGCGCGTACGGTATCAAACTGGTCCAGGTTGTCGCTCATCCCGACCAGTACATGATACCTCATGGGGGTATCCAACGAGCGCGGATTCGTGCTCACGCGACCTCCCATGCCGTCATCCGGACAGGCGGCAGGTTGCGCCGCCGAGCGAACGTGGCGACCCATCCATCCACGCGGACGGACTCGATCGCCACGAGCTCGCGGCGCCAGCGGTAGGCGGTCCGGACCGAGATCCCATAGACCGCGGAGACGTCGGCCGGGGAGACACCTCTGAGGATGGCGTGAGCCGCGGCCACGTCAACGAGCGCCGTCTGGCCGGCACCCTCGTAGCGCTGGAACGCATTGCCGAACCCGCTCACCGTCACGTCTCGGCCTCACTCGCGGCTCGTTTCGCCTTTCGATGGGCAACCGATTGGAGGCGACCCTGTTCGACTGGACCGTGGGCACCGACGATGAGGGCGCCCCGGAATCCGGGGATGCGCGCAGCGGACGGTCCCTCGTCGTCACGGATGGGTTTGCCCTCGGGGGTGTAGCCGACCGTTCGGAGGCTCATGCCGTCTCCAGCCCGAGCGGGATGTCCTGATTGCGACGCATCGCTTGGACCAGGTAGTCGCCGTTCAGGTCGATGAGGACTGCGCGCCGGCCGAGCCGCTGCGCCACGCGCCCGGTGGTCCCGGATCCCGCGAACGGGTCGAGCACGGTGCCGAGCTGGGAGCAACCGGCCTTGACGCACGGCTCGACGAGCTTCTCAAGGAAGGTGGCGAAGTGAGCGCCGGGGTAGGGCTGGGTGGCGACCGTCCAGACGGAGCGGATGTTGCGGCCTTCCGCAAACTCGAACCGCTTGCCCGGACTCACGGAGTGCGCCTGATCCTGCGTCTGATTCTTGCCGGTCGCGGACCCGAACCCCATCCTCGCCTTGGTGTCGCGCGGCGTGACGTATTCGTCGCGCACCGCCTTGGCATCGAAGTAGTACCGCGACGACTTGGACAGGAGGAACAGGTACTCGTGCGACTTCGTCGGCCGGTCCGTCACGGACTCGGGCATCGGATTGGGCTTGGACCAGATGATGTCCGAGCGGAGATACCAGCCGTCGGCGCGGAGGGCGAATGCGACCATCCACGGGATGCCGACGAGATCCTTTGATTTGTAGCCGGCCACCTTCCCGGTCGGCGGTCCCCAACGAGTGCCGCTGGCATGTGCATTGCCGCTGATGGTCCCGAGTCCGACCTGATCGCCATTGGCCCCGCCTCGGCCTCCGCCGATGTAGCTGTCGCCGAGGTTCAGCCAGACCGTCCCGTCATCGCGCAGGACGCGCGAGATCTCGCGGAACACCGCAACCATGTTGGCCACGTATGCCTCGGGCGTCGCCTCCAGGCCGAGCTGGCCCTCCGTCCCATAGTCGCGGAGGCCCCAATAGGGCGGGCTCGTCACGACGCAATGGATCGAAGCAGGCTCCATCGAGGCCATGACCTCGCGGCAGTCGCCTTGGAACACGGTCAGCCATTCGTCGGAGTAGTACGGCGTCATCCGCCGGTCGCTCGGAGCTGCATCGGGTCAGCCCGGTTACACCCGCCCGTGCATCCCCAAACCGGGTCGACGTGCGAGCAGCCCTGCGCCTCGGCTCGGGCGATGTACTCCCGGAGCAGCGGACGGTGCGAGGTCGCCCATCCTCCGAGGTGCGCCCGGTAGCAGAGCGTGACCAGGTGTGCCCGATCCGACGGAGCGCGCTTGCCCATCCGGCCCCCGCCGGACTGAACGTGATCGAGCGTCAGGGCGGGCAGCCAATCGGGCTTGCGGATGTCGCCCCAGCGGTCCGCGCACCAGTGCGACGCATCGAGGAACGCGGCCGCGCATCCCCCGGCGAACAGGTAGTCGCGGGCGATCACCTCGTCATGGAGGGCGGTCGTCACCGGATCCGACTTCGGCTTGCGGCGGATCATCGGTCGTTCCGGGTCGTGTCATCGAGGACGGAGAGGCGGGAGAGGAGGACTGTTGCTCGATCCTCATGCGCTCGCCAAGTGAGTACCCCGAAGTCCCAATCCTCGGTGGTCATGTCGTCGGGTTTGATGTCGGGCGAGTCGTCGGTGACGAAGAAGTCGAGCTCGGCCCGCACCTCTCGGAGCAACCCGAGCAGGACGCGGCGGTCGGACTCGGGCTGCGTCATCGTGATCCCGGCCTTGGAGAAGCCTTTGGCCGCATCCCGTTCCACGATTCCTGCGAGGTCGTTCCGGGTCGTATCGGGGGTGGAGGAGGGGATGGAGGTCATGCCGGAACCGCCAATCCGGGCATCTCATCCCACGTCCGCCCGTCGAGTTCGCGTCCGCCGGACTTCGGAGTCCTGCCGCCCCATTGCTTGAAAAAGAACGCGACCCCGGCGGCGTTGCACCGATCCCGGATGTCCCTGACCCAATCCGGGTCCATCGGTCGGTGCCCGTTGCCGGACTCCCCTCCGACGATGACCCAATCGAGGCCGGTCAGGTCGAGGGATGGGAGGGGGCCGAGCAGCGGCTCGCAGGACAGGAATCGGACGGCCGCGCTCGTTGCTCTGAGATGGTCGGCGCGACTAACCCAGCGGTCGTTCTCGATCGACGTTCCGAGCCAGACGTTCGGGATCGGCCATCCCGGCCATCGCGGCTTTGCGTAGCCGGGCATCATCCCCGGCAGATGGATCGCGGCGGTCGCGGTCTCGACTCGGCCATGCGCGAACGATGTGTAGTCCGCCATCCGATCCGGTCGCTTTGTCAGTACCTGGAACGAATGCCGAGGCGTCGCGGCCATGACCGAGAACACTCGGTCGATGTATTCGTAAGGGACCAACTCGTGGAACAGGTCGGACATCGAATTGACGAAGACGCGCCGGGCCGCGCGCCAGTGGATCGGGACCGCAAGCCGCTCCGGGTGGAGCACGACGTTCTCAGCCGCATTCGCGGGCGTCCACGGCAGCTTGGAATGACCGAACCGGAGGCTCAGCGTCTCGGCGTAGCAGTTGGCGCAGCCCGGCGACACCTTGGAGCAGCCCGTCACCGGGTTCCACGTCGCATCCGTCCACTCGATCGCGGACTTGTCGCTCACTCCTCAGTCCTCCCCGTCATCCCCAACCCTCCGACGATGCAGATGACGGCACCGAGGAACACGGCATCCCGAGACAACCAGCCGAGGACGGGGAAGCCGATGGCCTGCAGGAACAGGGTGCAGGCCCCGATGCCCACGAGCGCGATGGGCACGGTCATCCGTCGAGCCCCAATCCGTCCTGTGGCGGATCCTGCGGCCAGACGGCCTCATCGGACTTGTGCGGTCCCTCGTGGTCCGCGTCCAGCCCGCAGAACTCGCCGGCCAGCTCCACGCCGCACTCGGCGTCGGACTCTGGCGCCACTTCGGGATCTGCGGGTGGCTCCGTCGGTTCTGGCGCGCCGGCAAGACGAGCCTGAAGCTTGCCTCGGAGCTGGGCGGACCGATCGACGACCGTGGCCCGACGGGGCGTCTGGTCGAGGGTCTGCTCATCCTCGAAGGCGATGGCCTGCCGTGCTTCGACCGTCAGCGGGAGGAGCTTGGACAGGCGCCGCAGGACGGTCTTTTTCCACATCTCCTCGGGGTCGCTGACCCACGGCCCGACGATGTTCTTGTCCCGATCGCGTGGGGCGAACCGGGCAACGTGCGACTGGATCTGCGCCGCCGACATGACATCGAACTGCGTTCCGCCGTCCTTGAAATGAGCGACCGCGTAGACGTAGACGTACGGACCCGGATCGGGCACGAGCGCCGGGACGTGGCGGAGCCATTCGTCGGTGCCCTGCTGGTAGGCGAACTCATCCGCCTCACGTACCACGCGCGCTGTCACGCGGGCGATCTCCCCGGAGCGACGGGCGAGCGTGACGAGTCCGCGATAGTCGAGGATGAGCGTGCATTCGTTCCGGCGGGCCTTGGAGTTCCAGCGCGGGACGAGATGCGCCCCGCCGATCGCGCCGGTCGGTTCGAGGCCCACCTGGGCCGCCTCGACCACGGACCGGACGACGGTCACGGGGTCGCACTCAAAGAGCTTCGGGTTGCGGGTGAACGCCGAGAGCATCACGCCGCGCAGGCGATCCGGATCGATCATCGACGCCGCGCTCGACTCGATGACGTCCCGCCGCCGGGCCAGCTCGGCGTCCAGCGCTTTCAGTGCCTCGGCCTCGGGCCGGACCATGACCTCGGTTGCCATCACTCCCCCTCGGCTTTGAACAGGAAGGGCCTCGTGCCCGGTTTGACTTCGGTGTGGATCGACAGGAGCGCGGTGCGCTCGTCATCGGGAAGCGTCCGGAGCAGCCCGTCCGCGATCAGATCCCAGTGGACGATCTGGCGGTCCTTCGACTGGCGCCACGTCGCCCGCCAGCCCGGACCCTCGAGCTTGGCGATCGGACCCATCGCGAGCATCAGGCGCTGCTTCAGCTCGGCCTCGCGCGCCTCGGCTCGCTCCCGCTCCGATACGGCATTGACCAGCGCGGCACCGATCAGGTGCTCCTCGGGCGTCGCCGCGCGCTCGTCTCCGGCATCGGTCGGGAAGCGGCGCCGGACGAACGAGCCGTAGCCGTCGGAGCCATCCGGCTCAGGCGGGGTGTTCGTCTCGACCAGCGTCCAGAACTCGCGCAGGATCGGCAGGATGAGATCCCCGAAGAACTCGCGATCCCGCTCGATCCGGAAGGTCCGGAAGTCGCGGTAGCCGAGCAGCGCGGCGACGTAGGCGACTTCCTTGTCAGCGGCCGCGAGCTGCGACTGCACCTGGAGGGTCACGTAATCGGGCACAGCCGCCGAGCCGTCGTCGCCCCAGCCGCGCGTGCTCATGGACGCCTTGCATTCGAGGATGGCATCGGCCGAGGTCCGGTCGAGATGGGCGAACAGGATCGGCCAGTCGCGGTAGTGGACGGCCCGCGAGAGACGGCGGAACTTGAGCCCGAGCACGCGCTCCGCTTCCTCCGCGATGACCGGCTCCAAGAGCGTCCCCCAGCGGGTGAGCGCGTTGTCCGCGGATGGCTCGACCAGCCCGACCTTCTGCTGCCAGATGTCGATCGGCTGGGCGAACGTCGACACGCCCGCGATGGCCGGCACGTCGGACGCACCGATGCCCTTCGCTCGCTGGGCGTGCCAGTCGGCCTCGTGGATGGACAGCGCCACGTCAGTCCATCCCTTCGTACATCGGCCGGAACTGCGCCGTGAACTGGCGGATGACTCCGTGACGGAGCGCGACTGCCTCACCATGCCCGGGGGCGGGACAGAAGTGGTGCGTGACGCCCTGTCCGTCAACGAACGAACGCAGGCCGCGGGCGGCATTGCACGGCGTCGCCACGAAGCCGAACGCTCCCGGCGTGACTCCGGTGCGAGCCTCGCATTGAGGGGTGGCGGCTGCGGTGTCGGTCATGTCAAAATCCCTCTTGCACGTTTGGGTGTGGCCGGGAGCGGGTCCCTTGTCCGCTCCCGGCCTAACTACGACCCCCGGCGGGTCTGAGCGCGTCCGGCGCTCATGGGACGCGATGGAGCGAAGGAGGGGGCCCCGCTACTACATCGCGTCCCATGAGGGTCGGAGGGTTGAGGCGCCGGCGTTGAAAGCGACACGCGCCGCCGAACCTGGTACCCGGTTCCACTGACCGGCGCCTCGCTCAGCCGACGAGCGTCCTCGCGGACCGCACGGGACGGTTCGCGTTCGTCGGCT
>Ga0134124_10005229_pt1 | contig 10433 bp, 10 predicted proteins | sample KB304_FD_96880 | JGI IMG/M metagenome (GOLD analysis project Ga0134124, IMG submission 96880) | Terrestrial soil microbial communities without Nitrogen fertilizer from Kellogg Biological Station, Michigan, USA - KB3-0-4 | ecosystem: Environmental > Terrestrial > Soil > Unclassified ... | reverse complement strand
CACTCGAACAGGAGTTCTCAACGCGATTCCGCCGTGCCGTTGCCGCCACGCGCGACTCGTTGTCTGAAAGACTCGACACGGTGTTTGCCGGTCGCAAGCAGATCGACGACGAGTTGCTGGACCAGCTCGAGGAAGTTCTAATCGCGGCTGACATCGGTGTGCAGACGACCCTTGAGATCCTCGAAACAGTGCGTCGTGGCATCGCGCGAAAGCAGATCAACGATCTCGACGCGTTGAAGCTTGCCATCAAGACGGAGCTGTTGAATATTCTGCAGGCGTCTGAGCGTCAGGGCGTGGCTTCCGAGCTGAGTGTTCCGGAAGGCGTGTCGCCGTACGTGATGATGATCGTCGGCGTTAATGGTGTCGGTAAGACGACGACGATCGGCAAGCTGGCGCAACGAATCAAGGCCGAGGGGAATGATGTTTTGATCTGCGCGGCGGATACGTTTCGCGCGGCGGCGTCAGACCAGCTCGCGATCTGGGCCGAGCGCACGGGCGTGCCGCTGATTCAGCAGAAGCAGGGAACTGATCCGGCGGCGGTGCTTTTCGATTCGCTCAAGGCGGCGAAGGCGCGTGGCTCGGAAGTTCTCATCGTCGACACCGCCGGACGATTACACAACAAATCGAATTTGATGGCGGAGTTGGAGAAGATGAAACGCGTGGCGGGACGCGAAGTCGAGGGTGCGCCACACGAGACGCTGCTCGTCGTCGATGCTGTGACTGGGCAAAATGGACTTGAACAGGCGCGACAGTTTTTGAGAGTCGCAGGGGTGACGGGGATCGTTTTGACGAAGCTGGATGGGACGGCGAAAGGTGGGATCGCGGTGGCGATCGCGAAGGAGTTGAACCTGCCGATTCGTTATGCTGGTATTGGTGAGAAGCTGGATGATCTCGTGGTTTTCGATCCGGAGCAGTACGTGAATAGCTTGTTCGGAAACTAAAACCGGAACGCGGATTAGACGGATCGAAAGCCGGATTAACGCGGATTTTATGCAGACGATGATGGTGGAACCAACGGTCTGGACCGATACGGATCGACGCATGATGGCGCGTGCGCTCGATCTAGCTGTGAAGGGGATTGGACTAGTGAGTCCGGGGCCGTTGGTGGGATGTGTGGTGGTTAGCTCGGCAGGGGAGATTGTCGGGGAAGGTTTTTACGCCTTCGAAGAGATCAAACATGCTGAGACGATCGCGCTCGACCTCGCCGGTGAAAAGGCGCGCGGTGGTACTGCCTATGTCTCGCTTGAACCGCATGCGCATTATGGTCGCACTCCGCCATGCACTGATGCGCTGATCGCCGCCGGTATCAAGCGTGTCGTTGCGCCTATCGAGGATCTGAATCCAAGGGTTTCCGGAAAGGGTTTTGCTCACTTGCGCGCCGCAGGCTTAAAGGTTGAGACAGGATTGCTGAGTGACGAAGCTTCACAGGTCAACGAGGCTTATTTGCATTACATGTCGACTGCGCGGCCATTCGTGCATTTGAAACTCGCAGTTTCGCTCGATGGAAAGATCGCGACGCGCACGGGAGATTCACGTTGGATCACCGGCCCGGAAGCACGAGCACGTGCGCACGAGCTAAGGCATGCTTACGACGCTATTTTGGTTGGAGCCGGAACAGCGACGACTGACGATCCGCTGTTGAGCGATCGATCGGGATTGCCGCGGCGTCGTCCGCTTGTTCGTGTCGTGCTCGATCGTCTGTTACGACTGTCGCCTGAATCGCGATTAGCCACGACCACGTCGGAAGCGCCTGTAATTGTCTTTGGTGATCCTGAGTCGCCTGGTACCGCAGCACTGCGCACGCAAGGCGTCGAGCTCGCAAAGCACCGTGATCTCCGCGGCGTGTTAGAAGAGCTTGGCGCCCGTTCGCTTCAGAGTGTTTTGGTTGAAGGCGGCTCGACGATCGCGGGCGAGTTTCTCGATGCCGGCCTCGTAAACAAAGTCACGTTCTTTATCGCGCCGAAGATCATCGGTGGCGCTGATGCCCCGAGCGCGATTGGCGGCAGCGGTGTTGAGGCGATGGCTGAAGCACTCGAGCTCGAAAGAGTAACTGTGGCCCAACACGGAAAAGATATCGAAGTTACCGGCTACCCGCGCAAAGGATCTCCGAAGGATGAAGGATGAAGGTGGCGAGCCTTATCCCTCCAAGCGCCTGGGCCAACATTTCCTCCGCGACCAGCGCACCATTCACCGCATAATCGACGCACTCAACCCCAAGACTGACGAAACCATCGTTGAGATCGGACCAGGCACGGGCGCGCTCACGTCGGTGCTCGTCGAACGCGCGGGCCGTTTGATCGCAGTTGAGTTCGACAACAAGCTCGCGCCCTTATTGCAGGAACGCTTCGGCGGCTTCGGGAATTTCAAGCTGGTGATGGCCGATGCGTTGACGCTGGATTTCTGCAAAGAGATCCAGCCGGCGCATTCTGCGCGTCTCGTAGCCAATCTTCCATACAACATCTCAACCGCGATTCTGCAACGACTGATCGCGCAGCGTGCGTGCATCGATGAGATGGTTTTGATGCTACAGCGCGAGGTAGTCGAGCGACTGCTCGCGCCCGCGGGAACATCGGATCGCGGATTCATCTCAGTGCTTGTCGAAGCTTACTGCGAAGCTGAGAAACTGTTTGACGTCGCACCGGGCGCGTTTCGACCGCCGCCCAAGGTCTGGAGTAGCGTGATGCGTTTGAAAATCCGGCCGCGGATTAACGCGGAAAATACGGATGAGGGCTTGTTGTGGGAGGTTGTTAGTGCCGGGTTTGCACAGAAGAGGAAGACGATACTGAACAATCTGCGTCATGCGTCGGGTCGTCTACAGGAAACCCTGAAAAGGAATGGCGGGGCGAGTATTGTCCTCTGCAGAGCAAATGTCGAGTTACAACGCCGTGCGGAGACTCTAACTCTCGAAGAATGGACGCGCATTATCCGAGCAATGGAATGATCCGCGTTAATCCGCGTTCATCTGCGGCTTAAAATGGCTTTAATGCCGGTCTTCGGCCGGAGTGACAAAACCGGTAACACCTCGACCTTATGCTCGGGATCGAGCTTGAACCGGAATCGTTGCCCGATCGTCGCCAGCAACATCACGACCTCCATCATCGCGAAATAGTTTCCAATACACTGCCGCGGGCCGGCGCCGAAAGGGAAGTAAGCATACTTCGGCGCTGGATCACCGTTGGTCCACCTTTCCGGTTTGAATGCATCCGGCTCGTCGAAGTAGCGCGCGTCGCGATGGGTCACCCACTGAAACGCAAAAAGCTGTGTCCCTTTCGGCACGCGATATCCACCGATCTCAGTCTCTTCAATCGCCTCTCTGCCAACTGCATACGCCGGTGGGTAAAGTCGCATCGTCTCCTTCGCGATCATCTCCGTGTATTTCAGTTTCGGCAGGTCCGAGACATCCGGCGCTCTTCCGCCCAGCACTTCAGCAAGCTCCGCATGAAACTTTTGCTCAGCCTCGGGATGCGTCGCCAGCAGATACCAACTCCATGACAACGAAAGGGCCGTCGTCTCGTGTCCGGCGAGAAACAACGTCATCACTTCATCACGCAGTTGCTGATCGCTCATCTGGCTGCCGTCGTCGTCCTGCGCCTGAAGCAGCATCGATAACAGATCGCCTTCGTCATAACCACTGGCGCGACGTTCCGCGATGATTCGATAAACAATGCGGTCGATTTCACTGACGGCTTTGAAGTATCTGCGATGTTCCGGCGTCGGCAGGCGATTATCGAGAATCCATTTCAGCGTCGCCTGCGATGCGAACGGTTTCACGAGACTCGTCAGGATCGCGCCGACATGATCCGCGTCGTTGGAAATGTCTGAATTGAAAAGCGTCTTGACGACGACTTCGAGTGTGAGGCGGTTCATGTCGCGAGCGACATCGCGATGCTCGCCATTCTTCCAACCGGCTATCGCACGCTCCGCGTACTGGACCATCACATCGCCGTACGAGCTGATCCTCTGCCGGTGAAATGCAGGTTGCGCGAGACGCCGCTGACGCCGCCAGAAATCGCCTTCACTCGTTACCAGACCATTGCCAACGAGACGATAGAAGAACGGCGAGCGCAGTGACCGAGCTTTTCGATAGCTCTTAGCGTTCGTCACGAGGAGCGACTCGATGTCGCGCGGGTTGTAAAGAAAGTAAGCATTAATCCAGAGAAATCGTGTGCGAACAACGTCACCGTAATCGCGACAACGCGTCACGAATCCGAGCGTGTCGCGATTGAAGTCGCGCATCACGCCCATGATCAATGAACCTTTCGGACCTGGCGGAGTCGGTCCGCGAGCGGCCGGACGTTTCTTAGCTGGAATTGCTTCGGCGTTATTCATTCTTGATCTTTAGCATGTCCGTATAAATGCCGGGCTCGCTGTCGGGAATAATAATCGCACCGACCGTCTTCTGATAAAAGCGCACCGGACCCGCCGCGCCGATGATGGCGTAGACGTATCCCATCTCGCGCATCGACCAGAGACAGGCGAGCAGCAGGGCCTTTCCGATTCCTTTGCCGCGCGCGGATTGCAACACTCCGGTTGGGCCAAAGAACGCGCGCCGCGTGCATTCGTAAGCAGCGAAGCCGGCGAGCTCGCGATCGATTGTCGCGATGTAAACTGAGACCGGCTGTCGCGCAAAACCAACCGAGATCTCGTCGGCCCAGCTTGGGGCAAAGTTCTCTGCGACAAAACTGAGCACCGGCGACAACTCAAACGGCTGCGCGCGACGCAAGACGAAACCTTGTGCGGTTTCGAGTGGCGGCAACTTCAAAAGATTTACGAGGAGATCAGGCATTGTCTTTCTGCTTCAGTATGCCCATCCTTTCGCCTTTTTCAGAGCTCTCGATTAGCTGTTTGAGGCGGCGAAGTCGCGTTTCTTCTTTCTTTGCGCTCACAGTCCGGAAAATCATCAGCCTCTTATATCCAGGCGGTTGCTCCTGAAAAAACTTCCACGCAGCTTTATTCTGGCGAAAGGTCTTCTCATATTCCGGAGGCAGTTTACGCGGAGCGTTTTCGAATGAGTAGATGCCAGTACGTTCCGGAGCGCGGCGCTCATAGGCCTCGGTCCCCGCACGATGCATGCGTCCTTCTTTTTGCAGGCGCTCGACGTGCTTCACGTTGATATTGCTCCAGATACTTGTTGGCTTCCGCGGTGTGAAACGAATCGTGTAGCTCGTCTCGTTCAGGTTTTTGCGGACGCCGTCGATCCAGCCGAAGCAGAGCGCTTCGTCCAAAGCTTCTGCATAAGTGACGCTCTTCTTCCCGGACGATTTCTTGTGGAAACCAATCAGCAGCTCGGTTGCCCCATCGTGGTTTCGCTCGAGCCACTCGCGAAATTTCTCGGGTGAAGTGAAGAACTTTGGTTGCATAGCCGCTTAACGACTTGGCGCCTGACCCGCTAGCCACTCAGGCCGGAAGTCGGAATTTGCGAGCCACTGAATCGGCCGCACGAGCGAGTTGATCGAGCGCGTCATAAACGGGAAGTCGATCTTAGAGACGTCATCACTCACGCGATGATAATCGGTGTGCAAGCCGAAGCTCGAGACCGTATGCGCAATCACGCCGCGCAAAGCGAGTGGAAAGTTATCGGAACGTTGGAAGAAGCGCTGCTCCGGATGTGGATCGGCGACGAGGGCGGCTCCCTGTTTCGCCAGCTCTGGGCCAAGGTTGGAACGCTCGAAGCCCGTTAACCAGAGCTTGCCGGCAGCGACTTTTGGATCGGGACGGCCCAGCATTTCAAACTGCAAATCAGCGACTATCTGCGTGAGTGGAACCGGTGGGTTGTCGATGAAGTGTCGTGAGCCGAGTCCGCGACGCTCTTCGCTGCCGAAACAGACGAAGTAGATCGTGCGGCGTGGACGTTTTCCTGATGAAAGCGCGCGGGCGAGCTCCATTACCGCTACGCTACCCGAGCCGTCGTCGTCAGCGCCGTTGAAGATTTTGTCGTCGCCGGGCGCCGTGTCGTTAACACCGAGGTGGTCCAGGTGTGCGCTGAGCATGATCGCTTCGCGTTGATCGGTACCGCGCAGGACGCCGATGACGTTCCAGGTTGCGCCTGATGCTGCGGTTTGGACCGGCACGCGCTGGACGAAGCCCTTGTTGCCGGCGCTGTCAGTGTCGCCGCCCGGCTCGAGTCCAAACTGCTGAAACTGTGAGCCGATGTATTCAGCGGCGATGCGTTCGAAGACAGTGCCACTGCCGCGACCTTGCATTGCGTCGCTGGCGAGAAAGCCGAGCTCAGCGCGGATGTCCTGTTCGCGGATCGATTGCGCGTTGATGGGGGCAGTGATTGCCAGGAAGATAACTAGCGTGAAAATGACTCGGGGTGTGCTCATATTCACGCCAGTATACAGGACCCGGAAAAAGAACAAGTCAGGAAGAGGGGCTTGCCCCCGCTGTTGCTTGGATGGACGAGCGGGGGCAAGCCCCTCTTCCTGACTTGTTCTTTCCACTGACTTGTTCTTTCTTCGATCTACAAGATGAGAACGGAGTCGCCGAATTCGTGAGTTTTGTAATCATGCGCGATCAGTTCGGAGGTGGCGCGTTCGAGGGCAGAGTCTTCGAGGAATGCGCGTAGTAATTCGTAATGACTCGTGCCGGGTTCGTGTGTGCCGGATAGGATTGCATCTACAACACGCAATCGCGTTGCTGGACCGATCTTTCCTTTCGCCACACCATCGCCGCTGTGCAAGTGACCATCATCAGTTGCCGCGGCTTCGAGTGCGCGCACCACAGTTGTCCCAACGGCAATGACACGACCGCCGCGACGAAGTGTCAGCTCAACCGCTTGCACAGTCGCTTCCGGAATATGATACGGCTCGTCGAATGGCAACAGGTGATCTAGATCTTCATCGCCGGTCGATGAAATGCCCGCGGCATGAGTGATCGTCGCAAACGTTGCCTGCTGTTCGCGGATGTCGCTGAGCACGCGCCAATCAAGAATGAAGCTCGCTGACGGCGGCTCGAAAGCGACAGGCGGGCCTGCTATTCGCGTCCACACATCCCACAATTCCAAAGACGTTTGCATGTGTGAATACTGAATCGGCTTGCCATGACTCGCCAAGCCCGCCCAGATTTGATCCGGAGCGCCGTCGAAGAGAAGGGAAACGAGTCGCGGATGACCGAGCTGTGCTTCCACGGTTGCGCGCAATGGACCAAGCACGAGTGTATCCCCAGGCTGCAATGTTGGTGGCAGCGGTCGATCTTCAGTGCGCAGGTGATAGTCTCCTTCGCCGAAGACGATCGTACTAAAAGTCTTGACGTCCACCGGATCCAATGAACGCCGTCCGGCAAGTCTCACTTCAATAGCCTGTCCAGTCTCCTGGTGTACGCCGCTGAGACTGGCCGGTAGTGTCGCGGCATCGTTTGCGATGACGAGATCGTTCGGTCGCAGAAACTCGACAAACGCAGTGCGCGGAGCGTGAATCAAGTTACGTTGCGAATCAACCACGAGAAGTTTTGCGTCTGTGGGACGCTGTACTGCTGCATTAGCGGCTAACATGACTTTCCACCATCATCCCTACTGCTATTGCTTCCAAAAACTCGTGCGCGGATTGTTCAGGACGCTTGAGTGTCAACGGGTCTGCATCGGGTATCGCAGCCGCGTGCATCGGCGTGTCCATGTCACCCGGATCGAGCGAAAGAAAGCGCACGCCTTCCGCCGCGTGCTCTTCGTTCCAAATGCGACTCATGTGATGGAGCGCCGCTTTGCTCGAACCGTACGAGCCCCAACCGGGATACGCGTTGACTGCCGCATCGCTCGAAACGTTGAGCACGACCGCGCCGCGACCTTCGCGTGCTGAAGCGGCTAGCGCACCCATGAGCGCTTTCGTTAACCGGAACGGACCAAACACGTTTGTTGCGAACACGCGCTCGAGATCCTCACACTCTGTGTCAGAAAGCATCGGCAGCGGTGTTGGACCAAGATCGGAAGCGTTATTGATCAGGACGTCGAGCCCGCCAAGCTCGCCTGTGATCTGAATAGCGATCGGGTAAATGTCGTCTTTCACGGAGACGTCGCCGACTATGCCGTGCGCGCCCGGATTCTCCCGTGCGACTTGTTCGACTCTTTCGCGCGTCCGTGCGACAAACGCGACGCGCGCGCCTCTACTGATGAGTTCACGAACGAGGGCGAGTCCGAGTCCGGACGTTCCGCCCGTGATTGCGACTCGCAAACCTGAAAAAGGATCTGTCATGGCCGATAACCTACTTTCTAAAGCTTCTCCTTTACTAAGTCGGAAGGTTAGCACTGGCTATTGACTTTGTAAAGAGAATTCTTTAGAAATAGTTGGCATGAGTGCTGGAGGGCAGGCGCCGGGTGAGCGGAAGACTCGTCGCGCTATTACAAAACTGCTGAAAACCGAAGGGCCTATCGATTCGGCGCAGCTCGCGCAGAGGCTGGGGCTGACGGCGATGGCGGTCCGGCAGCATCTCTATGCCTTGCAGCGCGAAGGGCTCGTGGCGTCGGAAGAACGGCCTGTGCCGATCGGCAGGCCGGCGAAGTTCTGGCGACTCACGCGTGAAGCCGATCACTTGTTCCCTGAGGCTTATGCGGAACTGAGCGTGGCGTTGATCGACTCGGTCAAGGATGCGTTTGGCCAGGAGGGACTCGAGCGTGTGTTGACGTCGCGTTGCGCACGGCAGCGAATCGATTACAAAAAGCGAATCAAGTCACAAGACTCACTCGATCGAAAGCTGGGTGAATTAGCGAAGGTCAGGACTGAAGAAGGTTACATGGCCGAGGTCAGAAGGGAAGACGACGGAAGCTTCTTACTGGTCGAGAATCATTGTCCGATTTGTGCGGCGGCGAATGCTTGTCAGGGGTTCTGTTCGACTGAGCTCGATCTGTTCCGATCCGTTCTCGGACCGGGTATTACTGTCGAACGCGCCGAACACATCATCAAGGGCGACAATCGATGCGTGTATAGAGTTCAGCCACAAAAAAGCACAAAAGGCACAAAAGAATAATTCTGTGCTTTTTGTGCCTTTTTGTGGCGAAAAGATCCTAGTTTCTGCGCGCGACGCCGATTTTTCTTTGCACCAGTCGTTCGACTTCAAGCGGTACGCCGTCAGCCTTGGCGGCGCGAATGAAGTCAGTATCGATCTTGAAGATTCGCAGCTTCACTAAATCCTCGATCTGAAGATCATTCAGCCCTTCGTTGCGCATCTCTGTAACAAACTCAGGCGTGACTTTGAAAATCTGCATCTTCACGAGGCTCTCGAACGGCTCCTTATCAAAACCCATCTGACTCACTTGCCGCACGAACTCCGCGTCGATTTTGAAGATGCGGGCTTTCACGAGTTCTTCCATGCCGAGGTTTTGGAATCCACTCGCTTTCATCTCGCGCATAAACTGCGAATTGATCTTGAAGATCGCTGCTTTGAAGAGGTCCTCAGTTTTGAGATTCCCGAAGCCGGCGGAGTTCAGGTCATCGGCGAGTGCGGTGGTGACGTTAAGCGCCGTTGCTGCAAACAGACGATCCTCGGAATCGCGATCGTCGTCGTACTTGGACGATTGTTCGAAGTCGAAACCGCGGCTCTTCATCGCCGAAACAAAGCCCGGATTTGGAGTGAAGCGAAATGTGCCCGAGCCTTTGCCGTTCTGGAAACTGCCTTCCATATCGATTCTGCCAGCTTCCCGCATGAGACTAAAACTCACGGGACCGCCATTCTGCACCTGTTCGCGTGTCAGTCCCTGAAAGTCCGAAAACTCGTAGGTTTGTCCCATTTGGTTGCGGCCGGACTTGCCGCTGCGGCGCTCGAGATTCAACTGGAGTTTGTTGTCTTTCGAATTGATATGCGCGGTCCAGTCGCCCGACGTGGTGTTTTGCGCGGTGACTTTCGCGCCCGCAATCCAGATCACGAGCGCGAGGCTTGTGATCAAAGCCATACCGATAAAGAAGCGATTCCAAACAGTTCTTGGCATGAAAGACCTCCGGGAAGTTCGAGATTTCACTTTCAAAGTTAGAACACCCACGCGCAGCATTTTGTGACGGAAAATCCGAGATCTTAAATTCTATTGCGCGCCGAAAAATTCGGGATTAGAATCCGCGCCAGCATTTCGTAACAACTGAGTGCCTGGTTTGGCACGATCGCCCCGTGTTCCCACGCAACTCTTAATCACAACTTCGCGCAAAAGTCGCGCTGCGTGATTGGCCCCGTTCTCTTAACTGAATCTTTAACTCCTGGAGGTTCGAAGTATGAGAGAGAGGCGAAGAGATCAGCCGTCTACCCACGCCACAAAAAAGAGCGCTGATCTCACGCAAGACCAGACCCAGGAACTGCTTAAACAAAAAGAAGCGCGCCTGGCTGCGGAACGCAAATATCGCCGGATTTTCGAAAACGTCAGTGAGGGTATCTTTCAATCGACTCCCGAAGGATATTACCTGATGGCGAACCCGGCGCTGGCGCGGATCCATGGATTCAAATCGCCGCGCGAGTTG
>Ga0134124_10005227_pt1 | contig 10435 bp, 11 predicted proteins | sample KB304_FD_96880 | JGI IMG/M metagenome (GOLD analysis project Ga0134124, IMG submission 96880) | Terrestrial soil microbial communities without Nitrogen fertilizer from Kellogg Biological Station, Michigan, USA - KB3-0-4 | ecosystem: Environmental > Terrestrial > Soil > Unclassified ... | reverse complement strand
CGCCGACCGTTCGGAGAAAAGCTTGCGGATGTTTCTTCCGCCGGCGTTGCAGTGAGCTGTCGGAAATGCGCAGTTTGAAATTCGAGAACAAAAACATCTCCGTTGAAAATGTAGACTGCTTGCCGGCCTGATCCATCGAAAGCGAGTGGCCATGGCAAAGCGTCCGGATTCATTCCCGCGACGGCGCGTTTGAGATCCGCCAACGCACGCGCGGCATCAACGATCGGCTGTCGTTGGCCAGTAGCTGGATTCAATTTTTCAAACGTTCGCGCGGCTGGCGGGCGTCGATCGTCGAGTATTACGAGAGCGCCATCATCGAGCCACACTGTCGCGGGAACACTCGCCACCGTCCGGCCTTCCGGCCCAAAGACCCATTCGAGCGTGAGCTCTCGTTTGCCGGTCTGGCCCAGCGCGGTCGCCAGCAGAAGCAGACCTGTTAACAAAACGCGAGCGAAACGCGCAGCAAGTTTATGAACACTCATTTTGTGTTTTTGTGCCTTTTTGTGGCTAAATTTGTTTTGTGCCTCTTTGTGGCCTACTTCGGAATTGCTTTCAGCAGATCCGCTGCGGCGCGAGCGTCGAGGTTTTCGAGGATGTAGTACTGCTGCATCGCAGCGGTCTTGTTTCCCAGCCGCGCGTAGGCCATACCGAGTGCGTGATTGCCGTTAATGTGTTTTGGCTCAACTGAGATCAATTTTTGTAACGGCTGAATTGCTTCGTCATAGCGTCCCTGCTTGATGTACACATAGCCAAGCTCATAGAGCGAGAACGCGAACTCAGGCTTCAATTCGAGCGACTTCTGATACGCCGCGATCGCTTCTTCAAACTTTCCCTGCTGCTCATACGCGTTACCCAGACTCCAATACAGCACGTGATGCTTCTTCTGCTTGATTACATCCTGATAACACGCGACGGTCTGGTCCCACTTACGCCATTCTGAGTAGTTGACACATAAACTCACCATGGTTTCGAATTGATTCGGCTCCAGCTCGAGCGTTTTCGCATACTCCTCATCAGCTTCAAGAAACATTCCGCTGGCATGATAGGCCTCGGCTAATCTCGCGTGCGCTTTCCAGTCGCGAGGACTCTCTTCCACTTGTTGCTTCAGTGAGAAGAGGCGAGGCTGCAGGTTCTTTCGCGCTGTCGATACCCGCAGGCGTTCTCGTGCTTCGGCGTGATCCGGTTGCAATACCAGCACCTGGTTGAGGACCTTGATCGCTTGATCATATTTAGTGGCCATCAAACAGGTGTTGCCAAGCAAGTATAAAGCGTCGACGTCGTTTGGACGTGCGGACACGACTTTTTCCAAAGGCTCGATCGCTTCTGCAAATTTGCCATTGGCGCGCAGGGCGCGTCCGAGGCTGGTAAGTATCTCGGGCGCGTCTGGTCTCAGGCGATTCGCTTCCTTGAGAGCCTTGAGAAAGTTTTCGTTGTCTCCTTGATCTTCATACGAGCTGCCAAGGAAGCGATAAGCCTCGGCCCAATCAGGTTTCAGCTCGGTGGCGCGTTTCAGTGCCGCGATTGCTTCTTTGTGGTTTCCGGTTTTCTGTAAGGTGACGCCCAGATTGTAATGAGCCACGGGGCTGGATGGATCGAGCTCCACAGTTTTAGTGTGTGCTTTCACTGCTGATTGCAGATCGCCCACTCGTTCATAGGCAAGGCCGAGACCTACATAGTCATCTATCTGGTTAGGCTGCAAAGCTACGGCGCGATTAAGGAGTTCGATAGACTGCTCGAACGAGCCTGCGTTGAAGTATTGCCCGGCCAGATTTCGAAGGATATTTGGATCGTCGGGCTTTAATTGGGCTCCTTCGGAGAGAACTCGGATCGCTTCCTCGTTCTGGTTCAGATGAGCATAGCAACTTGCGAGCGCAACATGTGCGAGAGGGACTTTCGGATCCAGACGCAGAGCTTGTTTTAAGGCTTCGATAGCTTCAGTGGTGCGGTCCAATCTCACGTAGACGCTTGCGAGACCAACCTGAACTATTGCCTCGTTTGGTCTTAACACGGAGGCTGCCTTGAAGGCGGCGATTGCTTCTTGCCAACGCTGAAGCTCAGCGTAGCAACTGGCGGAGTTGAACTGCGCGTTGAAGTTCCGGGGATCGAGTTGTAGCGCGATCGCATACTCGCGTAGCGCCTGTTCGTATTGTCCTGCTTTCTGGGCGTTGAGTCCGGCCTGGAAGCGGCTCGCTGAAGTGTCCGTCGACTGCTGCGCCACCACGGTTATGGAAGCCAGGAGAAGAATGGCGATCAGTAGAGGTGTTTTGATCATGGCATTCGTGCTTCCTTGAAGCAATTATCTTATACCAATGATCGGACGCGCTCGTCGCGCAAATAAAGACCGCCCCAGAGCATCGCTCCGAGGATCACGGGCATAAGGATAGAAAACAACGGACCACCAACGCGGACATGCGTAGCGACCGCGCCGCCAAGGTAGCCGGTTAAAAGGATCGCGCCGAGCACGGCCGTACGCGGAATTAAATACAGGACCGTGCAAGCGACCAATACGACGCCGAGAGCCACGATTACACTCTCAGGGTATCCGAGTTGTACCGTCGCCTCGACGACAAATGCCGGTTTCACAATTTTCATAACGCCGTCGAGAAGCAGAAACAACACCGGCAGTGCGCTAAGGATTCGTCCCGGCCAGAGCGACCTTTTATTCGACATGTTTTATCTCCCTTTCCAGTTCATTTATCTAATAGTCGTTTGGCGGGCGTCAAAATCGACGTTTCGACAAAACATAATCGAGCGAAAAACGATCGTCAGCACGGGGCAGGAGAAAAACAAACAACAGCAACGCCAGCCGCGGTATCACGTGAGTGTGAAACTCGTATAGAGGCTCGTGCAGTAGATGTCCAAAAGTGACGACTGCAAGAACGAAGCCCAGCGCCACCAACGCCTCACGAACACGAAGCCCGAGTATGACCAGCGCGCCGGCAATCAGCTCGACGAACGGAATCACCACGCCCATGGCCCAAAGCGACCAAACCGGCAGAAACGTGTCGGCGAAGGGCAGAAAGTATTTGCGGGCGTGATTGAGTGGTCCGAGCTGAAAAACCTTCATGACCCCGGCCATGAAGAAAATCAAACCAAGAACCAGGCGCGCAAACAGAATGGCCCAGGCGCGGTCGATTGCGGCTGTTGGTCTAGTTAGTTCCTGCTGAGTCATGTTCGTTTCTCCTTAATGGCCGATCAGTTTAATACTGACGTGGCGTTATTGCGTACGTCCAAAGTCTGAGCGAGAATTCAGTACATCAAAATGATTGTTGGGTCCAGACTGCCGTATAACCCATGAAAATACTTTACCTACTCGCGGCCATTCTCGGTGCGGCTCTCCCGCTTTCACAGCTCATTCCGTTCCTTAAGACATATGGGTTGGATCTAGCACTTTTCTTCACACTGTTATTCAGCAACAGTGTGTCCGGATTTTTTGGCATGGATGTTATCGTGACTTCCATTGTGCTCTGGATATTCGTTTTTTCCGAGGGCCGGCGACTTGGCATGAAGCATCTGTGGCTTTATGTTGTATGTAATTTGGTAGTCGGAGTTTCTTTAGCGCTGCCGCTGTTTCTGCTGTTTCGCGAACGCGCGCTCGATCTGAACACTCAACGGGGGTAATGATGAGGTATATATTTTTGATGGTTGCACTTTCTCTGCTGGCGTTAATAGCCGCACCTGATCCAAAAATTTCGAATACGAACGAGCTGATCTCGGCGATGCAGAAGAAGTATGGGAAATCGTGGTACAAGACGGCCACGTTCGTTCAGCAAACAACTAACATTGAACCCGATGGGACCTCGAAGGTCGAAACCTGGTACGAGGCGATGTCAGTGCCGGGTAGTCTGCGCATCGACTTCACACCTACAAAAGAAGGCAACGGTATCCTGTTTACCGATGGCAAAATCTTCGTCTTTAAGAACGGCAAGGTTGATACGACGCGACCGTTCGAGCACCCGCTTCTCATTCTGGGATTCGATATCTATCGCGCGCCTGCCAGCGAGGTGACCGCGAAATTGCAGGCGCTAAAATTTGATCTATCGCAGTTCAGGGAAGACACATGGCAAGGAAGGCCGGTCTACGTGGTTGGAGCAAAAGCCGGTGACCTGCACTCGCCGCAGTTCTGGATCGATCGAGAGAATCTTTATTTTGTCAGAATGCTTCGTCCCGCTGGTAAGGATGGAGCACAAACGTCGGAGACGCAGTTCAACAAGTATCAGAAACTCGGCGGCGGCTGGATGGCGCCTGAGGTGATCTTCATGGTCGATGGCAAGGTGGTGACAACTGAGACGTACTCTGAGATGCGCGCCGACGTTAAGCTCGATCCGAAACTCTTCGATCCGCAATCCTGGACCACCGTGCACTGGAGGGAGTGATGGTAACGCTTAAGTTCGGATCTCAAAGACTTCTTTGATTGTTATTTGAAAGTTCTCAAAATCAACGGTCAAGGGATTGACGTGAGCCATGGGTGAGCGTATAAGTCGATCAACAAATTTTAATAAGCAACAGCTTCACAAAATTCCAATAGTCGTCAGCTTCTCGCTGGTGACGAAGCCAAAAACTTAAGGAAGGTCGAACATTTCAGATGTATCGGTTCACTTATATCCTAGTGGCCCTGGTGTTAGTCACACTTGGACTCTCTTTCGTTAGGCGCATACAGCCTTTCGCAATCGCATACTTTGCCGATCAAACGAACACCAAGCGTGACAAATTCCAAGAGGCAAAACGTCACTTTCCCACAGCAGTTTATGATGAGCCAGACCTAGCCGACGCAAAAAAGGAGAAGCAAAAACGATATAACAGCTTTAAGCTGGTTTCGATTAAACCGCAACCCTGGAAAGTTGAAACTCTAGTTACAGCAGACAATCTCTTCGCTTTTCCAGCGCTCCCAGTGGATCAAAGTGACTTTATCTTCATTGGAACTGTGGGGAGTGGAACAGCCCATTTATCTGAAAACAAGAAAAACGTTTTCTCAGAATTTTCTGTTGCAGTAGAGTCTGTACATAAGGCCACCAATAACTCAGTAACCGCCGGATCTGTCATCACGATCGACAGGGTAGGCGGTCATGTCAGGTACCCAAGTGGCCAAGAGGTGCTGTATCGGTTCTACGGAGCGAACATGCCCAAGACGGGTTCGCGTTACTTATTCTTCATCAATACCAAAAACAAACAGGACTATAACATCTTGACTGCCTATGAATTGACGGGTGGAGTGGTTGAACCGCTCGATATGTCCGAGCAATTCGCAAGTCTTGAAGGGATAAGCGAAGAAGATCTGCTTAAAAAGCTACAGGCCCAGCTCCTCAACCTCTCTAATTGAAGGAGAACCTATGTCAGAAGCATCCAAACATCGACTCCTCCAATCAGGATTGCTGATCCTTTGGATAGCTTTGGTTGTATCTCAGGCGACAGTGTCAGTGGAATCTCAAGTATGTATTCCGCCTTTGGTAACTCCTGGTTACATGAACCCGATCAACATTAAATTCAACTCATGGCGACCTGCGATTGGTGATGTCATAGTTGAGATTGATAGTGAGTTTAATTCCAGGTTTGCAAATGATTCCTCATATAGGATTGAGGACGGTCATCGAAAATGGAATAACTCGTCAATGTGCGCTGGTGTCAATTTTGTTGGATTTGAGCTTGTGATTTTTAGCGCCGAAGACTATGACAATGATGCACCTTTTGGTCATGTGTTTTGGCAGGTTGACGACCCTGGAAGTAATGAGAACGGAGTGACGCTTTCTAACATTGGCTTTGGAGGAAGAGTTGAATCAGCAGTCATAAAAATAAGACCCGACCTCGCCTGGAGCAATTCGAGTAATCCTATCTATTTCAACTATCTTGGCAGCCATGAAATTGGACACACGTTTAATTTAAAAGATTGTCAATCGACGACGAGTCCTGCATGTTCAACAGGTGGATTGACTATTATGAGTGGTCATACGAATACTGCTTTTGACGCTCAAGGACCAACCGGATGTGATTTAAATGCGGTGAGGCATATCTACTGTCCTTCAACGCCCACACCAACCCCTACACCAACACCAGATTGGCCGTGGCCCGAGACGTACCCTCCGACAGATCCTGAAACATGTGAAAATGGTGGGTGGTATTGGAATTTTTCGAATGGTACTTGTAATCGTGATCCCGCAGACGCAACCTGCGGCAACACACGTTGTATTCCTTACGTCATACCGGATGGGGGCAGCGATTGTAATGGCGCCGATGATTATTGCGCCTTCCCTTATGGTTGTCCGCCAGGAACGGTCGATGGCGGGAGCGGCTGCTGCTGTTTTCCAACGCCAGTTCTGATTGACGTTGAGGGTAACGGCTTTTCTCTTACTGATGCCTATAACGGCGTCATGTTTGACATGGGCGGTGATGGCAGAAAAGAGCCTGTGGCGTGGACAACCGCTGACAATGATGACGCGTGGCTAGTTCTGGACCGGAACGGAAACGGACAAATTGATAGCGCTAAAGAAATGTTCGGCAACTTTACCGACCAACCACACGCGACGACCAGGTTAAACGGTTTAGTAGCTCTTGCCGAATTTGATCGAAACGATAATGGAGGCAATGGAGACGGAAAGATAACTAGCGTCGATTCAGTATTCGCTAACTTGAAATTATGGCAGGACAAAAATCGGAATGGCATCTCCGACGAAGGAGAATTGCACACACTCTCCGCTCTTAACATCGCTACCTTGGAGTTGGACTACAAAGAATCAAAGAAGAGTGACGGAAATGGTAATCGATTCAGTTATCGAGCGAAGGTAAAGGATGCGCAAGGCAATCAGATAGGACGTTGGGCTTGGGATGTGACGCTTAGCGCGAACCCTCCACCAAGACCCTAGATCCTGGCAACTACGAAGCGCCAGAGCTTAGGTCGATTCAGAAAAGCGAAGTTTCGGTAAAGCGGCTTGTAGCTCGCGAGTACCGGCTTCGGTGATCTTGGATCCGGAAATCAAGAGCGTTTCCAGGCTCGATAGCCGCTTGAGGTGAGGGACTCCGGCGTCACTGACCTGCGTTTGAAACAAGCTGAGCTTCTTGAGCTCTTTCATGCCCTTTAGATTTTCGAGCCCCGTGTCAGTAACTTTAGTCCCACCGATCAGGAGAGTTTGCAGGTGCTGTAGATTGCGAAGGTAAGCAAGCCCTCTGTCAGTCAGTTCCGAACGAAACAAATTGAGCATCTCGAGCTTCTTCAGGTTCTTCAATTTGGCGACGCCGCCATCGCCAACATGAGTGAGACGCAGATCGAGAACGCGAAGCTCTTTGAGGTCCTTCAGGATAACGAGATCTGTGTCGGTGACTTTGGTCCCGTGTAAGTCAACTTTGACGATAGGCCGATCTTTCTTCGTTTCATCAAACTCGACCGTCCCTCCGAGCCGCTGCACTTCGGCGACAACTTTATCGCGAGCCGATTCGCTTGCGTTGATCGTGGAGATACAACAGAAAAGTAGAACGGTGGCGAGTATAGAAAGAGTCTTCATCATGTCGGAATCTCCCGCTTTTCGTATCCAATTTGCGACGGTCTAATGTACAAACACCGTCACGCGATTTTTGTGGCAAGGATCACTAACGCTGCCAGTAATCCGGAGACTCTTTCATGTTCGGATCAGGTCGTTCCATCCAACGCTCGGGACGGTGCAGTTCGATGAAACCGAATTGCTCGTATAAGCCGTGGGCGTCTTTAGTCGCCAGAACCCAGCGACGAAATCCCTGTAACTTAGGATGAGCGATGATGATCTCCATCAGCCATTTTGATAATCTGCGGCCGCGGTGTTCCGGCACGATGAACACGTCAGCCACCCAAGCGAAGGTGGCGTAGTCTGTCACGATTCGCGCGAATCCCACCTGCTGATCACCGTGGTACAAGCCAAACGCCAATGAGTTTTCGATCGAGCGTACGACAACATCGCGCGCCCGGCCCTTTCCCCAATATGAATGATTGCTGATGAACTCGTGAATAAGGTCTATGTTGAGGCGGGAACGATCCGTGCTGATAGTGTATTCACCGCGTTCCCAAAGCTCTGCTGCTGAATTGTCGGACATACGAAGACACTATCATGCTTGCGTAGTGAAGATATAGCCTAGGGGGATTGCGGCGATCAGTGTTGCTGCTAACACGTGAATCAGTCGTTTGCGCTTTATCACCGCGCGTAAGATGAGACAGATTCCAAGCAATGACAAAGCGTAACTGCTGTCGTATGCCACGTGGAGCAGCTGGTGATTGAATTGCTGTATCCCGCGGACAAACTCGTGAGCAATAGCAATAATGAAAGCGAGGGTAGGAAACCCGGCAAGTAAGATATACGTCACCTCAACGCGGTATCGTAAGACCAAAACACCAAAGGTTAATAAGACCAAACAAGTAACCGGAACCAAATGGTACATTCAGCCTTCTTTCACTCGCTTACACGAGTGCCAGCGGCTTCAGTTCATTTATTCCTCGAGGCTGCGAAGTCTTTTACTGTCCTCATCGTTTCTTTATGGATTAGGTTTCTAATTGCTGTACGTCAGCAAGGTCTTGCAGGCGCGCGGCGGTTTTCTTATTTGTAATCAGGTGGTGACGGGAAATCACAAACGCAGGCACTCCCCCAAATAACGTCTCTAAACGATCAGGCCACGCTTCAGCAAACTCAACGCCGTCTACGTCGGTGATTATATCGATGCGCAACGGCGGCACCCCAATCTGAAAGATCGTTTCTTTCCTACTCAAATCATCAGCGGTTAGATCACTCAAAGGAGCGCCGAAGTCTGAAAGTGCTCGTAATACCTTTTCAGCATTAGCGTCGTCAGGTCGCACCCAAACATCCAGGTCTTTAGTCGCACGTACATGTCCGTGGGCTGCTAGAGCATGTGCGCCGACGATTAGGTATTCAACGTTGTGAGCGTTGAAGGCGAGTAACAGTTCTTTGAAGTCTAGGTTCACTTGTTGAAGGGTTGTTCCAAGCTAAACAGAGCCTGGTCAAAGTCCACACAGCTTCCATCCGCTCTTCAGGAGAAGCCATGGTCCAGTCGTCGTCCGGCGGCTCCGGCAACCCGTTCCGAATGACTCTGACTTTAATTTGATTGTTTCGCGAATCCGCTGGCATGCGAAGAAATTATATCATGCGCTGATCATCAAACAGTCGGACTGGTAGCGCTGTACCTCCATGAGCTTTGCCTCAAAAGTCAGGATTGTTTGTTGGACACGGTCAGTACCACCTGCGGTAGCGGGTGGGTGCGCAGCGGCGGACGGATAGAGAGGCTAACGCACCCACCCGCTACCGCAGGTGGTACTGACCGTGTCCAAGAGAGACGCCTGGCTTTTGGCAAAGCCACCTACATGAATACGTAGTGTTCGACCCTACTCATTCCGCAGCGCAGTCGTTGGATCCAAGCCCGCGGCTCGGAGCGCGGGGAGCCAGGAGGCCAGGAATGCGATGACCAGGAACAGGACCGCGACTGAGGCGAACGTTACCGGATCAATGGGTTTGACTTCGACGAGCATGCTCGCCAAGACGCGCGTGAACACAAAAGACGCGACTAGACCGATCACGATTCCAATCACGCTCAGAGAAAGTCCCTTGCCTACCATCAATCGGAAGATGCGTGATGGCGCTGCGCCCAAGGCCATGCGCACGCCAATCTCCGCGGTGCGTTGGCGGACTGAGGTGGCAAGTACGCCGTACAGACCAACACCCGCGAGCAGCGCTGCGATCGTCGAGAAGACCCCGATCAGCAGCAGCGAGAAGCGCGTCTGGGCCTGGGCCTGGACCACGAGCGCGTCCATCGGTTGCATCTGGTTGATGAACGTTTCTTTACCCGCTTTGCGCACGACTTCGCGCACCGAGCCGGCCAGCGCCCCTGGATCGCCATCCGTCCGCAGCGCCCACCACGACGCAGCTCCGTGATTCACATATCCGTCAGTGAGGTAAATCTGCTCGCGTCCCTGCTCCACCAGCGACGTGTTGCGCTGATGGGCCACCACTCCAATGATCTCTCCCCACTGAGCCTCTGGCGTGCGAACGCGAAATAGGATTCGCTTGCCCACCGCCGACTCATTGGGAAACGCCTTTGCCGCGAGTGCCTGGTCGACTATGAGCAAATTCCGATCAGGCGAGCTGTCTTCCTGTGTAAACGTGCGTCCGGCCAGAAGCGTCGTGCCCATCGATTCGAAATAGCCGGGCAGAACGATCTGAAGATCCGCAGCCTGAAACTTGCTGGGATCGTTTTGCGCTTCGGCTCCGCCCCAACGCACCGGATTAAACCCGCCCGCGAGCGGCAAGGGATTTGACGCTGTCACACTGTTCACACCCGGAAGCGCGTCGAGCTGCTCGCGAAGCTGGCGCTTGAACGTCTCTCTTTCCTGAGGCGTGGCGCCGGTGTTACCGAGCAGTTGAAACGTCAGCAGCCCACGCGGATCAAACCCGAGATTCACACGTTGAAT
>Ga0134124_10005224_pt1 | contig 10437 bp, 9 predicted proteins | sample KB304_FD_96880 | JGI IMG/M metagenome (GOLD analysis project Ga0134124, IMG submission 96880) | Terrestrial soil microbial communities without Nitrogen fertilizer from Kellogg Biological Station, Michigan, USA - KB3-0-4 | ecosystem: Environmental > Terrestrial > Soil > Unclassified ... | reverse complement strand
GGCCGACGACAAGAGCACGGCGAAGCCGGCGACCGCCTGAGTCGCGGCGGCCGGGCTACGCGCAGGACGGCGCTAGGGCCGCCGCCACTTTCCGCCGCCGCGAGCGATGAACGCGTCGGCCTCGGCCGGCCCCCACGACCCCGCCTCGTACTGGGGCAGCGGCCCCGGCGTGCGCGCCCAGTGGTCCAGGATGGGTTGCGTGAGCTGCCACGCCTGCTCGATCCAGTCTCCGCGCGAGTAGAGCGTCGGGTCGCCGTGGATCGCGTCCAGCAGGAGGCGCTCGTACGCCTCGGGGGGCTCGCCGCCGAAGACGTCGTGGTACTTGAACTCGAGCGTCACCGGGCTGATCTTCAGATCCGGCCCCGGCTCCTTGGCCTCGACGACCAGCGAGATCCCTTCATCGGGCTGGATGCGGATGATCAGCAGATTGGGATCGGCGCTGATGTCACCGCGGCGGAAGATCATGTGCGGCGTGCGGTGGAAGCGGATGATGATCTCGCTCACGCGCTTGGTCATCCGCTTGCCGGTCTCGAGATAGAACGGCACGCCGGCCCAGCGCCAGTTGTCGATCTGCAGGCGGAGCGTGGCGAACGTCTCGGTGGTCGAGTCCGGCTTCACACCCTTCTCCTGCAGGTAGCCCGGCACCGGGCGGCCGTCCACGAATCCGGGGCCGTACTGGGCCCGCAGCGCCACGTCGTCGACGTGGTCCGGCGCGATCGGCCGGATGGCCTGCATCACCTTGGTCTTCTCGTCGCGCACGGGTTGGGCATCGAACGTGACCGGCGGCTCCATCGCGACCAGGCACATCACCTGGAGCAGGTGATTCTGGATCATGTCGCGGAGCGCGCCCGACTCTTCGTAGTAGCCGCCGCGCCCTTCGACGCCGACCGTCTCCGCCACGGTGATCTGCACATCGGCCACGTGGTTGCGGTTCCACAGGGGCTCCAGGATGCCGTTGGCGAAGCGCAGGGCGAGGACGTTCTGGACCGTCTCCTTGCCGAGGTAGTGATCGATCCGGTAGACCTGCTCCTCGCGGAACACGCTGGTGACGAGCTGGTTCAGCTCCTGGGCCGAGCGCAGGTCGTGACCGAACGGCTTTTCGATGATGATGCGCGTCCAGCCGCCCTGCTCCTCGGCCAGACCCGCCTTGCCGATCTGGCGGGTGATGACGGCGTAGAGGCTCGGGGGCGTCGACAGGTAGTAGAGCCGGTTGGCGGGGCCGGTGTGCTTGCGCTCCACGTCCTCGAGGGTCGCCCGGATCTTGGCGTAGAGCTCGGCGTCGTTGGGATCGCCCGCCACGTAGAACAGGCTGCCGGCGAACCGGGACCAGACGTTGTCGTTGGGGATCTTCAGCCGGGCAAACCGCTTCACGCCGTCCCGCATCTTGGCGCGGAAGGCCTCGTCGCTCATCTCGGTGCGGCCGGTGCCGATGATGGTGAACGGCTCCGGCAGCGTCCGCGCGGCGTAGAGGCTCCACAGGGCCGGGATCAGCTTGCGGTGCGCCAGGTCGCCGGAGGCGCCGAAGATGACCAGCGAGAACGGTTCGTCGTTCGCGGGCATGCCGTCCGAACCAGTGGTCTGGGCCAGAGCTACCGGGCCTTGACGGTGCTGAGCAGCGCCGCCGCCGAGCGATCGAGCAGCCAGACGAGCCGGCCGTTGGTCGGCCGCACCATCGCGGCCGGAAGCGCGCTGCCCGGCTCGCCGAGCACCGCCTTCAGGACCTTGGCTTTCTCACCGCCCGCCACGAGGAACATCACGTGGGCAGCCGCGTTGATCACCGGGAACGTGAAGGTGAAGCGCTGCGGGATCGAAGCGGCGCCGGCGTGCACCGCGGCGACCGGCCGGAACACTTCCTTGAGCACGGGCGAGCCGGGGAACAGCGAGCCGGTATGGCCATCGACGCCCATGCCGAGCAGGATCAGATCGAAGCGCGGCAGCTCGCCCCGCTTGCTCTCGAACACCTCGCCCAGGCGCCGCGCGTACTCGGAGGCGGCGGCCTCGGGATCGTCGGCCTCGCCGCGGATGCGGGCAACCTGCGAGGCAGGGACGGGCACCTTCGCGAGCAGCGACTCGTTGGCCATCCGGTAGTTCGACTCCGGATGATCAGCCTCCACGCCGCGCTCGTCGCCGAAGAACACCCACGTGCGCGCCCACGGCATGCGGTCGCGCAGAGGCGGCTGGGCGAGGCGCTCGTAGGTCGTGCGCGGCGTGTTCCCGCCGGCCAGCGCCACCGTGAAGCGGCCGTGCGTGTTCACCGCCTCGGTGGCGATCTCCACGATCGCCTGGGCCGCGGCCTCGGCGAGGGCCGCGGCGTCCTCGGCGACGATGATCTCGGGCGCGCCGTCCATGTGGACGATCATACTCTCTCGTCCAGCCGTCTGTGGCGCTCCAACGCGGCCCGGTACCGGGCATGATGGGCGGCGTCGGGGGTGAAGACGGCTCCCAGCGGCGCGCGGACGGTCGAGACGTCCGGCAGCGCTCCCAGTGCCTCGAGGGCGAGCAGGGCGGCACCGCGGCTGGTCGCCTCCTGCTCGGCCGAGCAGTGCACGGCCCGGCCCAGGGCGTCGGCCAGCATCTGCGCCCACACGGGTAAATGGCTGATGGCGCCGCCGGAGGCGACGACGACGTGATCGGAGGCGGCGTGCGGCGCGAGCAGGCCGTAGACGAGCGCCAGCCGCAAGGTCACTGCCTCCAGCGCCGCGTGTACCACGTCGAGAGCCGTCGTGTCGAGTGACAGGCCCGTGATGGTGGCGCGACGGTCGGCCCGCCAGCCGGGGGCCCGCTCGCCGGCCAGGAACGGCAGCACGGTGAGGCCGTGCGTGTCGGGCGCGCGCGCGGCCAGCTGCTGCTCGACCGTCGCGTCGTCCGGCAGGCGCAGCACCTGACGGCACCACGCGTAGACGTTGCCGCCCTCCGACGTGGCGCCGCCGAGCAACCCGCGGCGCTGATCCACGCGATAGCGCCACAGTCCACGGGGGGCCACGACGCCAGCCTCGGTGACGACACGCAGCGCAGCCGAGGTGCCGACGTTGAGCGCGATCCGGCCGCGATCGATGCAGTCGGAGCCCACGTTGCTGGCCGCGCCGTCGCCGACGGCCGGAAACCATGGCACGCTGCGCAGCGCCGGCCAGCGCCCGGCCCACGGCGCCCGCAGGCCTCGCCGGCCCTCGGTGCGGATGCCGAGCGGAAAGAGCTGGTCGGCCTCGATGCCGGCGGCCGCCAGGGCCTCGGGGTCCCAGCGCAGCGTGTCCTGGTCGAGGAGGCCGGTGCCCGAGGCCATCGAGAGCCCGGTCGACGTCTCGCCGAAGAACGTCAGCTCCAGGTGCTCGCCGATGGAGCCCCAGCGGGCGACGCGCCGGACGTCGGCGGGCCGCTCGTGCGCGAGCCAGCGGAGCTTGGCGGGCCAGTACGAGGCGTGCAGGTGGCAGCCGGTGCGGGCGTGCAGCGCGTGCTCGTCGAGCGCGTCGCGCAGCAGCCCGGCGTCTCGGGCGCTACGCGAGTCCGCCCACATGAAGACGGGCGTCACCGGCCGCTGGCCTGTATCGAAGCCGATCAGGCCGTGCCAGAAGGAGGTGACGCCGACCGCCTGGATGTCGTCGTGACGGGCGGCTCGTACGACCGCGTCCAGGCAGGCGGCGGCGGCTCCCAGGAGCACGGCCGGGTCGTGCTCGACGCCGCCGTCGGGCGTCGTGGTCGGCGCATAGGGGACTTGATGGAAGCGCCCCTCGACGGCGTGGCCACGCGCGTCATAGAGCGTCGCCCGCGCAGAGGAGGTGCCGAGATCGAGCGCGATCACCATTGGGCGGCTATTGTAAGATGCGCGGTGCGGGCGACCAACTGCGCAGTACTCCACGCATTTTCACCTCGCAGCACGCGCAGACGAGTACGCTACCAGGACGCCCGCGCAGGCCAGTGCACAGGCTCGGGACGGAACGCGAAGGGGGCACGACGTGAAGAACCGGTTGGTGGTCGGCACGATCCTCGGCCAGGCGGTCGTCACACTGGCGGCGATTGGTTACGGGGTCTCGGCGCATTCGAGCTGGGAGATGGAGCGGCAACGTCGGATGGCCGGTGAGCGAGCCGCCGTGACCGAGATGGCCACGGCGATGAAGGGAGCCGGGGACCGCATCGTCACGATCGAGAAGGAGCTCGAGCGCTGCCAGGTCAGGGCCCGGCGCGCACCGCAGTCTCACGCGGAGGCGCCGGCGGCGTCGACGTCCGAGGCGACGACCCGCCCGGTGTCGCCCCCCGAGCTCAGCACCGAGGAGGCGTTCCGGGTGCTGGCCGGCCCCATCACGTGGATCCCGGCGACGAAGGGCGAGCCGAGAACGGATCCCGCCGTTGGGCCGCGGCGCGCCAACCCGCCCGCGCACCCCCCTTCGGTCTGGTGCGAGGGACGTTACGAGGGCGCACGCGGAAGCAACTTCGGCCCCTGTGCGCAGGCGCGGCCCTGAGCGGGCGGCTATTGTAAGATGCTGTCTCAACAGCCGTCATCGTCGCCGCAGAAGGAGACCCGCATGTCCCGCATCCGAGTCCTGAGCCCCGTCGGCGTCGTCGCCAGCCAGGCGATGGCGGTGCCCTCGCTGCCGCGTGAGTGGAGCGGCCGCACCGTCGGCTTCCTCGACAACACCAAGTCGAACTTCGACCGGCTCACCGCCGGGATCGGTGAGCTGCTGCGCGAGCGCTACGGCGTCAAGGCGGTGGTGCACCGGCGCAAGGCCAACGCCTCCACGCCGGCGGCGCCCGAGGTGATCGCCGAGCTCAGCAAGCAGTGCGACGTCGTCTTTGCCGGCTCCGCGGATTGAGGGTCGTGCACGTCGTGGAGTCTCCACGACGCCATCGAGCTGGCGAAGAGTGGTACCGCCGCCGGCCTCATCGCGACCACCGCGTTCCAGGGCCTGGCCGTCAGTGAGCTGTCTTCACTCGGCGTCTCCGGACTGCCACTGCTGATCATCGACCACCCACTGGGCGGCGAGCGCCCCGACTCCGTCGCCCGCCGCTCCCGCCAGGCGTTCGAGCAGCTGGCGAGCTTGATCGAAGGCGTGGCGTCCGCAACGAACCAGACTGTTGTAGCGGGGTCCGCGAGGTCGGCTAGCGCCGTGGGTGGCCTGACCGAGAAGGGCGTGGCCCCGACACGCCCGATCATCGCCGACGAGCCCGACGTAATGCTCGACGACGATCCGATCGCGCTGCTCTCGGTATTCACCGAGCGCTCCTGGTGCGACGGCCTGCCGATCGTGCCACCGATGCCGGAGCGGGTCGCCGCCATGCTGGGCGGGCGCGATGGCGCGCGCGTGCTCGGCTCGATGCCGCCGCTGTGGCGGCAGGCCACGCTGGAGAAGCTGGCCGTCAACGCGGTGATGGCCGGCTGCGAGCCGGCGGCGTTCCCGATCATCGTGGCCGCGGTCGAGGCCATGCTGGATCCGACCTTCAACCTGTATGGCGTGCAGGCGACGACGCACCCGGTGGCGCCGTTGCTGGTCGTCAACGGTCCGTACGGCCGGCGGGTCGGCCTGCACTCCGGCAGCGGCTGCTTCGGGCCCGGCTTCCGGGCCAACGCCACGATCGGTCGCGCGATCCGCCTGATCTTGCTGAACGTGGGCGGAGCGTGGCCGGGGCGCTACGACATGGCCACGCAGGGGAGCCCCGCGAAGTTCGCCTACTGCATCGCGGAGAACGAGGCCGCCTCGCCGTGGGGGCCGATGCGCGAGGGCGACGTGGTGACCGTCTACGGCGGCGAGGGCCCGCACAACGTCAACGATCACGTGTCCACGACGGCCACCGGCATTCTGGCCAACGTCGCCGACACGGCGATCTCGCTGGGCTCCAACGTCGGCTGGTACTTCTCGCAGGCCCAGCTCATGGTCGTGCTCGGCCCCGAGCACGCGCGCACGATCGCCAACGACGGCCTCGAGCGCAGCGACGTTCAGAGCTTCATCTACGAGAACGCCCGCCAGCCGCTGAGCCTGATGCGGCTGGGCGGCATGTACGGCATGCAGGACTGGCCGGCGTGGATGAACGCCACCAGCGATCCCGATGCCCGGCTGCCGCGCGTGCCCTCGCCCGCCGACATCTTCGTCCTGGTGGCCGGCGGCTCCGGCAAGCACTCGGCCGTCGTGCCCAACTGCACCTTCAGCCGCGCGGTGTCGCGACCCATCACGCCGAGCTAGTGGGGGCGCGGCACCGAGGCTGCCCGCGGTGAGCCGCCGCCGGCGCGCGCGCGCGACGACGACCACCCGCGTCGTCGTCGCCGCCGCGCCGGTGGTGACGCTGCCGGAGGCGGCCTGGACGCGCGCCACCATCGTCGCCGCACTCGCCGCCGGCCTCGTACCGCTCGCGGTCTATCTCGCCACGCTGAGTCCGACCGTCAACGGCGGTGACAGCGGCGAGTTCATCGCCGTCGCCTATCTCGGCGGCGTCGCGCACCCGCCCGGGTATCCACTGCACGCGATCCTCGGCAGGCTGCTGACGTTCCTGCCGTTCGGGAGCGTGGCCTGGCGCGTCAATCTGCTCTCGGCGCTCTGCGATGCGGGCGCCGCCGCCCTGCTCTTCCGCGCGGTCCTGCTGCTCACGGGAGATCGGGCGGCCGGACTGCTGGCGGCCGGCGCATTCGCGTTCGGACCGCTCGTCTGGCCCTACGCGATCACCGCCGAGGTCTTCGCGCTCAACAATCTCTTCGTGGCCGGCCTTCTCTACTGGTCGGCGCGCGCGCTCCGGGAGGACGCGCACGGCGCCACGCCGCCGCGCACGCTCTATCTCTCGGCGTTCTGGCTGAGCCTGGGGCTGGCCAACCACCACACGCTCGTCTTCTTCAGCGTGCCGTTCGGGCTGCTCGTGCTCTTCCTGACCGGGCGGCGCTTGCTCGTGCCCCGCGTCGTCCTCGGCCTCGGGCTGGCGACCGGGCTCGGCTTCCTGCCCTACCTCTATCTTCCGCTGGCCGGGGCGCGGCCGGCCGCGGTGACGTGGGGCGACACCGCGACCTGGTCGGGCTTCCTCGATCACTTCCTGCGCCGAGAGTACGGCACCTTCCGCCTGGCCGACGAGAGCGTGGGTAGTGGTGGCACGCTCCTGCCACGATTCGCGCTGTTCTGGCAGGACGCGGCGCGCTCGAGCTTCTTCCTGGCGATCCCGCTCGGGCTCGCGGCGCTGGCCGGGCTGCGCCGACCTGCGCTCGGGCGCCGCTTCACCGGCTTCTGGGCCGGCGCCTTGCTCTTCTATCTGGTCGTCTTCTGCTACCTCGCCAACGTGCGGCTCGACGATCCGCTGCACGTGTTCATGCAGGAGCGCTTCTGGCAGCAGGGCCTCGTCGTCGTCTCGGCCCTGCTCGGGCTGGGATTGGCGGAGATCGGCCGCGGGATGGGATCGCGGGCGGGGCCGTGGCTGCGCTGGCCGGTGGCGGTCGCCCTCCCGTTGGCGCTCGTCGCCGTCCACGGCACCGAAATGCGCGCCCACGCCAACACGCTCGTGCGCGACTTCGGCGAGGCGATCTTGAACTCGGTGCCGACCGGTGGCGTGCTGCTGGTCTCGACCGACGACGCCATCGGCAGCGTGCGCTACCTGCAGGAGGTCGAGGGTCTGCGTCGCGACGTGCGCGTGCTCCCGGTAGGCGTCGTGCCGCTCTCGTGGTTCCGGAAGGTCGCGGCCCACAACATGCCGGATCTGCTGCTGCCGCCCGCCGGGTTCACGTTCCGGCAATTCCTCGACGCGAACCTGGCCCGCCACCCCGTCGTCGTCTGCAACCGGACGCCGTGGCTGCGCACACTCGAGGAAGCGTACACGCTGTGGCCGCTCGGTCTCGTCGAGCAGGTCGTGCCCCGCGCGCAGGAGCCCGAGTTTGCGACGTGGACGCGCGACAACGAGGCCTCGTTCGCACGCTTCGATCCTGCCCGGGCCGAGCCCTTCCCGCTGTCGAGCTGGGAGCGTGCGCTGGCCACGACCTACTGGAAGCAGTACGAGCGCTACGGCCTCGCCACCGTGCGCATGGCCGCCCGCCGCCACGGCGACGCCGCCGCCCAGGAGACGACCATCCGCGCCCTCGAAACACTCGCCGCCCGCCCCACGGTCGCGCCCGTCATCCTGCGCAATCTCGGCGTCGCCTACCAGTTCCTGGCCCAAACGCAGCCCGACGCCCTCACCCCCATGGTCCGCCACTGGCGCCGCTACCTCGCCCTCAACCCCCCCGAAGACCCCGACCTCCCCAAGATCCGCACCCTCGTCGAAGACGCCGAGCGCACCCTGGCCGCTCGACGAGAATCGGCCAAGCCCTAGCCAAACGAGTTCGAAACGTCGTCGCCACCGACCGGCCGTCGGCGGGGCAGGCCCATGGGGAGCCCCTGAAAAACCCGTTTCCCTCCGACCATCAACGCACGGAACCCAGCCGGATGGAGCCCAGCCGCCTCCGATCCGATTCGGTCTCCACCCTCGTGGTTCCAGGGGCTCCCCATGGGCCTGCCCCGCCGACGGCCTGAGCGGGGGGGCTACGTGAGGGATTGGCGGCGAATCCGCCAGGGCTCCACCAGTCCTTCGTAGACGATGTTCCTCGAGAGCTTGGAGTGCCCGAAGCGGCGCTCGATGAAGCGAATCGGGATCTCGAGCCCCGGGCCTCGATGCGCTCGAACGGCACCGTCCGCAGGAAGTCGGTGCGCATGCAGGTGAGGCCCGCGGTCAGATCGTGGACCGGGGTCCCGGTGACGGTGCGCGCGTACCAGTTGCCGATGAGCGAGAGCAGCCGGCGCCGCGCATCCCAGTTGTCGATGCCGCCGCCGGCGACGTAGCGCGAGCCGATCACGAGGTCGTACGCGGCCGCGGCGCCGACGAGCGGCGGGACGTAGCGCGGATGATGCGAGAAGTCGGCGTCCATCGTCACCACGCAGTCGTCGCGGTTCTCGTCGAGGACGCGCCGGAGCGCGGTCTGGTCGGCGGACGCCAGTCCCAGCTTGCCGGGCCGCGAGAACAGCTCGACCGCCGGGTCGCGGGCGACGACCTGCTGCACGAGTCCTGCCGTGCCGTCGGGCGAGCCGTCGTCCACGACGAGAATGCGGGCCGCCGGGCCCAGCTGCCGGCGCAGCTCGGCGAGCAAGCCGGTGATGCTGTCGCGCTCCTGGTACGTGGGCAGGATGATCCGCGGCGTCACGTGGCGTCGTGGGTGACGAGCAGGGCCAGCGCGGCGAAGAGCAGGACGGCGCCGAGGACGCCGGCGGCGCCGAGGCGCTCGCCGAAGAGGAAGACGCCGAGCAGGGTGGCGGTGAGCGGCTCAACGAGCGCGACGATGCCGGCGCTGGACGCCGACACGTGGCGCAGCCCGAGTGTGTAGATCGCGTAGGCGCCCGCCGTGGTCACCGCGCCGAGGTAGAGCATCCAGGGCCAGCCGAGGGCGAGCTGCCGGCCCACGCCGCCCGTGGCCAGGATCGGCGCCAGCACGAGCGCGGCCACGGCGAAGTTCACTGCCGCCATCGACAGTGGCGACGTCCGGACCAGCACCGCCTTGGCCAGGACGACGTACAGCGCGTAGACGAGGCTGGCCCCGAGCGCCAGCGCCACGCCCGCCACGAAGCGTCCGGAGACGTCCGCCGCGGTGCGCGGGCCGACGATCAGCAGCGCGGTGCCGGCGATCCCGAGCGCCAGCGCGCAGGCGACGCGGCCGGTGATGCGCTCGCCGAGCATCGCGGCCGCCAGGCCGGCGATCAGCAGGGGAGCGCAGCAGATGGCGATCAGCGCGGCGATGGCGATGCCGGTCAGCGTGACCGCGCTGAAGTACGTCGCCTGAAACGCCGCCATGCAGACGCCCATCACGACGCAGCGCCCGCGGACGGCGGGATCGATGCGCAGGGAGCCGACGGTCCACCGCGCGATGACCAGCAGGAGCGCGGCCGCGATCAGCATGCGGACGGCGCCGATGACGAGCGCGTTGGTCCCCGCCGTCGCCACCAGCACCGTGGTGACCGATCCCGTCGTGCCCCAGGAGACGGCGGCAAGACCGATCAGCGCGAGCCCCCGCAGCCGCGCCGGACTTGACGGAGCCGACACCGCCCGTGATGATAGCGCCTCCAAAGGAGATTTTATGAACATCGGGTTCATCGGCACCGGGACCATGGGGCAGCCCATGCTCGCCAACCTGCTCAAGAAGAACTTCTCGGTCGTCGCCTACGACGTCGTGCCGGCCGCGCTGGCGGCGGCGGTGAAGCTCGGCGCCACCGGCGCCGGCTCGGCGGCCGAGGTCGCCAAGCGGAGCGAGCTGATCGTCACCATGCTGCCCTCGTCCTCGCACGTCGAGAGCGTCTACCTGGGCGCCGGCGGCATCCTCGAGGGTGTGGCGGCGGGCCGGCTCTGCGTGGACATGTCGACGATCGATCCGAGTGTCTCGCGGCGGGTGGCCGCGGCCCTGGCCCCGCGCAAGGTGCGCTTCCTGGACGCGCCCGTCTCCGGCGGTGTGACCGG
>Ga0134124_10005223_pt1 | contig 10437 bp, 10 predicted proteins | sample KB304_FD_96880 | JGI IMG/M metagenome (GOLD analysis project Ga0134124, IMG submission 96880) | Terrestrial soil microbial communities without Nitrogen fertilizer from Kellogg Biological Station, Michigan, USA - KB3-0-4 | ecosystem: Environmental > Terrestrial > Soil > Unclassified ... | reverse complement strand
CTTAGGGCCGACCATGATAGCGTTTTGCGGGGGAATCCGTCAGGTGGAGTGGGAATTTTGCAGCGACCTGTCAGAAGCTCGACCGTTAGGGAGGGCAACTCCAGCCAGCTGCGTCTGGGGCTGAAAGCAGGTCTCGCAGCTAAAAGTTGCCTTCCCTCACGGTCGGGCTCCGGACGTGCACTTTAGTGCTCGCAGGGTTAAGCTTGTTTCCGCAATCAAAACCAAAACAGGAGAGACGACATCAGATGCCAAATCGCACGGCAACTATTCAAACCAACAAAGGCACGATCAAATTCGAACTGCTTGAGGACGACGCCCCGAAAACCACCGAGAACTTTCGCCTGCTGGCGGAAAAGGGTTATTACGATGGCGTAATCTTTCACCGCGTCATTAACGGCTTCATGATTCAAGGCGGAGATCCGGATGGAACCGGACGCGGTGGACAATCTGCGTGGGGCGGCCGGTTTAATGACGAGATTGATTCTTCGTCAGAAGTTTACCGTCGCGGCTATAAGGCAGGCACCGTGGCGATGGCCAACGCCGGACCAAACACCAACGGCTCACAATTCTTCATCATGCACGTCGATTATCCGCTGCCGCCCAGTTACACGATCTTCGGACGCGTGACTGAAGGTCAGGATGTCGTCAATGATATTGCGACTTCAAAGACGAGTGCGGGTGACCGTCCCGTATCGGAAGTGAAGATGGAAAAAGTCACCATCAGCGAATAGGCCCGAAGCGCCGCTATCGCCCAGCTGTGTTCCCGGAGTCGCTGGCGATGCGTTGCGTAAGCCCCGCTTCCTGGCGAATTGTTTGGGCGACAAACTCTTTTCCGGCAACGACTGATTCTTCCAGACTCATACCCCGGGCCAGGCACGCGGCAACGGCCGAAGACAGAATACAGCCCGTGCCTCGGACCGGGGGCGACTCGATCCATTCCCCGGTCAAAACCTTAACGTCGCCATCACCGTCCAGGACGTCAATCGCGCTTCGCTCGGATTCATCGTTGAGGTGTCCGCCCTTAATCAAGACCGCCTGCGCACCCATTGTCCGAATCATTGCGGCGGCCTCGCGCATATCGGCTTCGTCAGAGATTTGCAGTCCGGTCAGCGTCTCCGCTTCCGGAATGTTCGGCGTCAGCAAACGAGCCAACGGCATGAGTTCAGTCACGAGCGCCTCGACAGCTTCTTTCTCCATCAGCGCATAACCTGAAGTAGATTGCAGGACCGGATCGACGACCGGCGCAGGCAGGTCCGTCTCAGTGAGCAATCGCGCGATTTCCAAAACCAGCTCGGCGGTCGGCAGCATGCCTATCTTTACGGCGGCGATCCGGCCCTCTTCAACAACGGGGAGAATTTGTGCGCGCAGAGAGTCGGCTGTTTCGTGAGTGGCCCCAAAGACTCGTTCAGAATTTTGAAAAGTAAGCGAAGTGATGGCCGCCGCGGGACGCACCCCAAAATGAACAAAGGTACTGACGTCGGCAATGATGCCGGCGCCACCTGAAGGGTCAAGACCGGCGATTGTCAGCGCGAACGGTTGGGTGTTGTGCATCATTTCAGGATGTGAAGCCTTTGTTCGAACTGGTTCAAGACCGGCGCCTTGCTTTCGCGCATGAAAGCGAAACCTCCCCTGAACTAGCTCGACTCTTCATTTCTAATTTCCTCTGCGCATTTTCTAATCGCGCCGGCTACCGACTCAAGCGCTGCCGGTTCGCTAAAGAGGCTAATGCCGGCGACGCCGCCGGCGCCCGCCGCGAAGCACTCTCGGGCGGTACTCTCCGAAACTCCACCCAACGCCAGCACTGGAAAGCCATCGAGATTACCGCAAACATCCGATAATTTCTCAAGCCCCTGTGGTGGCCCAAACTGCTCTTTGGATTTGGTTGAAAAGATTGGGCCGAAGACGATAAAGTTCGCGCCTTGTTCATAGGCCTGTTGTGCTTCTTCCCAGGAGTGGGTGGATGCACCGATTAGGAAGTTCCGGGCGAAACTGTTTTTGATTACGGCGATATCCAGCGACTGAGTCGTGAGATGTACGCCATGCGCCCCGGCGCCCGCGGCAATGTCAGCGCGATCATTAACCAGGATTCGCGTCGACGAGGCCCGAGTGATCTCGACAGCCTGCTCCGCCAATTCGAACAAGACCCTTGCACTAAGTCTCTTCTCTCGAATTTGAACCAGGTCTATTTGAGCGGCGGCCGCGGCTCTGATTTGAGTCAGGATGTTCTGGAACTCGGGACTCTCGGGCGAGGTTTTTTCAGAGGTTGCGCCTCGGGTAATCAGATAAAGGATCGGTGGTGACAGGTTTTTCGACATCGGGTGGCACCGGTTCAGCCATTTTCGATGGCGAGCTTTTCACAAGAGGCGCACCGGCGTCCAGCGCCCGGACCGTTCGTCGAAAATTGAACAGCTCCCATATACCCATCCCCAGATTCAAAATTCCCACGCCCGAAACAGCACCGCGAACCCAGCCCGACGCAACAAAGCGCTGAATGCCGAAGCCAACCTTCCGTGAAGCCAGCAGCAGAAAATAATTGTTACCCCAATCGCTCAGCCCCCACCAACCATGCGGAACCCATGGCAAAGCCGTGAGCACAATGCCAATCTCAAAACAGAGAATTATGTAAAAAATAACCGATAGGCGTGAAGACATTTTTTCGTTTCCTTCGAAACAAAAATACCACAAAGCTAAGCTCGCTGTCTTAGCCTTGTGGTTTGATTTTGGTTCAGGAGTCAGCCCGCAGGCTGTTTATTGAAGGCGCAAGCCTTAAACTCGGGTTCTGCTCAAGCCATCCGCATTTCCAGGGCCTTTAGCCTTTCGTTCACGCCGCGATAAGAAACGTTAACGCCGTAAATCTCCGTAAATAAATCTTTAGCCCGATCCAAATCGCCTGCTCGCTCGTAGGCTGCAGCTAAATCGAATCTTAATGCCTGCCGTTCGTCATCAGAAGTGTTCGGAGCACCCAACCCTTGAATGAACCATTTAACAGCCAGTTGGGGTACGCCTTTCTGCATAAAGCAATGTCCGAGCAGGTTGCAGCATTGCAGATACCTCGTAGTTCCGTCGTCGGCACCGCACAAGCCAATCGCGATCTGAAACTCTTCCAAAGCTTCTTCGAACAAATCCATTTCCTGGTAGGCCAGGCCCAGGTTGTAATGCGTCTCGTAATCTCCGTTGCCATGCGTCTCAGCCTCTGCAGACACGCGATATTCCTCGAAAATTTCGGCGAGACCGGGATCAATGGCCTGGGCGGACATACCATTGCCGTTCCCGTTGCCGGCCGGAGTTTCGGCGATGACCAATGTCGCCGGTGGCTCGGGTTCCAGGGCTGGAATACTGAATTCAAAAGTTGGTTCGGCCGCGGCAGGTAATGACTCTCCTGCTGCGAGCCGGTTCAGTTGCTCCCGGCGACGCCGGATATCTTCGTGTTCGCCGAACTGTCTCTCCAGCAGGTCCAATGTATCGACGGCGATATCCGAATAACCTTGCGCAATATAGAAGTCGACGCTCTCCAACTCCTGTGCGCGAATCATCGCATGACGATCTTCGTCCTCAGCGTTGGGCTCGACCAGCGGCTCATCACCCGAAGACGCCAGCTCCTCAGCAACGACGGCTTCAAAAGTGAAGCCACGCTCATGCTGCAGGTCGTCGGCCCCCGCCTTATTCCGCAAATCGGCCATGTCGGCCACAGAATTCCATTCAAATTCGGTTTCACCGTCGGCTAAAGAATGATCGTCAACTTCGGGCGCAGCTTCGTAGTCGGCGGTCGCTTCATCATCCGATGCAGATTCATAATCCGCGGACCCAGACGGCGCCGCAACAGCAGGTTCGAATTCCGGCAGCACTTCGGCCGCAGCATCTTCTTCTGCGCCGCCAAGCTCATTGAGCCGTTCCACGTGATGAGCGGCCTCCGGCGACAGTCTGGTCAACTGCGTCAGCGCATAGCGCTCGTCTTTCTCCAAGCCAGCTGCCTGGGCCGCCTCAGCGAGGCGTTCAAGCGCCGCCTTCAAATTCTCCATGTCACGCCGCCACCAATGCGCGCGCACCAACAAGCGCAGGGCCTGAACATTATCAGAATCGCTGGCCAGAAGTTCGTCGACGATTTCGAGGAGCTGAGGCTCTTCACGCTCTGCCAGCATCTGCTCGGAAATGCCCGCGACGACCCGCACGGCCTCTCTAATCTGATCGGTTTGTACGTAAAGCCGCGCGACTTCGAGCAGCCGCAAATAAAGCGTTCCATCGTTGGCAATCACCGAGAGAATAACGACTTCGGCTTGTTCGGGATCTTCTGCCTCAAGATAGGCACGCGCGAGCATAGCCATTAAGTCGGCGTCCTCGGGGTGTTCGCGAGATGCTGATGCGACGATTTCGGCCGCCTCGTAAGCGGTTCCTCGAGCCACGTGCGTATCCAGCACGCCTTTTAACGTCTCGCGATCACGAGGTTCAATCTTCAGCGATCTGCCAAAGACTTCGAGCGCTTCATCTAACGAACCGCGTCCTAAAAGATTTTGCCCGGCCTCAGTAAACGAGGCCGCTGCTTCCTTGGACATGCCCTCGTGTAAATAGCCTTCGGCAAGTTTGATCCGAACCTCGGTGTTCTGCGGATCCAGATCGGCGATCTTTCGCAGAACTTCGAGTCCGTCTTGTGTGGCGCCGGCCTGAGCATGGGCATTCGCGACGATCAAATAATGCGCCCGGGCTTCAATAACTAAATCCTGTTGGGCGTAAAGATCAGCCAGGTAGGTCGCAATCTCGATGTTGCCCGGTTGTAAACGATCTATTTTCTTGAACATCGCGATTGCCTTCAAAGCAAAATCCTGATCGCGATAGTGCTCAGCGATGCGACGAAAACAGGAAATCGCTGCCGCTTGATTTCCCGTGCGCACCTGTAGATCGCCCAGAATATTCAGCGTCGTGAAATCTTCTGGTTCGCTTTCGACAATCCTGGAATATTCTTTTATGGCCGCAGGTATTTTCCCGGTTTCGAGATACCTCTCGGCCGCGCGCAAAGTCTTTGCCTTATCGAACGCCATGTTTTGAGATCGCGGAAATGAATTTGTTAACGGCGACGGCGGTTGCCGGGCGCCAATGGAGGAAATATCGGACGATAGCAGTACCGAAAGCCGCATTGGAGCGTGGCGGCAGTCCTAAGCTAACACGGCAACGTTGAGGTGTCAACGTTGTTTTTCTATGGCCAACGTGCGCAAAACTGGTGGGATTTTGCGTGGTTTTTGGCTAGATAACATCGGCGAAATTCTTGCGCGTGCGAGCAAACCACCAGTAGCCAAACAGGAAAGCAATCGCAGCAAACGCCGCAAAATAGGCCAATCCCCACCAATCAGGCGGCAGGCCCTCAATCAGGAACCTCCGATAGTTGCGAACCAGAGGTGTAAATGGGTTCAAATTCACTGTCCCGCGAAAGCTCTCCGGCACCAACGATTCCGGGTAAATGATCGGCGTCAGATACATCCAGGCCATCAATACGAGTGCGATTCCCTGTACGATGTCACGCACAAACACTCCCAGCGAGGCGACCAGCCAGGAGATCCCGCAGGTGGCGACCAGCTGTGGCAGTAACACCAGAGGCAGGAAGGCAATCGTGGCGTGAATTTCCCGGCGCAGGAGGGCGATGGCTATTACCAGCACCAGAGTGCCAAACAGCTGATTGGTGACCGACGCCAGGCAGATTGATACCGGCAGTGTTTCCAGTGGGAACACCACACGTTTGACCAGATTGGCGTGAGAGACAATCGTGGTGGATGAAAGCTGTAGTGATTCCTGAAACGCGTTCCAGGGTAACAGCCCGCAAAACAAATAAAGTGCATAATCCCATTGCGAGCTGCTGGAGCCGAACTTTGCCTTAAAGATCCCGGAAAAGATCAGCGTAAAAATCGAAATCATGACGATGGGAGTCAGCAGCGCCCAGAGTATTCCGAGAATGGATCCGCGGTACCTCGCAGCCAATTCGCGTCTGGTCAACGAGAGAAGCAGATCGGCGCGTCCGGGCAACTGCCACAGCGGTCGCCAAACGGCGCGTCGTGCTGTCTGCGCAGAAATCATGCAGCCATCTTAGTCGGTTAGTCTAGAGATTGGCACCGGTGCGCGATGATGAAGCAGTAAGCGTCTCACGAAACGCGCTGAGGAACGTCTCCATTTCGGCTTGCTTACCGATGGTAACGCGCATGTGATTCGGTAGTGACGGAAATACCCGTCCGACCTGGACACCCCGCTGCCTCAGGCCATCGATCACGGGACGTACCGGCTGCTTCAGATCAATCATGACAAAGTTCGCCTCAGAAGGAATATGTCGATAGCCAAGTTTCGCGACCTCGTCCAGAACGAATTGTCTTGTTTGCTTATTCAGACGACGGCTGTTCGCGACTTGCTCGGCATCGTTAAGACTGGCGATTGCCGCAGCGAGGGCGAGGATGTTAACGCTATCCCAGCTTAGATGAGGTCGCATGCGCTGTAACGTCTCCTGCTGCGCAATGCAGTATCCACAGCGCAACCCTGCCATCCCATAGATTTTTGAAAACGTGCGCGCCACGATCAGGTTTGGATGGTCCTTGATCAATGGAATAACGCTTTCATAATCAGAACTATCAGCGTAGTGAAAATATGCTTCGTCCACGAGGACCATCGTCTGCAACGGAACCTTTGCGATAAAGTCGCGCATCTCGTTCTTTGCTGTGATGCTTGCCGTCGGGTTATTCGGATTGCAGATATAGATCAGACCCTCGCGAGCCGCGGCCAGCATCCGGGGCAGGTCGTGCCCAAAGCTCTTGTTAAGCGGGACCTTGACTATGCTGGCTCGATTAACGCGAGCGTGATTGAGAATCGCTTCGTACGTTGGATCAGCAGCGACCAGCGTCCCACGACCCGGAACAAAGGTCAGAGCCGGCCCGCGCGTTGGTTTCGCCAATTCAACAGGACTACTGCTGTCACTCGTGGGACCGGTAAATGCCGACGCGCAGATTTTGAGAATCTCGCCAGAGCCATCTCCCAGAATGATCTGGTCGCGATTGACGCCATTGATTTTCGCTATCGTTTCAGTGAGTGTGTCCGCGTGTTCATCGGGGTATCGCCAGACCAACTCAAACGCCTGAGTCATAGCTTTTAACGCGTGTGACGATGGCCCATAAGGATTCTCATTTGAGTTAAGGCGAACCATAGTGGCGGCCGGCGAGTTCCTCACGACCAGGGATTTGGAAAGCACTTCGTTGGACAGCACTGCACCTGGCTGGGCCACTACGCTCGCTGCGCCAACACCCATCAACTGAGTAAATCTGCGTCGAGAGATCGAAGAGAGTTTTCGCATTTTCGGAGACCTCCGCCGGTATTTGATTGCGCTGCATTATCCTTCACGTCCGCTGCGAAACAAAGCGATTTGGAAACCCGAATCGCTGAGATGCCTGCGATTTCCAGTTGTGGTAGGCTGGCTTTACCACGATGCCGGAAAGAAGATCGACGAGTTTGTTTCCGGAAATGACGGAAGTAAGCAGCATGAATGCTGCTTCCTCGACGTCGGCTCCGTTGGCAGATCGGATGCGTCCGCGGACCCTTGACGAGTTTGTGGGCCAGGAGCAACTCGTGGGCGAAGGCCGGGTTCTCCGGCGGCTAATCGAGGCTGGGACCGGTTTGCCCTCGCTGATTCTCTGGGGCCCGCCGGGCACCGGCAAGACAACGCTGGCGCGACTGCTGGCCGAACGAAGCGACGCCCGGTTTGTCGCGCTCTCGGCCGTATTTTCAGGCGTGAAGGAGTTGCGCGGCGCGATTGCTGAAGCGCGTCTGACCCGTCAGCGCGGGCAACGAACGATTCTCTTCATCGATGAGATCCATCGCTTCAATAAAGCGCAACAGGACGCCCTGCTGCCGGCAGTCGAAGATGGAACCGTAACATTGATCGGTGCAACTACTGAGAATCCTTCTTTCGAAGTGATCAGTGCGTTGCTATCAAGATCGCGCGTGCTGGTCCTGAATCCGCTGAGCGAAGATAACATTACCAAAATCATTCGGCGCGCAGTGGAAAACGAGGAACGCGGTCTGGCCCGTTTCAAGGCGGCTATATCCGATGAGTTAACTGACCGGCTGGCCCACTTATCCGGAGGCGACGCGCGGGTCGCGCTCGCTGCACTGGAAGCTGCGGTAGCGGCCACAAAACCAGATGATGAAGGTATTAGGACAATCAACCGCGAAACGCTGATCGAGGCGATGGGCCGGGCCCAGTTCGGTTACGACAAGGGCGGCGAAGAGCACTACAATCTAGTCTCGGCGCTGATAAAGTCGCTGCGAAACTCGGATGTGAACGCTTCGCTGTACTGGCTGGCGCGGATGATTGAGGGCGGTGCGGATCCGGTTTTTATTGTTCGACGACTTTGTATTCTGGCCTCCGAAGATATAGGCATGGCTGATCCAAACGCGATGGTGCAGGCCGCGGCTGCGGCAGACATCGTAAAATTGATCGGAATGCCGGAAGGTCTGTTCCCTTTGACGCAGGCAACAATCTACCTGGCACGTGCGCCGAAATCGAATGCCATTCTGCGGGCTTATTCAGCGGCACATAAAGATGCCGCCGAAACTTCGCGCGAGCCTGTTCCGTTGCACCTGCGCAATGCGGCGACGCCTCTGATGAAACACCTGGGTTATGGCAGAGAGTATCGTTATGTGCACGAAGATGCCGCCGCACAGGACGAGATGTCGTGCCTGCCTGAGAAGTTAAGAGAAAGGGTTTATTTTGACGACCATGAAACCACCGAGGACACAGAGAAACCCAGGTGAAAGGAGCGGACTCCATGATGCCTCTCTCTCTGTTTTCTCTATGGCCTCTGTGGTGAACAACAACTTATGGAACGTAAATCACCAAAAGAACTTGCCTTTCTTCACGACCTTTATATCGCCACCGACTGGGGTGAACGATTTGCTGAATTAGTCGATCAGCACATAGAGCTTCCTGAAGAAGGCCGCGCCCTTTATGTTGAAGCCGGCACCGGCGGTCATGCGCTCGCGTTACAGGAACGGGCGGGCGCGAAACTCGATCTGATCTGCGTGGATCAAAATGACGAAAGCCTGGAAGTCGGCCGCGCCAAGGCGATGGCGGTGCATGAGTCGACGAAGTTCCAGTGCGAGGTCGTCCACTCGTTGTCCTTCGGCGACGACGAATTCGACCTCGTGCTCGGCAACGCGTCGTTCGTTCTGTCTGAGGCTGTCAAGCCGATGCTCGCTGAAATGGTGCGCGTGACCAGACCCGGTGCAACGGTAGCCTGGTGGCTGCCTACCTTTTCCAGTTTTGGCGAGTTCTTTTCCATCTATTGGGAAGCCCTGCAAAACGCCGGCCTGGATGACCACGGCGTCGAAGTCGAACACATGATTACCGCCCTCCCGTCGATCTCCGATGCCGAGCAGTGGGCAGCGGAGACGGGCCTGATTCATATTACCTCGTGGACCACAGTCGAAGAGTTCGACTATGACTCGGGCGAGCAGTTTCTCAACTCTCCGCTGATTACGGATTTTCTTCTGCCGAACTGGCTCGAACCGGTTCCCGCCGCAGCCCGCGAGCGGGTCACGAATGAACTGGCACGCATTATCGACGAAGAACGACACAGCGGAGAGTTTGGATTGACGCTGAAAGCTACGCTAATCGTGGGCAAGAAAAGCCAGATTCAATAGGATAACTTTGAGCCGTCTCAGGAAGAGCGGCTCTATCTCAAAAAAGCGCAGGCGCGGAAGCCGGGGCTTTCGCGCCTGCACTGGTTCAGTCAGTCTAAAAAGGCGAACCTACCGATCAATCTTCTTCGCTTCCTCTGCGCGCATCTGTTGCGCACGCCGGCGAGCTTCTTCAAACAGTGCCTCATCGTCAATCGAATCCAGTTTTGATTTTGAGTCAGATGCGGTCTCGCCTTCGGAGATGCCTTCTTTGAAGGCCTTCTTACTCTGGCCCAGCGCTTTTGCTAATTGGGGCAACTTCGACCCGCCAAAGAGCAGGATGATCGCAGCGACTACCAGGACTACGATCCATTCAGTACCGATTACCAACAGCGTAACTTTCATCATTTTCTCCCAGCGGCGATTTAGCCCAAGTCAGGCGCGCACGCACAACTCCCTGTGGCCATCGGATTCATAGAATAGGTATTTGCGCCATGTCACATCCGCGCGACCGATATAGCGCATGATTTGCCGATTTACATGCAGCGAAAATGCCCGCGGGCGCCGCAGCAGGTTCATCTCGGATTCTTCAGGCGTACGATTTCCCTTGCGGTGGTTACAACGCTTGCAGCACGCCACCAGGTTATCCCAGGACGATTCACCGCCACGCGAACGCGGCACAATATGATCGAGAGTCAACTCAGACGGCGCAAATTGTTTCCCGCAATACTGGCAACACGAATGGTCGCGCAGCAGAATGTTCTTGCGCGAGAGTGAACGACGCTCGAACGGAAT
>Ga0134124_10005220_pt1 | contig 10442 bp, 8 predicted proteins | sample KB304_FD_96880 | JGI IMG/M metagenome (GOLD analysis project Ga0134124, IMG submission 96880) | Terrestrial soil microbial communities without Nitrogen fertilizer from Kellogg Biological Station, Michigan, USA - KB3-0-4 | ecosystem: Environmental > Terrestrial > Soil > Unclassified ... | reverse complement strand
TGTATCGGTTCTACGACGTCGCTGCCGGCCACATCCGCATCGACGGTCGCGACCTGCGCGAGATCACCCAGGCTTCGCTGCGCGCGGCGATCGCCATCGTCCCGCAGGATACGGTGCTGTTCAACGACAGCATTTACTACAACATCCATTACGGGCGGCCGGAAGCCAGCCGGGACGAGGTGATCGAGGCGGCGCGCGCCGCGCATATTCACGACTTCGTCGAGTCGCTGCCCGACAAGTACGACTCGCGCGTGGGCGAGCGCGGGCTCAAGCTCTCGGGCGGCGAGAAGCAGCGCGTGGCCATTGCGCGCGCCATTCTGAAGAACCCGTCCATCCTGATTTTCGACGAGGCCACCTCCGCGCTGGACTCGGAGACGGAGAAATCCATCCAGGCCGAGCTGGAGCGCATCGCCGAGGGCCGCACCACCCTGGTCATCGCGCATCGCCTGTCCACCATCATGAACGCCGACCAGATCCTGGTTATGGACCAGGGCCGCATTGTCGAGCGCGGCACGCACGCCGCGCTGCTCGCGCAGGGCGGCGCCTACGCCCAGATGTGGGCGCTGCAGCTCCACGAGCGCGAAGAACAAGCCGAGCGCGAAGCCAGCCAGCCCGGTACCGAGCCGGCTGAACTGCAGCCTGCCGCGGCCTAGGCCACCGTCGGGCCCCGGCTCCGGGTCTTCCGGACCTTACCGTGGCCCATTGTCCGCCGGGAGTGTCAGGTTCGTGAACCATTTCACGAACTGGCCTGAAGTTACATTTCTATCCCATTAATTCCTTGCAAGATTTGACTCGCCTGGCTACACTCGCGCCAGCGTGATTGTCACTCTTTTACAGAGAAAAGACGCCGCTTAGGCCCTCTCATCGTTGGGTCAATGTATTCAGCTTGTGTGAGCATGGTTTTCACAAGCCCGCGGTGTGATGTATTTCGCCGCGGCCGTCGGACAAACGCCGACGCGGCGGATGTGGGTGAGGCGGTCTAGAAAGCGCGCGAAGCGGGAAAGTGGAGGCTGGCTTGGGTCAAACAGCAAAAAGAATCCTCGGCGTGAGCGCCGTCCTCGGCGCCGGCACGCTCCTGGCGACCGCCCTCTTGGCGCTGCCCGTTGTATCGAGCGCCGCCGATGCGCGCTCGTCCATGACCTTTTCCGCCCCGGCGCAGGCCGAAGTCCCGGCTGCCGTGTCGGCCGCGCCCGCTCTGGCCCCCGCCCCCGGACCCTCCCTAGCGCCCGCGCCCGTGGCGCCGGCCCAGTTCCCGCTGTCGGCATCGTCCCTGCTACTGAAGTCCAACGCCGCCCTGGTGCTGGACCAGTCCAGCGGCCAGACCCTGTACGGCAAGAACGTGAATGCCGTGCTGCCCATCGCCTCCATCACCAAGCTCATGACGGCCATGGTGGTGCTGGACGCCAAACTCGACCCCAACGAACTGCTCACCGTGGCCAATGAGGACGTGGACACCCTGCGCGGCTCCAGTTCCCGGCTGCGGGTGGGCGCGGTGGCGACACGCGAAGACATGCTGCGCCTGGCGCTCATCGCGTCCGAGAACCGCGCCGCTTCCGCCCTGTCGCGCTACTACCCGGGCGGCCGGCCCGCTTTCATCGCCGCCATGAACATCAAGGCCTTGTCGCTGGGCATGCGCGGCACCCATTATGACGACCCGACCGGCCTGACCAGCACCAATGTGTCCACGGCCGAGGATCTCGCCACCCTGGTGCGCGCCGCGCACCAGTACGAGAAGATCCGCGAGTTCACCACGACCGCCAGCGACGTGGCCACGGTCAGCGGCCGGCGCATCCAGTTCCACAACACCAACCGCCTGGTGGCCAGCCCCGGCTGGGACATCGGCCTTTCCAAGACCGGCTATATCAGCGAGGCCGGCAAGTGCCTGGTCATGCAGGCCACCCTGGCCGGCCGCGCCGTGGTGATCGTGCTCCTCGACTCGCTGGGCAGCTATACCCGCCTGGCGGACGCCGGCCGCATCCGCCACTGGCTGGAGGTCGCGGCGGGCTACGCCAATCCCATCAGCGTGGCGCACGCCGAGCCCCGGCCGACCCACGCCACCCGCGTCAGTGCGGCTCGCGTCAGCGTTCGCAAGACCGCTTCGCACAGCCGCACGCGCCGCCACCACATCACCGTCGCAGCCCGGGCGCACAGCCCGGCCTGAGCGGATTGTGGCCAGGCGCTGAGCCCCTGAGACAGCGCATGCCCAAGGCCGAACCGGTCCCGGCCGCACGTCCTGCCGGCAGCGTCGGCTTTTACAATTTCCTCGCCCCGGGCAACGGTTTCCGCGAAGAGGTCCTGGCGGGGCTCTCCGCCGCGCCTAAATACTTGCCGCCGCGCTGGGCCTTCAACGAGACCGGCATGCGCATTCAGCGCGTGCTGGCCGAAACGGCGGGTTGGTACCAGAGCCGCGACGAAGCTTCGCTGGTGCGGTCCCAGGCCGAAGAACTGGCCGCCCTGGCCGGCCCGGGCATCCAGCTCATCGAGATCGGACCCGGCGCCAGCCCCGCCACGCTGGGGCTCACCGCCCGCCTGGAACCGGCCCTGCACCTGCAGGTGGACGCCGACCCGGTGGCCCTGACCGGTGCTGCACGCGCCCTGGCCGCCGCCTGCCCGTGGTTGAACATCTGCGGCATTCTCGCCAACCCCGCCGCGGCGCTGGTGCTGCCCGAGTTCGCGGGCCTCGGCGTTCGGCGCAAGCTCGTCTTCCTGCCGGCGACGGCGCTGACGCGCTTCAGCGCCGACCACCTCCTGGAGGTGCTGCGCGGCGCCCGCGGCATGGCCGGCCGCAAGGGCGCGGTGCTGGCCTGCGTGGATTTCAAGAAGGAGCGCCGCCAGCTCGACGCCGCCTACAACGACATCGAAGGCATCATGGAGCTGCTCAACGTCAACCTGTTGAACCGCGTCAACGAGGAGCTGGGCGCGGATTTCCAGGTGCAGCGCTTCGCCTACAGGGCGGCCTACGACGAAGTGCAGGGGCGCATGGAAATGCGCCTGCACAGCACTGCCGCGCAGTTCGTCAACATCGGCGGGCGGCGCTTCGATTTAGGGGCCGGGGAACCGCTGCTGACAGGGGTGGCCGCACTCTACACCGCGGCCGAGTTTGCCGCGCTGGCGCGCGACGCCGGCCTGAACATCGACAAGCTGTGGGTGGATGAGCGCCAGCGGCTGGGCCTGCACTGGATGACTTTTAACTGAACTATTCAGAAACCAGTTAAAGATAGTCCATTACGTAAGTCAGCTCCTTGACAGTCTCTCGCTCGTTGGCACTGTGGCCCGCTGTGGTCAAAACGTAGTTAACGATCCCTGTGCCACCTAGTGCGGCTACAAGTTCGTCAGCCTGTGCTCTTGGACAGAGCTGATCGTATCGCCCCTGAACAATGTGGACTGGTATTGAGGAGAGCTTATTTGCATTCTCAATAAGGTAATTTCGACTAGAGGGCGTGCTCAAAAACCCAGTGTTCGAAAAATAGTGATTTTCAATCAATGCGAACGTCATAGCAAAATTGGGCTCGAGAAATTGCTCAATTTTCGTAGGTGAAAGATAGCTCGCAGCTCCTTCCCATGCGGACCATCTTTGGGCCGCGAGTAATTTGAACTCTGGATTGAATTGCGGCGAAAGTAGGATTTTTGAGTATGCAGCGACCATATCTTTTCGGGCTGTTGGCTCAATTATTCCAACAAACGCGCGCCAAGCCTCTGGGAAATAAAGGTACGTGCCGGGCAACGAAGTATCGAAGGGATCCGAGTCATATTTAGCGGCATTTCCTTGGTATATGTAGTCGATATCCTTTTTTCGACACAGAAATATCCCTCTCAAAATCAACGCTTCGACGTTTAGCGGATACTTCATGGCATAGGCCAGAGCAAGCGTACTTCCCCAACTTCCACCAAAAATCTTTAACGGGCAATCAATTCCACGACTCAATCTCAGTGCCTCAATATCCTGAATAAGATGATCCGTTGTGTTGTTCAACAGCGCGCCAACGGGATCTTCAATGATATTGGGCGAGCTCCTTCCGCATCCTCGTTGATCAAACAGAATTGCTCGATAACGCTTTGGATTGAAAAATCTAGCGTCCTCGGCAGAGGTTCCACCCCCTGGACCGCCGTGTATAAAGAGTACGCATTCACCATCGGGATTCCCATACTCGTGCCAATAAACTGAATGACGAGGATTTGCTGAGACGGAAAGATGGCCCTCAGCAATTGGCATCGTTGGAAGTTTGTATTTCCAATCAAGATCAGAGGCGATGCTTTCGGTAACCATATGGCCCCTTTGATGCGTCGCAATATATTGGAGAGAATGTGCTAGCATAATCCTTAATCTCGGTGTGTGCTGTCCAAATTTCAGGGAGTTTGGACCATGCTGATTATCCCCACGTGGCGAGGTCTATCAAAGACCGTTGCCGCGCCTGTCTTTAAGTCCTCAATTGCAATACTAATAGCCGTCCCATTGATGGCTCGTCTAAGTGCGGCTGCCACCGCACATAGCGGAAATTTATTCTCCATCATCATCCAAATTTTTGACGCGCCCGTACCAGAAATACCCACCAATCTCCTGCGCGCGTTTTGGGGTTCGATGATGATCGGAGTTGCACAAGTTCTATTTCGGCTCAGGTGTCCCCTGGTGGTCCGCGCCTACGCTGACTTTAGCGAATGGTCCTCACAAGCGGATGAAGCGTTCACGTTACGAAAAACTTTTATCCGTGACCATGGTAGTGAGAACGCTAATCTAGTGGACAACTTTCTGCGTCAACACTATGAAAAGCAATTCTCGGATGCCAATCGGTCGCGAGCACTTAGTCGATTCGTAATTCTGTTCTTGAATTTGGCGAGTGCGTATCTAGGAATTCGCGTGATCGTTGATCAAATCCTTATCGTTTTCCGATTTTCTAGCCTCCATGATCTCCTGCTTTAGGTGAAGCCCAATGCCAGATATTTCCGAATTCCTAAATGTGCTCAATCCGTACCTTGCGGACGAAATGCCGGACCCTCCCTATCAACCCGGGCGAATATCTTATGAATGGATAAAGGCAACCGGCCCGCAGTACCAAACATGCGATGCCTGGACATATGAGAAGGACTTAGAAACTTTTCTCTCACGAGATCCAGGTAAGTTCGGAAGCCCCGAGGATAACTTGATGATTCTTTTGGGAGGAATTGGAACAGGAAAATCTACTGTTCTGAGACGATCGCTTACTGCAATTCAGGCGCGGAATCGAACTTGTTCAAAGGTCCAAGACGGATCAAAAATATGCAAAGAGCGACCGCCTACGATAGTGCTTGATTTCAAAGGGATCAGACAGGGTGAAAGCCAAGCGGCTGCCGAGAACCGTTTTTGGAACATCGTTTCGACTCGAATAAACGACGAAATACAGAAGCGCCCAAATGCGGAAGAAGAAGTTAAGACATTTTGGCCTTGGTGTCTGAAGAAGCCCCACCTCCTAGACTATTGTTCAGAATTGCACCGATTTTTTTCCAAGGCGGAGCTTCGAATCTCCGCATTGGAGGCTGGAGTTAATTACGTCAACTGGCCCACGGAAAAATTGCTAGAGGCGCTACTCTCAGAGCGAGATGAACTTTTCAACGAGATGTCAGAAGAGTCACTCGCGTGGTACCGGGTTTTCATGCTTGCATATGACCTGTCGTCTCGTAGCCACTCATGCAATTGTGCCTACTTGGTCCTGGAGAATGTTGATCATGTAGACCCGTCACTACAAAAAAAGGCCGTTACGTTCGCGATACTTCTTTGCGACATTCTTAGAACCCGCACGGTTATCGCCGTACGACCACTCACATACGAGCGCAGCCTGCACGGCGAAGTCTTGGTTGATGTAAGAAGTCACTTTGGTCCAAGATTGGCGGATGTTATCAAGGCAAGGATTGATCTTTGTCTTAAGAATGAAAAAGTATCTGATTATGCAAAGCAGGCGCTAATTAGCCTGAATACAACGTTTTCGAATAGTGAATCGAATGAGAGCCGGCTGCAGTCGCTACTACGTATCACCTCAGGGATAAGCGTGCGTTATGCGCTCCGAAATCTATATAACATGCTTCAATCTCCCTCGGTTGCTATTGCGTATAACAAGCCCCTCTTCATTTCAGGCATGACTGTTAATGAGATGGCCCGCGCGTTTTTCTTTTCAAATGAGAACGCCATGCTAATGCATGCCTTTGAGAATCTATACTTAACGGATGGGGCGTCGGGAAAGGAAAGGTGGCTAATTAAGCCAAGGATTTTGGATTTTCTTCGACGAATTAGACGGGGGGCTTGTCAAACGTCCGAGATTTTTTCATTTATGTTGAAATTTAATCATCAGGAGGAGGTCGTAAGAAGCGCGCTAACGGAAATGATGGCCAGGACCCGTCCTCTAATTTGGTCCGCGGACGGTTTGGAGGCGGGCGGCGCAGATTCGAAGGCTATAATCATGCTTACGCCCGTCGGGGGGAACTACTACGACGAACTCTTTGGAGAAATGTTCTACGAAGAAGTATGCCTCGCAAAGAATGTCAGAAGCCCGGTGTCCATCCCGCAGGTAATTGGATTCCATAACGATCTTACCCTTGTTGATTTGACCGAAATTAAATATGCAGTTGGGAAACACGGCTCCATTTTTTATAAGACGGCTTATCCGGATGGCACCCCGTCTCTGATGTTCGTGCATTGGGATAAATTGGTTCGAGGGCTGAATAACATCAAACAGGTCTATGCTGGTGCGACAGAGTTTGATGAAAGCAGGGATGTCTGGTTACGAGCGCAAGTACGTTCAATTACAGAAGAAATAGTGCCTTCTGCTACCTAGCCTGGGAAGATTCCCTGCAAGAGCGAGCTTAGTCACGTTGCGGGGCATGTAGAGCTGCTGTGGGAGTTGTGCAAGGGAGGGGCGTTAGGGTATGTTAGCCTTCCCCTGGTAGCCCACAGCGCGCGAAATGCGCTCGGCCGTATCCTTCACCAAGCCCGCCCAGGACAGTTTCATGCGCTCGGCCGGCGCCGACACCGACAGGCCCGAGATCATGGCGCCGCTGTCGTCGCGCACGCCGGCTGCAATGCAGCGCACCCCCAGCTCCGCCTCCTCCGCGTCCACGGCGTAGCCCTGCTTGCGGATTTTCTCGAACTCCCGTTCCAGCGCGGCCACCGTGGTGAGCGAGTTGCGGGTGGGGCCGGGCAACTTGGTGCGCTCGGCATAGGCGCGCAGCCCCTCGGCGCCGTCCTCCATGAGAAACAGCTTGCCCACCGCGGTGATGTGCAGCGGGGCGCGCGCGCCCACGATGTTGACCACGCGCATGAGCGCGCGCCCCGAGGAGGTGCGCTCCACGTACACGATCTCGTCGTCGCGGCGCACCGACAGGTTGACCGCCTCGCCGATGGCGGCGTGCAGCTCGCGCATGAAGGGCAGGGCGTGCTCGCGCACGCTGATGCGCGCCTTCACCAGGTTGCCCAGCTCCAGCAGCTTGATGCCCAGCCGGTAGTTGCCCTGGTCCACACGCTCGACCATGCGGTCGTTGACCATGGCGGTGAGGATGCGGTGCGCCGTCGAGGGGTGCAGCTTGGTGGCGTGGGCGAGCTTCTTCAGCGCGACCGGTTCGGGGTGCTGCGCGAGCTCGTCGAGCAGGGTCATCATGCGCTCGATGACCTGGATGGAATTCTTCGATTCGGTCTGTGGCATCGTCCTGGCCGCGCGCGGCCGCTCCCGATATGGACGGCGGATTCTACACTGCCCCCGGCAAAGCGGCCGGCCGCGCGAGGCGGTGTCGCGGGTGCGTGCTACCATGAATCGGCCGCTGCTTCACCGCGGCGTGTTCACAACCGTCTTCGCCCGGAGCCATGCTGCGCGTAGGATTGTTCGTCACCTGCCTGGTGGACATGATGAGGCCGCGCATCGGTTTCGCCGCCCTGCGGTTGCTTGAACAAGCGGGTTGCTCGGTCACCGTGCCCGCCGCGCAGACCTGCTGCGGCCAGCCGGGCTGGAACGCCGGGCACCGCGCCTCGGCCCAGGCCCTGGCGAAGAAACTCATCGCCGAATTCGAGTCCTGCGACTACGTGGTCCCTCCGTCGGGTTCGTGCAGCGGCATGCTGCGCGTTCACTATCCCGAGCTGTTTGCCGCCGACGATCCATGGCGCGAGAGGGCCCGGACCCTGGCGGCGCGGAGCTGGGAACTCACCGATTTCCTGGTCAACGTGGCCGGCGTGAAAAACCTGAAAAACCTGCCGGAGAACCCCACGCGCCTGACCGCGACCTACCACGACTCGTGCTCGGGGCTGCGCGAGTTGGGCGTGAAGACGCAGCCGCGCACGCTGCTCGCCCTGCGGCCCGGTGTGGAACTGCGCGAAATGGCCGAATGCGAAACCTGCTGCGGCTTCGGCGGCACCTTTTCCGTCAAGTACGGAGACATCTCCTCGGCGCTGGCCGAGCGCAAGTGCGCCAACATCGCGGCCAGCGGCGCGCAGGCCGTGGTGCTGGGCGACCTGGGCTGCATGCTCAACATCGAGGGCCGGCTGCGCAAGCGCGGCGACCTGGACACCAAGGTACTGCACGTGGCCGAGGTGCTGGCGGGCGAAGATCAGCTTCCGTGAAAGCCCAGTCCATTCATTTCAAGAGCAGAGCGGCCGCGGCGCTGGACAACGCGGTGCTGCAGGACAACCTGCGGCGCTTTTCCAGCGGCGGCCTGGCCCAGTTGCGCAGCAACGCCGTGCAGGCCTACGGCCCCGCGGCCTTCGAGGAATTGCGCGATGCCGCGCAGGGCATACGCAACCGCGCGCTGGCCAACCTCGACGCCTGGATCGAGCGCTTCGAGCGCGAGGCCGTGCGCCGCGGCGCCACCGTGCTGTTCGCCGAGACGGCCGAGCAGGCGCGCGACCTGGTGCTGGACATCGCCCGCAGGCACGGCCTGAAAAAGGCGGTGAAATCCAAGTCCATGCTGTCCGAGGAGGCGGGGCTCAACGACGCGCTTGACGGCGTGGGCGTGCAGCCCGTGGAAACCGACCTGGGCGAGTACATCATCCAACTCGCGCGCGAGGCGCCGTCGCACATCATCGCCCCGGCCGTGCACAAAAGCCGTGACCAGGTCTCCGACCTGTTCCAGCAGCACCACGGCGGCGCTCGCAAGACCGCCATCACCGAGCTGACGCGCGAGGCGCGCGAAGCGCTGCGCCGCCACTTCCTGTCGGCGGACCTGGGCATCAGCGGCGGCAATTTCCTGGTGGCCGAAACCGGCTCCGGGGCCATCGTCACCAACGAGGGCAACGGCCGCATGGTGACCACGCTGCCCGGCGTGCACGTGTGCATCACCGGCATCGAGAAAGTCGTTCCCACGCTGGAGGACTTTTCCACCCTGCTGCGGGTGCTGACGCGCTCGGCCACCGGCCAGCCCATTTCAAACTATGTGAGTTTCTTCACCGGTCCGGCCGCGGCGGACACCGAAGGTCCGCGCCACATGTACTTCATCCTGGTGGATGGCGGCAGGAGCGCAATGCTCGGCACCGACCTGCAGGACATGCTGCGCTGCATACGCTGCGGCGCCTGCCAGAATCACTGCCCGGTGTACCAGACCGTGGGCGGCCATGCCTACGGCTGGGTGTATGCGGGTCCCATGGGCTCGGTGCTGACCCCGGCTTTCATCGGATTGGAAAACTCGCCCGATCTTCCCCAGGCCGCCACGCTGTGCGCGGCCTGCTCGGTGGTGTGCCCCGTGAAGATACCGCTGCCCGACCTGCTCAGGAACCTGCGGGAAAAGGAAATAGACCGGGGATTGCGTCCGTGGTACGAGGTGCTGGGCATCCGCCTATGGTCATGGTTCGCACAACGGCCGATGCTCTATGCACTGGCAACGAAACTGGCCATGCGCCTTCTGCGCACGATGGCCAACCAAAGAGGGATGCTTTCGTGGCTCCCCTTTGGAAGCGGCTGGACCAAGGCGCGCAACGGGGGACGCTTTATGCCAGCCCCGGCTGGGAAAACCTTCCGCGAGCAATACGCGGCCTCAAAGCGCAGCAAGGGCGCTTAACATGGCACGGCATTCCCTTCCCCCTTGGGGAAGGGCTGGGGATGGGGTCTGCGTTAAAGCAACATCAAGGCCCCAAAATATAATTGCTATAGCCACTTTGCCTTGCGAAATCGGTAGAACAGGTAAATGTCTATCGCCGCCATCACCGCGACCGCGGCCGGATACCCCAACGCCCAATCCAGCTCCGGCATATGGTGGAAGTTCATGCCGTAGATGCCCGCGATCATGGTGGGCACGGCCACCAGGGCGGCGTAGGCCGCCAGGCGCTTGGTGGTCTCGTTTTCCGCCAGGGTGATCAGCGACAGGTTCACCGACATTGCGGTCACCACGGTGTCGCGCAGGCTGTCGATGGACTGGTTGATGCGGAACAGGTGGTCGTACACGTCGCGGTAGTACTCCTGGGTGTTGCTGCAAATGGCCGGCACCCGGCCCCCGTA
>Ga0134124_10005218_pt1 | contig 10444 bp, 9 predicted proteins | sample KB304_FD_96880 | JGI IMG/M metagenome (GOLD analysis project Ga0134124, IMG submission 96880) | Terrestrial soil microbial communities without Nitrogen fertilizer from Kellogg Biological Station, Michigan, USA - KB3-0-4 | ecosystem: Environmental > Terrestrial > Soil > Unclassified ... | reverse complement strand
TACCGATGATGCGGGGGATGCCGCCGGCCTCAGCAACAGCGGCGGCCAGGGAAAGAGTGTTGCTGTTGATGATCTGCCCGGTGCCCGGCGTAATCCCCAACTCCACCAGTTCATCGCCCGTGGAGAGAATCGCCACCGTTGGCCGGATGTACACCGGCACGAGCGCCATGCCGAATCCGGCCAGCATGTTGACCTGCGGCGGACCTATGCGCGTTCCGCTCCGGACGAAGATGACGCCGGAAGCGACGTCTTCGCCGCGAAACCGGATATGCTGCCCCTTCTTCACCGGTTCCTGCAGGGTGACTTCCTGCTGACCGTCATAGGTCTCCTCCACCGGGACAACCGCATCGCAGCCGGCCGGGGTCGGCGCTCCGGTCATTATCCGCACCGCGCACCCCTCTTCGACCAGAATCCCGTCGGCTTTGGCCCCTGCGGGCAGATAACCGGTCACACGCAGGGTGCACGGTGTCGCCGTACAATCCTGCCGGCGCACGGCATAGCCGTCCATTGCCGAGTTGTCCCACAACGGCAGATCCCAGGGCGCTGCCATATCCTCGGCAAGAACCCTTCCGGTCGCATCCGGAAGAGATATCCGTTCAGTGCCGACAGGTTGTACGCTGTCCAGTATGATGCTCCGAGCCTCTTCAAATGATACCATGCCGTGCCTCCACGAAAAAAGTCTGTCGCAGGATAGCGGGAAACGCTAAAAAATACAATGTGATCCATGAGCAACTGCCGCTACCTGCATAATAATGGACATATCACATAAAAAAACACCGGCAGATGTGGCCGGTGTCTTTTACGAGAATAAAAACCGCATATCGGAACAATCAGTTGAGCGAGAGGATCGTTTCCAGAGCCTTCCGGTATGCTTCGGCAGCCTTGGGCAGGTTCTTCATCTCCTCAAACATTCGCCCTTTATACACATGGATATTGTAATCCATCGGATTGAGCTTCTCCGCCTCATCGAACATCCGGACGGCGTCGTCAGGCTTGCCCTGTTTCCCATAGGCAAATCCCGCATAATAATAGCATGGCGTATAATATTCATCCGTCTTGAGAGCCTGCGCCAGCAGTGCCTGCCCCTCTGCAAATTTTCCGTCCGTAAACATCATGAGGGCCGATTCGCACAGGGCAATGACATGTGTGGGCTCCTTGGCAAGGGCCTCCTTGAACTGCGCCGCTGCCTGCGCCTTTTCGCCCCGTTGCAGATAGAATTTCCCCAGGCTGATATGCGGCAGGACAAATCTGGTATCCGCTTCAGCAGCCTTTTTGAACCACATCTCGGCACTGTCCGCCATGCGTCCCGACTTGAGCGTATTGATTCCCATATTGTAAAGCCGGAGCGCCTGTTTATTGGGCTGGTATCCTTTTTTGGCGACAACGGCATTCAGGGCCTTCCCCTCCAGCGTCGCAACGATGAAATCCGCCATTTCCTCCGATCCCACCAGAGGGTACCCGGAAAGCTCGTAGGTAATGTTCCGGTCCTTATCAACAATCACGGTTGTAGGCAGTGCGATGACGCCGACATCATGAAAATACGTCAGGCCATGATCGATGAAGACCGGAAAGGTAATCCCGAGCCGCTCAATCTTTGCCTTGATCTGTTCCATGACGGTATCGGGGATATTTTGCGCGTCGGCATTGACGGCAATGACCGCAAGGCCCTGGTCATGGTACTTCAGATGCAGTTTCTGAAGTCTGGCCAGGGCTTTTTCGGAATTTTTATCCCACGTGGTCCAGAAGGCGATGACCGTCATCTTTTGCCCTTTGATATCGGCAAACGACCTGGTTTCACCGGAGATCAGCCTGAGGGAAAAATCCGGGACCGCCATCCCGACCTGAAGCTGCTGCAGCGTTGCAGCCGCGGGCGTGAACAGAAAGATACTGCAGCACGTGAACAGCGCCATCAGTTGAGCGGTTCTTTTTAAAAACTGGTAACTAGTTGATGGTTTCAGGGTTCTTGATCCTTCCGGTATGCGCGAAAAACGGATTAACAGGGCTGATTGGCCGGATTGAACTGTTATTTCCTGCCCTGCTGGTGTTTGTTGATACCTTCCTTGTACTCCTGCAGGGCCTTATCGAGGTCACCGAGCTTCTCGTAGACGACTCCCAGTTCATAATGGGTTCTGACCGGATTGGGGTTCTGGACGAGGGCCGCCTTCAACGTCTGCTCAGCTTCCTTGAGATTGCCCTTGCGGGACAGAACGATGCCCTCTCCGGTCAGAGCGGCATGAGACCGGGGGGAGAGCTTCAGCGCTTCGGCAAACAAGAGATGGGCCTCGTCCGGCACACCCTTCTTCAAGAGAAGATAGCCAAGACGAACATGGAGTATGGAGTCCGCGGGAGTTGCCGCAATCTGCTCCCGCATGCCGCGTATCTCTTTATCGAGCGGGCTTTCCACCACCGCGGCCGGTGCTGCCGGCCGGCCGGGAACGGGCTCCGTCCCGGTCTTGCCCGCTTCCATCGGCAACGCGAATGCAGAGGCCGAAAAAAACAGGGCGCAAAGCGAAAAAATTATGCCGGGATACATTCTCACTACAGATTCCTTACCGCCTGATTACGGTCATAGATAAACAGCTTGTGGCAGCCGGGCAGACAGCTCCCCCCTTCGGCACTCTTTACGAAGCCGACCGGCAGCTTCCAGGCATTGAAGGGGACCGAATCCCGGATATGACGCGGATTATTGGTGGCATGAGCATCATGACACGCCCGGCAGGTGCGCCCCTTGGTCGCCTTGTTGACATGTACGAAATGCAGGTTCTGGTCTCCATTCCGGAATGCGGTCATGGTGGTGGTCTTCTCGGCGCTGGCAAGCGACTTTTCATGGCACATGTAGCAGAGTTTGTAATTTTCGGGATTGTACCCGGAATAGAACATGGGGGGGAAATGTTCACGCAGCATTCTGAAATTGTCCGAACCATGGGTATTATGGCAACTTGAACAGTCCTTCTGCTTGATCGGGCCATGAACCACGGCATTCTTTTCGAGCAGCCCCTTCATATCGGCAACACGCCCCTTTTCCGACACATACTCCTTGTCATGGCAGCTCATGCATAAATCAGCGGGCTGCCTGGTCAGCTGCTTGACGTAATCGGACACATGCGGGTCGTGGCAGGCAAGACACTTCTTCTCTGTCGCCAGTCCCTGGTGCTTTACCATCGCCGTGGTGACGCCCTTCTCCTTGTCCTTGTGGCAGGAGAGGCAGAGATCCTGCGATCCTTCAGCCTTCAGGTTATACCTGAAATCGCCGCTGTGGGGATTATGGCAAACCAAGCAGGATCCCTTGACCGGGGCGTGAGTAAATTTCTTGCTCTTCATCGCCTCGGCCTTGTCGGCGTGGCATTCGAAACAAACGGCATTGGCGTTTGCGCGCAGCAATTTCGGGAAATCACCCTGATGAACGGCATGACAGGTCGTGCAGCTTCCAACGGCAACAGGACCGTGCACGAATTTACCTTTCATTATGGAGCGATCATGGCACTTGAAGCAGAGTTCGGCGCCGGCGGCACGAAGCTGGTACTTGTTGGGAGACTGGTGCGAGTCATGGCAGGTATAACACTTGCCTTCCCTGACCGGCGCATGCACGTACTTGTGCGTATCGAGCCGTTCGTGACATTCAGCGCACAGCTTTCCGGTGTCTGCGATCTTTTCGAAGGAGTGTTTCCTTTTCGCCTTGTGACAGAAGGCGCAATCACCGGTTGCCACCGGTCCATGAACATACTTGTCGGTTCCCATCCGGTCATGGCAATCAGTTGTTTTGCATGTTTTTTGGGGGGGTGCCTGATTGCCTACCGCGCCCGCATTCCGGGCAAGGCCGGAAACCAGCGGAAACGACAGGATGGCAACCATAAGAAGCAGTATCAGGTTATTTTTCAACACAATGAACATCCCCCTTTTGTGTCATTACATAGCATACAGTATACAAAACAACACAGTTTTCAAACACATAAAACAGTGATTTGTCAAGTTATTTTCAATATTTTTTTCAAACGCTTCAAAACAAATTACATTTGCCATCGAAGTCATGACAGGTATAATGCCGCCAACACACGACGAAAAGGAGTGCCGGATGAACGAAAACGTTCCAGGAAAACAGAAGCACGCTTCCGGGCAACCCAACCAGACCTCCCTGCTTTCCGCCTTCCCGCTATTCGACAGCCATTTCCATATCATCGACAGCCGTTTTCCGCTGACCCCCAACAGCGGCTATCTTCCTGACGATCTGACCTGCAACGACTACCTGGCGCAGCTGGCGGGCTACGATCTGCGGGGCGGGACTGTTGTTTCCGGATCGTTCCAGGCCTTTGACCAGAGCTATCTGCTGGATGCGCTGCACACCCTCGGCCCGCTCTTCGTCGGGGTCACCCAGTTGCCGGCCACCGTCACCGATCAGGAAATCCTGGACCTGGACAGTGGCGGGGTGCGGGCGGTGCGCTTCAACCTCAAGCGGGGCGGCTCCGAGGATGTGCGCCATCTGGATTCCATGGCGCGCCGGGTGCATGAACTGGCCGGCTGGCATGTGGAGCTGTATGTGGATTCGCGGGAGCTGGACGACATGTCCGGGACGCTGGCGGCGCTTCCGGCGGTCAGCATCGATCATCTGGGGCTAATGAGGGAAGGCTTCGGAACTTTGTTGAAGCTGGCAGAAAAGGGGGTGCGGGTCAAGGCCACCGGTTTCGGCCGGGTGAATTTCGACGTACCGACAGCACTGAAGCAGCTCTATGCCGCCAACCCGCAGGCCCTGATGTTCGGCACCGACCTCCCCTCCACCCGCGCCCCGCGACCCTATGCGGACAGTGATTTTCTGCTGGTGGCGGAGACGCTGGGTGAGGAAGCAGCGCGGGCGGTTTTTTTCGACAATGCGGCGGATTTTTATCAGGTTTTACGGCAACAATCAACACATGGAAGAGCCTAACCGCCCGGCGGCAGACGGTCGGCACAGGATACCCACGCGCCGCCGCTGCGCCTCGACCCCGTTGCTCACCTACCCACGGTTACAGATACTTCCCGATAATCGGCGCCAGCTTCTGTTTGACGGCTTCAGGAATGAAGGAGCGGTCGGTGATGACGGCATACTGCATGGCGCTGCCGCAGGGGCAGGGGCGTTCTGTGCCGATTTCCGCCACCGCGTGCCGGATGATGTTCTTGGCCATCGCCACATTCTGATGGATGATCTGGATGATCGCTTCGACGGTTACATCGTCGTGCGAATCGTGCCAGCAGTCATAGTCCGTCGAAAGGGCGATGATGCCGTAGCAGATCTCGGCCTCGCGTGCCAGCTTGGCTTCGGTGAGGTTCGTCATGCCGATCACGGAGGCCCCGAGCGCGAGGTAGGAAAATGATTCCGCCCGGGTCGAAAAGGCCGGGCCCTCCATGCAGATATAGGCACCCCCCTTGTGGGTCGTTGCTCCGGCTTTCTGGGCGGCATTGTAGAGCACTTTCGAAAGGTCGCCGCAGACCGGGTCAGCGAAGCCGACATGGGCAACGATCCCGTCACCGAAAAAAGTGTCCCTCCTGATCCCCTTGGTGCGGTCGATAAACTGGTCCGGAATCACGATATGTCCGGGGGCGATGGCGTCTTTCAGGCTCCCCACGGCAGAGACGGAGATGATCCGCTCCACGCCGAGCTTCTTCATGCCGAAGATGTTGGCGCGATAGTTGACTTCGGACGGGAGCAGACGGTGACCACGGCCATGGCGGGGAAGAAAAACCATCTTCACGCCGTTCAATATGCCGGTGACGTATTCATCGGACGGAGCGCCGAACGGGGTTTCAACCGTGATCCGTTCGACCTGCTCCAGCCCCTCCATGTCATACAGTCCGCTGCCGCCGATAACGCCGATAGTTGTGTCGTTCATGTCGTCGATTCCTTTCGAATGCGGTTCAATATATCCGTCTTATACCAGATATGAGCATGGTCGTGAAGTCTATTAAATTGACAAAACTGGCATCTTGATCGTAGAGTTACCGGCAACCGGGAGCGACATGATCAATATCGACAAACTCAAACAGCAATTCAAAAAAATACTTTCGCTGGATGCCCACCCCGGGCACATCTCCGCGGGTTTCGCCGTGGGGGTCTTCATCAGTTTCACCCCGTTCTTCGGCCTGCACACCCCCATGGCCATCGCACTGGCATTCCTCTTCCGTCTCAACAAGGTGGCCTGTATTACCGGTGCCTGGCTCAATACCCCGCTGACGATGGTGCCGGTCCTGGTGGCCAGCTACAAATTGGGACGGATCCTGCGGGGGAAACCGGCCAGGGAGATCGCCTTCACGAACCTGGACTGGCACACTCTCCAGCCCTACGCCAAGTCCATCCTGCTGGGGAGTTCCATCATCGGTTTTCTTGCCGCAGTGGCGTCCTACTTCATCTGCTACCGGCTGGTGACGTTTTTCAGGCGCAAGGACGCCTCCCTGAAGGAGATGACGCGGGAGATGGAAGAGGTCGGAGAAGAGCTGGATTAGGCATCAACTCAGCCGGCCATACTCCCGGGCGCGGGAATACAGGGCAATGGAAAGCGCCAGGCAGACTATCGGAAACATGAAAGCCGTGTGAAACGCCACCGCCGATATACCGCCGGCCGTACCGCCATACGATCCGACGATGATCCCCATGACCTGCTGCGTCACCGCCGCCCCCATCAAGACATAGAAATTAAGCGACGTCAGCGCCGTGCCGACGATCCGGACCGGGAACATGGCGCGGATAATCGGATAGATCATTACTCCGCTGGAAACGGCCAGCCCGAAAACGAAAAAAAATCCAGCCATCAGCGGCTGCGGCATTGCTTCGGCCCACCCCAGAAATGCGGACATGAGCAGCAACAGCGCCAGCTGCCCCGCAAGCAGTGTTTTCTTGTAGGATCTGAAAATTCGCCGGGCGACGGCATCGACACCCGAGCTGCCGGCGATAAACCCGAATGAGGTGAACATCAGCATGCTGCCGGTAGCCTCCCGGGACAGATGCAGCACCTCCATCAGGTACGGCCCTCCCCATAGCGCCTGCAGCGCCAGGTAGTTGCCATACCAGGAAAACGCAATAGCCCCCAGCAGCCAGAAGTCCCGAGTTCCGAAAATATCGCCCCACGCCGCCATCATCCCCGGTTGATGACGTGATCCGGACTCTTCATGAGCCGGGCTTCCGTCCGGCCTGTCCTGCACCCTGGTGAAGACCAGCAGTGTCACCAGCGCCTGTGCCGCGCCCGCGGCCAGAAAGGAATTCCGCCAGCCGAAGGCTCCAACGGCCAGCGCCAGAGGCGCCGTGGCCGCAAGATTGCCGAGGTTACCGAGCGCCACCATGAAGCCGGAAACCCGCCCGAACTCCTGCTTGCTGAACCAGTGACTGAAGAGCGTGAACGTCGCCATCAGCACCGATGCGGTACCGATGCCGATCAGCATCCGGGCGATCATGGCAACCATAAGCGTGTCGGCTTGTGAAAACAGTATTCCGCCAAGCGTGGTCAGCACGCCGCAGCCGCTGATGACGAGGCGGCTGCCCAGACGGTCGATCATCGGACCCAGAGGAATCTGGGCAGCGGCATACACGTAGAACAGCACTCCGGAGAGAGTCCCGAGCTGCTCCGGAGTCAGATGCAGGTCGCGCGTGATATCGCCGGCCACTACCGCCAGTGACACCCGGTAAAAATAGACCAGGATATACATCAGCGCCAGCACGGCAAATATCGTCCAGCGCTTGCGGTTATGTGAAGGGGAGATAGTCATGCACGATTCCAGCTACGGATTGAAACAGCACCGTTCCTGTACACGAAAGTTTGCGCAGGCGCAATGACTAAACCCGGATCCGTGGCGGCGGAATGCCGGTGTGCCGGAAAGATCCGGGGCCGCACCGCCGCAGGTTCGCGGCAATCGCGTATCTGCCGGTCCTGTGCGGAAGCGCCGCGCATGGCGGGAAGCCACGGCCGAGGACTTTCCCGCGCGTTAGGCATGGAGGCGTCACGGACGCCGGAGACATGCCAAAAAAGAAGCGGAACCCGTTGCCAGGCTCCGCTTCGTCCGTTCAGCTATGGCCGCTCCGCCGACGCTAAGCTATTGTATGGCGGATATCCTTCCCCTTGACCATGAAGATGACCATCTCGGCGACGTTGGTGGCGTGATCGGCGATACGCTCCAGTGATTTCGAGATATAGTTGAGTTTCATGGCGCGGGAAATCGTCGTCGGATCTTCGATCATGAAGGTCAGGAGTTCGCGCTGGATCTGGATGTTCAGGTCATCCACGAAGCTGTCGTCCTTGCAGACCTTGACGGCCAGATCCGAATCACCGCGTACAAAAGCGTCCAGAGCCTCCTTGACCATGACCTCCACCCAGTGGGCCATGCGGGGGATGTCGATGTACGGTTTCAGCGGCGGTTCTTCGTTCAGCTCGCGGGCACGCTTGGCGATGTTGGCACACTGGTCGCCCATGCGCTCCAGGTCGGTGACTATCTTGAGCGCGATCGTGATGAAGCGCAGATCGCGGGCGGCAGGCTGGCGCAGCGCCAGCAGTTCCAGGCAGTGTTCATCTATGGACATCTCGGCGGCATTGACCTCGTGATCGAAGGCGATAGTCCGTTCGGCCAACGGCGTGTCCCTGTCGACCAGAGACTTGACCGAGTTGGCAATCATCAGCTCCACCTTCCCCCCCATGACCAGGATGCTCTGCCGCAATTCATTCAATTCAATGTCAAATGCCGTACTGATGTGTTCGCGTTCCATTATTTCTCCTCACCCGGACAAGCCGGAACAATCCAAGAAAATTTTTGCCTCATGATTACCTCACGATTACCAGGCTTTAGAACCCAAAATCTTGAGTAATCTTGAAGTAATCTTGAGGCTGGAAAATGGTTTTGGAAAACTAACCGAACCTGCCGGTGATGTAGTCTTCCGTCTGCTTCTTCTCCGGGTTGGTAAATATCTTGCGGGTTCCCCCGGCCTCGATCAGTTCCCCTAGATAGAAGAATGCCGTGACGTCCGACACCCTCGCGGCCTGCTGCATGTTATGGGTGACGATAACTATAGTGTACTTGTTTTTCAGCTCTTCTATCAACTCTTCTATTTTGAGGGTCGAAATCGGATCTAGCGCCGAGCAGGGCTCATCCATCAGGATGATCTCCGGGTTGACCGCGATGGCCCTGGCAATACAGATACGCTGGGCCTGACCACCGGAAAGTCCCAGGGCCGATTCATGGAGACGGTCCTTGACCTCGGTCCAGATTGCGGCGCTTTTCAGACTCCGCTCGACCGCCTCGTCCAGGGTTGCCTTGTCGTTGACGCCGGCAATACGCAGGCCATAGACGATGTTTTCGTAGATCGACTTGGGAAAGGGGTTGGACTGCTGGAAAACCATGCCGATCCGCCGCCTGAGTGAGATGACATCGGTGGAAGGTTCGTTGATTTCAGCGCCGTCAAAACGGATACTCCCGTCGATCCGGGCGCTCTCCACCAGATCGTTCATCCGGTTGAAACAGCGCAGCAGCGTTGACTTGCCACACCCCGACGGTCCTATGAAGGCTGTCACCTGGTTACGCGCCATGTCAAGACTGACGTTCTTGAGGGCATGTGCCTCGCCGTAGTGGAGGTTCAGGCTGGATACCGAAAGTATGGGGTCCGTCTGTTTTTGTTCCTTTGATTGTGCCATGTTTAATCCTTGAGGGTGCGTTAAAACGTCGAAGTCGTGTATTTGCTGCGCATCCGGTTGCGCAGGTAGATGGCGGTGCTGCTGGCTATGATGACGATTGCCAGCAGCAGCATGGTGGTGACGTAGACCATCGGTTTGGCCGCCTCTACGTTGGGGGACTGAAATCCGACATCGTAGATATGGAAGCCCAGGTGCATGAATTTTCGATCCATATGGAAGAACGGGAAATTCGTATCAAACGGGAGCGTAGGCGCCAGCTTGACCACACCGACAATCATCAGCGGAGCCACCTCGCCGGCGGCACGCGCCATCGAAAGGATCAGGCCGGTCATGATGCCGGGAGTTGCCATCGGAAGCAGAATCCTGGTCAGGGTCTGAAACTTGGTGGCACCCAGCGCCAGTGACCCTTCGCGGATCCCTTTCGGAATCGAGGCGAGCGACTCCTCGGTAGCGACGATCACCACCGGGACGGTCAGGAGCGCCAGGGTCAGGCTAGACCAGAGGATGCCGCCGGTACCGAACGTCGGTGTCGGCAGGCGCTCCGGGAAGAACAGGGAGTCGATGCTGCCGCCGATGCCGTAGACGAAGAAGCCGAGACCGAAAACGCCGTAGACGATGGAGGGGACGCCGGCCAGGTTGTTGACGGCAATGCGTACCATGCGGGTCATAAGAGTGTCATGGGCATATTCGCGCAGGTAGATGGCGGCGATCACCCCGAACGGCAGCGAGAAGACACTCATCAGCAGCACCATCATGACCGTGCCGAAGATGGCCGGAAAGAGCCCTCCTTCGGTATTTGATTC
>Ga0134124_10005216_pt1 | contig 10445 bp, 6 predicted proteins | sample KB304_FD_96880 | JGI IMG/M metagenome (GOLD analysis project Ga0134124, IMG submission 96880) | Terrestrial soil microbial communities without Nitrogen fertilizer from Kellogg Biological Station, Michigan, USA - KB3-0-4 | ecosystem: Environmental > Terrestrial > Soil > Unclassified ... | reverse complement strand
TCTTTGTGGGTCAGGCCTTCAACTCAGAGCCCGCGCCAGCTCGTACCCGCATCCGAGTCAACGTTCTATGACAGCGAGATTCCAGATCTGCGCCTCGACTTCATCAAGGATGATAAAGGCAATGTTACCAGTCTTACTCTAAACACTGGTCAGGTAGACATGCGGGTGAGAAAGATGCCGCCGCCAGTGCCCAGTACCGGCAGCACGACTTTCACTTTGCGAGGGCACACCGACGCGCAGGTCGTGGCGATCTATGGATCGTTCAACGGTTGGATTCAGACCAGGAACTACTGCGCGAAAGAGAGTGACGGATGGGTTTGCCGAATTGATTTAACGCCCGGCAAGTACACCTACAAGTTCCTCGTCGATAGTGTAGGTCTAAACGATCCAGCCAACTCCGCCACTGAAGATGACGGGCACGGTCACATGGATTCGGTCATCATCATCAAACCGCGATGAGAATTTTGCGATCGTGGACCGAGCCTATCGACCGGCCTACTCTCGCCAGTGCACGACTATGTCTTTAGTCGTGAAGTCGTCGTTTCCCATCCGAACAATCGTAATTGAGTTGGTCCCGCTCTGGAGAACCCCAGCCGGAATATGATCCATCCACGTTTGCCAGCCACTATGCAAAGGCATGTCAAACCCAGGCAGCTCCTGATTGTTGATGGAGATCTGGTGGGTTTGGAACGTAACGTTGTGCGCCGTGATGAGCAGGTACGCATCGTCAATCGGAGTCCCCTCAATTGGGAACTGCACAGTTAACGTAGGATCGTTTTCCGTGAAGTCGTGGGTGAAAGGTATCCAGTTAAAATCAGCTCGAGCCATAGTAGTATCTCCAATCTTGTGAAATGAATGACAGTGATAAGCGGTGAGTCCTAAGACAATGAGCACCGTGATAATTCTGCCCATTGCACCGCTCTGGTTGTTATTAGCCTAACGAGCCTAACATTCTCCTCTTAGTTACTAACCGCATTTTCGCGGCTACCTTTAAAGGCGTTCGAAACAGAGAAGAACTATCATGCGGGCAAGATTTTTTCAGGCAGTTATTACGGGTCGGAGGTTTTGGCCTGAGTTGCAAGAAGCGCCCTAGTCCGGCAAGTTGATTCGATTGCGACCTACAAACCGGCAACCAAACAGTACCTCCTGCACCTCTTGGATTAGGGCCAGCCTAATTCTCCTCATGGCAGGCGCCTGCTTTCGCGGTTATGGAGCCTTTAATGTCTAGACCTGTCAGACCATTTAGACGATTTATGACTACGACCTGCAAAGTATTAGTACCGGGGTGGAACGGGCCGTTAGCGATAACAGTCTTAATATCTGTTGGGCCTGGACCCGTAAGCGACGGACTTAACGCGATCCCGTTAAGGAATATCGTCGCGCGGTCATCTGCCAGTCCCTTCAAATCCAGTCGGGCATTGCTGAAACCCGGGCACAGGCAGAAAGTAAGTTCGTATTTGTAAGTACCTCTGTTGACAGCGTGCAGGCCTGGGTCGAGAACAGCCCCGATCCAATCTGAGCCGCTTATCACACCCCAAAAAGGAGCAGCCAGGTTCGTATTGGACGCCAAGCGAGGCTCGCTCGTGGTTGGGATTGGATCTTGTGTTATTTGCCAGGGAGCGAAACGGGTGCTGATATTCAGGTTGAGATCAGGACACACCTCGGCGACGTTTGGCACTTTTCGTAAGGGCACGCGTTCCGTGTAGAACGCTTCGACATGATCGCGACCCGCCGTGTAAACAGAGACGACGTCTAGTTCGGCCCGCGACTCGATAACAGTGTAGCCTTCGATGAATGTGCCTTCGGGGATGCCCGTGTGTTTGTAAATATTCGGGCAGTCAATTCCCATCACTTCGTCCCCATGTAAAGAAGCCGGCCAGAAGCGGGTTTTCATGCCTACTTTTTCATCGCGTTCTCCGAGAGCAAATTTTTTCCTGAGGGATACATTGGCGTTGGGTGCAGGGTTGTGCACGTTGATAATAGTGAAATACTGTCCGGGAGCCGCGAGATCTCCGTCAGTTTTTCCGCAAACGAATTTCGCAGCGTATTGATTTACGGTGTTGGTTTGCGCAGAAGTGTGAGAAGTACCTGCACCGAACAATGAAACCATTGTGAGAAGAGAAAGCGATAGGCCACGCGTAATAACTCTTTGCATTGAGTCTCCTTTAGATTTGTAAGTGACGAAGAAGTGGATCACTGGTCCGTTCCAGCGACGCCGTTCGTAGGTTGGCAAGCAATATCGATCCTACGTTTCTACTTGCTATGAGTTGAAATGACCTTTTCGTTTCGCCCGTGCCTGGATAATTCAATCTCAAGTCACGTAGCACCGCAGATGATTGAAGGATTGAGTCTCAATGTACGACTGCTTTGATTATTTAAGGATAGCGCTCCCCACAGTGAACACCGCTCGCCGGGATCTGTGCGGGGCTATCGGGTAACTGGCAGTCCTACCGCGATCAACTTTTTCTTGACGTCACCTACGGAAGTGAGAAATAGGTGCTCCTAAGGGGCGGGCTTGGCAAATGAAGTTTTTACTCTTGACACTGAATCATTACCGCCATTGGCTACCCAGATATGGGCGCCATCAAAGGCGAGCCCGACAGGACTTCGTCCTACCGTAAAGGTCTTAACAACTTTCGCAGTCTGCGGATCTATCTGTGAAACGGATCGACTACCGTAATTTAATACCATGATAAAGCCGCCGTAAAAGCCGATGGCTGCCGGCCCATCCTCCACAGTGATTCTGTCCCTGACAGTTCCGTCGGCATTCAATCGAGTCACGCTCTTGCTGTAGAAATTGGCTACCCACAGGTTCACTCCATCGAAGGCAAGGCCGGTGGGTTCACGTCCCGCATCAAACGTTCCCAGGTTCGTGCCATCGTCCGACCGCAGTTTCGTCACACTGCCGCTGTTGTTGTTGGCTACCCAGACATGATTGCCATCGGAAGCGAATGCAATCGGCCGAGTGCCAACATGAAATGTGCAATTCGCGCCGTCGCTCAGACGTACCTTAGTCACAGAGTTATCTTCACCATTCGCTACCCAGATACTACCGCTGTCGAACAGCAACGCCTCCGGACCGCGACCAACTTTGATCGTCTCAACCAAGCTCCCATCACTTGCCCGTAACTTCATCACGTTGTTACTGAGCCTGTTTGCTACCCAAATGTTCTCGCCATCATACGCGAGCGCGACGGGCTTACTACCAGCGGGAAACGTTCCCAGGTTTGACCCGTCGCTCGCGCTGAGTTTCATTACGCTGTCCCCTAGTTGGTTGGCGACCCAAATGTTCGCCCCATCAAAAAGGATCGCGTCAGGCTTTCTGCCAACCGCAAAGTCAGTCTTTTGAGCCGGCGGAACTTGCGGCTGTTTTGTTCTGTCAGACTCCGTTTGTGAAAGGCAGATAGTGAAAGCGACTATTGCAAACACTAAGGCGGACGGAATCTTCAACACTCTACATCTTGAAGGTACTTTCTGTTGCATTCCGTCCCCCTCAGTTATGCCCTTAACTTTTCGAGTGATTATGTCCAGGTTGCGCGCGCTTCGTTTCCTTTTGCTTTGCGTGAAGCGTTGGCTTAGCGCTTGGACCGTCCATCCAGTGAATGCACTCCACAATCCATGGAGCATTGGCCTCTCCGGGAAACATGGCCCACCATTGGTGTGCTTCATTCCCGTACTTAACCATTCCTGTGTGATTGGTGAGATCCCTATCAAGCTTAACTTTCGCGTCCTTGAAGCCGAGACTACGCCGCAGGGTATTGATCTCGTCTGGTTTGCCCGTCAGGAACGTCCAACCGCGTTTGATTTTATGCGCGCGCACATAGCGCTTCAATGACTGGGGAGTGTCTTCCTCCGGTTTGAGAGTGATTGAATACATGAAGATATCACGCCCCACGCGATCCCCTAGCAGGTTCTGCACTTTTTTGAGATTCATAGTGACGGGCATGCAGACGCCTTGACACTTCACGTACATGAAGTTGATCACAACGATCTTGTCCTTGATAAGGTCGTCGTAGAAGTGAACTTTTTTGCCTTCGTGTGTCGTCAGCTCGAAGTTTGGGAAATAACGCTTCTGAAGTTTTTCGCGAGTTGATTCTGCGACTTTGAATTTTTTTTCCGCACCGGCTGCCTGCCCCACCACCCCAACGGCGAGGGGCGCTACCGCCAAAGCCGCCAGCATCTTTCTTCTGTTCATGTCTGGCATAATCTTTTTCCTTTCGATTCCTAGCGGTTAAGTAATCTCCTGACGAAACCCAGCGGGCTCAATTGTCAGTATGATTAGTGGTGACCACAGTCGGTTTCGTTGTTGTTACCAACGTCATCGATGTCAAACCTCAACATCATGGCGTGGTCTTCGTGAATGGTGTTATGACAGTGCATCGGGTAGCGTCCGGTGAAGTCGCGGAAACGGAAATAGATCTCGACGTCGTCGTTCTCACCTAGTCTGATGACATCCTTGCGTCCGCGCTCGATCAGCGTCGGCGTTTGCCCGTTGCGCTTGAGCACCTGGTGTTCCTCAAAGTGAATGTGAATCGGGTGCGACCAATCGAATCCACCCTCCAGCTTCCAAATCTCAGCGGTGTTACGCTTCACACGGAAGCGAACGTCGTTGCAGTCGAACAGTTCATCGTTGATCACCCATTGGCCATTGCGGCGGTCAAACTGGAAGCAACGCGTGATTCGTTCTGCCACCCGTGTCGGCACCTGATAGAAAGTCGGGTTAGTGGCCGGATCCACACTGTTGTCTGTCACCGCATCAGAAACGACGCGGAACTCGAGTATCTTGTTCCCCGACCCGGCAGGAATGATATTGTTTGTTGGTCCCGCACCGTCACACTGCTCCAGGCGGTTCTCGATGTGAATGATCGAACCGGGTGCGAACGAAGAGAAATCGACGATCACATCCATACGCTCGGCCACACCCATCATCAGACCGGTAGTTGTTTGTACCGGGTTCTTCAAGAGATTGCCGTCATTGGAAATTATCCAGAACGGATGATTTGAAAGGTTCGACTTCGTTAGGTACATCCGGTAGAAGCGAGATGGCCCTCCATTGAGCCAGCGGAATCGATAACGGCGTCGCTTGACTTCGAAGAAAGGCTGGATCTTTCCGTTGACAAGAAACTTGTCTCCGAGGATGCCGTCGCGGTTGGCCAGATCAAAGGCCAGCAGGCCATCGTCAGGATCAATATTTTTGTCGTTGAACATCATGGGGATGTCGAAGTTTGGGAAACTCGGCAGGCGAAAGCCAGTGGTTTCGTTGCCGGTATCAAACTGATTGAAGAGCAGGTAGAAACCGGCGAGTCCCTTGTAGACGTTTTGAGCTGTGAAGTCTACGCGGTGATCGTGATACCAGAGCGTGCTCATCGACTCGTTGATGTCTCCCAGCGGCGGGTGACTCGAAGCGAATCCCGCCAGCACATTCGGATAATGCTGGTCGTACCACTTAGTATTGCCAACCGGGTCATTGCCAAAAAAGTCGCAGGGGAAGCCATCCGATTCAGACGGAGTATGACCATTGTGCAGGTGCGTGGAAACCGATTGCAGTCCGAAGCCTCCATTGTCGGCTGGCAAATTGTTGAAGTTACGAACCAGAATTGGCTCTCCGTAACGAGCAACGTAGGTCTGTCCGGGAACAGTGCCGTTAAATGTCCAAAGTCTTTGGAGTGGCAGCTCCGGATGCACACTGAGTAACTGCTCTCGTTGATGGACCTCATAGAACTTTACCGGCGGTAGCGTGGTCAAGGCTTGATGGTTGCGTGTGCGCTGTTCACCTGCGGCGGTATTGGGGGCTACGGTTGGGGCGGGACTAAGCGACGCTACAGATTGCGCGATGGGCGGGATGAACAGTGGCTGTACGAACGGGGTTGTAGGCGGACTGACCGGCGTACCATTCCCGCCGGATCCGTCAAACCATCTGTTATCACAATCGCTCCCGCCACCACTCCACTGGGCCCGAGCGCTAAGACCGTTCTTCTGAATTAGGTAGCCGGCGCTGGTCAAAAGGCCAGCCTTTATCATGTCCCGCCTGGTCAAGCGCGCTGCGATTATCTCGCGCCTGTTCTTGGCGGCATTCCTGATCTCTCTTTCACGCCTCCTGTTTCTTTTCGAGATATTAGCCATTTGGAATCTCTCCTTTGAAGACGCTTGGCAGCGTGTTCGACCAAAGTTGGGTGCGAAGTAAATACTTCGATTTGAAGGAGCGGTAAAACCTGAGCTTGATTGGGGGCAGATCCGGGGCCAGACCGTTTCCTAAACGGCACAAAACCCGCGACAACACGACTCCGAACAGTCAAGGAATGGCGGTGGAATATTCTATTGTTGATTTAAGAAGCTTACTGAAACTGTTGCTAACCGCGGGAACCTTTGATCATAGAAGCGCTTCGGCGCAACACTTTTTGATTGGCGCTTCCTGCTATTTGTTGGCGCATCTTGCTGCGTTGTTGACTTAAACAGCCTTCAAACGATTTATTGGGACATTTTGAGAGTGGCCTTTCCAGAATTCTCCCAGCTAGGACTCGAACTTGTTTGGTCCCAGGTGGCTGCTTCCGGAAGCAGTTTACGGCTAGGTACTAATGGCTCATGGCATAGGTAATGACATTCATCCCGACCTTATATGCAACCACGCCGTATTGGGCGGGATAGCGCGAGTCGTTGATCCACTCCCAGGCGTCGCCGAGGTCACAATTGCGGGTGAGGAAAACCAAGAGCCGGCCGTTCTTATCTTCAACGCCCATGTAATGCGGCGTCACGCCGCCTTTTTCGTAGGTGACGCCCTGAACCAGCGCCGCGACTCCAGGCACCTGGACCACACCTTCGAGATCGAAGTAACTGTGGAAGATCGGATGTGTAAGCGGCAGGTCTTTGATCTCATACTCAGGAAGAATCTTCTTTATCTCACCTCGCGCATGTTGCCACTCGATTTCTCCGTGGAAATCATCGAGCATGAGAAAGCCTCCGCGCATGAGGTATTCATGCAGTGCTGCCGCGTCCTCGTCTGAAAGCTCCATGTGTCCAGGCTCGACAATGTACGCGAACGGGTAATTAAATAGTCGCTCGTCAGTCGGACGTATTTGTACGGGGCGGCCTGACAGGTGCAGATTTGAGCCGGCCCATTCACGGATTCCCATCATGAAGTTGTAGTCGGCCTCCGGATAGTCGACCCGCCAGGCGCCGCCAAACCAGCGGTTATATGGCGAGTGCGGCGAATCGTAAATGATCCGGGCGAACGTATATTCACCGGGCCAGTCGCCGTCGGTGAATGGGCGAGGATGGCGTGGATTGGGGTCACCCTGGAAGGGCTCTAGCTGCTGTTGCCCTACAATTGGCATTAATAAGAGCAGAAGCAGGAGCGGAACTACTACATGATGGCGCAATCTCGACATCGGATTGATTTCACTAATCTGAATTCCGGTAACGGTGAATCCTTAGATGCCAATTTTTACCAACGAGGATAGACAAGAAATGCTCAAACCTCCGCTTCGAGCGCCGGCTCTTCCGTTCGGGCAGCGCGGCGCTCGACCCACTCATAGACCATCGGCAATATCACTATCTTGATGGGGCGTGTTACTAACCCGCCGACCACTACGATCGCCAGCGGCTTCTCGATTTCTGCCCCGGTGCCCGAGGAAATGATGAAGGGAATTAAACTAATGCTGCCGATCAGAGCGCTCAGCAACTCAGCGCGCAGACGTACGCTCGCGCCGGTAATCACAGCTTCGTGCAGCTCCATACCTCGACTGCGCAGCTTGTTCATATAAGAAACCATCACCATTCCGTTTTGTACCGCGACGCCGAAGACTGCAATGAATCCAACTATTGCAGGAACGCTCAGCGGAAATCCGGAGATCAGGAGAAACGTAGTGCTACCGACCAGCGCGATCGGTATGTTGAAGATGATGGTCAACGTGTTGCGCAATGAACTAAAGCAGGAGTAAATCAACACAAATACCAACAGGAGCGAGATAGGTATGGCAATCAGCAGCCGGCGCACTGCCTGCTGTTCGTTTTCAAATTGCCCGCCCCAGGTAATGAAATAGCCGGGTGGAGTACTGACCTGCGACGCGACGGCCTGCTGCGCGTCGCCCACGAAGCTGCCGATGTCGCGGCCCTTGACGTTGCACATCACCACAACTCGCCGAAGCGAGTTCTCACGATCGACGACCGAATCGCCACTCGATAATTTGAAGATCGCTAATTGTCCCAGCGGTATGCGTCCGCCTACCGGGGCATTGACAAGGATATCAGCGAGCTTCTCCACTTGATTGCGGTAGTCCTCTTTCAGCCGCACAAAGATCGCAAACCGTCGTTGGCCCTCGAGAACGTCGGTAGCTTCGTCTCCTCCAATGGCAATCTTGGTGACTTCGAGCACATCCGCAATGTTCAATCCGTAGCGCGCGATCTTGTCGCGCTCGACATCGACCTCCAGATGCTCTTCGCCGGCCACTTGCTCAACCGCCAGATCCTCTACGCCGCGAACGTGTGACATCGCGTCGCGAGTATTTTCGGCCAGCTTGCGCAACGTCTCCTGATCTTCACCAAAAATCTTTACGGCAATTTGCGCATTGATCCCTGAGATCAGCTCGTCGTTACGCGTCTGGATAACCTGGGAAAAATTAAATTTCACACCGGGCATACTCTCGACCCGGCTCCGCATTGCATCGACTAACTCCTCTTTCGTTCTGGCAGTGGTCCATTGACTCTTCGGTTTGAGACGCACGTAGAGCTCATCATTGCTGACACTCTCGGGATCGCCTCCCAGCTCGGCGCGTCCGATCTTTGCGACGACGGTTTCGACTTCCGGAAACTGGCGCAGAGTTTTTTCGATTTGCGTAGATACTTCCACGGCTCTCGGCAACGAGATACTGGCCGGCATGGTAGCGCGGACGAGCATGTTTCCTTCGTCGATCGTCGGCACGAACTCGCTGCCGAGAATAAAAATGTCTGCAAAACTCCAAACAAGTAAAAGTCCCGCGATCGTCAGCGCGATGTAACGATGACGAATGGCCCATTCAAGCACCGGAACGTAAATGCCTTTGAAGAACCGAATGATCGGATTGGTGCGAATTTCTCCTTTTTTCAATCGCAGCCAAAGCGCGCACAGCATCGGCGCAATGCACAGCGCCATCAACATCGAACCGAACATCGAGAAGGTGACCGCGTAAGCGAGCGGCTTGAACAGCTTGCCTTCGATACCTTGCAGCGTGAAGACCGGAAGAAATACAGCGATGATTATCAGAATGGCGAAGAACATCGGCCGGCCAATTTCCTGCGCGGCCACGAGGATAGCTTCGCGCGTCGAGTGTTCGCGATGTTCCTCGAGGTGGCGATAGATATTCTCGACCATCACTACTGTGGCATCGACCATCATCCCAATGCTGATTGCCAAACCGCCCAGCGACATGAGGTTTGCCGACAATCCGTCGTACCACATCAGAATGAAAGCAACGAGCATGCAAAAGGGAATTGCGGCTGCGGTAATAAACGAGCTGCGAAAGTTTCCCAAAAGCAACACCAAAATAATCAGCACCAATATCTCGCCTTCGATTAGCGATTCAACGACTGTGTGTACGCTGTTATCTACGAGCTCGGCTTGATCGTAGTAGTCAACTATGCTGACACCTTGCGGCAGCGCTTTGTTGATCTCTGCTACTTTGTCCTTGACTCGCTCGATCACCTGCTTGGTGTTTTCGTTGATGCGCTTGAGGACGATTCCGGTAACAACCTCTCCCTGGCCATCCTTAGTTACTGCGCCCTGGCGGATCTCGTTGCCGATCTCCACTCGAGCAACGTCGCTGACTCGGATCGGCGTGCCGTTGCGCGAGTCGAGCACGATGTTCCCGATATCGGCGACGTCTTTGACCAGACCGAGGCCGCGCACGACGTATTGTTCATCACCGTGTTCGATGAAATTGGCGCCCGTGTTCTGATTGTTATTCTGGATAGCTTCAAAGAGAGACTTGAGCGTGATGTTGTAGCTGACCAGCGCCTGCTGATCGACGATGACGTGATACTGCTTGACGTCGCCGCCAAAGCTGAGCACATCAGCCACGCCCGGCACAGTGCGCAGTTGCAGCTTTACGATCCAATCCTGAATCGTGCGCAATTCCTGGTTGCTCTGTCCGTGGCCGACGATTTGATAAAGATAGACTTGACCGGTCCCGGTAGTGATTGGTCCCATCTGCGGCTCGAATCCGGCGGGGATACTATCCTTTGCCGCTGACAGGCGTTCGAAAACTTGCGCGCGTGCGAAATAGATGTCCGTGTCGTCTGTGAAATAGACGGTGACCACGGACAACCCAAACTTGGATTCGGATTGCACGCGCGTAACGCCGGCGATCCCGTTCATCTCGTTTTCGATTGGAAACGTGATCTGTTGTTCAACTTCGTCCGGCGCCAGCCCTTCGGCTTCGGTATCGATTTCAACCTGCACCGGCGTGACGTCG
>Ga0134124_10005215_pt1 | contig 10446 bp, 10 predicted proteins | sample KB304_FD_96880 | JGI IMG/M metagenome (GOLD analysis project Ga0134124, IMG submission 96880) | Terrestrial soil microbial communities without Nitrogen fertilizer from Kellogg Biological Station, Michigan, USA - KB3-0-4 | ecosystem: Environmental > Terrestrial > Soil > Unclassified ... | reverse complement strand
GGGCCTCCTTTCCGTCTCTTTGTTGGCGATATTTCTCGCGGCTTTCTTTTGGCCCTTTCGACTTGATACTGTCACAAAAGAGTTGGCGGACGAGAGCGACAGCAAAGTGACTGCAGGCTCCTTCCACGCGACTTACTTCCCACATCCCGGCTGCGTATTGGAACAAGTCATTTTTCAGCACAATCCAAAAAGCGGCGCTCAGCCACTGATTACCGTTAAGCGAATAACGATCAGAGGCACCTTCACGGGCATTTTTGCTAAGCACGTAAAACTGGTACTGGTGGAGGGCATGCAAATCCTGATCCCGCCGCTGGGAAGTGAGCATTTCAAGACACCCAAACGCTCGTCGGTTGTGATTGATGACCTGGTAGCAGACGGAACGCTCCTGGAAGTGGCATCGCGCGAAACGAGCACTCCGCCGCTCCAGTTTACGTTCCCTAGATTCAACATCAGCGATGTGGGCAGTAACACTCCGGCAACGTTCCATGCGACATTTTCAAGTCCTCAACCGCCGGGAGAAATCACCACCACTGGGAAGTTCGGCCCGTGGAACGCTGACCATGTAGGCCAGACTACGGTGTCCGGGAATTACGCATTTGCACACGCGGACCTGGGTGCCTTCCACGGCATTAGCGGAATACTTTCTTCTTCGGGAAAATATTCCGGCACATTGGAGCATATTGAGGTGGAGGGAAGTACTGATGTCCCGCTCTTCTCCGTAGTGCGAAGTTCCCATCGCACAGCACTCCGAACTCGGTTCCACGCCGTTGTGAACGCTGAAAACGGAGACGTATTCCTGCAGAGTGTAAATGGGAGTTTTCGCCGAACCACCATTTGGACTCAGGGCAGAGTCGCCGGGGAAGCGGGTCAGGCGGGCAAGACAGCCGTGCTCACGATAGGCAGCAGCGACGGGCGAATTCAGGATCTCCTATTACTCTTCACCAAGGCACCACAGGCACCCATGTCCGGTATGGTCAGCTTTAACGCAAGAGTCTCTCTCCCGCCCGGACGAAATCCTTTTCTGACAAAAGTGGAGTTGCAGGGTGATTTTGGTATTGATGCTGGGAGTTTTACCAAGTCCGATACACAAGAGGGGGTCAACAGCCTAAGCCAGGGCGCCCTGGGTGATAAAAATCATAAGACTGACGACGACGACAACGACTCCCGGAACGTTCTTTCCGATTTGAAGGGCCACGTTTCCCTCAGAAATGGTATCGCCACGTTCTCCAATCTTTCCTTCGGGGTGCCTGGCGCATTGGCACAGATGCAGGGAACCTACAATTTGATTAGCGAGAGAATTGATCTGCATGGAACGTTGAAAACCGAGGCAGAGGTCTCCAAGACAACTCACGGAGTCAAGGCGCTAATGCTAAAAGTGCTGGATCCATTTTTCAAAAATAAGCCCAGCGGCTACTTGGCTCCCGTCAAGATCACCGGCACCTACGACCATCCTACATTCGGCTTGGACTTAGGTGCTCCAAAAAACAAAAGCAATCAGCCCGCCAACGCAGATACACTCCGTCCTTCAGACCAGGCAAAGCAGTGATAATCCTACTAATCACTTGGCAGATCTGCAGCTACCACTCCCTCAGGTGAGCACCTAACCTGAAGCCAACATTAAATCGCGCTGAGAAAATACATCAAAGCGATCACGGCATTCCACCAATTTAAGCGAAGCACCAACCTGACGAACACGCAAGGCATCCATACTCGTTGGAGGCACATTCATGAGGTATTTGAATTCTGTTCTGGCACTGCTAGTCGCAACGGTTGGCATCGCCTGCGGTGCTGGTCACGCAAATCTGACGAGTATTACAGTTAGTCCTCAATCGGCCACTACCACGAGCAGTCCCCAAGGACAGGTCGGCTACACTGCGACCGGGAATTTCGCCAATGGCAAGAGCCGGGAGCTGTCGCAGGTGGACGGTCTGTCGTGGAAAACTTCGCAAACAAGTACGGGTACCGTTGCCGCTACGATCGGTTCCACCGGTGAAGTCACTTGCTCAGCACCTGGCACTGTGACCATTACCGCGAGTGCTCCCCAAAACCTCAGTTTCACGCTGAATAACGGAGTCCATAACACATCAATGACGGTGAGTGGTAGTGCTACGCTGACTTGTGAGTAAGACCTCCGTCGAGTGGATTTACAGAGAGCGGGCTCACACTGCACTAGGCCACAATTCATTGCTTGTGACGCCGTTGTGACCGGAACGGGGCGCAATCAGCACATCTGGGAGGGAATTGGGAGCAATTCGATATTCGCGGAAACCGCGTCGGACGCACTCAGCAGCAGTTCAAAGCAGTGGAAGGTAGTCCACTTCGATGCCCTCAAAATCCGCCGGTACTTAGTACCTTGGGGGTTCAACTCCCCCTCCCGGCACCAGCAATCCCCTTTTGTTTTGAGAGCCTTACGGAAGTCTTCGCCCGCACCTAAATGTCCTGTGGAAACCTCCAACTGTAGTAAAAGTGTAGTAATTTTTGGGTGTGGACTTGGGTCTCCTCAGTTTTACTGGATATAGGGGGAGCGTGCCGCAATTGGCGCATGTTCAGCTCGCATTTCCTCAAGTTTGCGGACCGCATCGCGTCGATACTCGTCAATGGCCTTAGCATATCTTTGCAAAATGCCCGGTGAGGAGTGGTCGATCATCTGGGCAACGAAAAGATCAGACACGCCAGCGGCGCTCAAGCGACTGGCGACGTGTGGCGGAGATTGTAGGTCCAGAAGTAGTCTAGGCCAGCGTCTTGCAGCGCTTTTGCCCAGCCATGCCGAATGTCATTCCGCGGTCTTGCTGGGGCTCGCAAAAGAACGACTGGCCACGGTTTGTAGAGGAAGAACCGGAGGTGTACGAGAGAGAAGAGCTCGACATTCTGTTCGCCAGGTGTGATGCGAAAGAGCGACTCTGGTTCGAGTTCTTCCTGATGACTGGAATGCGGGAACAGGAGGTGATGCACTGCTCGTGGGCAGACATCAATCTCTCGCGTGGCACGGTCACGGTGCGGTTCAAGCCCGAATATGGGTTTAGCCCCAAGAATTACCGAGAGCGTGAGATTCCCATCCCCGCAAAGCTCGTCACGAGCCTGAGAGTGGAGAAGGAAAAACGCGATAAGACATGTGGGCTAGTCTTTCCAACAGCTGGCTGCAGACCGAAACTCGATTTCCTAGACGCCCTGAAAGGCGTTGCAGAGCGGGCTGAACTCAGCAAAGAGAGCTTCTGGCTCCACAAGTTCCGTGCGACTTTTGCAACGTGGTCTCTCTGGGCAGGGGTAGATCTACGCACCGTTCAGCAGTGGCTTGGCCATTCGGACATGGAGAGCACGATGCGCTATCTGAAGCCGTCGCGGAGCCAGAAGGTGCGAGAGAAGGTGAATGAGATTTTCGCGTAGGAGTGCCCAATTCGACGGGCCTCCAATGGATTGTTAGTGAAATTAGTGAAATCGTAGTTCCGACAGTTATTACCCCGTCAGGATGCTTGGCTGCTTGCGATCATCTGTGTGAGATTCGCCACACCGCCCACTGTTGAGGCGTCGCACGGACACGATGACCGGGGATATCTGAGTGCCGGACTGACTACCAAGCAGCCGGACCGGGCAATGAGCGCGTGTGGTTGAACGTATATTCGCCGAGCAGACACTCGCCGCCTGCTTCATCGAACGTAACCAGACGCATGATCATCTTTAACGTAGGTGCCGCCTTCATCAATGTGATCGACTCCTGGTAGGCAATACTGCTTGCCCCAGGATGAAGGGGGATGTTCGGCAACCGGAACTGTTCGACGCCGCGTTCATCACAGATGCAGAGATCGACCTGTTTTGCCCCGCTTAAGTTCGCGGCCAGGCGCCCGATGAGAATGTCGTCTTCGGCTGTCACCGTGCACTGGACGCCGCCTCCAGGCGGAGGTGCGTACTCACGGACGCGCAAGCCTGCTTCCGCGGCACGCATGAGAAATAGATCGCTTACAACCATTCGCAGAGATCCTTCGCGCGCCACGCTGCGGATCCCTTCGGCGAGCGCGATGATTTCGCGGAGCCGCTCCCCGCAGCGGTCGCAACCGAGCAGATGCTCCTCCACCGCTTCCTCTTCAGGACCCGGCAGAACCGCCAGCCAGTAATCGGCGAGGATGGCCGCGTCGATGGGATTGGAGCAGTTCACAGCGTCTGCGTTTTCTCCAGTGCTCATACTGCAGCCCCCATGCATTCGCGCAGTTGGTGGACCGCCCGATGGCGAATCACTCGCACGTTGGCTTCAGAAAGGCCGAGGAAACTGGCGACATCCGCACCAGTGCGCTCGTCGTAGAAAGTCATGACGACTACCGTGCGTTCACGCTCTTTCAGATTCTGCACACAGCGGGTGAGCTGTTCATGGTCGAGGACCGGCATAGACGGCTGGACCGGCGCCTGCAGATCCGCCCCGAACTGCTGGAGCAGGCGTTCTTTTCTTTGCGAGCCGCGGCGGAGGTCGAGCACCGCCATCCGGCACGTTCCCAGCACGAAGGAAGTCAGCTTCTCCGGTTCACGCAGGCGGCCCGCCCGGAGAGCTTCCAGCGTCGTGATAAGAACTTCCTGCGTAAGGTCCTCCGCGGCGGCCGCATCTCTTAAGTGGCGTAAACCATAGAGCCGAATGCGTGGAGCCATCCGGCGGAACAACTCAGCTTCAGCTTGGAGGTCGGTTCCGGAGCCGATTCTCCGTGCCAACTCAGCATCGTTCCATTCCTTGTCCATCCCTACGAATTATATGTGTAACGAAGGACCGGTTCGTTACACATCCCGGTATAAAACGCAGACCATGACCGCCCAGCCGGGGTGTCATGGACCAGGAGAACGCAATGATCACGAACATAGAGACGGGCACTCGTGTTGACGAAGTCGCGGCTGGAATCTATCGCATCTGCACGCCGATGGACGTGATTCCCGGCGGATTCACGTTCAATTCCTACTTAGTCGACGGCGACGAACCCCTGTTGTTCCACACCGGATACCGAAAGCTATTCCCAATCACCCAGGAAGCCATTAGTAAAGTCCTGCCGATCGACAGGCTGCGATGGATTGGCGGATCGCATTTCGAAGGTGACGAATTTGGCGCGCTGAATGACTTCCTGGCGGCCGCACCCGAAGCGACGCCGTTTGGCACCGAAATCGGCGTGATGACCTCTCTCAACGACTTTGCCAGCCGGCCCGCCCGAGGGTTCGCGGATGGCGAAGAGTTTTCCATGGGCAGTCGACGGATGAAGTGGCTCTACACGCCGCACGTTCCGCACGGCTGGGATTGCTGCGTTCTGTTCGATCTATCCACCGAGACGTTGCTGTGTGGGGACCTGTTCACACAACCTGGCGCGAACATGCCGCCCGTGACCGAAACAGAGGTGCTCACCGCCAGCGAAGGAATGCGCGGGATGATGGACTATTACGCGCACGCGAGGAGCACGTCAGCTATTTTGGAACGCCTGGCTAACCTCCATCCATCGATGCTCGCCTGTCAACACGGGAGTGCTTTTCGCGGTAACAGCGCCGCCCTGCTTCGCGAGTTGGCCGCCACAATCGAGAGAGGGAACGGTAAGATGTCCGCACTACCGTCTGCGATGACCGCATAGATGGCAACTGACCCAGATCGAGTATCGTTGATCGGCAGACCTGAAGCTGGAGTCTTGGCCGGAATCGCGCGCGCTGGGGAGTTCATGCGCACAAGCGGACGGTTGGTCAGCAAACCGAAAGTAATTCGGTTACTTCCGGTTTGCCCGTTATCCAAGCATTGATCCGATCCCTCTACACAGCGCGACTTATCGTGACCTCCGCTCCTGCCCGAAACGCGGTGACCGGCAGCCATGTTCCGCTAGCCGTTCGGCAGGAGCACTATCTTCCCGAGCACTCCGCCCTCGCCTAGCAACTCATGCGCGTGTCGTGCCTCGGCAAGAGGAAATCGCTGCGCGATTAGCGGCTTGATCTCTTGCTGTTGAAGGAGTTCAAACAGGGCGATCAAGTCCTGTCGAAACAATGCTGGTTTCAGCCGTTTGAGCGTCTGGATGCTGTAGGGGACCACCCGTTTCCGGCCCGGGAGAAGCCAGCTACCGGCAATGTACAGCCCGAAAATCAGGATTGCACGATAGCGATGACGACCACCGGAACGACCTGAAGCCAATCGCCCCCCACGCAGCGAGGAAGTAAGGCCATAGGCCGCCACCCGCCCGCCATGACGGAGAGCCTTGCGGGAGCGCCAGATGTGGGTACCCCCGATGCTGTCAAACACAACGTCTACACCCTCACCAGTGAGGTGGTGAATTTCTTTCACGAAGTCCTGATGCTGGTAATCAATTGGGATACCGCCAAGATCAGAAACGGTCGACGCCCCTCGCGATGAACAAGTACCATACATCTCCAGCCCGGCAAGGCGACCCAGCTGCAGTAGCGCCGACCCGACCCCGCCTGCCGCGCCGTGGATCAGCACGCGCTGGCCCGGTCTAACCTTAGCGGAACGATGCAGCATCTGGTATGCCGTGATGTAGTTCAGGATGAGGCTGACGGCCTCGGCTACGTCCAACCCGGATGGGACGGGAACCAGTTCACGCTGCGGCAGGCAGACGAACTCCGCGTAAGCACCGTGGATCGGCAGCGCGGCAACTATCTGGCCTGGTTCGATTCCGGAGATACCGCCGCCGACCTTATCCACCACGCCAATCAGATCCCACCCTGGCGTGAAGGGCAGCCGAGGCGTCTCGGGATGAACGCCCTCGCGCATCAGCAGGTCGGGCAAGGAGACACCTGCGGCCAGCACTCTCACCCGCACTTCACCATCCTTTGGCTCGGGGCACTCTTCTTCGACCACCCGAAGCGCATCCGGTCCGCCATAGTGAGTGACGATGACGCGCCTGTGTCTCACGGGTCTCGTCCTCCGTTGGCGGGCGCTCGAGTCGCTTTCATGAAAGATCGATCCGGAACACGGGGTAATGCCCGGCGATCGCCTCGAAGTCTGGTAGCGGCGCGCCGACGGGGAGCGGGAAGTGCTGTCGGCCGCTCGACGCGATTCGCACGTACTCTCGGAGGATGGGTGCCCTCTGCTCCGGCGGCACTGCCACGAGGTGAACTCGGCGTCGGCGACCCTGACGGATAACGGCGTCGCCCTGCGCGGCCTCGACATTCTTCACCCAATCAGATTCCGGGCCGAGCATCGATACGAGGTAACGTTTGCCCTCCACGGTGGCGGTCACCACGGGGTTCGAGCGTATGCGGCCGGATGTGCGACCATGAACTTCGAGGGCGGCCTGGAACCTCGGCGGCAGCCCGAGGCCAGACCACCAGCATGCAAACCGGTTAGCCAACCGGCCAAGGCGCGTCGGGCGCCAGTTGCGGTAAAACAGCCGCATTAATCCGCTGCGCTCCGCCGGGTCGGAATGCCTTGAGTTGTTCATCGGGTTCTCTTCTCCTCGCCATCCGGGACTGTTGATGACGGGCGACATTTTCAGCGATGCTGCCCGGGAGGGTCTATCCGTCGGGCTAACAGAAGCGTCGTGTCTTTCCGAGGTACTTCATGAGCGCTCGCATTCAGTCGCTATGCAACTCGTCTTTCCGCCGCGCCTGGCAAACCCGGAATAGCGGAGTAGAGTGTGTCTCTGAGCGCTACATCCCGCGGATCTCCTTTTAATCGTGTCCCCATCTGGCTTGTAACGTAGGCATAGCCGACGCCGGCCGTCGGATCGGCAAAGCCGAGAGAGCCGCCGGCTCCGGGTGAGCCAAACGAACTGGCGCTGCCGAATGGCCAAACAGCGCTGGGCTTCATAAAGCCCAGGGAGAATTGCACGCCACTCGTTTTCATACATTCGTCGTAAAATCCGCGCGTCGGCGCAATCGCCGGGGCGGCCAACAGGTCCAGCGTCTCCTGCCGCAATCCTAGGTCGCGTCCCCCGGTGGCGAAGACGCTGTAGATGTGCGCCATTGCTCGCGCTGTGCCGAACCCTCCACCGGACGGCACTTCGAGCTCACGTGCGTAAATACGTTGCTCGTCCGCGTATATCGCAGTGCCCGGGTTCACGCTCAACGCCCGGTAGATGTTGGAGCGAGGATTCATGGCTTCCAGCATGAAGCGAAGCCCAAAGCCCCGCAGCATCTCGATCAGGCTAGGCGGCGCAAGTGTGGCAAGGCGCGAGTTCGGGATCGCTTCTGGCAACCGGATGTAGACGTCCACGCCGAGTCGTGACGCAACCTCATCCTGGAAGAACTCTCCCAAACTGCGATGCTGCGGATCGACGCGGCGCAGCAACTCGCCTTCGTAGAAGCCTAGTGTGAGGCCGTGATACGCCTGGCGGGTCCCGGGCTCCCACGCCGGTTTCTGACGCGCTAACACGACCGCCAGGCGATCGAGGTCGGCGACTACGCTTCGATCCACGGGCTCATTGAAAGCGAACAAGCCCGCCTGGTGGGCCAAGAGCTGGCGGACGGTGATTCGTTCCTTGCCTTGCTGCGCGAACTCCGGCCAGTACGCGCATACGCGTTCTTCATAGTCGAGCCATCCGCGAGAGTGAGCGATGGCGAGCGTCATCGCGGCCAAACCTTTGGTGGCTGAGTGGACCACCACCATCGTGTCCTGCTCCCAAGGTTCGGCGGTCTGCTTGTTTCGGATACCGCCCCATAGGTCGACGACCTTCTCACCGCGGTGAAAGGCGCAACAGGCCCCGCCTAGCTCGCGTCGCCGAACAAAGTTCTCGGCGAACGCCTCGCGCACAGCATCGAAGCCCGGGCTGACGTACCCCTGAATACCGAGGCGGTCGTGCGCCGTTGTACGGACGATGACTTTGGATTCGGACATACCCTTTGAGATCATGCAGCTCCATTTCCTTGAAATCGTGCTCTGCGCGGCAATTCTAGATTGTGGAACGTTAGCTCCGGCTAACGCTCTCTCTTTAATGTCTAACGCGAGGGTTTTCTGTGACGCAGATCACCACAGCAGGTAGCGACACTCACATGCACGATGCTGGTCGGATGGTCGGCAACCCTTACCTTTAGCGGATTATAAGAGTTGCCCATCAGCCGGAATCCGCGTGCTAACAGGCGGGGACGCGGCCAGCGTCATGCCATGACGGCGGAAGACGTCCATCATTTTCGCGCGATCGGGCGGGCCACCGCCAGCGGCGTCTATTACTTCGGCAGCTTCTCGGAAGTACGCGGGGCCCATTATCGCGGGGGATAGGATGGCGAGCTGCTTTACATCCTCGTTGCCGAGATTATCGAAGCGGTGCACCGCGCCACGGGGGATGCACAACGCCTGCCCGGGACCAACCTCGATAGGCGTGCCGTCGACCGTCCAGGTAAGGACGCCCTCGATACCGTAGAGGATCTCCTCGTAGGCATCGTTCTTGTGGGCTGGCGCCGCCAGCTTCTGACCGACCGGGACGAGAACCTCGAACACCGAGACGCTTCCACTGGAATCATCGCCGGTGAGGAGGAATCGGATTCCTAGCGGACCAATCTTGATGGTCTCTTCCGAAGCATTGACTCTGGTCGTACGCTGCTGCATAGTCCCCCTTGAATGAAGTTATCCCTTATCGGCGACTTTGAGGCCGGTGCTACGTCCTGGGCGCCAGCACGATGCGCGAGAGCTGCGGGTACGTCGCGCGATAGCCGCGCCAGCGCGCGATCGGGGCTAGCGCAGCAAAGATCGTGCGTTGCAGCGCCAGCGGCGGCGAACGGAACACGAGCACATCGCTGAACTCGCGCGCACATAGCGCGAGTTGCAGCGGGAAGGGCAGGCCCTTGCTGTCTGTGTATCCGAGCCGCGCGAGGCCGAAGAAGGTCTCGATCATGTGCACGAACCGCTCGCCGGGTGTGATCTCCACCCGTACCCGCGCGTCGCGGTTGCTCGCATTCCACCAGTCGTGCCATACCCCGGGCTCGATGACGGCCGTCTCGCCCTGATGCAGAATGCCACTCTGCCCGTTGCGTTTTACGGTCAGCTCGCCCTCGAGCACGGTGAAGCGCTCGACTAAGGCGGGATGGCGGTGTTCCCCCATGACACGCGCGCCGACAAGTGCGGTCAGCTCGGCGGTCGCGCGGCCTGCAGGGTTGTCCCATGTACGCTCCAGGATTGTGGCGCGTTCACGAGTGACGGGGTTTACCCAGACCTCGCCCACTTCTATCGGTGTGCGATCCGGGGGGCCGTGTGGGTCGGGGTGCCTCATGCGACCGAGTCTCGCATAGTGGATGTCTGGTCGGCAAACCGGAGTAATGGCGCGAGTCTCCTGGAATTACTTCCGCATAGCCCGTCATCCAGGCACGACCGCCAGGATGCTTGGCTGCTTGCGATCATCGGTGTGAGATTCGCCACACGGCCCACTGTTGAGGCGTCGCACGGAGACGATGACCGGGGATATTTGAGTGCCGGACTGACTACCAAGCAGCCGGACCGGGCAATGAGCGCGTGTGGTTGAACGTATATTCGCCGAGCAGACACTCGCCGCCTGC
>Ga0134124_10005214_pt1 | contig 10447 bp, 4 predicted proteins | sample KB304_FD_96880 | JGI IMG/M metagenome (GOLD analysis project Ga0134124, IMG submission 96880) | Terrestrial soil microbial communities without Nitrogen fertilizer from Kellogg Biological Station, Michigan, USA - KB3-0-4 | ecosystem: Environmental > Terrestrial > Soil > Unclassified ... | reverse complement strand
GAGGCGCCCATGCGGATCATCTGGTACCGGCTGCCGGGTGCCAGCACCGTCCAGGTCGAAGCGCCGCGATAGAGGATGTTGCCCGCGGTCGAACCCAGCGCACTGTCCAGGTAGGCGCTGGCCGTGGTCGCGATCGGCGCCGCGCTGCCGCCGCTGGTGTTGGCCAGCAGATCGTTATTGGCGATCGCCGCCAGTGCAATGGTGCCTGACGTCGTGATCGGGCCGCCGGTCAGACCGGTGCCGGTGCTGACGCTGGACACGCTGCCCGACGTCGCCGCCTGGAAGGTCGGGTCGGCGCCGGCGCCGTTGGAGGTGAGCACCTGGCCGGAGGTGCCTGTCGTGGTGATCTGGATCGGGCCGGTGCCGTTGCCGACCAGGACGCCATGCGCCGTCAGGCTGCTCGCGCCGACGCCGCCGAAGGTCACCGACAGCGGCGTCTGCAGGTTCAAGGTCACGGCGCCGCTGGTCCCGCCGCCGCTGAGCGCAGTGCCGGCGATGACTTGCGTGATCGTGCCGGCGCCGGCGCCGCCGCCATCCTGCAGCGTGCCGGCGGTGTCGGCGAAGGTCGGGATATGGCCGACCGTAAAGCTGCCGGTCTTGCCCGGCACGCTCAAGTTCGCGCGGGCGGTCGCCGCGCTGGCGACGTCCGACAGGTTGAGCGAAGGCCGCAGCGGCGTATAGCCCAAATTGGTGGCGGCGGCGCCGGCGCCGAGCGCCAGGCTGACGGTACCGCTGACGCCGCCGCCGGTCAGGCCGCTGCCGGCGGTAACGCCGGTGATCGTGCCGGTGCCGATGCCGGCCGGAATGTCGGCCGCCACCAGAGCCCGGAAAGTCGGCGCTGCGGTCCCGCCCGAGCTCGGGCCTGCGAACACCAGATTGGCGGCCTGGGCGGCCTTGGTCACCGTCAGCGTGCCGGCCGAGGTGACCGGCGACCCGGCGACCGTGAACTCGGCCGGCATCGCCAGGCCGACGCTGGACACGCCGCCCACGCCGCCGCCGCTCGAGGGGGTCAGCATGATCGGGTTGCCCAGCGCGTCGAAGCCCAGGATCATGTTGGCGCGTTGCGCGGCCGACACGAGCAGCCCCGAATTGCTGTCGACCGGCGGGAATTGCAGCATCAGGCTGCGTCCCTGCGCCAGCTGCTGAATCTGATATTCCAGATTGTCCGACATGCTCATCACGGTCGACGCGTTGAACGCTCCCTGATTGAGCAGCTGCGTCGGCTGGGTATAGGGCACGATCCGCTGCAGCGTCAGGCGCGTGCCGACCGCGATCGGCGATCCTGAGATCGGATAGGTCAGCGTCCCGCCAGAGGGCGAGCCGATGCCGGTGATCGTATATTGGTTCGACGGAATGACCGTCTGGGTGCCCGCCGTGTTGGTATAGGTCACGACGGCGTTGGCGGCCGCCGGCATGATGAAGCTGTAGGTAAAGACCGACGTCGCCCCATTGCCGGCGAACGTTACCGAAGCCGCCGTCGTGGTGACCGTCGCCTGCGCGATTGGCGCCGGCGATGCGATCGCCATGAATAGGAAGGCGAGGAACGGCAGGATCCGAACGGCATCGCTAAACCGAAGCGCCCGGAATTCACGCGGCGATAGATAGGTCACCGACCCGGGCTTCGAGTGGCGCGCGGCTTCTAGCTTTTGGTCCAAAGCTTTCCGCTCATCTGCGCTCAACCGACGCCGCGACAGAATTCCGCTCATCCATTCCAGCATCACTGAGTCCCCTGCAGCTGCCCGGCGCGGCCGGTCAGATTGGCGTTGATGGTTTCCTGCAAGCCCAGATCCTCGGCCGCCAGCTGCTTGCGCGCGGCGCTGCGGAACTTGGCGATGGTGCTGCCGACGATCAGCGCGCGGGCCGCCGGCGCCGCGCGATCCCATTGCGCCTGGATCGAGGCGTCCGGGTGCTTGCCCTCGACCAGCGCGCTCAGCATGTCCTTTGCGCCCAGGCCGTCCGGCCCCTTCAGCTCGTTGCCGGCCAGGCTGACGAAATGCGCATATTGCTCGGGGTCGAGCTCGATCCGCGCCTCGAGGCCGGTACCGGCCTGCCAGGTCTGAATATGGCCGGGCTTGGTCGGCAGGATCGTGCCGCCCTTGCCATCGTCGGGAAACGCCATCCGGTTGTCCCAGATCCAGCTGTCGATCGGCGACCGGCTTTCGGCCGGCACCTCGGCGATCGGCGACAGCATCCGCGAGAGTCCACCACCGACTGCGGGGAAAGCATCGCGCTGCTTGATCGGATCGCCCCATAGGCCCTGCAGCGGCGGCAGGGTCTCGGACAAGCCTGGCGTCTTCGCCTCGACGGTGGACAGAAGATCGCGATGCGCGCGCACCCATAGATCGGTCGCGCGGTCGATGCCGGCGACCGTCTGCGGCACGGCGAAGCTGGCCAGCAGATTATCGACGTAGTGCTTACCGTCCTGGTCGGGCGCGTGCAGCGCGTCGAAGAAATTGGCGACGCCGGACATATAGGTTTTGCTCAGCATCGCGTTGCCGGCGCCGAACACCATCGACGCGGCGAGGCTCTCATTGTCCTCATCTTTCGCGAACTTCATGACGTCATGCGTATCGGCCATCACGCCCATCAGCATGCCGAGCGGCTCGACCCGGTTATAGCCGTACCAGGTATCGCCGACCTTGACGGAATAGGGCTCGTTACCAGCGGCGCGCCAGGCGGCTTGCGCCCGCGGATCGCTCGGTCCTTCGCCGGTCATGATGCCGCCGAGGGCGAGCCCCGCGGTCGCGATCGAAACCGCGGTACCGATGCCGACCCGGGCCAGCGCCAGGTCGCGGGTGGCGCCGCCGGCGCGCAGCTCGGCCTGATAGCCCTGCGTCGGAAAGGCCATCGGCAGTGGGCTGTTGCGATAGGCGAACTTCATGATGTTCGCCGGCACCTTGACGAAGGGCAGGATGATCCGGCCGACCGGCACTTCCAGGCCGGTGCGGCCGAGCGGCAGGTTCATGCTGTCGGCGGTCGCCTGGATTTGGGCGGCCAGGCCACTCAGCGGGTCCTGGAACGTGTTGGAGAGCGCGGCCGCCTTGGCCTGCTCATGCAGATCCTGCGGCACCGATGCGAGCGTGTCCGAGATATGCGTCGAGAGCGCATCGCCCTCGAGCCCCTTGGATGCGCCGGAGCGATAGGCGAGCGCCCGGAGCTCGGCGCGGTAATTCATCACCTTGGCGAAATCGTCAGCCGCGCCCACCCAGGTCGTCGGCAGGGCCGTGCGCAGATAGCGCCAGGCGGCCGTCGTCGGCTGGTCGGGCGGAATGTCGCCGATCGCGCCGCCGGCGAGCTCATCCAGGCGGGTGACCGTCGTGCCGTCCATCGTCTGGTAATCGGACATGAAATTGCTGTGCCCGGCCGCCAGGGCCTTGCCGGCCGCCTTGAACGCATCCTGGAACGCGCCGGCGTATCCCGAGAGCAGCGCCGCGGTCTCGCCCTGCTGTACCGCGCCAGAGCCGAATTTCTCCGCAGCGTAGCGGGCCGCCAGGTTCCAGACGCCAACGGTGGCGTCCGAGGCCAGTTTCTTCACGATCGTCTGCGGGCCGAGCAGGTAATTATACCAGCCATACAGCAGACCATCGCGGCTCGACATTTTCCGCAGGCTCGAGATGAAGCCGTTGACCGAATCCGGATCGTTCAGCGTCGAAATCCGGTCGGCCGCCTTGCGGATATCTTCCGGCCCGACGTTCGCGATGATGTCCTGGATCGACTTCGCCAGGTCCGATCGGGCCGTCCAGGCCAGGCCGCGGGCGCGGAAGCCGCGCGCCATTTCGGTGCCGGACTGGTCCCAATAGGTCAGCGCGTGCTGCTGCAGCGCATAGCCGCGGGTGAAGGCCTCCCAATCTTCGGCCGTGTTGCTGGCCTTGGCCTTCATCGCCAGCGCCTGCACCTCGCGTGCGGTCGAATTGACCAGCATCGCCCAGGCGCCGGTTTCGGCGTCGGTCATCAGCACGCCGTTCTTGCTCAACCCCGACAGGATTTGCTCGGGCTGCAGGTTCAGCTGGAACGCGGCAGAGCGCATCACCTGGTCCGGCTTGACGTCGCCATCCTTGATGAAGGTGGCGGCGCGCGCGATCGCGTCATTCATCACGCTGTCATGCGAGATGCTTTCCAGGCTGGCCTGGATCGGGTTGCCGCCCTCGCCGCCATCGAAGAATTGCCGCGCCTGTTCGCGGAGCTCCGGCGTCACCACGAGGCGATCCGGGCTTTCGCCATTCACCTTGAACGGCTCTTTCAGGATGCCGGCGGCGATCAGCTCTTTCGGGTCCTCGATCGCCGCGAAGATATCCGCCGCGGATTCCGGCGCAGCCGCTGCGCCTGGCGCCGCTTCGCCGGCAGCCCCTTCAACAGGCTCAGATACTTTCGGCCCTTCGGCCGCGTCAGCCGCAGCCGCTACAGCGCCCTCCGGCGGCACGACAGGCGCCTCGGGTGGCGGCGCCGCTGCCGGCGTGCCCTCGACCGCCGCAGCGCTCTCCGGAGCCGCTGCAGCGCCTTCCGGCGCCGGCGCGGTCACTGGTGCAGCCTCGGCGCCTGCAGCGCCTTCCTCGGCCGCGCCAGAAGCGGCAGCGCCCGTTTCGAGCGCGCCGGCTTCTCCAACCTTGCCGGCCGGCGACCGCATGCCGAGGCCGGCCGCGAGCACGGTGCCCAATTCCTCAGGCGTGAAGCTTTGATCGTCCGGCCGGCCGCTTTCGCCCTTCAGGCGTTCGGCCAGGCTCATCGCGCCGCGCGCCAGGCCGGTCAGCTGCTCGACCCCTTCGATCCCGAGCGCCATCGCGCCGCGCTTCAGCACATGGCCGATGCCGCCCTGTTGCGCATTCTCGCGGCCGAGCGCCGATTCCATGCTGGTGTCGAGACCGGATAGCCAATCCTTGGCGTCCTGCAGCCCGGTCGCCGGCGGCATGCGATCGCGCACGACGCTGCCGATGGCGTTATCGATCTTCAACCCGAACGGCGCAGACCCGGATTGCGGTGCGAGCGCCGCCGGTGCCTCCGGATCATCAGCCGGGCGAACGGCGTTCGCTTGACCGGCAGTAGGGGCCGCAGCGAAACGCGAATTCAGATAATCGACCGGGTTCGGCCCCAGGCCGGCGCGGGCCTGCGAAGTCAGGAAGTCGCTGCGCGGATCGGCGATATCGCTCATAGCGGGGGATCTCCGGCCGGCTGGACGCCAAGGCTACGGGCGCCGCCCGGCTTCGGTCCCGGCGCCGGCCCTTTCGGCGTCAGCGCAGCGCGCTTCTTGGCCTGCAAATCATAGAAATCGCTATAGCGCTTGATCAGCGCCGCCTCGGACTGCAGCGCGTCCTGGCTGATCTCGCCGCGCTCGGCGGCCGCGCGCGTCTGCTCCCAGACCGATTGCACCTGGTCGGGGCTCGAGATCGCGCCCAGTCGCGGCGCCGGCAGCCAGACGGGCACGCTGGCGCTGGCCGACTGGTAGCGTGGGATCAGGTCGGCCAGCACCGCATCGGGCGATTCATGCTTGACCAAAGTGCGATCGTTGAACTCGCCGACCGCCTGCGCATAGAGCTGGATTTGCCGCGCCTTGGCTTCCCCGCCCAGATCGATGATCGGTTTTTCGGTCGCGTCGAAGCCGAGCGCCGTGCGGAGCTGCGTCATCGCGCCATGGATCAGCGCCGTGTTTTCGGTCGTACCGCGGGCGACTGCGGTCTTGATCAGCTTATCCGCGGTCGGCCCGGTGATATGGCCGGCATCGCGCGCGGCGATCACGTCATCAACCGTGGCCGTTCCGGACGAGACGCCGGCCTGCAGTGGCAGCAGCGCAGCGTAATCATCCGTGCCCTTATTGACGCTGCCCATTTCGCTGTTGAGGAACCGATATTGCTCGGGCCGCAACTGCTGCGTCCGGAGCATGTCGGCGGCCTGGTTGGTATCGATCGGCTTGCCTTGCAGCACGTCGGCCGCCAACGTCCCGAAATTCGCATCCTGGCCTTCGCGCTTCTGCTTATCCGCCAGCGCCATGTTGCGCTGCTCGGTCGCGATCTGCCGCATCATCGACGTGTATTGATGGCTCTCGATCTGCTGATCGAGCATGGCGCTGTGCGCCGCGTCGATCGAGCCGCGATTCTGGTCGTACAGCACCCGCGCGCCATCCGGATCATGCGCCATCACCGACCGGATGCGCGCGGTCCAGGCCTCGCTCAGATAGTGCGTGGTGTCAGCCTGGATCTTCTCAGCGGAATCGCCCAGCATTTCGCCGCGCTGCTGCGCTTCGGCTGCGATCGTGCCCAGGCTTTGCTGGAACTGCGGCTCGGGCGCGAGCGCGCCCAGATTAACCTCGTTGGCGATCCGGGCTTCACCGGTGCCGATCATGTATTTCTTATTCTCGACCGCCGCATGCGACGACATGTTTTCCTGGGCGTTTTCGACCCGCCGCACCGCGACCTGGTCGAACAGCGATTGCGCCTGCGGATTGTCGAGATTGCCCCGAAACTGGTCATAGAGCGCGCGCGCCTTGCCGGCATAGTCGCCGTAATTCGCAGCGGCATCCTTGCCGAGCTTGGTCGAGAATTCGGATTGCAGCCCGGCCAGCGCCTGGCTGAAGCCGATATCATTCGATCGCGCGTCGGTCTCGTTCTGTAGGCCCTGATACGCGATCGCGTGCTTGGCGGCGACATCGCCGGCGGTGCCGATCGCGTCCGCGACGCCGCCCAGCGCCTGCGCGGAAGCCGCGCCGAAGGCCGCCGGCGATGCGGCGATATCGAAGCGGCCGGGACTGGCGCCGGTCGCCTCGACGTCGCTGATCGGAGTATCGGGAAGGCGCGGCATCTAGCCAAGCACCTTGATGCCGGTTTGTCCGAACGATGCCCATTTGTCGCTGACGCCGCTAACGCCGCCCAGGATCGACTTGCCGGCGCCGAGATATCCTGCGGTCACCGCATCGTTTCCGGCCTGCGTATCCAGCGCCGCATCGGCCGTGTCTGACATCCCTTCGACCTTGTAGCCCAGCGCCTGGCGGGCCGCGTTGTTGCGGATGGTCAGCGCGTCGAGCGCCCCGGTCTGCGCGACGTCGCCCTGGATATCGGCGGCCGATCCGGAATTCGGATCGACGCCCGACGCCGCCGCGTTGGCGCGCACCGCGCCGATCCGCTGGCCGGTGACCAGGTTCGCCTGCGCCGCCTTTGCCTCGCCGGCCTGCGTCGCAGCGTCCGCAGCCCGGGAATCGAGGATCGCGTTATTGCGCGCGACCTGCGCCCGGTAATCATAGGCCGCCTGCTGCGCAGACCCCTGCTGCATCGAGCTCGCGGCGCCGATGACGGCGCTGGCGGCGGTCGCGGCGAGGGCAACGGCGGGAAGGCACATCAGGCGATCTCCAGCTGAAAGCGGCGGAAGGGTTCGGCGATCCGGCCGAGCGGTGCCGGCGCATCGACGCGAAATCCCATCCAGCGCAGCCACCGGATGCAGCGGCGATAATCGGCGATGACATAGCCCTCGAGCCGCGGGAAAGCGGCCAGCATGGCGTCGCGCTCGACCAGGGCTTCGCGGGCGAACGCCGTTCGCCTGGCGTCGACCAGCTTCGTGGTGAGCAGCCAGGGATAGGCGGTGTCGCTGAAGATCGAATTGGCGGCCAGGCCCCAGGCGCAGGCGATCGCGCCATCCAGGAACGCCGCCTTGACCCACAGCGAGACGTCGAGCGCGATCCGGATCGACTGCAGCGGCGCCAGGCCCGTCACCTCGATCTCGCGACGATCGTCGCCGCGCAGCGTGTCGGCGAGCTCGGCGAGCTCACCCCAGCTGGGAACGCGGATTTCGAACGTGTCGGAGCTGCTACTTGGAACCGAGGTAGTCAAGCATTCCGTGTCAGTTTGCGATTTTGCGCAGGTTGCCCGGCTCATCACGGCGTATCCCCGATCTGCGCCCACAGGATGATGCCGAGCACCGAGAAAGGCAGGGGATCATCCTGGCGGATGAATATCTGCCCGGCGCGGTCCCAATCGGATTGCAGCTCCATCGTCTCGTCGCCGGTCACCAGCGGGATCGGCGTGTCGAACGGCATGTCATAGGTGCGTTCGGGGATCGGATAGAGCGAATCGCGATCGCGGCCGATCTGCAGGCCGCGGGTGTTTTCCAGCCGGATGGTCGCGCGATTGATCAGCTTCAGCTTGTCCTGGATCGTCGGCTCGCCGGTATCCAGGCGCAGCGGCTCGAGCTCGGCCTGGAATCCCAGGCCCAGCGTCACAAGCGACGCGGCGTTGGGCAGAAGGACGGTGCCGCCGGCGACGTTCAGGTCGCGCACGACATTGCCATCGGCCAGGCCGACCAGGGTCGCGCCCTCGAGATGCTCGAGGCCCGAGATTACGGTCGCCGGTTCGCCCTCATAGCGCTTGCCGCAATCGACGCACCAGGGCAGCGTCGGATCGGCAACGCCGGCGGAGAGGAAATTGCGGCTGGCCAGGCGCTCGATATAGAGCACCGGGTCGCCGCCATTGACGCCGGAAATGGTGCGCTCGACCAGGAAATAGACATCCTGCTCGGTGGCGCCGGGGATTGATTCGACGTCCTGGAACAGGCCTTGCGTATCGTGCCGCGCCCAGCCGGTGACTTCCTGCTCTTTGAGGTAAGTCAGCGAGAGCAGCACGCCGTCGTCACGCACAACCCAGATCAGCTTGAATGGCTGCTCGGCATAGGTCCATTGCACCAGCTGATAGCCATAGAACAGATGGCTCGACAGGACCGTCAGGTCAGTACCGGTGAAGACGTTGAAGTAGAAATTATAGGATAGATCGCGGACGGTCGACCCCTGGAACTGCACATAGAGCACTTCCTGCACCACGCGGATCGGCGCGATCGTGGCGCTGCAGCCGTTCGCGGCCTGCGGAATGGCGGTGATCGAGGATGGCGTCAGCGCGCCGCCGCTCGGGCCGCCGGCGATCAGCCAGCCGCCGTTTTCGGTCATGGCCAGCACACCGGACGACACCGGCACCAGATGCTGAATCGCGTTCACCTGGTCCGACAACAGCGGCGCCTCGATCGCGTCGGAATCGCGCACCGGGTTGGAGACGTCCATGTTGTTGAACGCACCGGTCTGCGTGCCCCAGATCGTGGCCGGCTGGTTCAGCGTCGCGGCGAACAGCTCGCGCGCCTGATAAAAGCAGCAGCAGCCGGGCCAATTGCCGGTTGGCTTGCCGATCGACGCCTGGAATGTGGCGCCGGCGCCGGTCGACGTGGTGACGTGGAAGACGGGCGCGGTGTAGTTCATCCCGCCGTCAACCGTCGTGACGCTGATGATCACGCCTTCCTGGATATTGAGATACCCTTTCCAGCCGGTGCCGGTCGGGTCGGTCACGGTGATCGCATCGGGCGACGCGCCGAAGCGGCCGTCGAAATAGCCGGCGCCGCCATTGGTCGGTTCGACGTCCAGGATCTGCGCATTGGCGAACGGGTCGCGATGCAGGGGCGCCTGCAGCGAGAAATCGGGCGCGATGTTGTTGTCGACGAATTGCGTGCTAAGCGTCGAGCCGATGAAGCCGAAGATGGTTTCCGCTGTCGCCGCCTCGCCGGCATGGGCGCCGCTGTCCACCGCGCCGACGACCGGCGCCTTGTAGATATTATAGCGATCGGGCCGCGGACCTGGCGGCGGCGTCAGGCCCAGCAAGTTCTGGCAGCCCTTCGTCTGATCGAGCGCGGTGTTGCCGAAGATGCCGGACGGCGTCGAGGATACGCTTTCCTCGCCCGTTGCATCGATCAGCGAGGTCGCGACATAGCGATAGAAAACGCCGGGGTTACCGGAAACCGGATTCTGCGCCACCGTGCCGATATCGGCCGGCGGCTGCACCGACGCCGCGAAGGTGATCGGCGTCAGCGTCCAAATCCAATGCTGCGTGCGCGACAGGCGCCGCGTTTGATAGAGCGGATGCGTCAGCGTCATGACGTCGGCCGACTGCGTGAATTTGAGCAGCGCCAGGTCGGCTGCGGCGTAGGGCGTCGCGAGCGTGAAGACACGCGCCACCGTGCCGCCGCCGGTATAGACGCCGTACAGGGTGGAATCGATCGGGTTGCCGTCGAGATCGGTGAGCGTGAAGGTGTCGCCCGGCGCGCTGGCGACCAGGCAGGTCTTGTTATTGAAGCCGGTGGCGCCCAGGAAGCCCGACAGGAATACCCAATCGCCATCAACGAAATTATTGCCCGCGGCGGTCAGCGACGCCGGGTCCGAATTGCTGGCGGCCGTGACCGCGAAAGCCGGCTCGAGCACCAGGCCGCCATCCTTGATGACGCGCATGTACTGTTCGCCGAATTCCAGGATGTAGGACTGCGCGACGTTGAATTGAAAGCGCTTCAGCCGCGCCTTGCCGCCGCCTGACCGGATCGAAAGGCCCGCGAAGGGATAATAGAAATAGGCGACATCGGTGGTCAGCCCGGAATAGCTGACATAGCCCGCCAGGCCGAAGCTGCCATTGCGCGAAAACAGGACAGCGGTCAGGTCATG
>Ga0134124_10005213_pt1 | contig 10448 bp, 9 predicted proteins | sample KB304_FD_96880 | JGI IMG/M metagenome (GOLD analysis project Ga0134124, IMG submission 96880) | Terrestrial soil microbial communities without Nitrogen fertilizer from Kellogg Biological Station, Michigan, USA - KB3-0-4 | ecosystem: Environmental > Terrestrial > Soil > Unclassified ... | reverse complement strand
TGCTTCTCCAGACTGGAGTGAACTGGAAGGCGACGATCTCATTGACGACGTCATTTTGGTTGACCAGTCTCCAATCGGACGCACACCGCGCTCGAATCCAGTCACCTACATCAAAGCCTTCGATGGAATTCGTGATCTCTTTGCCTCCCTACCCGAAGCCAAGAAGCGCGGTTTCACGGCCGGGCATTTCTCCTTCAACATTCCCGGAGGCCGCTGCGAAACCTGCCAGGGCGACGGCACCGTAACGGTGGAGATGCAATTCCTCGCCGACGTCGAACTGATCTGCGAAGAGTGCAAGGGCGCACGCTATAAGCCGCAGGTTCTCGATGTACGCTATCGCGGCAAGAACATTCATGAAGCCCTGAACCTCACAGTGCGCGAGGCACTGCATTTCTTCGCCGGCGTGCCCAAAGTCGTGGAGAAGTTGCGGGTGCTGGAAGAAGTAGGACTGGGCTATCTGCGCCTGGGGCAATCGGCAACTACCCTTTCCGGCGGCGAAGCCCAGCGCATGAAGCTAGCAGCGCATCTGCAGCCGGCGTCGCGGGACATTGGACGTCCTTCAAGCTCAGCGGGTTCAACCCGCCGCCGCAATCGCATGCTCTATATTTTTGACGAGCCCACAACCGGGCTGCATTTTGACGATGTCAGCAAACTACTCTCTGCCTTCCGCCGTCTAATTGAAGCAGGAGGCTCGATTTTGGTGATCGAGCACAATCTGGAGGTCATCAAGACAGCTGATTGGGTCATTGATCTGGGCCCGGAGGGCGGCGAGCGCGGGGGATACGTGGTCGGCGCCGGTCCGCCAGAGGTCATCGCAAAGTTGCCGAATTCGTACACGGGAAAGTTCCTGGCGCGAGTCCTGAATGGAAACGGACAACCAACAAACGGCCATAAGTAGCGCAACCCACGTAGGGGCAGGTGTCCTCACCAGCCCAGCCGAGCGCAGCTCGGCAAACGTAGCGAGCACCACGCTTTTCGAGGTGATCCCAAGCACGGCGAGCTCGGCTCGCCCGCCCGGACGGGGGGGCCCGGGCCGAGGTGTGATTGTGGCCGTCGTCGCCGTGGCCTTTGCCCTGAGCGCGCTGGCCCAGACCGGCCAGACGGTCCGCCATCACAAGGTCGCTGTCGAGGATCCCTCTTCCCCGCCCGAACTCATACAGGCGGAGAGCGCGATCGAAAAGCAGGATTACGCCACCGCCGAGCCCTTGCTGAAGAAAGTCGTCGCGCAGGATCCCGAGAACTACGCCGCATGGTTCGACCTGGGATTTCTATATAACGCGATAGGCAAGACCGACGACTCGATTGTCGCCTACCGCAAGTCCGTCGCCGCCAAGCCCGGCGTATTCGAATCCAATCTGAATCTCGGCCTCATGTTGGTGAAAGCGAACCAGCCAGACGCTGAGCAGTTTCTGCGCGCTGCCACCAAACTGAAGCCCACGGCGCAGGTGGCGGAGGGGCAAGCCCGGGCCTGGCTCTCCCTGGGCCACCTGCTCGAGACCAGCAACCCCGACCGGGCCATCGATGCTTTCAAGCAAGCGGCCTTGCTGGATCCCAAAGACCCTGAACCACACCTTTCCGCCGGCCCGATCCTGGAAGGTCTAAACCGTTTTGCCGACGCCGAGCAGGAGTACAAGCAGGCCTTCGCGATCGATCCTTCATCCGCCGATGCGCTGACCGGCATGGCCAATATTTACATGCGAGGCCACCGCTACACCGAAGCTGAGGAGATCTTGCGTAAACTGGTGGCGCTCCATCCCAACGACGCGGGAGCTCACATGCAACTGGGCCGCATGTTGGCTGCAGACGGCCAGAACGATCCGGCCATCGCCGAATTGCAGGTGGCGTTGAAGCTGGCCCCGGCCGATCCTTCCCTGCAACTCGACTTGGCGGACCTGTACACCAATGCAAAGAAGTACGATTTGGCGGAAGCCCAGTATCGTTCTCTGCTCGCGGCCAAGCCTAAGGATCCCGACCTGCGCTACGGATTAGGCCGGGTCTTGCTGTATCGCCGCAAGTTTCCCGAGGCCCAGCAGGAGCTGCTGGCTGCGATCCAGCTCAAGCCCGGAATGGGTACCGCGTACGGCGATCTGGCCGCCGCCGCCAACGAAAACAAGAACTATGAACTGGTGATCAATGCCTTGGATGCCCGCGCCAAACTTCTGCCTGAACTTCCGATTGGCTACTTCTTGCGGGCCACGGCCTATGATCACTTGCGTGCCAACAAGCTGGCAGCAGAGAATTACCATCGCTTCCTTGAGACGGCGGGCGGAAACTATCCCGACCAGGAATGGCAGGCTCGCCATCGCCTGATCGCGATCGAGCCCAAAAGATAATCCATGATGCGCATTCGGGCAGCGATTCTCACGCTTCAGGTTGCGGTTTCTTTGGCCGCCTGCGCCGCGGTGCCGCTCCCCGCATTTGCGGCGAAAAACGAGAGCATTGATCAGCTCATCGCTCGAGCGGAATCCGCCCGCCCGGAGGACCGCCCGGCCCTCTATCTTGACATCGCCCGCCAGAAGGCGGACATGGCCCATCAGTTCTATCACTCCGGCAACGCGGAAGAGGGCACCGCCACCCTGCGCGACGTGGTGACCTTCTCCAAAAAGGCCGCGGACGCATCCATCGAAACTGGAAAGAAGTTGAAGAACACTGAAATTGGGCTGCGCAAAATGGTCGAGAAGTTTCGCGATGTCAAACGCACCGTTGCCTTTGAAGATCAGGCACCCATTCAGCAAACCATGGACGAGTTGGAGAAGATGCGGACCGACCTGCTCTCCGCCATGTTCGGCAAGAAGAAGGCCAAATGACGCGCTTACGCACTAGCCTCAAGAGTGCCCCATCCTTTTCGCGTCGCGACACCCTTAATCGGATTGGCCTCGCATGCTACGCGCTTTTTCTTCTGCTTTCACCAGCGTTGGCTCAGCAGAAACGCGATCCGCTTACGTCTCCGGAAATCGATCAGTTGCGCGATACCGCAATGGATCCGGACCTGCGCCTGAAGCTGTACGTCGGGTTTGCCCGGGCCCGCCTGGTGGCACTCGATAAGGCACGATCAGAATCCAAGACGGCTGATCGCGGTCTGGCGACCCACGATGGATTGCAGGATTTTCTTGACGTCTACGACGAATTGAATGACAACATCGACACTTACGTAGGCCGCAAGTCAGACCTGCGCAAAGTGCTGAAGACGGTCATTGATGGGGACACCGAATTCCAGGCCAAACTTCGGGCCCTCCGAGACGATGCCGGCGCCAAAAAAGAAGAGTTGGAACACTACGAGTTCCTGCTTACGAATGCGCTCGAGACTCTGGATAGCAGTGTGCAGGACCACCGTCAGCTGTTGAGCGAACAGGAAGAAGCCGCCAAGCAGAAAAAGAAGCCGGCAAGACCCTGAATCTTATTTTCTTACAGCTGGATAACAGGCCGCCACCCACAAGGGTGTCAGTCTGAGGGCAGCCCTTTGGTCCAGCGAAGCAGGACGAAAGCCAGCGAAGGGCCCATGCCTCCCGCGCTCGGCTCACCCGGCCGCTCCACTTCGCATCAGATCCATCGTATGCATCCAAATTGACGGAACATGGGCACTGGTTTGACGCCGCGATCGCGAGGGAAATGCATGGGGGCGAGCGAAGGACTCCACTTCCTCAGGATGGCAGCTTTGCGAAAGTCACACTGATCCGCAGTGCGCCCTTGCGGACCTTCGCTGTGAGAAGTTTGTCGTGCTAATCTAGCCGCACGTGACGAACAATCTCCTCCAAATCTTTGAGGACCAGTACCGCGAGCTCCGTCCTGACGCGTCCATACCCGAATTGAAGGTTGAATTCTTCGCTTTCACCACCATCAAGAACACCATCCGAATGCGTCAAAGCAAGCTGCTGGTGCGGCTCTCGGACCTGCTGGAGGCCGCCCCGGCGACTGTTTTGAAAGCCATCGCCCATATCCTGCTGGCCAAGATGTACCGCCGGCCGGTTGACCGCGAAGCTGCGGCCCGCTATCGCCGTTACGTTTCCAGCCACCACGTCAGCCGGAAAGCGCACCTGGTGCGCCAGATGCGCGGACGGAAGCATCTCGACTCGCCCCAGGGCTGCAGTTACGACCTGGAAGCCGTATTCGAAGACCTCAACACTCGATTTTTCCATGGCCTGATGGCTCGCCCGCAGATGACCTGGAGCCGCGACCGGGCCCGCAACAGCCTCGGCCACTACGATCCCGCGCACAATGCGATTGTCGTTAGCCGCATCTTCGACCATCCCCGTGTTCCGCGCTCCGCGGTTGAGTACATCGTCTATCACGAGATGCTCCATTTGAAGCACCCGGTGAGATTGCGAGGCAGCCGCAGGTGCGTGCACTCCGCCGAGTTTCAGGCAGAGGAGAAACTGTTCCCCCATTTGGAAGAAGCCAAGCAATTCCTGAAGCAGCTATGAACGACTGAGCGTAGGGCACGCAGGTGCAACCCGACGTCACCTGCGTTGACGCCCGCACCAGGGGGAGACTATTCTTAGCGGAGTGCCCAGTTGCTCCTTCAGTTGCAACTCGGTTGCAATAAGGGAGTTTTCCACAAGATGCTGCAAGCGTTCATCATAACTTTGCGCGAAGGGGTCGAAGCCGCCCTCATTGTAGGCATCACCCTGGCCTATCTGGCCAAAATTGGCCGTCCCGAACTGCGCAAATCGGTCTTCGCTGCCCTGATCACGGCATTTGTCGGCAGCATCGGCATCGCCATTCTGCTGTCCCGCACCCAATGGAATCAGGACATTTTCGAGGGCTGGATTATGTTGATTGCCGCCTTCTTCGTCGTCACCATGATCCTTTTCATGATGAAGACAGGTCGGGCTCTGAAGGGACACATCGAAGGCAAAGTCAGCCTTCTGGCCGGCCGGAATGCCAGGTTCGGTCTATTTCTATTCGTCTTTCTGATGGTGTTGCGCGAAGGGGTGGAAACCGTGCTCATCCTGGGTGCGGTATCGCTGAATTCCACGGAACTGCTCAGCTTCCTGGGCACATTGTCGGGCGTAATCGTAGCCATTCTGTTTGGGGTGATGTTCGTCAAGGGCAGCGTACGCATCAACCTGCAGAAGTTCTTCCGGGTGACGACGGCAATTCTGTTCTTCGTGGCGGCCCAGCTGATCATCTCCGGCCTGCATGAGCTTTCTGAAAACGGCGTCCTTCCCTCCTCGCGCGAGGAGATGGCATTGATCGGCCCCATCGTCCGCAATGACTTGTTCTTTTTCATCACCATCGTCGCGTTGGCGGCCCTGATGGTTCTGTTCGAGGTGAAGCGCCGCCAGCCCGAGGCCCTGCCCGACTCTCCGGCCGAGCGCCGCAAGGCCCTGTGGAGCGCCCGCCGCGAACGCCTGTGGATGGTTTCGGTGTACGCCAGTTCGTTCCTGTTCATCCTGATGGTTACTGCGGAGTTCATTTACGCCAAGAGCGTGAGCGCGCTTTCGCCTGCGACCGAAGTAACTTTCCAGGGTGGACAGGTCAGCATTCCCCTCGCCCAGGTCGCCGACGGCGATCTCCATCGTTTCGAGGCCAAGGAAAATGGGACCTCGGTTCGCTTCTGGCTCTACCAGAAACCCGACGGCAAGGTTGCCACCGTCTTCGATGCCTGCCAGATTTGCGGACCGGTGGGCTTTTACAAGGGACCGAACGGTGTGGTTTGCAAGAACTGCGCGGCGCCGATCAACGGACAATCGGTGGGCACGGCGGGCGGCTGCAATCCGATCCCGCTGCGCGCTGAACAGACACCCGACGCCGTCGTCATTCGAGAAACCGACATTGCGGCAGGCGCTCACATTTTCCAACCATAAACATGTTCTTGCGCCTACTCTACGAGTCTTTCCGGCGGCAGAAGCGGCGCAAACTCCTCGCAGGGATCGCCATCATGCTGGGCGTGGGCGTCGCCACCGCCATGATCGCGGTCGCAACTGATATCGGCGACAAGATCAGCCGAGAGTTGCGCACCTACGGCGCCAATCTGATCGTCACTCCCCAGGAGGACACGCTGGATGTCGAAATTGCCGGGGTAAATCTGAAGCCGCCCAGCGACGGTGCCTATCTCAATGAGGCGGACCTGCCCAAAATCAAGGGCATGTTCTGGCGCAACAACATCGTAGGCTTCGCTCCCATGTTGCCGGTAAGCGTAACTGTGGACGAAAACAAGCTCGGCGAAAACAAGCCGACGCTGCTCGGGACATACTTCGCCCAGCACGTTGTATTTGGAAAGCAGGATTTTGTTACCGGCGTTCGCACCACGCACCCCTGGTGGAAGGTACAGGGCGCGTGGCCCGACGACAGTTCGAATGATGTCCTGCTCGGCGAACATCTGGCGGCAAAACTTAACCGGAAGCCGGGCCAGGGCATTGAAATTGCGGACCAGCCGCGACGGATTGCCGGCATTCTTTCGACCGGCGGTGTCGAAGACGATCAGATCATCGCGCCTCTCGCCGTGGCACAGCAGATTCTCGGCAAGCCTGGTGCAGTGCGCCGCATCTACGTCAGCGCCGTAACCAAGCCCGAAGACGAATTTGCGCGCCGCGATCCGAAGAAAATGTCGCCTGCGATGTACGACCGCTGGTACTGCTCCCCTTATGCGCAGTCCATCGCGTTCCAGTTGCAGGAGGCCATTCCGCACTCCCACGCCGAGCAGATTCGCCAGGTAGCACAGAACGAAGGCACAGTGCTGTCGCATATCCAGGGACTCATGCTGTTGATCACACTGGCGGCATTGTTGGCTTCGGCGCTCGCGGTTTCTGCTTCCATGGCAACTGCGGTGATTGAGCGGCGCAGCGAAGTTGGCCTGATGAAGGCCCTGGGCGCCGGCAATCTGGCAGTGGCGGTACTGTTTTTTGCCGAGGCTATGCTGCTGGCTTTGCTGGCGGGAGCCGTGGGCTTCGCCGGAGGCGCGTTGCTGGCTCGCCAGATCGGGCACTCCATCTTCGCCTCGCAGATCACCGTCCAGCCGGTTCTGTTGCCAGTGACTTTGACCATCGCCGTGCTGGTGACGTTTGTCGGCAGTGCGGCTGCGATTCGGCGGGCAGTCAAGTTTGATCCGGTCTATGCACTGCGAGGTGACGCCTGAACGCGCCCGACACTGGCCAAGTCGCCCGCCGCCGCGGAGCCGCGCCTCATACGTCGATGTTCCTCCGCATGCTCGTGCGTGCTGCAGTTCTGCGGCGTGGCCGCGCTGCCTCTGCTCTGCTGGCGATGGTGGTCGCTGCGGCTGTTGCCACCGCCATGCTCAACCTCTACGTGGATGTCCAAGCCAAGCTGAGCCGCGAATTCCGCCAGTATGGCGCCAACGTCGTGGTCATGGCGAAGGAGGGACAGAACTTGCCGACCGATACTCTCTCGACCGTCAGATCTGTTCTCGGTACGAATGGAGTCGCAGTTCCCTTCGCTTATGCCGTCGCCCGCACCACCGATGGTCACTCCGTGGTCGTCGCAGGCACCGATCTCGAACAGGTGCAGAAACTGGACAGCACCTGGTGGTCAGTGACCGGCTGGCCAAAAGGTCCTCACGATGCCCTGATTGGCACTCGCGCCGTCGGCGCTGTCGGCGCACCCGGCAAGGCGTTCGACCTCAGCTTTCAGGATCGCACCATTCGTCTGAATCCGGTGGGTACCTTGAAGACTGGCGCGGCCGAAGATAGCCGTGTGTATGTTTCGCTCGCCGATTTTGCCGAGTGGATCCAGGTGCCGTATTCCACGGTAGAAATATCGGCTTCGGGTTCGCCGCAAGAAATCAGCACAATCATCCGGCGGCTGGGAGATGCTGTTGCCGCCGATGTCCACCCGGTCCGGCAGATCACGGAGGGCGAGGCCAACGTATTGGGCAAAATGCGCTCCACCCTTCTTCTGGTCGCCATTCTAATCATCCTCACCGCTGCGGTGTGCGTGCTTTCCACTCTGATGGGGTGGGTTTCCGATCGTCGCCGCGATTTTGCCTTGATGAAGGCCCTGGGCGCCTCCGGCAGGCTGCTACAGAGTTTTTTCGCCGCCGAAGCCGCCGCGCTGGGTGCGATCGGCTCGACCCTAGGATTCGCTATCGGAGTAGGAGTCGCCATCTGGATCGGCCGGGCGAATTTCCATGCCCCGGTGAGTGTGCGCCTGGGGGTGCTGCCGGTGGTCCTGGTGGGCGGAATCGTGATCGCCCTCGTCGCCTCGATTGTGCCAATATCTCTGGTCCGGCGGGTTCAACCTGCTAACATCTTGAGGGGAGAATGACGTGATCAAGCTAAGCCATGTCAGCCGCCTGTATCCGGCCCGCGCTGAGAGCAATGGCGGCGTCATCCGTGCCCTGGATGACGTTTCTCTCGAGGTCGCACCCGGCGAATGGCTGGCCGTCATGGGCCCCTCCGGTTCCGGCAAGTCCACTCTGGTCAACCTGATCGGATGTCTGGATCGCCCCAGTTCGGGCGAAATCTGGCTCGACAACGAAGACGTCGCCAGGATTTCTGTCCGGGATTTGAATCGGGCCCGCGCGGAAAAGGTCGGATTCATCTTCCAGCAATTTCACCTGATTCCCTATCTCACCGCCCTCGAAAACGTCATGCTGGCGCAATACTTCCACAGCATGACCGACGAGCAGGAGGCCCTGGCGGCCCTGGCCCACGTGGGTTTAAAAGATCGCGCCCATCATCTCCCTGCCCAGCTGTCCGGTGGAGAGCAGCAGCGAGTCTGCATCGCTCGCGCCCTGATCAACGATCCAAAAATCGTTCTGGCTGACGAGCCGACGGGAAATCTGGACGCTGTCAACGAAGAGATTGTTCTGCGCCTGCTGCGCGAGCTGCACCGTCAGGGGCGCACCATCGTGATGGTCACGCACGACCCGGTCGTCGCCCGCTTGGCCGATCGCCGCATCGAGCTGCATCACGGCAAGATTGCCGATCAGGAAGTCTTCGCCATGGCCGACGAAGAGCAGTTCGACGAAGTCCTGGAAGAACTATGGGCGGTCGAGGAGCACGGCGAGATCGCTGAAATCGAGCGCATGGAGGTTCACGGCGCCCTGCCAGTCAGCATCGCGGTCGAGAAGATGACGGCGCTAGGCCTGCTGACCACCCGGCCGCATCCGCCGGAGGTCCATAATCACAAGCCGTTCGTCAACCCGTGCCACGACGCCCTCAAGCCATCGGGAGTGTCCACGGGCGATGGCAGCATGATCGTGGAATTCACCCCTCGCGGACGTCGGCGTGCGGCCGACATCATCCGCCGCCATCGTCTGGCGGAGCGTCTTTTCACAGATAGTCTGGCTCTCGACAGTGAATCAGAAATCGAGCAGCAGGCCTGCAAGTTCGAGCACATCCTTTCGCCCGAAGCCACCGACAAGATCTGCAGCTTCCTCGGTCATCCCCGCACTTGTCCTCATGGCGCGCCCATTCCGCTGGGGCCTTGCTGTGAAGGCAATTTCGCGGCCCGGACCCAAGGGCAGAGACAGGAACAAGAACAGGCATCGCGTTTCAAATAGGCGCGGGTTGAGCCCGCGGACTACTTGATTTTCTTCCAAACCACATCTTCGTTGTTTCGGCGGTCGATCATGGCATCGACCCTGCCTCCCTCCGCGCGTCGAAACAAGCGCCGGCCTTCAACACCCTTACGGAAGAATATGTCGGACGATTCGGGGACCAGTTCCTCTTCGGGTCTTTCCCCACGCCGTGTATACAACCCGGCGCTCCGGACTGAGATCGTCTGTGTCACTCCAGGTGCCAACTCATAGGTCCCCGCGTAATCAGCATATTTCTTGACATCCCCTTTTCCCGGCGCAGGGTCCTCGTAGTAGCGCAACATTTGACCCGCTACGATCTGCCATTTTCCATCGCGATACATCCAGGTGTCGGTGCCGTGATAGCGGGCCGTCATGTTCTGGCCGAAGATCGTCTCGGTTTCAGCTAGGTCGTAGGAAAGGACGGCGGTGTCTCCCTGTATATTGCTCTTCGGATTTACAACTTTGATGGCTCCGGAATAGCCCGGCGGAAGAGGAGCCACGTCTTTGACGAGCGCCGCTTTGTCCATGCTTCTTCCCTTCTCGTCGAAATACATGCTGTCGTCGGCGAAATATTTCTTCCAGGGTTCCTGGTCACCTGACGCTGCGGCATCAAATATCGCCTGCTCATTGCCCACGAGTTCGGCCTGCGTGATTGGAGGGCGATTGCGAAACGTGCACGACGATGATGATATCAATGCCACCATCAGCACCAGCGCCAACATTGTGGTGGAACGAGTCATAGATTCCTCTCAAGCCATCCAGCTATCCCGCTCATCCTAAGCGCGACGGATTCTCTGCGCAAAAGCTCGGTGCGCCATTATGATGTTTTCTTCGCATCCCTCATGATCAGACCTCGACGACCCTGCATCGGCGTATTTGATTCCGGTTTTGGCGGACTAACCGTCCTCAAAGAACTGATCGCGATCGCGCCCGAAGCTGACTACATCTACTTCGGAGACACAGCGCG
>Ga0134124_10005212_pt1 | contig 10448 bp, 10 predicted proteins | sample KB304_FD_96880 | JGI IMG/M metagenome (GOLD analysis project Ga0134124, IMG submission 96880) | Terrestrial soil microbial communities without Nitrogen fertilizer from Kellogg Biological Station, Michigan, USA - KB3-0-4 | ecosystem: Environmental > Terrestrial > Soil > Unclassified ... | reverse complement strand
GCAGTCGCTGCCGCGGATGGCCGAAGCGATCGTCCGGGGCGAAGTGCTGGCAACGATTGCCTGGCAGGGCAGTGTTGTCGCGGAGCGGGAGGGAAACTCCGTCGTGCTGAACGGCTGTGTCGCCCGGGCGCCTTGCGCCGCCGAAGTCGACTACGCGCTGGTCCGCGTCGGCGCGGAAGCGGCGGCATTGATTCCGACCGACGCCAAGGGGGTTGTCGCGGAGGAGAGCGCAGGCCTCGATCTGACTTTGCCGGAACACGGGATACGACTGGTAAACGCGGCCATTCCCGACGATAGCATCTTCGACGATGTGTGGGCCCGCCTGCGCTCGGACGCCAATGTGCTGCGCGCTGCCGCGATCTTCGGATCCGCCGAGGCCTGCCTGTCGCTTGCACAGGAGCACGCCTCGACCCGGCGCCAGTTCGGCCACGCCCTGTCCTACAACCAGGCGATCCGTCATGCGCTGGCCCGCCAGAAGCTTGGGCTTGAGGGCATGCGCCACGCCATCACACGGAGCCTCGACGCGACGGCAGGCGTGCTCGAACGCGATGCGGCGTTTCTCGCCGCGTCGGCATACGGCACGTCGATCAGCGAGGGGGCGCTGCAGATCCACGGTGGCATGGGCTTCACGTGGGACGTGCCGGTGCACCGTCACCTGCGCCGGATCCGCAGCCTGCAGGCGCAAGGCGATGCCAGCGGCCTCATCGCCGCGCTCGGCCGTCGCTACGTCGCGGAGATCGCGCCGGCCGCTGAAGCGGCGGCAGCACAATAGGAGAACTGGGAATGACCGAGACTCATGACAAGGCGTTGGCAGGTCGCGTTGCGCTCGTCACCGGCTCCGGAAACGGCATCGGGCGCGCGACGGCCCTTCTGCTCGCTTCGCGCGGCGCCGTCGTCGGCGTCAACGACCTGAAGCCGGAGTTCGTCAGCGCGGTGGTGGACACGATCAAGGCAGCAGGCGGGCAGGCGATCGCCGTCCCGCAGGATGTCTCGACCCGCGACGGCATGCGGCAGGCGGTGCTTGGCCTCGCCGAACAACAGGGCCGCTTCGATATTCTCGTCAACAATGCCGCATGGGTCCGCTATCAGTCGATCGCCGAGATCGCCCCGGAAACAGTGGAGCGCATGCTCAATATCGGCTTCAAGGCAATCATCTGGGGGATGCAGGCCGCGGCTGAGGCCATGGACGCGGAGCGCGGCGGTGCGATCGTCAATGTGGCTTCGGTCGCCGGGCTCATCTCGGCCAAGAACAGCATCGTCTACAGCGGCATCAAGGCGGGCGTGATGGGCATTACGCGGGCCGCGGCAGCCGAGCTCGGCGCGCGCAAGATCAGGGTGAACGCGGTGGCGCCCTCGGCCATTCCGACCGAAGGGACGATGCGAAACCGCAATGCCGATCTCGATGCGCGCCGCATTGCGCGAACCCCGTTGGGGCGTCTCGGCACCGTCGACGACATCGCAAGGGCAATCTGCTTCCTTGCCGGCGACGACAGCGGATTCATGTCCGCGCAGGTGCTGACGGTCGACGGCGGTATCACCGCCACCAATATCGCCTAGTGCAGAACACAGGCGCATCGCGAGGACCGGCTGTGAGGCGAGCGGAGCGGGAAGCTGAACTGAGTGGACGCGTCGTCCTGATTACGGGGGCGGCCAGCGGAATCGGTTGGGCGGCAGCGCGGCGCTTCGCGGCACAGGGCGCGCGGGTGCTGATCGCCGACATTGACGCTGACAAGGCCGCGAGCCGCGCCGGTGAACTTGGTGCGGCACACGGCTTCTTCGCCGTGGACATGGCGCAGCCCGAGCAGGTGGCCGGGATGGTACGGCATTGCGTCAGCCATCTTGGCGGTCTCGATATCCTCGTCAACAATGCAGGCCGCACCGATACGGACGGCATTGGCGTGGTGGATCAGCCGGTTTCCGTCTTCGAAAATCTCGTGGCGGTCAATTTGCGCGGCAGCCTTGTCGCCGCGGAGCAGGCTGCAGCTGTCATGCGGGCCTCCGGTGGAGGCGCCATTGTCAACATCGCTTCCGGCGCGGCGTTGCGGCCGGTGCCGTTTCGAAACGGCTACAGCGCCTCCAAGGCGGGAGTGCTGGCGATGACACGGCATCACGCCTGCGCATGGGCGCGCGATGGCATAAGGGTCAACGCGGTCGCGCCGGGCTATACGCGCACCGAACTCGTCGAGGCGCTGATTGCGCGCGGCCGCATCGACCCGGTCGCCGTGGCCCGGCGGATCCCGCTTGGCCGCATGGCGGCACCCGAGGAAATAGCCGCAGCCATCGCCTTTCTGGCCTCGCCTCGTGCATCGTCCGTCACGGGCTCTACCTTTCTTGTTGACGGTGGATCGCAGCTCGGCGGCGGGCATGGGGCCGCCCGCGAAGCCGGCGGCAGCGCGGCGCCACCCGGGCGGCCGACCTACGTTGTCGCCGGCGCCTGCAGTTCGCTCGGCCAGGCGACGGTCCGAAGGCTCGCCGATGAAGATGCGACTGTGGCGGCGCTCGACGCTGACGGCAAGCAATTGGCGGCACTAGCCGCCGCAGTGGCCGAATGCCACGCGCTCCCCGTCGACTTTTCGGACGAGCATGCCATGGCGGAAGCGATTGCCGGTATCGCGCGCCGCTTCGGTCGCATCGACGGAGTCGTGAATGCGGTCGGCACGGATGCCGTGATCACGACCAATCGAACCGGCAATGCTGCCGATGTCGGCCGTGGCGCGCTGGCGGGCCATCTGACGGGAGCGCTCCGCATTGCGAAAGCGGCCGGACCCGTCCTGCAGCAACAAGGCTTTGGCTCGCTGCTCAACCTGACATCGGTCTGCGGCGAGGTAGCGCTTGGGGGCGATGTCGAAGCCGCCGCCAGCGCCGCGGCCGTCGCGATGTTCACGCGCACGCTGGCGTGCGAATGGAGCGGGCACGGTATTCGCGTCAACGCGATCGCCGCAGGACCGATCGAGGGGACACCGTCGAGCGCCATTGGCCGGATACCGCTGGGGCGCGCGGCATCGGCGCTGGATATTGCCGAGGCCGCGGAGTTTCTGCTCAGCCGTGACGCCAGCTTCGTCACCGGTAGCGTGATCGCCGTCGACGGCGGGCTCAGCGTCTATGCGGGTCCCGATCGTACCGCTGCAGGATATTCCTGATGAATCTCACCTCCGACGAACTGGCCCTGAAGCAAGCTTTCGTCCGCGCCCGCGGTTACTGGCGGCCGTGGACGGAGGGCCTGCTGCGGCTTGATCCGGCGTTTCTTGCAACCTATGCCAGCTATGGCGGCTATCCCGCCGAAACTGGTCCGCTGTCGCGCAAGATGTGCGAATTGATCTACGTCGCCCTGGATGGATCGGCGACGCATCTGTTTCGCTCGGGGCTGGCATTGCATACGCGGCTTGCACTCGAACACGGCGCGTCGGCGCGGGAAATCGTCGACGTGTTGCGGCTCGCCACCGCGCAGGGGCTGGATGGCTGCAATGTCGGCGTCGGGATCCTGGTCGAGGAACTTGCGGCAGCAGGGCTCGATACGCTCAGGGGCGAACTGTCCGGTCGGCAGCAGGCGCTGCGCGACGCCTATGTAGCTCGATTCGGGGATTTCCCCGACTTCTGCGATCAGTGGCTGCGCCTCGATCCCGGCTATTTCGCCGTGCTGCTCGATCTTCTTGCCGGCGGGCGTGGGGCAGGCGGGCTCGATGAGCAGGCGAGTTGCCTGATTTCGATCGCCTTGAGCGCGTGCTTCACGAGCCTCAATCCGCCTGTGCTGCGCCTGCAGATCAGACGCGCCCTGCGGCTTGGCATAGACAAGAGACAGATCCTCCAGGTTCTTCAGATGACGGCTCACCTCGGCGTTCATGCCTGCGCGGTCGGTGTACCGGTCCTGTTGGAAGCAATCGACGAGAAGGCGAGCGGGACGCCGGACCAGGAGGGACAAGAATGATGATCGGCTTTGCGATCCGCAACCAGCGGGCCTTTGCTTCGGGCGCACTGTTCCTCGGCTTTGCGATCTTCTTTTACGTCGTGGCGCTCGGCTATCCCGGCGGCACGGCGGCCCGGATGGGGCCGGGCTATTTTCCCCGGCTGCTCGCGATCGTGCTCGCCGCCATCGGGCTTGCCGTGATGTTGGGTTCGATGAAGTCGACGGCGGATCTGCAGTCCTTGCACAAATGGGACTGGAAGGGCCTCGGTTGGGTCACCGGCTCGGTGGTCTTGTTCGCGCTTCTTCTCTTTCCGGCCGGGCTGATTGGCGCGCTGTTCGTCCTGATCATGGTGTCGAGCAAGGCCAGTCCCGAATTTACCTGGAAGGGCGCGCTGGCCAATGCGGCCGTGTTGATCGCGCTGTGTCTCGTGGTGTTCGTCTACGGCTTGGGGCTGCGGCTTCCGGTCTGGCCGTCGATCTTCAACTGACGGAACAGTCGCATGGACCTCTTTCACAACCTGGCGATCGGCTTCTCCACCGCGGCCCAACCGGCCAATCTGCTCTATGCCTTCTTCGGCTGCCTGTTGGGGACCTTGATCGGCGTGCTTCCCGGCCTCGGTCCGCTTGCCACCATCGCCATGCTGCTGCCGATCACTTACGCGCTGCCGCCGGACTCGGCGCTGATCATGCTCGCCGGCATCTATTATGGCGCGCAATATGGCGGCTCGACCACGGCGATCGTCGTCAACCTGCCGGGCGAGTCGTCTTCCGTCGTGACCACGATCGACGGCTATCAGATGGCGAAGCAGGGCCGAGCCGGTGTGGCGCTCGCGACCGCTGCGATCGGTTCGTTCTTCGCCGGCTGCGTGGCGACGCTGGCGCTGGCGGCTTTGGCCGTGCCGCTCACCGCGACGGCATTGCTGTTCGGACCGAAGGAGTTCTTCGCGCTCATGATTCTCGGGCTGATCCTCGCCTCGGTGCTGTCGAGCGGTCCGTTTATCGAAGGTATCGGGATGGTCGTGCTGGGCATGCTGTTGAGCCTTGTCGGCACCGATCTGAGCAGCGGAACGCAACGCTTTGCCTTCGGCATCCCGCAACTGTTCGACGGACTTGATTTCGTACCGCTCGCGATGGGGATTTTCGGTTTTGCCGAGATCGTCAAGAACCTCGAGCAGGACGACAAGCTTTCGCTGGTCACCCAGAAAATCGCCAATCTGTTTCCGACGCGCGACGATTTCCGTCGCATGATTCCGGCGATGCTGCGCGGTACCGCGCTCGGCACATTGCTCGGCGTGCTGCCGGGCGGCGGCGCGGTGCTGTCGTCCTTTGCTTCCTACACGCTTGAAAAGAAGCTGTCGAAGCATCCGGAGCAGTTCGGCAAGGGCGCGATCGAAGGCGTGGCCGGCCCGGAGTCGGCCAACAATGCCGGCGCCCAGACCTCGTTCATTCCGCTGCTGACGCTCGGTGTTCCCTCCAATGTCGTGATGGCTCTGATGGTGGGGGCCATGAACATCCATAACATCCAGCCAGGCCCCGAGGTCTTGACGAAGAATCCCACCTTGTTCTGGGGCTTGATCGTCTCGATGTGGATCGGAAATCTGATGCTGCTGATCCTGAACCTTCCGCTGGTCGGATTGTGGGTCAAGCTTCTCACCATTCCCTATCGCTACCTGTTTCCGGCGATCATGGTGTTCTGTTCGATCGGCGTCTACTCGATCAACAGCGGCACGTTCGAGGTCTATGAAGCGGCCGTGTTCTGCGTGTTCGGCTACGCGCTGATCAAGCTGCAACTGCCGGCGGCGCCGCTCCTGCTCGGATTGGTGCTGGGGCCGGCGATCGAGGAAAATTTCCGCCGCGCCATGGTGCTCTCGCGTGGCGACGTCAGCGTGCTCGTGACTTCGCCATTGTCGGCGAGCCTGCTCGCCGCGGCCGCCATCGCCATTGTCCTGATCATGTTGCCTGCCATCCGCACGCGGCGCGAGGAGGCCTTGCAGGAATGAGCCACGCCGAATGCGGGAGTGCGCCGAGCGGCGGCGAACAGGCATCCTGTTTTTGCGTTTGAGCAGTTGCCTTGCCCACAGCTATGAATTGTCCCGGCGGCTTTGCGCGATTGCCCGATACACGGTGTTTCTGGAGATGCCGAGGCGGCGTGCGGTTTCGCTGATGTTTCCCGCGGTCTCGGCGTGGACGGCGAGGACGCTGGCGCGCTGGATGTCGTGCAGCGAGCCGGAGGTCTTTGGCGGGGGCTGTCCGATCATGGCTTCCACCGCCGCCTCGTCGATCAGGCCGTCGGTGGCGGCGAGCGTGAAGCGGGCCAGCATGTTGCGCAGTTCGCGGATGTTGCCGGGCCAGGGGCGGGCGGCGAGGTTGGCAATGGTTGCCGAGGTGATTTCGCAATCCGGATCGATGGCGTCCAGCAAATGCTGGACGATGGCGTCGAAGTCGCTGCGGTCCTGCAGCCGGGGCAGCGTCACCTCGAGGGTGTTGAGGCGATAGAGCAGGTCGGAGCGAAAGCGTCCTTCGAGAATGGCGCGGTCGAGGGTGGCGTTGGTGGCCGAGACCAGGAAGACATCGACCTTGGTGCGGGCGCCGCCGATCGGACGCACGGTCCAGTCGTCGAGCAGGCGCAGCAGCACGGCCTGCAGCGTGACCGGCATGTCGCCGATCTCGTCGAGGAACAGGGTGCCGCCATCGGCTTCCTTGACGAGGCCGATGGCGCCGCCGCGCCGCGCGCCGGTGAAGGAGCCCTCGGCATAGCCGAACAGTTCCGCTTCGACGAGGCTCTCGGGGAGGGCGGCGCAGTTGACGGGAACGAAAGCGCCGGTGCGCCCGCTGGCGGCGTGGGCGTGACGGGCAAGCTGCTCCTTGCCGGTACCGGTCTCGCCGCGGATGAGGATCGGCATTTTGCGCGCCGCCGCGGTTTCGACCTGACGGACGATGGCCTGCACGGCCGGATCGTTGGCGACGAAGCCGGTGGCCGAAGGCTTGGCTGGTGTTACGGGCCGCCGCGGCATCTCGGTCGAGCGGAGGTTCTCGATCGTTGCCACAAACATGCTGCCAACCGCATCTTCGAGCTGCTGGCATTCTTGTCGACGACTTTTCGACAGGAAAGACTGGAACGGCGTCAGGAACAGCTCCTCGAAGCGTTGCCCGGGCATGATGGCAAGGCCTTGCAGCAGGTTCTTCGCCCGTCCGTTCAGTGCAAGCACGCGGCCATCGCGATCGGCCGCGATCAATCCGGCGCTCAGCGTATGCACGTATTCGCTCCGGCTATGGAACGCAATGAGCAGGTCGCTCTCGTGGTGTCGGCGAAACAGGCCGTTTTCGATCTGCGCCGCAGCCATGGCCACAAGAGCCTGTGTATGATCCTGTCTTGACTTGCAGTCAGACGACGCATCCAGCACGCCCGCCAATGATCCATTGGGCGTAAAGACCGGTGATGCAACGCAAGTGAGCCCACCGAAGCGCGGGAAGTAGTGTTCCGGACCATAGACGAGAACCTGCCGGCGAAGAATGGACGCTGTTCCCAGCGCATTGGTCCCGCAGCGTGCCTCGGACCAGACTGCGCCTGGCCTGACCGCGGCGCCATGCACGGACGTCCGAAAGCTATCGTCGGCGACCATGTCGAGCAGCATGCCGTCAGGTGACGCGAAGGCGATTGCGAAATTGGTACCGGCAATCTGGCTGTGAAGGCTGTGCATCTCCGCCATTGCCAGCCGCAGCACAAGTTCATGTCGTTGCCGCGCCGACCGAAGAACCGCGGCGCCCTCGATCTGCAGTGATGGAGGGTGTGCCGGATCGAGTTGGCCGTCGGCGCAGCGCTTCCAGCTTTCCAGAATATCCGGCGGCAAGAGTTCGGCTGAAAACGCGCCATGACGTTCGAGCTCGCGTCGCGCGCGCGCAATGCGTTCCTCCCTGGACAGCATGCTGATCCTCCCAGGATGTATTCATCGAAGATCGCGTTGGCTCGCGCCAATCTTGTCGATCTTAATCGAGCACTTTGATCGTCATAGTACGCGCTGGAACGGCATCGCAAAGCCCGAAATATGCCGCGTTGCATGATGTTCCGTGACTCAACAGCTCTGCTCGACGAAGTGTTCATCGAAGCAACAGTCTCATTCGTCCGTTCTCGACAATACGATGAAATTTCAACGTGTTGAGGCGTTGGCACGACAGTTGCTCATCAGGAAGGAGAAATATCGAAGCCGTGCTGGACGGCAGAAAGAAAAGAAGGAACCGGGAGATGAAAGCCGCCGTTCTCCATCAATACGACGAGACGCTGACCGCCAAGGAATTCGTCACCTACGAAGATGTCGTCGATCCGCGTATCGAAGCCCCCACGGATGTAATCGTACGAATCGGCGGTGCCGGCGTCTGCCGCACGGATCTTCATATCGTCGAAGGCATCTGGCGCGAGAAGTCCAACGTTAACCTGCCCTATATCATGGGGCATGAAAACGCCGGCTGGATTGAAGAGGTCGGCAAAGGCGTCACCGGGTTCAGGAAAGGCGATCCAGTCATCTGCCATCCGCTCGTCACCAGCGGCCATTGCCTGGCGTGCCGTCGCGGTGACGATATGCACTCGGAAGAGAGCAGCTTCCCGGGCATCAATGCCAATGGTGGTTACGCCCAGGTTCTTTTGACTGGTGCGCGTGCATTGATCAAACTGCCGAGGACCCTCGCACCGAAGGACGTTGCTCCGTACACCGACGCTGGTCTTACCGCCTATCGGGCGGCGAAGAAGGCGTCCCGCCACCTGCTGCCTGGCCAGTATGCTGTGATCATCGGTGCTGGTGGCCTCGGCCACATCGGCATCCAGGTGCTGAAGGCCCTCTGTGCCGCTGAAATCATCGTGCTCGATCGCGCGCCAGGCGCCCTGGAACTCGCCACGAGCTGCGGCGCCGACCATGTGGTGAAGGCCGACGGAAACGCGGTCGAGGCGGTTCTGTCGCTGACGGGAGGTCGCGGAGCCGAGGCGGTCATCGATTTCGTCGGCGAAGGGGATGCGATCGCCAAGGGCCTCGCGATGACGAGGAATGCCGGCTTCTATTACATCGTCGGCTATGGCGGACGCATCGATATTCCGACCATCGACATGATCACTTCCGAGAAGACCATCGTCGGCAATCTCGTCGGCACCTATGCCGAGCTCGTCGAACTCATGGCCCTCGCGGACCGCGGCCTGGTCGATCTCAAGACGCGCGAATATCCCCTCAGTGCGGCCAACGACGCCCTTCACGATCTTCATCTCGGCCGCGTGCCCGGTCGCGCGGTGCTGGTTCCATGATCGCGCAAACCGCAACGGCGGTACGCACAAGGTGGCGCGGCCTGCCACCGGACGGGCTTGAAAGCCGTCTCTCGTGGCCGGGGGGCGCTCTCGTGGAGGGCTGCCATATGCAGTTCGAGCATGATGACAAGGGGCGCATGGTTGCGCGGCACGAGATGGTGATGAAGTTGATCGACAACAATGCGCGTCAATTGCGATGCGACAATCAGCGCCACGGCATTGAAATTGAACGGCAACTCGCCGCGCGCGCGGCTGCGGTCTCCGACCCGCAACGTGCTCTCGTCGAGGCTGTTGAGCGGTGCGACCAGCGTTTGGCGGCGATCGACGAAGAAGAACGCCGGCTGACAGCCGAGCGTGATTGGCTAACCGAGGCTCTGGCGGCATTCGATGCCGCTGCAGCAAAGCCTGACCCGAAGGAGGGATTCGATGGCTGACACGAACACCATGGAAGCTCCGGCGCAAACGGACGAGGAGCGTTCGAAGGACGAGCTGTTCAGACGTCTTGCCGTGGTCGGGGAGGACATGATCGCCGCGCACGGCAAGGACTTCGCAGTGGGGACGCTCGTGCTCCTGGCGCGCTTTCTTGTCGAAACCAAAGACCTCGCCAGGCCGTCGGAGCCGGCGATTGGCGAATGGATGAAAGGAGCGAGGTCGACCTGACGATCGGCTTCGTCGAAGACAGCCGTGAAGCTGCAAGCACGGCAACGAGAGCGCAGGCCGTGCCTGTGGGTGCGATCTGAAGTGGGAATCCAACGTTACAGAAAGGGAGAAGCTAGATGTCGGCAAGTCTAACACTCAATAAGATTACGGCGCAGAAGGGTATCGGCATAACCGAAGCTGCAAACCGGGTGGCCGATCTCGGTTGGACACCGAGTTACGTTCAGGAAGCGATGACCTTCCCGACCGACTACAAGATATCGAAGGTCGCCAGAGACCCGATGAAGCAGGTCTTGCGGTCCTATTTCCCGATGCAGGAGGAAAAGGACAATCGCGTTTATGGCGCGCTCGATGCGGCGTTGCGCGGCGACATGTTCCGTAATGTCGAGCCGCGCTGGGTCGAGTGGATGAAGCTGTTCCTGGCCATCATTCCGTTCCCGGAAATTTCGGCCGCGCGTTCGATGGCCATGGTCGGACGGCTCGCCCCCGGTGAAGAGCTGCGTACCGGATTCACCATGCAGATGGTCGATGAATTTCGTCATTCGACCATCCAGATGAATCTCAAGAAGTGGTACATGGAGAACTATATCGATCCGGCGG
>Ga0134124_10005211_pt1 | contig 10448 bp, 7 predicted proteins | sample KB304_FD_96880 | JGI IMG/M metagenome (GOLD analysis project Ga0134124, IMG submission 96880) | Terrestrial soil microbial communities without Nitrogen fertilizer from Kellogg Biological Station, Michigan, USA - KB3-0-4 | ecosystem: Environmental > Terrestrial > Soil > Unclassified ... | reverse complement strand
GGTCGTGGATCCGGAGTCGTGCGAGGGATGCGAGCAGTGCTTCCGGGACTGTCCGTACGACGCGATCCAGATGGTGGCCGGCGCCCATCCGGAGCGGCATCCGCTGCGCGCCGAGGTCCAGCCGGATCTCTGCGTGAGCTGCGGCCTCTGTGCGGGCTCGTGCGCCTCGCTGGCGATCGGGCCTCCAGGGCGCACCGCGCGCGATCAGCTCGCCGCGGCGCGGCAGTTCGTCGCAAGCTGCGCCGATCCCGGGCGCCGCTCACTGCTCGTCGCCTGCCGCTACCACGCCGGCCTCCCGGATCGACCCGCCTCGGAGCCGGCCACGGTGCGCTTCGAGGCCGACTGTGCCGGCACCCTGCACCCGGGCACCATCTCCTACCTCGGCCGCCACTTCGCCGACACCCAGGTGGTGACCTGCCCGCCCCAGAACTGTCTCTACCGGGAGGGCAGCACGCTGGCCGCGGCACGTATCGTCGGGGAGCGCGCACCGGCCGTCCCCGGACAGATCGCCCGGTTGCCCGTGCGCGTGCTCCACGCCGTCGCGCCGCGCGGCCCGCGCTGGATCGCGGCCGCTGCGCTCAGCATGATCCTGCTCGCGCTGGTGGCGGTGGCGAGCCGCTGGCCGCAGGGCGCCGACGCCGACCACGCGGTGCTAAGGCTCGGCTGGCGCCTGACCGGCCAGGTGCGCGAGCGGTGCCGAGACCTCACGGCCGAGGAGCTGGCCGCGCGCCCCGTCCACATGCGCCGGTCGCGCGAGTGCGTCAGCGAGGTCCTCGCGTATGATCTGACCGCCACCGTCGACGGACGCGTCGTCAGCCAGCAACGCGTGAAGTCGCCCGGACTCCGCGCGGACCGGCCGCTCAGCGTCGAGGAGGACGTGACGATTGCGCCCGGGGAGCACGCGGTCACGGTGACGTTCGCCCCCGCAGAGGCGGGAAGCGGCGGGAAGACGCTGACGTTCGAAGACAGGCTCCGCTTCGTCCCGGGCCGCGTCGTCCTGATCACGCACGAGGAGGGCCGACTGACCGCGAGGTAGCGCGAGCGGCATCGATGATAGTTCTCCGACTCCTGATGCTGGCGTTCACCACGATCATGACCATCATCACGCTGGTCGTCGGTGTCTCCGTGATGCTCGGCGTTGGTTGGCTGGCCGTCGCGGTCCCCGTCCTCGTCCTCCTCGGCCTGGTCGCGGCCGGGCGCACGATCTGGCGTCGATACGGGAAAGGATAGGAAACGCTCACCGATTCCAGGCCTGTGGCTCGGAACTGACCGCTTTCTATCCGCCAGACTTTGCCGGCGGAGGTCACGTCGGTCGATGGACCCCTGATCCCTCGTATTTATACAGGGTTAGCCCGCGCCCCGATCATCCCTGCGGACGGGCACTCCTCTTGCTCTAGTCGGGCGGGGCAACGGCCACATATCGGTGTGGTGAACGATCGGCCTTGAACGAGGAGGGAGCGCGACGTGCTACTGAGGACTGCGCCCGCCAACGGCGGGACGCCCGAGGCTGCGAACGGCGAGACACCACCGGGCAGCCGGTTCGGCGAGCTCCTGGTCGAGGAGGGGCTCGTCACGCCCGATCAGCTCGCCGAAGCGCTGCGCGTGCAGAGCACGCTCGGCACCTACATCCCGATCGGCCGGGTCTTGATGATGCGCGGCTGCCTGACTCGCAGCCAGCTCACCACCATGCTGGGCCGTCACCGCAAGCGCGCGCGCCTCGGCGAGCTGCTCGTCCGCTCCAGGCGCCTCACGCCCGAGCAGCTGGAGACCGCGCTGGCGCGCCAGCAGCGAATGCGCCAGCCGCTCGGTCAGATCCTGATAGAGCTCGGCTACGTCACCGAGGTGACGATGCGCGAGGGGCTGTGCAGCCAGCTCCACATCAACTTCTTCGACCTCGACCGCATCCCGCTCAACCGCGACCTGACCCGGATCGTCGGCGCGAAGTACGCGCTCCGGCGGCGCGTAGTCCCGCTGTTCCGGGCCGAGCGGATGCTGGTGGTGGCGGTCGAGAACCCCACGGAGATGGGCGTGGCCGAGGAGCTGCAGCAGCACGCCCGGCTGCGCGTCGAGCTGGTGACGTCGACGACGGAGAAGATCGAGCGCGCCCTGGCACGTCTGTACGGGGACGAGCCGCTCGTCAACCCCGACCCGTGCCTGCATCCGAACATCATGATCGGCGACGTCCACGACCAGGAGGTCGCGGACCTCGCCGCCAAGACCCTGAAGGTCCGGATCCTGCCGCCCTACTGGCAGGCGAGCTGAGCGGCCCTCAGGGCCGCTTCAGCCGCAAGTCCTCCAGCGGTCCCGAGTAGGCGAAGCTCCGGATCAGATTGATCCCCGGCTCCTCGACGGTCGGGCCCACGCCCCAGATGAACGCCAGCTCATAGATCGGGATGTGCGTCACCCGGTCGTAGAGGATCTGCTGGATCTGGTGGATCAACGCCTCGCGCTTCTTCACGTCCGTCTCCCGCGCCTGCCGCTGGAAGAGATCCTCGACCTCGGGGATGACGCCGGCCGTGTAGATGCCGTTCTTGCTGATATAGGCGTCGAGCCGCGTCGCCGCGTTGCCGCCGGCGCCGGTGATTCCGACGATGATGTTCTTGAGCTTCTTCTCACGCCACGCCGTCGTCAGCGCCGCCCGCTCCATGGTGCGGACCTTTGTCCGGATGCCGACGTTCTGCAGATACGAGACGAGCGCCTCGCCCATCGAGAAATAGGGGGGCCACGGATAGAAGTCGCCGGCGTCGAAGCCGTTCGGGTATCCGGCCTCGGCGAGGAGCCTCTTGGCCTTTGCCGGGTCGAACGGGTCTGGCTCGAAGAAGCGTGAGAACTCGAGCGCGCGGGGGATGAGCGAGCCGGTCGGCTTGGAGAATCCGAGCGTCTCGGCCTGGTTGAGCGCCTGTCGATCGATGGCGAGGCTGGCCGCCCGGCGCACGCGCACGTCGGCCCACGGCGATTTCGGATCCCACTGATCGGGCAGGTCGAGCCAGAAGGTGCCCTGCGACTCCCGCGGCGCGACGAGCTTGAACCCCGGCGTGCGCTGGATGTCCTCGGCCACGGGACCGGTCAGCAGGTAGGCGATGTCCACCTCGCCCTTCTTGAGGGCGGCGGCGCGCGTCGTCTCCTCCGGCAGGCTGCGGAGGACGAGGCGCTTGATGTTGGGGACCTTGCGCCAGTAGCCGTCCCAGGCCTCCATCACCAGCTCCACGCCCGGGTTGAAGCTGACGAACTTGTACGGCCCGGCGCCGATCGGCGCCCGCTTGAAGCCGTCCTCGCCGACCTTCTCGACGTAGGCCTTGGGCACGACCCAGCCGGCCCCGGTCGCGGAGGTCCCGTAGAACGTCATGAAGTCCGGCCACGGCTCCTTGAGCAGGAAGCGGATGCGGCTGGCGTCCACCACCTGGACCTCGCGGACGCGCTCCTTGAGGAGCTTGGCCCCGGCGCCCCGGTAGCGCTCGAAGGAGAACTTTGCGTCGGCGGCGGTCACCGGCTCCCCGTTGTGGAACTTCACGCCCTTGCGGATGACGAACTCGTAGGTGAGTCCGTCCTTGGACTGCGTGAACGACTCGGCCAGGCTTGGCGTGTTGATGCCGGCCGGCATCGGCTTCACCAGCGCGTCGTGCAGCGCGTAGAGCACCATGAAGGGCGTGATGATGCCCTCGGTCTCGGCCGGATCGAGCCAGCGGGAGGCCAGCGTGATGTGAACCCCCCAGGTCATGGTGCCTTCCGGCGCGGCCGCCACGGGGCCGGCGAGGCCGAAGAGCAGGACGGCGGCACACAGGGTGGGAGCGATACGCGAGGTCGTTGGTGTCATGCACCCCTCCAACCGGTCGGTCGTATCGAGTGGCGAGATTCTATAATCAAGCGGCACCGAAGGGGAGGCCCGACTATGGTCCGAGAGATCACCGCCACCGCGCTCGCCCAGATGCTGGAATCGCACTCGACGCTCGCCCTGCTCGACGTGCGCGAGCACGGCGAGTACAACCTCGCCCACATCGCCGGCGCCAGCTCGGTGCCGCGCCGCCAGCTCGAGGCCCGTATCGGACGGCTCGTCCCGTTTCGCGACGTGGACGTGGTGGTGTGCGACGACACCGGGCGCCGGGCGACGCTGGCCGCCCGCACGCTGGAGCGCCTGGGGTACGCGCGGGTGGCCGTGCTGCAGGGCGGCGTCAACCGGTGGGCCAGCCAGGACCTGCCCACCGAGTGGGGGATGAACGTCCCCAGCAAGGACTTCGGCGAGAAGGTGGAGGTGCAGCACCACGTGCCCACGATCGACGCCGACGAGCTGGCGCGCCGTCAGCAGCGGGGCGACGAGCTGCTCATCGTCGACACCCGGACGCCGGAGGAGTACCGGCGCTTCTGCATCCCCGGCGGCCGCAGCGCGCCCGGCGGCGAGCTGGCGCTGCGCATCCACGACCTCGTCCGCGAGCGGCCCAACGCGACGGTGGTGGTGAACTGCGCCGGCCGCACGCGCAGCATCATCGGCGCCCGCGTGCTGCAGCGCATGCAACTGCCCAACGTCGTGAGCCTGCGCAACGGGACCTCCGGCTGGCTGCTGGCCGGGCTCGAGCTCGAGCGTGGCGCCGACCGCGTCGCGCTGCCGGTGCCCTCGAAGGAGGGGCGCGCGGCCGGCGAGGCGTTCGCGGCCCGCGTCGCCGCCGAAGACGGCGTGCGGACGCTGACGGTGGACGAGCTGCAGAAGGTGATGGCCCGTGCGAGCGGCGAGACGATCTACCTGATCGACGTGCGCACGCGCGAGGAGTTCGTCGCCGGCCACATCCCCGGCTTCTGGTGGATGCCCGGCGGCCAGGCGGTGCAGCGCGCCGACGACACGGTCGCCGTGCGCAACGCCACGGTCGTCTTCTGCTGCGACGGCACCGTGCGTTCGTCGGTGACGGCATCCTGGTATCGGCAGATGGGCTTCGCCAACGTCTACGCCGTCACCGGCGGCACGACGGCCTGGGCGGCGGCAGGGCGACCGCTGGCCTCGGGCGATGACGAGCCGGCCGAGCCGCTGGTGGCCGAGGCAGGCGCACGCGTGCGCGAGATCTCGGCGGCCGAGCTGGCCGCGCGGCTGGCATCGCCGCGGCCGCCCGTGGTCATCGACGTCGAGCCGAGCGACCGCTTCGCCGCCGGCCACGTCCCCGGTGCGCGCTGGCTGTCACGCAGCTGGCTCGAGCTCCGCGTCGCGGAGATCGCGCCCGACACCAAGACGCCTATCGTGGTCACCGACGACGACGGTCACGACGCGAAGCTCGCCGCCGCCACGCTGCTGGAGATGGGACACGCGGACGTCGTCGCGCTGACCGGCGGCATGGCGGCCTGGCGGAAGGAAGCCCGGCCCGTGGAGCAAGGCCTCAGCGGCGTGATGCGGCCGCCCGACGACGTCGTCCCCGCCGGTCCCGACCGGGGCTACGCCGACATGATCAATTACCTGCGCTGGGAGGAGAAGCTGGGGCACAAGTACGCGCCCTCGGGCGAGACGTCCACTGCGTGACAGGCGGTGAGGCGTCTATCTCGGCATCCACTGGGCGTTCGACAAGACGGAGGGCATCGCCCAGGGCCGGCGCGTTACTGACTACGTGTTCAGGCGGGCCTTCGCGCGCCGCCGCTAGTCAGACCAGCCCCAGCAGCCGCCAGTAGGGGACGGAGAGCGCCAGGCCCAGCAGCGTCAGCGCGGCGTAGGCGACGGCGAAGCGCTGTGCCTGCTCATGTGAGAACAGGCGGCCCTCCGACGCCGACTGCGCCACCAGGTAGCTCGGCGTCTGCGAGGGCAGGAACCACGCGACCGACGTGGCGAGCAGCGCGATGACGACGACCCACGGCTCCACGCCCACGCGCGAGGCCACCGGCAGGAGCGTGATGCCGACGAGGACGACGGTCAGGTCCTGATCGAGGACGAGACGGGTCACCAGGCTCACGCCGGCGACCGTCAGCACGAAGAGCAGCGGCCCCGGCTGCGCGGTGCCGAGCAGTCGATCCACGGTCGCCGCCGCCGCGCGGTCGAGCCCAACCGTCGCGCCGAGGCGGCCGACCGTCAGCACGGTGCCGAAGAAGATCAGGAAGCTCCAGTCGAGCGACTGGAGCGCGACTCGGTCGAAGGTCCCGAGCGCCACGGTGGCCAGCAGGCCGAGCAGGGCGACGGTGGCGAGGTCGAGACCGAGCCACGGCGCCGCGACCCAGCCCCCCACGGTGACGACCAGGATCGCGATGGTGCCCATCTCGCGCGGTGCCACCGGGCCCAGCATCGCCACCTGGAGACTCACTCGCCGGAGCGGAAGCTCGGCCACCGGCTCCGGACGAAGCATCGCGCGCAGCACCACCAGCGAGGCCACCGCCAGGCCGACGGCCAGCGGGGCGGCGGCCACGAACCAGCCGACCCAGCTGAACCGCGCCCGGCTCGCCTCGGGCAGCAGTCCCCAGGCGAGCAGGCACGTGCCGGAGCCGTTGAGGAACGCGAACATCAACGGGCCGGAGCCGACCCAGGTGCCGAGCCCCAGCAGCGCCGCCGAGCGCCCGCGCTCGGGCAGGCGTAGCGCCTCGGCCACGGCCAGGGCCAGCGGCGAGGTGAGCGAGGCGCGCCCCGTGCTCGAGGGCACCAGCGGCGTGAGCACGAGGCCGGTCAGCAGGAGCGTGGCGGTCTGCCAGATGACGCCGTGGGGCAGGCGTCGCACCAGCAGCAGACCGATGCGGTAGAGCAATCCGGAGCGCGCGGTCGCGGCCGCCAGCCCATACGTCGCGACCACGAAGAGCCACTCCTTGGAGGCGAAGCCCGCCAGCGCCGCCGGCGTCTTGGCCACGCCGAGCAGCACCCAGCCGGTGATCAGCGCCAGAGCGACGGCGAAGTCCGGCACGACGCGGCTCATCAGCAGGGCGATGGCGGTGGCCAGCAACCAGACGAACGTCCACAGCGCTCCGGCGCCGGGCCAGGCGGCGATCACGGTGGCGAGGCCGGCGGCGCCCAGGCTCAGCAGCGCGGGAAGACGACGCCACCCGGGGGACGGCGGCGTGTCGCTGGCGGGGCGAAGGCCGACGGCGACGTCGGCGGCCCGGCTGTTCGAGAGGCGCGCGATCTCGGCGGCGAGACGCTGGCCGGTGGCCGGGTCGGTGCCCACGAGCGCCACGCCGAGCGCGCGCCGGAGCACGCCGAGCGCGCGGGGGGCATCGCCGCGCGCTTCGTGCAGGAGTGCGCGCGTCAGCGCGAGATCGCCGTTCCGGCTCGCGCGATCGTCGTCGACGCGCTCGATCCAGCGGCGCGCGTGGTCGGCGTCCAGCGCGGGCACGGCGCGCAGCGCGCGGCCGAGCGTCTCGGCAAAGAGCGCCGACGTCGACACCCGGGCCAGGACGCCCAGCGCGTCGTTCCAGAACCCGGCGTGCGCCAGCCGGGCCGCCACGCTGGAGGCCCGAGCGGAGACGCCGTCGAGCCCGAGCTCGCGCTCGAACCATTCGCGGAGCCCGCGCACGGTGACGCGACCGGCGCTGCCGTCGACGCCGAGCGCGGCGAGATCCGCGGCGACCGGCTCGGCCCGGCTGCCGAACAGCGCGCGCAAGCCGGCGGGCGTCATGGTCTCGAGCAGGCTCGCCTCGAGCACGGCCTCGCGACGCTCGCCGGGCAGGCGGCGCAGCGCCTGCTCGATGGCGGCGGCGACGAAATCGGCGTGCTCGACCCGGGCCTGGTTGGCCGTGCGGAGTCGCTCGCTGAGCGTGGCGACGACGGTCAGCGAGATGGCGGGCTCGCGACGCACCAGGAGCAGGAAGCGCTCGCGCGGCAGCTGCAGGACGGTGCTCGGCCGGTCGGCCAGGACCGTCGCCGAGCGCGGCTCACCCGTGAACAGCGCCATCTCGCCGAAGAGATCCCCGGGCGCCAGGGTGCTCACCCGCAGCGCGCTGCGGCCGTCGCCGGAGGCGACGAACACGCCGAGCGCGCCCTCGGTGACGATGTAGAGGCTGTCGCCCGCCTCGCCCTGACGGAACACCTCGCGGCCGGTCTGGACCTCCACCGGCTCCAGGTACGCGGCCAATTTGGCCAGCTCGACGCGGCCGAGCGTGGAAAACAATCCGACGCGGGTGAGCAGATCCTCGGGACGGGCGGTGTCGGTCACCGGCACTCCTGCCGAGGCACCGTAGCACGTTGCGGCCGACGGGCGAAGGGTGCTACAACCAGCGTCCATGTCGCTCCCGGCCGAGGACTTCAACTACCTCGTCGTCAGCGACCTTCACCTGAGCGAGGCCGAGCGGAATCCCGCCGGGCGGTTCTTCCACTTCGACGAGGACTTCGCCGACTTCCTGCGCCACTACCGGCTGACCTACGTCGGGCAGCGCCGGTGGCGGCTCATCATCGACGGCGACTTCATCGAGTTCTTCCAGGTGACCGAGCCGCCCGAGCCCGGCGAGCGACTGCTGCGGGGCGTGACGCTCACCGCCTCCGATCTCCGCTTCTTCCCGGGCACCGAGTGGGAGAAGTCGGTGTGGAAGCTGGATCGCGTGCTGCGCAGCCACCCACAGCTGCTGCTGGCCCTCGCCCGCTTCCTGCTGGCCGGCAACGAGATCTACATCCTGCGGGGCAACCACGACGTGGAGATGTTCTGGCCCCAGGTCCAGGACCACTTCCGGCTCGTGCTGGCCCAGCACCATCCCGCGGATACCACGTACATGGACATGAAGACGGCCGTGCAGGCGCGCCTGCACTTCCGGCCGTGGTTCTTCCTCGAGAAGGATCTGCTCTACGTCGAGCACGGCTGCCAGTACGACCCCTTCTGCACGAACGAGCACAACCTGCATCCGGTGGTGCCGGACAAGCCGAGCCAGATCCACCTGCCGCTCTCGGCCTTCTCCATGCGCTACTTCGCCGCGCGCATGGCCGTGGTCGACCCGGCCGCGATCGAGAACGTCAACTCGATCCCGCGCTACCTGGGGCGGCTGCTCGCCCGGCACCCTCTGCAGGCCTTCGTGATCCCGTACTACTACGTCGAGATGATCGTGCGCACGCTGCGCAAGGTGCGCCGCGGCTCGTCCGCGGGCCAGCGCGAGGTGCGCGCGCGGGAAGCGGTGGTGCGCGACGAGCTGGAGCGCATGTACGAGCTGCCGCCGGCCACGGTGGCGGCCATCGAGGGGCTGCGCGAGGCGCCGATCCTCAGCAGCCTGCCGTCCACGATCAAGAGCTTCTCGCTCGACATGATCGGCGCCGGCCTGGCGACGGCGGCGGCCATCTGGCTGGCGACGCCGCGCAGCCGCCAGGGTCGGCTGGCGGCGGCGTCGCTGTCCGGTCTCCTGCTCGCCGGGCTCGCGGCCGGCTGGGTCCGGCGCGCCTCGACGATCAACGACCACCGCAATCTGCGGGAGATCGCGCGATGCATCGCCGACACCGTCGGCGTGCGCTACGTCGTGTTCGGGCACTCGCACGAGCCCGACGCCCACCGGCTGTCGTCGGAGAAGGATCAGTGGTACTTCAACGTCGGGACGTGGGTGCCGAATCTCCAGGAGGGGCAGTTCATCTACATGCACGTGCTGCGGGACGGCGGCGGCGCCGGCGCGCTCATGCGATGGAACCGCCGGTGGCGGCGGCCGGAGGAGCTCGACCCGGCGCGCTTCAGCCGCGGAGCGCGGCGAGCTCGCGTGTGAGCTGCGCGAGTCGGGCCTCCAGCTCGCGCGCGTACTCTTGCAGCCGGTGGATCTGCAGCCGCTGATTCAGGGCGCCGTCGATGACCTGCAAGAGGTCGTCGTTCTTCCACGGCTTCTCGAGGTACTGATAGAGCCCGATCTCGTTGATGGCCCGGACGGCGCTCTCCTTGTCGGCGTAGCCGGTCAGGATGATCAGCGGCACCTCGACGTACAGGTGCCGGACCTCCCTGAGGAACGACACGCCGTCCATCTCCGGCATCAGGAAGTCCGAGATCGCCACGTCGCAGGGCCGCGTGCGGATGGCCTCCAGGGCGGCCCGGCACGAGGTGAAGGCCAAGATCTCGTAGTCGCCCTCCAGGGTCAGGAGCGCCTCGAGACTCTTCACGACCAGCGGCTCGTCGTCGACGATCAGGACGCGCTTTCTGGTGTTCGGCATGGAAGTCTGGAGATCATACCCGAGGGGTGGCGCCGGTGAAAGATCCGACCGAGGGACCGGAGGCGGGCGCGCGCCACCGGGCCCTGCTCGACCTGCTCGTCGAGACCAGCCTGGTCTTGGGCGCCGACCTCGAGCTGCCCACGCTGCTGGCCAAGCTGGTGCGGGTGGCCGAGCAGGCGCTGGGCGCCGAGCTCAGCTCGGTCATGCTCCTGGACGAAGGCCGCGCCGCGCTGCACTGGGAAGTCGTCGACGGCGGCGTGGCCACCGGCGTCCTGCGGCGGATGACGGTGGCCGTGGGCGAGGGTATCGCGGGGACCGTGGCGGCGACCGGCGAGGCGATCATCGTCACCGACGCCGAGCACGATCCTCGGATCGCCCGGCGGGTCGACGC
>Ga0134124_10005210_pt1 | contig 10450 bp, 8 predicted proteins | sample KB304_FD_96880 | JGI IMG/M metagenome (GOLD analysis project Ga0134124, IMG submission 96880) | Terrestrial soil microbial communities without Nitrogen fertilizer from Kellogg Biological Station, Michigan, USA - KB3-0-4 | ecosystem: Environmental > Terrestrial > Soil > Unclassified ... | reverse complement strand
TCTATGAGGCCATAACCTGCCGCATCCTCGGCGCGCATGAAATTGTCGCGGTCGGTGTCGTGCTTGATCTTTTCCACCGGCTGGCCGGTGTGCTTGGCCAGGATGGCGTTCAGGCGATCGCGGGTGTACAGGATTTCGCGGGCATGGATTTCCATGTCGGCGGCCTGGCCCTGCATGCCGCCCAGCGGCTGGTGGATCATGATGCGTGAATCCGGCAGCGAGTAGCGCTTGCCCTTCGCTCCGCCTGCCAGAAGGACGGCACCCATGCTGGCCGCCTGCCCCACGCAGATCGTGGAAACATCGGGTTTGATGTACTGCATGGTGTCGTAGATCGCGAGTCCCGCGGTTACGTGGCCGCCCGGGGAGTTGATGTACAGCGCGATGTCCTTGTCTGGATTTTCCGATTCCAGGAACAGCAGCTGCGCGACGATGACATTCGCCATGTAGTCCTCTACCGGACCCACGCAGAAAATCACACGATCTTTCAACAACCGCGAGTAGATGTCGTAGGCGCGTTCGCCCCGCGAAGTCTGCTCGACGACCATCGGTACCAGGTTCAAGGCGCGCTCGTTCATGGCAGCTATTCTACGCCTGCTTGCCGAAACCGGTGAGGTCCGCGAAGCTGATCGGGCGATCCGTCACCCGGGCCTTGCCCAGCACCCAGTTGACCACCTGCTCCTCGACCACGCCTGTCTCGATCTGGCGCATGGCATCGGCGTTCTGCAGATAGGCCCGCTTCACCTGTTCCGGATCGGGGTAGGACGCGGCGACCTCTTCCAGGCGCGCAAACACCTGGTTACGGTCCGCCTGCAGATTCTCGCGGCGGGCGATTTCGCCAACGATCAGCCCCAGGGCCACCCGGCGCCGGGCGGGCTCCTCGAAGGGCTCGCGCGGGGGCATCTGGCTCATGTCTTCGCGGCCCATGCGCTGCAGCAGATCGATCTGCAGCTGCTGGACCTGCTCGTCCACCATCGAGCGGGGCAGTTCCACGGGGTTGTCGCGCTGCAGGGCTTCGAACACCTGGTTGCGCAGCTTCGTACGCACGGCCTGCAGGGCCTCGCGCTCCATGCTCTTGCGCACTTCGCCGCGCAGCGCCTCGATGCCGCCATCGGCCAGGCCGAAGGCCTGCGCGAAGGCTTCATCCACGGCAGGCAGCTCCTCGCCCTCCACACTCTTGACCGTCAGATCGAACTCGGCGTTCTTGCCGGCCAGTTCCTTGGCGCCATAGTTGTCGGGGAATTTGACCGGCGCCGTCTTTTTCTCGTCGCGGCTCATGCCGATCAGCGCAGCCTCGAAATCGGCGATGGCGCGGCCTGAGCCAATCACCACCTGCATGTCGGTGCCGGTGCCGCCGTCGAAGGCCACGCCGTCCACACGCCCCGCAAAATCCACGGTGACGCGATCGCCCTTCTGCGCGGCGCGGTCCACGGCCGAATACGTCACGCGCTGGCGGCGCATGCTTTCGATCATGGCGTCGATGTCGGCCTCGGTCACATCCGTGGTCGGACGTTCGATGGCCAGATCGTCCACTGGTTTCACGCTGATTTCGGGCATTACCTCGAACACGGCGGCAAACTTCAGGTCATTGCCCGGCTCGATCTGGATGGGCTCGATGCGCGGGCCACTGGCCGGGCGCAGGTTTTCCTTGTTCACCGCATCGCTGTAGCTCTGGCGGATCAGCTCGGAGACGGCATCACCATGCATCTGGCTGCCGTACTGCTGCTTGACCACCGCCAGCGGCACCTTGCCCTTGCGGAAGCCGCGGATATTGGCGGTGCGCGACAGATCGCGCAGCCGGCGATCGACTTCACCCGCCACGCGCGTGTGCGGAATTTCCACTTCGATGCGGCGCTCGAGTCCGGTGGTGGTCTTTACTGTGAACTGCATCGTCCGGTTCCTTCACTCAAAAGTCTTGGCTCTCGACAGATCACTGGTGCGAAAGGAGAGACTCGAACTCTCACGGGTTACCCCACAGGCTTCTAAGACCTGCGCGTCTACCAGTTTCGCCACTCTCGCGCCTGCTGCAAAAATGGTGGGCCGTGTAGGATTTGAACCTACGACCAATTGATTAAGAGTCAACTGCTCTACCAACTGAGCTAACGGCCCTTAAAAAAGGGTTGGGGTGGACGACGGGACTCGAACCCGCGACAGCCGGAATCACAATCCGGGACTCTACCAGCTGAGCTACGTCCACCATCGATCACACGCCTGACCAGCCTGGCGCGCCCGGCAGGAATCGAACCTGCGACCCCCGGCTTAGAAGGCCGGTGCTCTATCCAACTGAGCTACGGGCGCCCATGGAAGCAACAGGTTCGACACGGCCAAACACGGACCTGGTCGTTCCCGCACTGGGGCTGGCCTGCAGAGCCTGCCTGCGCGCGGGGCCGGGAGTATATACGAATCAATTCCTGCAAGCTCACCCGTAGCCAAGCGGTTCGGCCTTGCCCGCGAAGATGCGGTAGACGTAGAAGGTGTAGCCCAGGATGGCGGGCAGCACGATGGCCACACCCACCAGGATGAACTGCAGCGACTCGGGAGCGCTGGCGGCCTGCCAGATGGTGAGGCGGTCCATCACCAGGAAAGGAAACAGGCTGTACGCCAGTCCGTAGAAGCCCAGCAGCACCACCCCGACCATGCAGGCGAAGGGAATCCATGCACCATATTCATTGCCCTGCGTCAGGCGCACCGGGAGCCGCCGCAGCGAGCGCGCCGCGATGAGCAACAGCACCAGCGTGGCCAGCGGAATCGGCGCCAGCAGCACGACAAAGGGCAGCGTGAACCATTTGTCGAAAATGCGCGTGCTGATCAGGGGCGAGGCAATGGATACGGCGGCGAAACCCGCGGCCGTACCCCACCAGGCGCGCTGCGCCCAGGCCACTGCGCGTCGCTGCAACGCACCGCTGGTCTTCATGATGAGCCAGCCGGCGCCCAGCGACCCGTAGGCCGCGGGTACGCAAAACGCGGTCATCACTGCGAAAAATTGTGCCGCCGGCTGTGGGGCAAAGCCGGTGATGTAGCGACCCAGCATGTAGCCCTGCGCCAGAGCCGTGAGCAAAGATCCAGCCCAGAACGCGCGATTCCACCAGGGCTTGTGGCGATCGGAGGCCTTGACGCGAAAATCAAAGGCCACGCCGCGCAGGATCAATCCGATCAGCATCAGCACCACCGGCAGGTAAAGCGCCGTGAGAACCATGCTGTGCGCCGCCGGAAATGCCACCAGCAGGATGCCGATGCCCAGCACCAGCCAGGTTTCGTTGGCATCCCAGAACGGGCCGATGGACGACACCATCACATCTCTTTCCGCGGCAGTGGCCCGCATCATCAGGATGCCCACGCCCAGGTCGTAACCATCGAGCACCACGTACAGCAGCAGCGCGATGCCCATCAGAATCATGAAGACCACGGGCAGCCAGCCTGCGGGAGCGGACAGATCAGGCATTGGACTTCCCCTTGCCCGCGCGGACCTCGAGCTCAGGTTGCCCCGCCATGCCGGAACCGGGGCCTTTCCTGGCGAGGTAGAAGAGCACGCTGATGTACGAGGCGATCAGCAGGGCATACACCAGCAGGTAAAGCGTGAGACTGATGCCCACTGGCACGGGCGCGGGATTGGCTGCGTCTGCAGTCGTGAGAATGCCGTAGACCAGATACGGCTGACGCCCGATTTCGGTGACGTACCAGCCTGCCAGCGTGGCCACCCATCCGGCGAAGGTCATGGCCACAGCCAGGCGCAGCCAGAGTGGATGCGGCACGCGATCCTTGCGCATCAGCAACAGCCCGCTCCAGGCCGCAAGCAGCATCAGCAGGCCCATGCCCACCATGACGCGAAACGCCCAGAACACCGGCCCCACTGGCGGGTGCTTGCCCGCGAACTCATTGAGGCCGCGGATCTCGCCGTCGGCTTCGTGCCGCAGGATCAGACTGGCGCCGCGGGGAATGCCCAGGGCCATGCGATTGCGCCGATGCTCAATGTCCGGAATGGCGAACAGCAGCAGAGGCGCGCCCCGCTCCGTTTCCCAGGCGCCTTCCATCGCCGCGATCTTCGCCGGCTGATGCTGCAGCGTGTTCAAACCATGCATGTCGCCGGCCAGGATCTGCAGAGGCACCAGCACTGCCGCCAGCGTGACGCCGGTGCGCAAGGTGGCGCGCACTTCAGCGCCCTTGTCACCGCGCAGGAAACGCCAGGCCGATACGCCGCTGATCAGGAAGGACGCAGTAAGTCCCGATGCCAGCAGCATGTGCACGACGCGATAAGGCATCGAGGGATTGAAGATCACGGCCAGCCAACTCGTGGCGTGCGCGCGGCCGTCGATCATCGTGAAGCCTGCAGGTGTCTGCATCCAGGAATTCAACGCCAGTATCCAGAACGCAGACAGGCTGGTGCCCACGGCCACCAGCACGATGGAGAGCAGGTGCACGCGCTCCGATACCCTTTTCGTGCCGAACAGCATGACCGCGAGGAAGGTGGCTTCGAGGAAGAATGCCGTCAGCACTTCGTAGGCCAGCAAGGGTCCCGCCACATTGCCCACATGCTCCATGTAGCCGGGCCAGTTGGTGCCGAACTGGAAGCTCATGGTGACGCCACTGACCACGCCCAGCGCGAAGGTGAGCGCGAAGATCTTCACCCAGAAGCGATAGGCATCGAGCCAGTGCGCCTCGCGGCTGCGCGAATGCCGCAGCTTGAAATACAGCAGCAGCCACGCCAGTGCGATGGAGATGGAGGGAAACAGGATGTGGAAGCTGATGTTCGCCGCGAACTGCAGGCGGGCCAGTGTCAGTGCATCCATGGTGCCGTGAGGATACTCCTGCTATGGCGTGGGATGTTGCGATGCGTTGGCGTTGCAGTGGGGTAACTGACAGAGACAGTGACGCCACAAAGCCATATCGGCGCACTGCCTGTTGGGTTCAGCGGCAGGAACGCCGTCGGCTGGGGAATCAGACTGCCGTCGCACGATCCGGGTGGGTGGAACTGCCGCCGCACGAATGTTGTGAACAGCGCCGGACTGACGCTGTACCTCTCAGTTATAGGTGGTCGGGGCGAGAGGATTTGAACCTCCGACCCTCTGCTCCCAAAGCAGATGCGCTACCAGACTGCGCCACGCCCCGACATGCCGATGATAACCTACCGCCCGTTTTGAAAAGGGAGTGACTGGGAATGACGGCGAAATTGCTGGACGGCAAGGCAATCGCGCAGGCGGTGCGCGACAACGTGGGCAGGCAGGTTGCGGCGTTGAAGGCCGCCGGCAAACGTGTCCCGGGTCTTGCGGTGGTGATCGTCGGCCAGGATCCAGCCTCGCAGATCTATGTCCGCAACAAGCATCTGGCCTGCGAGGCCGCAGGCATCCACTCGCCGGTGATCATGCTGCCCGACACGGCCACCCAGCAGGAAGTGATCGACGTGGTGCACAAGCTCAACGCCGATCCGGCCATCGACGGCATTCTGGTGCAGCTGCCGGTGCCAAAGCACATCGACAGCAAGGCCGTGATCGATACGATTGCCGTCGCAAAAGACGTGGACGGTTTCAGTCCCGAAAATCTTGGGCTGCTGGCGCAGCGCACACCGCGCCTGCGGCCTTGCACACCGTACGGCTGCATGAAAATGCTCGAGCACGCGGGCATCGATCCCAAGGGCATGGATGCCGTGGTGCTGGGCCAGTCGAATATCGTCGGCCGCCCCGCCGCGCTCGAACTGCTGATGCGCGGCGCCACGATCACGGTATGCCATAGCCAGACGAAAGATCTGATCGGCCACGTACGGCGCGCGGACATCGTCGTCGCCGGCATCGGCAAGCCGGAATTCGTCAAAGGTGAGTGGATCAAGCCTGGCGCCATCGTGCTCGACGTGGGCATCAACCGCCTGCCCTCGGGCAAGGTGGTGGGAGATGTGGAATTCGAGACGGCGAAAGAGCGCGCCTCGTGGATCACGCCCGTCCCGGGCGGCGTCGGCCCGATGACCATTGCCATGCTGATCCAGAACACGCTGGAGGCATATCAGTTCCGCGAGGGTCTGGTGCACACCGCAGAACGCGCAGCGGAACAGCCGCTGACGCCGCCACCGAAGTAGCCCTACTTGCGGCGCCAGATGGTCTGCCCATCCGGCTTGTCTTCCAGAATGATGCCGGCCGCGGCGAGCTCATCGCGCAGCCGGTCGGATTCCTTGAAGTTGCGCGCCTTGCGTGCGACGAGGCGGGCTGCGATTGCAAGGTCGATGGCCTCGTCGCCCCAGACAGTGGCGCCAGGATCGCCTTCGGTGCTACGACGCGGTGCTGACAACCGGAACCACTGCTCCGCATCCAGCTGGCAGATGCCAAGCACGGCGGAGAGTTCGCGGAACAGCGCGGCCAATTCGCCGACGCGCGCCTGGCAGGTTTCACCCTGTCGCCTCGCCTCATTCAGTTCGCGCGCGAGCCGCTGCAATACCACCAGTGCCTTGGGCGTGTTGAAGTCATCGTCCATCGCAGCGCGAAACTCGGCGCGCCAGGTCTCGGCATCTGCCGGAGGCGCGCTCACCGGCGCACCACGAAGCGCTGTGTAGAACCCACCCAGCGTCGCATCCGCCTGCTGCAGATTTTCCATGGTGTAGTTGATGGGGCCGCGATAGTGACTGGCGATGAGGAAGTAGCGCAGCACCTCGGGGTGCCGCAGGTGTGGCAGCACCTCGCGCAGCGTGAAGAAATTGCCCAGTGACTTGGACATCTTCTCGCTGTCCACATTCACGAAGCCGTTGTGCATCCAGTAATTGGCAAAAGCCGCACCGGCACCGCAGCTCTGCGCGATCTCATTTTCATGATGCGGGAATTTCAGGTCCATGCCGCCGCCGTGGATGTCGAAATGCTCGCCCAGCAGCGCCATCGACATGGCGGAGCATTCGATGTGCCAGCCGGGCCTTCCGGCACCCCAGGGTGAAGGCCAGCTGGGCTCGCCGGGTTTCGAGTGCTTCCACAGCACGAAATCCAGCGGATCACGCTTGGCCTCATCCACTTCCACGCGCGCGCCCGCGCGCAGGTCTTCGAGGCGCTTGCCGGAAAGACGACCGTAGCCGTCGAAGCTGGTCACCGAATACATCACGTCCCCGTTCGGTGCGGCGTAGGCATGACCGCGGGCGATCAGCTTTTCGATCAGCGCCACGATGTGCGGCACATGCTGCGTGGCGCGCGGTTCGTGATCGGGGCGCGCAACACCCAGGGTCGCGGCATCCTCATCCATGGCGCGGATGAAACGGGCCGTCAGGGCGTCGATGGCCTCGTTGTTCTCGGCGGCACGACGGATGATCTTGTCGTCGATATCGGTAATGTTGCGCACATAGGTCACGGCATAGCCGCGGCTGCGCAGATAGCGCTGCACCACATCGAAGGCCACCATCATGCGCATGTGGCCGATGTGGCAGTAATCGTAGACGGTGATGCCGCACACGTACATGCGGACCTTGCCCGCCTCGAGACTCTGGAATGGTTCGAGCTTGCCGGTCAGGGAATTATGGATCTGGAGCATCGGCGAATTTTACGTGATCGCAGGACTTCCGGGCATGCCTGCACTATATTCGATGCATGTCCCGCGGCCGCTACCTGTTTGTCTCGGACCTGCATCTGGATGCCGATTCACCTGAGGCCGTGGCGCAATTCATCGGCTTTCTGCGCGGTGAGGCACTCGAGGCCGATGCGCTGTACATCCTGGGCGACCTGTTCGAGAACTGGATCGGCGATGACGACGATGAGCCCACGCGTGCGGCAATCTGCGCAGCGCTGCGCGAATACACCGCAAGGATTCCCTGCCATGTGATGCTGGGCAATCGCGACTTTCTGCTGGGTGCCGGCTTCGAGCGTCGCAGCGGCTGCAGGCTGCTGCCCGATCCGGTCCGGGTGCAGCTGGGCGCCACCACGCTGCTGCTGTCGCATGGCGATCTGCTGTGCACGGCCGATGCCGGCTACCAGCGCTTCCGCGATTTCACGCGCCGGCCTGCGACGCAGCGCCGCTTCCTGTCACTGCCTCTGAGCACGCGCCGGGCACTGGCGCGCGCCGCGCGTGCCGGCAGCCGGCGCTACACGCGAAATCAGCCGGAACGGATCATGGATGTCAGCCCGCAGGCAGTGACAGCGCTGTTCAGGCTGGGCGCCACAGGCCTGCTGGTGCATGGGCACACCCATCGCCCGGCGACGCATGCGCATGAGGTGGATGGACGATCGGCCACCCGAATCGTGCTTGGCGACTGGTACGAACAGGGCAGCTGCCTGGCGCTGCACGCCGATGGCCGCTACGAAATGCTGCCGGTGGCCCCCCGCGCAGGGTCGACACTCAGCATCGAACCCAGCAGCTCGCGCGTGTAGGCGGCTGCCGGCTGCGCGAACAGCGCTTCAGTGGCGCCCTGCTCCACCACTTCGCCCTGCCGCAATACCAGCGTCCGTGCGCACAGGAAGCGGGCGGCGTGCAGGTCGTGGGTCACCAGCAGCAGCGCCAGGGATCTCTGGCGCTGCAGATCCATCAGCAGCCGCAACACCTGGGCGCGCAGAGCCAGATCCAGCGCCGACACCGGCTCGTCACAGATCAGCATGTCCGGCTCCGTAATCAGTGCGCGTGCAATGGCCACGCGTTGCGCCTGACCACCGGAGAGCTCGGAGGCGCGGCGACTCAGATGCTCCGCACTCAGACCCACCGTCCGCAGTTGAGCCAGCGCCTGTTCGCGCAGTGCTGGACCGATCGCGCCTATGCCGCTGCGCAGCGGGTCGGTCACGATCTGCAGCACATCCAGCGCCGGATTCAGCGAGGCGATGGGATCCTGGAAGACGATCTGGATGCGGCGCCGCTGCGCGCGCAGCTCGGCGGCGGAAAGAATGGCCAGATCGTGACCGTCGATCAGCACCTGCCCTTGCGACGGCCGCTGCAGCCGCAGCAGCGAGCGCACCAATGTCGATTTGCCAGCGCCAGACTCGCCCACCACGGCCAGCGTCTGGCCGCAATGCACAGATAGATTCACCGAGTGCAGCAGCTGCCGTTGCGCGCCCTTGCCCCAGCGCTGGGCCGTGTGCACCTGCACGGCCAGATCGCGGGCTTCGAGCAATGGAGGCGCGATCACGACAGACATGACAGGCCCTCGAGTTCGCGCGCGGCGTTCAGCAACGTGCGCGCGTAGGCGCTGACGGGCGAGCGCAGCAGCTGGGTTGTCTCTCCCTGCTCGACGATGACGCCATGCTCCAGCACCAGCACGCGATCAGCCACAGCCGCGACCACTCCAAGATCATGGGTCACGAGCAGGATCGACATGCCCTGCGCACTCAAGGCGCGCAGGCGCTGCAGCACGCGCAGCTGCGTGGTGGGATCGAGCGCCGTCGTAGGTTCATCCGCCAGCAGCAATCGCGGCGAGCCCAGCACCGCCATGGCCAGAAGAGCCCTCTGCCGCATGCCGCCCGACAGCTCGTGGGGGTACTGCTGCAGGAGGCGCTCGGGTTCAGCCAGCTCCACATCAGCCAGCGCGCCAATGACACGTTCCCGTGCATCGCCGGCTTTCATGCCCTGTTCCTGCAGCACCTCGACAAGCTGCCGCCCGATGCGCAGATAGGGGTTCCACGACAGCAGCGGATCCTGGAACAGCATGGCGATCTGCCGGCCGCGCAGCCCGCGCCATGCCGACTCATCTGCTGCAACCAACTCCTGTGCACCGAAACGTGCGCTGCCGCTGAGCAGGGCTCCGCGCATCTGCAGGCCCAGCAGGCTCAGCAGCAGCTGCGATTTGCCGGAGCCCGACTGCCCCACTACCCCGAGAATCTCGCCACGCCCCACCTCGAAATTCAGCTCGCACAGCACCCGGGCACCATCCTTACGGTGCAGCGACAAGTTGCGTACCTCGAGCAGCGGTTCAACCGGCATGGCGGTCCCGCAGGGCATCGCCCAGCCGGTTGCAGGCGTACACCAGCACGATCAGCAGCGTTGCGGGCAGCACCAGCAGCAACGGGCGTGCGCGCATCTGAGCCGCGCCGTCGGCGAGCATGACGCCCAGAGAGGTCAGAGGTGACTGCGCACCCAATCCGATGTAGCTGAGGAAGGCCTCGGTGGAAATGATGGCGGGAATGGTCAGCGTCAGGCACACCAGCGTCACCCCCATGAGGTTGGGCACGATATGGCGCCACATGATGGTCGCCGGCGGCAGGCCTGCCACCTCGGCGGCGACCACGAATTCACGCGCCTTCAATCCCAGTGTCTGGGCTCGTACCACTCGCGCGATATCCAGCCACGACACCGCGCCGATGGCGATGAACAGCAGCACCAGGTCACGGCCAAACAGCACCGTCAGCACCACGACAAAGGGCGTGAGCGGCACGGAATACAGCACATCCACCAGGCGCATCATCACCGCATCCGTGCGACCGCCGCGATAGCCTGCCACCACACCCCACAGCACACCGATGGCAAGGCTGATCAGGCTGGCGGTCAGCGCCACCAGCAGCGAGACGCGGCAACT
>Ga0134124_10005209_pt1 | contig 10450 bp, 4 predicted proteins | sample KB304_FD_96880 | JGI IMG/M metagenome (GOLD analysis project Ga0134124, IMG submission 96880) | Terrestrial soil microbial communities without Nitrogen fertilizer from Kellogg Biological Station, Michigan, USA - KB3-0-4 | ecosystem: Environmental > Terrestrial > Soil > Unclassified ... | reverse complement strand
CAAAAAGAAATTAAAGTTGATATTGTTACGGACAAAGCAATGCTGAAACCAAAAATTGAAACTGTAGACAAGCTGGTTCAGTTTGGTTCGATGAGTCCTGATGGCAATCGTGTTTTAGTACAGGCAAGAGGCGAGGTTTTTTCTGTACCGGCGGAAAATGGTTTTGTAAAAGATCTTACAAGAACTTCCGGTGCCGCAGAACGTTATCCTGCATGGTCGCCTGATGGAAAATGGATCGCCTACTGGAGTGATGCTTCCGGTGAATATGAATTGTGGATCTCACAGCCCGATGTTGAGAATTCAGCAAAAAAATTAACCAGCTATGGGCCCGGCTATCGCTATGCATTAAAATGGTCACCTGATAGCAAGAAGATCGCTTTTATTGACAAGGCCATGCAAATAAAAATTTTTGACATCAGTACAAACCAAACAACAGCTGTTGATCATGCGCTGAGGTATACGGATGGAGGGCTTAACTCTTTTGTTTGCAATTGGTCGCCCGATAGCCGCTGGTTCACTTATGCAAGAGATGTGGAGAACCAGCACAATGCCGTTTATATTTATGATTACCAGGAGAAAAAAGTCCATCCCGTTACCAATGGATATTATGATGCATCGAACCCTGTGTTCGATCCTGATGGTAAATATTTATACTTCACCACCAATCAAAACTTCCAACCTTACTATAGCGATATTGATAATTCTTTTATCTATGCCAACTCAACAAAAATTGCAGCAGTCACTTTAAAGAAATCAACTCCTTCGATACTGGCTCCTAAAAATGATACGGTGGCGGTGAGTCTCGATTCACCGGCAAAAGTTGAAGAGATGAAAAAACAGGCGCCGAAAAAAGATTCTCTGCCCACACAGCCACTTCCTGTTGCCAAAACACTGGATATAGATTTTGACGGCATTGAACAAAGAATGGTGATCCTGCCAATGTCTGCCGGCAATTATGGTGCGCTCAATTCTGCCAAAGGCAAGATCATTTTTATGAAATACCCTAATACCGGCGCACCCAATGGACAAGGCACACTTAAATATTTTGATCTTGACAAAAGAGAAGAGAAAACAATTATTGACAACGTAGATAATTTCCAGATCTCGGCCAACAAACAAAAAATTCTTGTGCAAAAAGGAAATAGTGCGGCGATCATCACACCTAATGAAGGGCAGAAGTTTGACAAGCCGCTTCGCATTTCAGAAATGCAAATGTTGGTTGATCCCTGGCAGGAGTGGAAACAAATTTTTATGGATGTATGGCGTTTTGAAAGAGATTATTTCTATGATGCCGGCATGCACGGAGTTGACTGGGATAAAACAAAAGACCGCTACATGAAAATGCTCAATGGTGCGATGACCCGTGAAGAAGTTGATTTCATCATTGGAGAAATGATCGGTGAATTGAATGCGTCACATACTTATCATGGCGGCGGTGATATGGAAACATCGAAAACAAAAGCTGTCGGCTATCTGGGTGTGGACTGGGCGGCTGATGGGGATTATTACAAGATCAAAAAAATAATTCGTGGTGCTCCTTGGGATGCAGAAGTTCGTTCTTCACTTGACCAACCCGGCTGCATGATCAAAGAGGGTGATTATATTCTTGCAGTGAATGGTGTGCCGCTCACAACTGCACAGGAACCTTTTGCGGGATTTGTTGGATTGAATAATAAAACGGTTGAGCTCACTTACAATTCAACACCGAGTTGGACAGGCGCGAAGACAGCGATCGTGCAAACCATGGATGATGAATATCGCCTGCGCAATCTCGCGTGGATCGAGAACATGAGAAAAAAAGTGGAAGAAGAAACCAATGGTGATGTTGGTTATATCTATGTGCCCAGCACAGGCACCGATGGACAAACAGAATTGATCAGGCAGTTTGCTGCACAATGGGATAAAAAAGCTTTGGTCATCGATGAGAGATTTAATAATGGCGGACAGATCCCCGATCGTTTTATTGAAATGCTGAATCGTGACCCGCTGGCATTCTGGGCCATTCGTGATGGCAGCACATGGCCATGGCCTCCTTATGCAAACTTTGGCCCCAAGGTGATGCTCATCAACGGCTGGAGTGGCAGTGGTGGGGATGCTTTCCCGGATTATTTCAGAAAGAAAAAATTAGGGCCGCTTATCGGTGCAAGAACCTGGGGTGGTTTGATCGGAATTTCCGGAGTGCCTGACCTGATCGATGGCGGCACTGTGACCGTTCCGACTTTCCGCATGTATAATCCAGATGGCACCTGGTTCAAAGAAGGATATGGTGTTGAGCCTGACATTGCAGTGCCTGAAGATCTCAGCTCAATGGCAAAAGGTGTCGATCCGCAATTGCAACGTGCCATTACAGAAATTAAAAATCTATTAAAGACAAAAGGATTCAAACAACCTGACAGACCCACATTGGAGAAAAGAGGATATTGAGAGAATTAAGAATTAAAAAATCAGCAGTTCATTGAGCTGCTGATTTTTTTTAAGTATAAGCATTGCTTGATAAAAAATCATCGTGACAGATGATTTTAATCATAATTGAAAGACCGTTATGTCTTTTATATTTGTTCCGGTCCAATCAATGAAAAATCTACCCTGAAAACCTTGATCTGACCTATGAAAATCGGACCTGAGTCCAAAACCCAATGACCTATGAAAGTTCCCTGCTATTTAGTGGGGATTTTTTTTGCCTGAGAATTATATCACGAATGAAAACGAATTACACGAATCAGTTACCAAAATGCTCGGCTCCTATTCACTATTCACAACTCACTATTCACTTATATTAGCTAAGTGGTATTACTTAATTGTTTTTTCACTCAGCTGGTTCATCGTCATTTTTCTCGCATTCATCTTAATTGTATAGACAATTTTTAACCTGCTAATATTTTTGAACAGAAATTAAAATCATGGAAGAGGGTAATCAAGATCAGTTTTGTTTAGCCTCTTCCTTTTCATTTTTACGGAAACCTTATGAAATGAACGATTCGCCACCCAAACATTTTTATCTTTTTAAAGGAGACTGGTACGAAATATTTATGGAGCTCATTGACATGATACACATTGATCAGCAACAAAGATTTGTTATTTGGGAGCCCCAGGATAGAAGCAAAGGACACAACCTGATCATTCTTTATGGAACAACTTTACCCGATTCATTTTGTTTTGTCAGGGGTATCTGGAAGACCAATGAGCATATTTTCGATGCTTTTTACCGTCACAATATTGACCGGTTCAATTTGCACAGCAATTATAATCCTTCAGCAAATGTTGAAGGATCGTCGGCACTATTCCTGGAAAACCAGATTTCACTTAATTAACCCCTGCCTGCCGGCAGGCTTGAAGCACCGTTGTCCGACCTATGAATTTGCCCATCCTATGAAACACTAAGATCCAATTATCCGAGCCTTTTGAAAACCCATCTATGAAAATTCCCTGCTGTCCAGTGGGGATTTTTTTTGCCTGTCGCAGAACTAACCGAATTCTTAACTTTAAGAATGTATCTCTTCATTCTTGGAGCGTTGAGCACTCAGCTTAGTTACATCATGATCCAGTGGTGGAGGCTCAGATATAAAGAATACCTGCTCTACGCTGCCTATATCTTAACTTTTATTCTCTATGCAATCATATTGTTCCAGGAAGATATTTTAAAGATCCCTGAGAACTCTACAACATTTCTCATCATAGATAGCTTTAAACGACCTTTTGCTTTTCTTTTATATTTTGAATATTTTTTGTTTGGCCAATATTTTATTGATCTCAAAAACAGGTTTCCCGCATATTACAGGATACTGCAGCCATTAAAAAAGATCATACTTGGGTTTATTGGCTCGATGATCATTTTAAGGTTTGCGAATATGCAATACTCAACATTGGGAAATGCAGCTTATTATTTATTCTCGATTTTTCTTTTCATTTTTTTTATCATATTTATCATCAAACTCTGGAAAAGTGATGATCAATTGATAAAATATGTGTTGCGGGCAAGCTTATCTGTTACTGTTGGAGCTTTCATATCGAATTTGATGATCGTGGCTCATATGTTAGGTATAGTACCAGACGCACTGGCCAATTTTTATTTCCTTCCAACCTGTATAGGTGCTGCCTTCGAAATATATTTTTTAAACACTGGGATTGTTTATAAATCTTCTCTCTTTGAGAAAAGGTTGATCGCCACGCAACAGGAACTCATCGGGAAGCTAAAGGAAAATGAAATCTTATCGACGAATCAGCAAAATATTCGGAATAAAATTGCCCAGGACCTGCATGATGAAGTGGGCTCAACACTCAGCAGCATTCATATATATTCATCGGTTGCCTCAAAGACCCTCGAAAACGATGTGGAAAAAGCAAAGGCTGCCTTATCGCAGATCAAAGAAAATACCCGCCAGGTGATGGAAAATGTAAATGATATTGTATGGGCCATGAATAAGGAGCAGATCGGCGGCACTTCGCTGGAGGTGAAGCTAAAGAACTATGGCTATGAATTGCTCAACCCGCTAAATATAAATTGTCTTTATTCCATTGATAAAGATGCGGACAAAAAAATTGTAAATATGGAAGCAAGAAAAAATATTCTCCTGATTGCAAAAGAAGCGATGAACAACATAGCCAAATACAGTGAAGCCACAGAAGCCTCCGTGAGACTGGAGTTTCATAACGGCAGTTTGCAGCTGGAGATCGTTGACAACGGAAAAGGTTTTGATGAGATTAATCACCATTATGGAAATGGTATTTATAATATGAGGCAACGAACAGAAACACTGGGTGGTTCATTTCATTTCAAATCTGAGAATAAGCAGGGGACAGTGGTGCAGTGCAAGATCCCTATCACTAATACTAGCTATTAAATGGATTATTTAATAAAACTATATTAGGCAATATGATTCGCCTGGTAATATATGATGACAACCAGCAAAGGTGTGACAGCCTGAAAGCATTATTGTCTCTTACCGAAGGGATGAAATGCGTAGCCAATTTTCCTGATTGCAGTCATGTGCTCAATGATATGGAGCAATATTATCCCGATGTTGTGCTGATGGATATAGAAATGCCTGGAGGGGATGGCATTTCCGGTGTGAGCATTATCAAAAATAAATTCCCGAACATCCGCATCATCATGCAAACTGTTTTCGAAGACGATGAAAAAATATTTGCTTCGCTGAAAGCTGGCGCTGAAGGATACATTCTTAAAACCGCTTCGGCAGAAAAAATTACTCAGTCCATCGAAGAAGTTTACCAGGGTGGCGCTTATATGACACCATCTGTTGCGCTGCGTGTCATGCAATATTTCAATGAGCCAATAAAACAAAATAAAGAATACCAGCTTACACATAAAGAAACAGAAGTTTTAAAATTATTATCTGACGGCAACAGCTATAAAATGGTTTCTGATAAATTGGGCATCAGTTATTTTACCGTCAACTCCCACATAAAAAAGATCTACGAAAAACTGCATGTACATTCTCTTACCGAAGCTGTATCCCTTGCTATCAAAAACAAGATCGTCTAACCGCTCTCTAATAATAGCATCCCTACATTTAGCGATTTTTGATAGTAACCTCTTCTTCTATTTTTATCCTCGTTTGCATTACTCCTTTTAAAGCCTTCCGTCACTCTTGATTTTTTCAACCATAATTCTTTAAACATGAAACAGATCATTACTTCCCTGGTTTTGCTTACAAGTGTTTTTGTGAATGCAACCATTCGCACAGTCAGTAACTCACCTTCTACCCTGGCGCAGTTCAGCACGATCCAGGCAGCAGTGAATGCCTGCAATAGTGGCGACACCATTTATGTACATGGAAGCCCCAATACTTATGCAGGATTCACTATTACCAATAAACAATTGGTGATCATCGGACCGGGTTGGGCTCCAAATAAAGTATTGCCTTTCCAGGCAATCGTTGCAGGTTTTACCATCACAGGCGCTTCTAGTAGCAATACCGAAATACAGGGTTTGTATATTACCAGCACAATACTCATTCAATCCAATCATCCGGATAACCTGCGTTTTATTCGTAACCAATTTTCAGGTATATACCTTTATGTAAACGAGGGCGCCGTTACTTACATCGGGTATTTATTTGAGGGTAATGTTTTTGACAATGCGCAGGTCCAGGCAGCCACCAACAGCACTTATCAGAATTTTCTTTTCCAAAATAATTATTTTCATGAATACGGTTGTTGTGTGGATGGAAATATCGCTTATTTTGCTAATTCAGTAAATGTTTTGTTCAATCACAATATTTGGTATGGCCCCAGTAGCGGCACCCGAAATTGTTTTGCCGTCAATTGCCGTTTTTTAAGTCTCACCAATAATATTTTTGTTCGCCGTGATGCTGCAAATCAAAATAGCTTCAGCACATTTAATAATAACATCACCTTTAATGCCGGGGTCAACAATCCCTGGGCAAGTAACAGCAATGTAGATGCCGGTGGAAATGTTGCGAACCAGGATCCTCAAATGGTTGATCAAACATCAGTGAACAATGGCGTTGATAATCCTTTATTAAATTTTACGATAGCTGCGGGCCCAGCTAACAACAGCGGCAGTGATGCAAAAGATATGGGTTTGTTGTACGATCCTGTTGGCAGTCTTAACTGGACAACAAGCCGAACCAGCCGGTTACCTTATATCTATAGTATGAACATTGTAAATCCCACCATTGCAGCAGGGGGCACACTCACTGTGCAGGTAGAAGCAAGAAAAAATAATTAAAGCCTTTTAAAAAACATTCTTTCTAATGAGGCTTTAAATTTTTTATTATGAAAAGAATATTCTTTTTTTTGATTGCTGTATTGCTGATGCAGTTTGCAGGGGCACAAGGGTTCAGCAAAGCAGAATATTTTTTTGATACTGACCCCGGCATCAATAACGGAACTCAAATAGCACTCACAGGAACAAGCGATACTATAAATTTTTCTGCAGTCATTTCAACGGCATCTTTATCAACGGGTTTCCATTTTTTAGGATTAAGAGTGAAGCACAATGATGGCACCTGGGGCTTGTTTGAAAAAAAAGGATTTTATATTTCTGCATCTGCCAGTGATGCCGCAAATATAACAGCCGCAGAATATTTTTTTGACGCTGATCCCGGAATTGGTAGCGCAACGCCGACATCTGTTGGTGCAAACGGAAGTGTGGTAAACTTCACAGCGATTATTCCAACATCATTGCCGGCGGGTTTTCATTTCCTTTCCATAAGAGTAAAAGGAACGGATGGAATTTGGGGTTTGTTTGAGAAAAGAGGGTTTTATATTTCCACATCTGCCAGTGATGCCGCAGATATAACAGCCGCAGAATATTTTTTTGATGCCGACCCTGGAGTGGGCAATGGAACTTCAACTTCGGTAGGCTCAAGTGGTGGTGTTGTGAATTTTACTACAGTGATCCCAACCTCATTGACTGCAGGTTTTCATTTCCTTTCCATAAGAGTAAAAGGAACAGATGGTATTTGGGGCTTGTTTGACAAACGTGGATTTTATATTTCTCCATCAGCTTCTGATGCCGCCAACATTCTTGCTGCAGAATATTTTTTTGATGCTGATCCCGGGGTTGGAAATGCAACGTCGACATCAGTAGGTGTCAGCGGAAGTGTTGTAAACTTCACAGCGGTCATTCCCACATCATTGTCCGCAGGTTTTCATTTTTTATCGATCAGGGTGAAAGGTGCAGATGGAATTTGGGGCCTGTATGACAAACGTGGATTCTATATTTCTTCAGCAGCAGTTGATGCACCGAACATCGTTAATGCAGAATATTTTTTTGATGCAGATCCGGGTGTTGGTAACGGAACTCCAACATCGGTGGGTTCCAGCGGGGCAACTGTGAATTTCACAGCAGTGATCCCAACATCCTTACCATCGGGTTTTCATTTTCTTTCCATTCGCACAAAAGGAACAGATGGTGTTTGGGGTTTGTTTGAAAAAAGAGGATTTTATATTTCTACTGCCACAGCCAACATGTCGATCATTACTGCAGCAGAATATTTTTTAGATAGTGATCCCGGAATTGGTAACGGACAACCATTGACGATAAATACTCCGGGTGATACTGTTATTCAAACATTCAGCATTCCAACGTCAATTTCAATTGCAAATGGCCAGCATTTCCTTGCTATAAGAGTAAAAGACCAGGGAGGCAATTGGGGTTTATTTGATTTTGATACATTGAACATTGGTGTTTCAACGATCAGCTGTCCATCAAATACCACTGCAAACACAGCAGCAGGACAATGCACTGTTGTAATAAACAATCTCGATCCAACAATTAGCCCTACTCAATCTTATACCTATACATTGACAGGAGCAACCACTGGCAGTGGAAGCGGCTCAGTGAGTGGCCTGACATTTAATGCAGGAGTTACCAATGTCACTTATACTTTAGCAAGTTCGCCAACTTGTTCTTTCAATATAACTGTGACTGCTCTGCCACCCAATATTACGAGTCAACCGGCAAGCCAGGCTGTTTGTACCGGGAGTAATGTAACATTCACGGTAACAGCAACGGGAACTGGTCTGACTTATCAATGGAGAAAAAATACAACCAATATTCCGGGAGCTGTTTCCTCGTCCTACTCGATCACCGGTGCAACTGGATCTGATGCGGGAAATTATGATGTGATCATCACAAGCAGTTGCAGTGCATCGGTTATATCAAATGTTGCGAGTCTTTCTGTAAATACAGGAGCATCGATCACATCGCAGCCATCCAATCAAACTGTTTGCCCGGGTGTCAATGTGACATTTTCTGTCACGGCAACCGGTACTGGTCTAAGTTATCAATGGAGGAAGAATACGGTAAATATCGCAGGCGCAACATCATCGTCTTATACGATCACCGGCGTTGCCGCAAGCGATGCAGCCAATTATGATGCGGTGATAACAGGAGGTTGCGGCACCATCACTTCAAACACAGCTTCATTAACAGTGAACGTTGCAACAGGGATCAACACACAACCATCGTCGCAAGCAGTATGCGCGGGGAACAACGCAACATTTACCGTAAATGCATCCGGAACATCGTTGAGCTACCAGTGGAGGAAGAATTCGGGCAATATTGCCGGAGCTGTTTCATCGTCTTACACTATCACCGGCGCTTCATCGACTGATGCAGCTAATTATGATGTTGTAGTTACTGGAACTTGCGGGACTCTCCCTTCAAATATTGCGGCCCTGACAGTTAATGCCCTAACGGCTATATCCAATCAACCAACATCACAAACTGTTTGTGCCGGAAGCAACGTGACATTTACAGTTGTAGCAGCAGGAGCATCGCTGACATACCAATGGCGAAAGAATACAATAAATATTTCCGGCGCCACTGCTTCTTCATACCTGATCACAAATGCATCAGCAAGTGATGCGGCAAACTATGATGTAGTCGTAACCGGAACCTGCGGAACTGCAACATCAAATGCCGCGACGCTTACGGTGAATGCGATCACAGTCATCAACACACAACCATCTTCGCAAGCAGTATGCGCGGGGAACAACGTTACGTTCAATGTTTCCGCAAGCGGCACATCTTTGACTTATCAATGGAGAAAGAACACGAGCAACATTGCCGGTGCAACTTCATCATCGTACACCATTACCGGCGCAACCGCGGGCGATGCAGCAAATTATGATGTTGTAGTGACCGGAACTTGCGGAACAGTAATTTCAAACCCCGCAGCTCTCACAGTAAATTCTATAACAGCCATCACGGCCCAACCTTTATCTCAAACCGTTTGCGTGGGCAACAGTGTAACATTTGGAGTAACCGCAAACGGTGCGTTACTCAACTATCAATGGAGAAAGAATACTGTAAATATCCCGGGAGCTACGTCATCAACATACACGATTTTATCTGCAACGGCGGGAGATGCGGGAAGCTATGACGTTGTAGTGAACGGCGCCTGCGGATCGGCAACATCGAATGCAGCAACGTTGACCATGAATGCTATAACCGTGATCAGCAACCAGCCTTCTTCACAAACTGTTTGCACAGGAAATAACGTGACCTTCAATGTAACTGCAAGCGGAACGTCGGTTGGTTATCAGTGGCGAAAGAATAGTAACAACATTCCCGGTGCAACATCTTCTTCATATACAATCGCAGCTGTGACAACAGGTGATGCAGGAAATTATGATGTCGTCGTATCGGGAGCTTGCGGAGCTGTCACTTCTGCTGCTGCGATCTTAACTGTAAATACAAATGCTGCTATAACATCTCAACCATCTTCGCAAACAGTTTGTGAAAGCAACAGTGTAACGTTCGCCGTCACAGCAACCGGTTCATCATTAACTTATCAATGGAGAAAAAATGGCAGCAGCATTGTTGGGGCTACTTCAGCAAGTTTCACAATAACTAATGTAGCGGCTGGGGATGCGGGCAATTACGATGTTGTCGTTACCAGTGCAAGTTGTGTTCCTTCTGTAACATCAGGTTCAGCTTCGCTTGCCGTAAATCCAT
>Ga0134124_10005205_pt1 | contig 10454 bp, 4 predicted proteins | sample KB304_FD_96880 | JGI IMG/M metagenome (GOLD analysis project Ga0134124, IMG submission 96880) | Terrestrial soil microbial communities without Nitrogen fertilizer from Kellogg Biological Station, Michigan, USA - KB3-0-4 | ecosystem: Environmental > Terrestrial > Soil > Unclassified ... | reverse complement strand
GGCCATCCTCGGCACGGGCCGACTCCGGGTTCCCCGACGGGGAGCGCTCGGACGGCGATCGATCCGACGGCGATCTCTCCGACGGCGATGTCGTCGTCGACCCGCGCCGGCCGCTGCCGCCGCCGCATCCGCCGCGCGGGCACGGCCGCGGCGGCGGGCCGGAGCAGCACCGGGCAGCCGCCGCTGGCATGCCCGGCACCGAGGCGCCGGGGCCGGGCCAGGCCGCGGGAGCCGGCCGCGGCGACCGCGTGGGCCGAAACCTGGACTCCGGCGGCAGCCGCTTCGGCGCCGTGGGACGCGGCGCTGGCCGCCCCCGCCGGGACGGTCGCCGATGAACGACCTGCTGAGGCTCGCGCTGGTGGCGGCCCTGCTGCTGGGCAACGCGCTGTTCGTCGGCGCGGAGTTCGCGCTGATCTCGGCGCGCCGCACGACGATCGAGCCGCGCGCGCGGGAGGGGTCGTGGTCGGCCCGGATCACGCTGCGCGGGATGGAGCACGTGTCACTGATGCTGGCCGGCTCCCAGCTGGGCGTCACGGTCTGCACCCTCGGCCTGGGCGCCGTGGCCGAGCCGACGATCGCCCATCTGATCGAGGGCCCGTTCGAGGCCGTCGGCGTCCCGGACGCGGCGATCCACCCGATCGCCTTCGTCCTCGCGCTGGTCGGAGTCACCGTCCTGCACGTCGTGATCGGCGAGACGGTGCCGAAGAACATCGCACTCGCCGGGCCCGACCGGGCCGCCCTGGTGCTCACCCCGCCGCTGGCCGGTCTGGTGCTGGTGCTGCGGCCGGTGATCGTCGCGCTGAACTGGGTCGCGAACAGCAGCCTGCGGCTGGCCCGGATCGAGCCCAAGGACGAGGTCGCGAGCGTGTTCACCCGGGACGAGGTGGCCGGGCTGGTCGACGAGTCCCGCCGGGAGGGCCTGCTGGAGGCCGACGAGCACGGGCTGGTCACCGGCGCGCTCGCGTTCGACGAGCGCACGGCCCGCAGCGTGCTGCTGCCCCGCGAGGGCCTGGTGACCGTTCCGACGGACATCACCCCGCGCGACATCGAACAGCTGGCGGCGAGCACCGGCTACACCCGGTTCCCGGTCCACGACTTCGCCGGCCGGCTGATCGGCTACCTGCACCTCAAGGACATCCTGGAGACGAGGCCGGAGCGCCGGGCGTCGCCGGTGGCGGCGAAGTGGCTGCGGCCGCTGGTCGCGGTGTCGCAGGACGCGACGCTGCGCCAGGCGCTGGCGACGATGCAGCGTTCGGGCGCGCATCTGGGCCAGGTCGTCGACGCCGACGGCGAGTCGCTCGGCCTGGTCGCGCTGGAGGACATTCTCGAGGAGCTGGTCGGTGAGATCCGCGACGAGGCGTCGCGCCGCCCGGCGGCGCAGCCGGCCACCCGCTCCGTCTGACGGCCGGAAGCGGCAGACGCCGAGTACCGTCCGCACCCGTCCGACCGCGCGCCACCCACGTCGTTCGGAGGGGCTCGTCGCCGGGCGATGCCCGCCTTCGGGAGACACCTGGACGACTTGTCTCCAGTTAGGGCACCGGTTGTGACCGAATTCAACGGATCGCGCGACCGAGACAACCAGTCGGTGCGGGGATCGGTGTCAGGTGGACGTCATCTGAGCGATATCCGCGTCCGTGCAGTTCCCGGCACGGACCATGCGGCGTACCGTGTGGGCTCGTGCCAAGGATGGTCACGGCAGGCGCGGGTTCTGGCGCGACCCGCACGGTTGGACCTGCGCGGTAAGACCGGCACAGATAGACCGCGCGGCGAGGCAATGTCCTTACCGACAGATGCTTGGCCGCGCCGTGATCGAACGGCAAAAAACTGAAACTCGTAACGAGGGGGAGGGACCGGTGGCGGGATCGACACCACCCCCGGTGTCCGGCAACGCCCCGGCCCCGCTGAACTCGGCGGATCCACGCAAGCTGGGCAAGTACGTGATCACCGGGCGACTCGGTCAGGGCGGGATGGGCACCGTCTTCCTTGGGCACAGCCCGGATGGCGACGCCGTCGCGATCAAGGTGATCAAGCCGGAGCTCGCCGAGCGACCGGAATTCCGAGCACGTTTCCGGCGCGAGGCGGAAAACGCCCGCCGGGTGCGCCGGTTCACCACCGCGGCCGTTCTCGACGCCGACCCGGACGGCCCGTGGCCGTACCTGGTGACCGAGTACGTCGAGGGTCCGACGCTGTCGAAGATGGTGAACCGGCGTGGCCCCCTGCGCCCGGCCGACCTGGAGCAGCTGGCGCTGTCGGTGGCGACCGCGCTGTCGGCGATCCACTCCGCCGGGATCGTGCACCGCGACCTGACGCCGGCCAACGTGCTGCTGTCCCCCGTCGGCCCGAAGGTCATCGACTTCGGGCTGGCCCGGGACTTCGCCGGCTCCGGCGAGTTCTCCCGTACCGCTCGGCACGCGATCGGCACGCCCGGCTACATGGCGCCTGAGCAGATCATGGACTCCCCGGTCACGTCGGCGGCCGACGTCTTCGCGTGGGGAGCAATCACGATCTTCGCGGCGACCGGCCGGCAGCCGTTCGGCGAGGGCCGCATCGAGGCGCTGCTGTTCCGCATCCTCTACGAGGCCGCCAACATCGAGGGTGTCCCGGACGAGCTCGCGCCGCTGGTCGACGCCGCGCTGCGCAAGAGCCCCGCCGACCGTCCGACCGCCGAGGAGCTGCGGGTCGCCCTGATGAGCGGTGCCACGCTGCCGGCGGCCCGACTCGCCCCGCCCGCGACCGGGCCGGCGGCCGTCTCGACGGTGACCCCGGACGGCAGGGCCTCGGACAGCAGGGACGGCTCGCGCCGCCGGCGCGGCCACCTGTTCAGCCGCGGCCGCGGCCAGCAGGAGGGTGACCTCTCCTCGACGGGTGGGCCGGTGTCCGCGCTGACCACCGATCTGATCAGGCGGCCCGCGACGACCCGGTCCCAGGCCGGGGTGTCCTCGGCGCCGCCGGCCCCCTCGGCCCCGCCGATCGCCCCGGCGGCGCGGGTGGTGCCGGCGACCCCCGGTTCGGGAACGCCGGCCGGCCAGCCGGCGGTGCGCCCGACCCCGCCGTCGCCGGGCACACCGGCCCTCCCGGCGACGTCCGGCGGGCCACGCCCGCCGACGCTGCGGCCGCGGCCGGCGACCTCGACGCCACCCCGCTCCCCCATTCCGGGCCCGGCGCCGCGTGTCTCGGATCCGCCTGTCGCAGACCCACGGGCGTCAGCCACACCGGTCGCGGAGGCGCGGCCGGCGACGAGGCCGCGACCCGGCTCGCCCGCCGCGCCGACGCCGTCCGGCGCGGGCGCTGGGCGCTCGGCGGCGCCGACGGCAGCGGCACACCCGGCGGCCGGCGGCGCGACGGCACACTCGGCGCTCGACGGCGCGACGGCGGCGCTCGCCCGGCCGTCCGGGCCCGAACGCACCGATGACGAGGCACGGCCGGCCCATGACCGGCGCGGGCGGCGGACCATCCTGATCGCCGCCGCCGTGCTGCTGGTCGTGGCCGCGGCCGTCGCCGTGCCGCTGGCCCTGCGGCGCGGCTCGGACGGCGGCGCGACGACGCTGTCCCGCACCCGGCTCGCCGAGCTGTCCAGCACCGTCGCCAAGGCCGCCGACAGCAGTCGGGCGGCCGACCCGGCCCGCGCCGCCCGGCTCAGCCTGGCCGCCTACCGGATCGCCCCGACCCAGGCCGCCGAGGGCGCCATGATCGCCTCCTTCGCCGCGAGCACCCGGGTCGCTCTGCCGGGTTCGCCCGTCGCCTACACCGGCGCCGCCGTGACGGTCGACGGCCGGCTCGCCGCCGCGACCGACGGCACCGGGCACGTGCGGCTCTGGGGGCTGGCCACGGCGAAGCCCACGCTGCTCGCCGACCTCGCCACCGGCTCCGCGCCGGTGCCCGCCGACGCCGTGTTCCTGCCCGGCGGCGACCTGCTGACCGGCGGCGACGTCGGCCACGCCTGGGCGCTAACCAACCCGCGTACCCCGGCGCCGGTCTCCGACGTCAGGCCGACCGGCAGCCAGCCCGAGTTGCTGGCGCTCTCAGCCGACGGGAAACTGCTGGTCACCGCCGGCGACGACCGGGTCCTCGAGCTGTGGGACATCTCGCACCCGGCGCACCCGACGTGGCTGGCGCTGAAGCTGAACCCCGGGATCATCAACGACATCGCCGTCAGCCCAGACGGGCACACGCTCGCCGTCGCCGGGGTCGACGGCACAGTCGCCCTGTGGGATGTCACCGACCCGGCCAACGCCGCGCGGGGCGGCCAGGCCGTCGGGCACCTAGGCCAGGTCAACGCGGTCGCCTTCCTGCCCGGCGGCAGGCGCATGGTCACCGGAGGCGCCGACAGGACTGTCCGGCTGTGGGACGTCAGCGACATCCGGCAGCCACGGCAGGTCGGTGACGCGGCGAAAGGGTCGGCCCCGATCGTGGACGTCGCCTCGCTCGGCTCGGGCACCGCCGGCAGCGACACAGTCGTCAGCAGCGACACGGCCGGCCAGTTGACCGGCTGGACCGTCGCGGCCGGGACGTCCACCCCGGCGGCGTCCTTCACACTCAAGGCGGGTGACAGCGGCTTCGACCTGGCCGTCGGCGGCGCCGGGAAGACGCTGCTGGCCGCGCCGTCGGGTGGCTCCGCCGGCAGCCCGACGGTGATCTCGACGGACCCGGCCCGGCTCGCGGCCGCCGCCTGCCAGAATCCCGCGAACCGGATCGGCGCGGCCGAATGGAAGAGCCTCATCACCGACCTCGCCTATGACGACCCCTGCGCCGGCCGGCAATGAGAACCCACGGTCCGGCCCGCGCCGACGTCGGGGGAATGTCACGGCCGGTTGCTGGGCTCCAGGTTCCCGGCGACAGAGCTGGGCCGCGCCAATCGGTCGGCGTATTGCGCGCCAGGCCGGCCCCACGAAGCCGGTTCCGGCTCACCCCGCTGCAAGATTCCGGTAAGCCCCGGCCCTATTCTTTTCGGATCCATCGATTCCCGGGCACAATTTCAGGCTCGTGGCGTGACGTGCCGAGGAACGACGACCGTCCTGGACGGCCGGGCGTTCCCCACGGTGTCAGGCCCCGCGTGACGGCACAAAGGCACAGGTGATCAAGCCATGGGTTACCAGCTCGGTATCGACATCGGCACGGCGAACACCACCGTCGCCGTCGCCGCGGACGACTGGCCGCAGATTCTGACGGTCGCCGGCGGCCCGTCGATCCCGACCGTCCTCTACTTCCCGGCCGGCGGCCCGGTCGTCTTCGGCCGCGCCGCCGCGCGCCGAGCGCTCGCCGACCCGACCCGCGCGGCGCAGGGGTTCGTCCGCCGGATCGGTGACCCCGCCCCGATCATGGTCGGCGGTTCGGCGTATACGCCCGAGGGGCTGCTCACCCGGTTCCTGGAGCGGGTGCTCGCCTCCGTCACCGAAAGCCGGGGCGGCGCACCGGACCAGGTCGTCGTGACCTTCCCGACGAGCTGGAACTCCCGGCGCCGGGAACTGTTCACCGAGGCACTGGACCGGCTGGACCTGGACGTCCCGGTGACGGCCGTGCCGGCCGCCGAGGCGCTGGGCGCCGTGCTGTCCCGGCGGGCGGCGGCGCGGACCGCCGGCCGGGCCACGGACCTGATCGCCATCTACGACTTCGGCGCCGGCGCCTGCGAGGCCGCGGTGCTGTCCGTCTCCGACTACGGCGCCGAGATCGTCGGGACACCGGCCGGGATGACCGGCGTCGAGATCGACGACCTGCTGCTGGAGCACGTGCTGGCCGCCAGCGGCGTCGACCTCGCGCGCCTCGACCGGACCGAGCCGGCGGCGGCCGCGGCGCTCGTCCGGCTGCGCGCCGAGGTCGTCGCCGCCAAGGAGACGCTGGCGGCGGACGATGAGACCTCGGTCGCGGTGACGCTGCCCGGAGCGTTCGCCTGGGTGACCCTGCGCCGGGAGGACCTGGAGCGATTGGTCACTCCGGCCGTCGAGGACAGCGTCCGGGTGCTGACCAGGACCGTCCGCTCGGTGCCGACGACGGCCGGCGGGCTGTCGGCGGTGCTGCTGTACGGCGGCCTGTCGCGGATGCCGCTGGTCAGCCGGCTGGTGCGGGCCGCGCTGGACGGCGCGCGCCGGTTCGAGGAGCCGCCGGCGGAGGACCCGGCGATCGGCGCGGCGCTGCTGGCCGTGGGCCTCGCCGAGCAGGCAGAACCGGTGGCCGGCGGCGCGACCGCGGTGATCGGCGGCGCCTCGCTGGAGCCGCCGGAGCTGTCGTCGTTCCCTGGGCTGTCGGTGCCGCCGTCGGGCACGGTGTCCGGGCCGCCGCTCGGCGAAACGCCGGCGGCCGCACCGGTCGCGGCCGCCGCGGCGCCAACGGATCCAGAGGCCACCGCCCTGATCACCGCGGCCTACAAGGCGTTCCCCGCGGACACGGCCGACACGGCGGACCCGGCGCAGGATGAGGCGCCGACGGGCCTGGCTCACTGGGGGCCGGGCGCCGCGCCGGCCGCCGTCACTGCCGGCGCCGTGGGCGCCGCGGCGGGTGCGGCCGCTGGTGGCGCCGGCGGGGCGCCGGCCGGAGCCGGCCGGGGAGGATCCGGGCGCGGCCGGCCCGGTGGGTTGCGGACGCTGCGGTCCGCGGGCGGGATCGCGGCGCTGGTCGCGGCGGTGGTGTTCCTCGCGGGTGGCACGACGCTCGGCGTGGTGCTCACCCATGGCGGGAACAGCGACGCCTCGACGGCGAGCCCCGCGTCGACCCTGCCGGCGAGCGCGCCCGCGTCGGTCGCGCCGCCGCCGACCTCGGCCGCCCCCGCCCGCAACGTGGTCCGGATCGCGAACTCGGACGAGGTCGCGCCGATCCTCGAGAAGGCCGCCCAGGACTTCGGGAAGACCCAGTCGGACGTGACGGTCGCCTTCGACCCGACCGTCACCGACACCAACGGGGCGTTCGCCAAGCTCTGCTCGGGCGACGCCGCGATCGCCGGGGCGTCGTTCGAGCTGGACCCGAAGTTCGCCCCCGACCCAAGTTGCAAGGACAAGGTGGTCGGGTTCGAGATCGCCCACCACACCCTACCGATCGTGGTGAACCCGGCGAACACCTGGATCGGCTGCCTCAACCTGTCGCAGCTGAAGTCCATCTGGGGCCCGAACTCGACCGTCACCCGGTGGAACCAGATCAACCCGTCGTACCCGGACGAGCCGATCAACTTCGTCGGCCCGGCGAAGAACACCGTCCAGGCCGAAGTGTTCAACTCGGCCATCAACGGCAGCAGTGACCGGTCGCGGGACTACGCCGTGAAGGACCTGGGCGGCATCGCGCAGACCGTAGGGTCCGACAAGGACGCGATCGGGTTCCTGGACTTCCCGACGTTCGAGACGCTCGGCGGCCAGCTGAAGGGGGTGCTGGTCAACGGCGGATCGGGCTGCGAGCCGCCGAACGCGATCACCGCGGGCACCGGCGTCTACACCCCGCTGTGCAAGCCGCTCTACGTCTATGTCAGGACCGACGCGCTGCGTGACCCGGCGACCGCCGCGTACATGAAGTTCTTCCTGCAGAACGAGCAGGGGATCGCGCAGGACTCGCACTACGTCCCCCGCGACAACACCACCGTCACGGAGAACGTCGACAAGATCAATCAACTGACCGAAGGAGTCGGGCCGATACCGGCCTGACCTCCCCCGGTTCCGAGGCGGCCCGCCAGCGAGCGGGTCGCGGTCCCGTCGCGAGCCACCCGTTGATCGCAAGTGGTTGTGACTGAGAGTACATTGAGGGCTCCTCGCGGCGGGGGCCTCTACGATCCGGTCATGACCGTTCCCTCGGCCGATCTGGAGCTGGCAGCGCTCTTTCCGCGGGCGTCCCGCGAAGCCTGGCAGAAGCTGGTGCTCGGCGTCCTGCGCAAGTCCGGAGCGGCCGGTGAGCAGGCCGTACCGGCCGACGCCGAGACGCTGCTGTCGACCGCGACCTACGACGGGTTCGCGATCAGGCCGCTGTACACCGCGGCCGACGCCGGCCCGGTCGACACCGGGCTTCCCGGTCACGCTCCGTTCGTGCGGGGCCGGCGCGCCGAGGGCGCGAACGTGGCCGGCTGGGACGTCCGCGCGCTGCACACCCACCCGGACGCGAAGGCGACGGCCGAGGCGATCGTCGCCGACCTGGAAGGCGGCGCGACCTCGATCTGGCTGCGGCTGGCCCCGCCGTCGGCCGAGTCAGGCACGGGCCTGTCCGCCGAGGCGCTGCCGGACGTGCTGCGCGACGTGTACCTGGATCTCGCGCCGGTCGTCCTGGACACCGGCGGCGACGCGGTCACGACCACCGCCGCCGCGGACGTGCTGCTCGCGCTCGCGGGCGCGCGCGGGGTCGCCCCGTCGGCGCTGACCGGGACGCTCGGCGCCGACCCGCTCGGCTTCGCCGCCCGGACCGGCATCGGCGGGGACCAGCTCACGGCGCACCTGGACGAGGCCGCGCGGCTGGCCGGGCGGATCGCCGCCGGCTACCCGGGCATCCGGACCTTCGTCGTCGACGCGACGCCCTACCACGACGCGGGCGCCAGCGACGCGCAGGAGCTCGGGGCCTCGCTGGCCGCCGGCGTCGCCTACCTGCGAGCGCTGACCGGGCCGCGCGACGAGTCCGCCGGGCTCGACGTCGCCGGGGCGCTCGCGCAGCTGGAGTTCCGCTACGCGGCGACCGCGGACCAGTTCGCGACGATCGCCAAGCTGCGCGCCGCCCGGCTGCTGTGGGCCCGGGTAGCCGAGGTCTGCGGCGCGGCGGAGGCCGACCGGGCGCAGCGCCAGCACGCGGTCACCTCGTCGGCGATGATGACGCGCCGCGACCCGTACGTGAACCTGCTGCGCACCACGATCGCGGCGTTCGGCGCGGCCGTCGGCGGCGCGGACGCCGTCACCGTGCTCCCATTCGACGACCGGCTCGGCCTGCCCGACGACCTCTCCCGCCGGCTGGCCCGCAACATCCAGGCGCTGCTGCACGACGAGTCGAGCCTGGCCCGGGTGATCGACCCGGCCGGCGGCTCCTGGTACGTCGAGTCGCTGACCGCCGAGCTGGCCGAGGCCGCGTGGGCGTTCTTCACCGAGATCGAGCGGGCCGGCGGTCTCGCCGCGGCGCTGGCCAGCGGGCTGATCGCCGAGCGGATCGACGCCATCTGGGCCCGCCGCCGCCAGGACCTGGCGGTGCGCAAGGCGCCGCTGACCGGCGTCAGCGAGTTCCCGAACGCCGCCGAAGCGCCGCTGAAGCGCACACCGGCACCGGCGGTGGCGCTCACCGGCGGCCTGCCCGTCCGGCACTACGACGAGGACTATGAGGCGCTGCGCGCCCGCTCGGACGCGCACCTGGCCGCGACGGGCGCCCGCCCGGTGGCGTTCCTCGCGACGATCGGCTCGCTGGCGACGTTCACCCCGCGGGCGACGTTCGCCGCGAACCTGTTCGGAGCCGGCGGCCTGGAGACGCCGACCGCCGGCCCCGGCGACGACCCGGCCGCGATCGCCGCCGCGTTCACCGCGTCCGGCGCGAAGATCGCCTGCCTGTGCTCGTCGGACAAGGTCTACGCGGCCAGCGCCGCGCCCGTCGCCGCCGCGCTGAAGGCGGCCGGCGCGACGCACGTCTGGCTGGCCGGCAAGCCAGGCGACCGGGCCGACTCGGATGCCGCGGCCGGCATCGACGGGTATCTCTTCACCGGCGGCGACGCCGTCGACGTCCTGCGCACCGCGCTTGAGAAGGCCGAGGTCGCCTGATGCCCAGCACCGAGATCCCGAACACCCTGATTCCGGACTTCGCCGGCGTCGAGCTCGGCCTGGCCGGCGCCTCCGCTCCCGCCGATGTCGACGCGTGGCGGGCGGGCGTCCAGGCAGCGACGGGCAAGGATGTCGACGCGCTGACCTGGGACACCCCCGAGGGCATCGAGGTCAAGCCGCTCTACACCGCGGCCGACACCGCCGGCCTCGACTTCCTGGAGACCTATCCGGGGATAGCGCCGTTCCTGCGCGGGCCGTACGCGCCGATGTACGTCACCCAGCCGTGGACGATCCGCCAGTACGCCGGCTTCTCGACGGCCGCCGACTCGAACGCCTTCTACCGGCGCAACCTGGCCGCCGGCCAGAAGGGCCTGTCCGTCGCGTTCGACCTGCCGACGCACCGGGGCTACGACTCCGACCACCCGCGCGTCACGGGTGATGTCGGCATGGCGGGCGTGGCGATCGACTCGATCTACGACATGCGCCAGCTGTTCGACGGCATCCCGCTGGACCGGATGAGCGTCTCGATGACGATGAACGGCGCGGTGCTGCCGATCCTGGCGCTCTACATCGTCGCGGCTGAGGAGCAGGGCGTCGCCCCGGAAAAGCTGGCTGGGACGATTCAGAACGACATCCTCAAGGAGTTCATGGTCCGCAACACCTACATCTACCCGCCGCAGCCGAGCATGAAGATCATCTCGGACATCTTCGCGTACACGTCGCAGAAGATGCCGAAGTTCAACTCGATCTCCATCTCCG
>Ga0134124_10005203_pt1 | contig 10456 bp, 8 predicted proteins | sample KB304_FD_96880 | JGI IMG/M metagenome (GOLD analysis project Ga0134124, IMG submission 96880) | Terrestrial soil microbial communities without Nitrogen fertilizer from Kellogg Biological Station, Michigan, USA - KB3-0-4 | ecosystem: Environmental > Terrestrial > Soil > Unclassified ... | reverse complement strand
TCATGACGTCACCATCGCCACCACGTTCCGCGCGCTGACCACCGAGCCGGAGCTGATCGGCGGCCTGCTGGCGGCCGACGCGCACCCGCAGCATATTCGAGACCGGATCACCGCGCGGCTGCGGCGACCCTGACACACGCGGGACGCCTTGATCCCCGATCGGGGTCAAGGCGTCCACCATCACCGGGACGGTCAGTCTCGGCCGAACATGCGGCTCAGGAAGCCCTTCTTCTCCTCGGGCTTGCGTTGCGTGGGCACGCGCCGACGCTCCTCGACATGCTTGGTCTCCTTGATGTCCTCGACCACCTTGTGCTGCGGACCGGCCGTGACCTTGACCTCGGTCTTGGAGTCGGTCTTCGTGTCCAGCTCACCCTTCTTGCGCCGGGTGGTGCTGGTGGTCTTGGTCTTGACCTCGGTGGCCTCGAACTCTTCCTGGGTGACGAACTCGGCCGAGGGCTTGGCCTGCGCCTTGCGGTAGCGCAGCGGCTCCCACAACGGACCCGGAATGACGTGCACGCCGTAGTGCGTGCGGTGGTGCACCTCGCAGAGCGGCTCCAGGTTGCCAGGCGACTCGATCCACTCCTGGAAGTCGTTGTCGTCGTCGAGGTGCAGGCCGAAGGCCTCGTTCACCTTGTCCAGGTCGGAGCCACCGACCTGGGAGAACTCGATGTGCGAGTGGTGCAGCTCGATGTTGCCGCCGCAGTAGTCGTCGTTGATGGCGCAGCGCCACAGGCCCTGACGCTTCATCCGCGCCTTCGCCGCGATGAAGAGGTGGTAATGCGGATCCGTCTCGCGCGGCTGGTGCTCCGGCACGTGCGTGAGGATGTGGACCGTCATCCGTTGGTCGTGGGCCTCGGTGACGTCGTCATCGGTGTCGGCCATCAGGCCCTCCCCTATGTCCTGTTCGCTACATAGATAGTTTCTGTCCACACTGGACGGCTTGCGTCCGGTGCGACATTACGCTGGCAGCTTTCCACTTTCGACACTCGCGCGCGACAAGTTGACGCCAGATCTGCGACGAGGCCGAAAGCAGGCTGAACCGGCCCGCGCACGTCGTCAACCGACACGCCGAGATCCGACTGAATGTCTGACCGTTCGGCCAACCACGTACCGTGACGTCGTGACCGAAGACCACCACCCCGGCGGCCAGCCCGGTGTCACTCGCCGGTTCGTCGACGCCGACTCCAACCGAGCCGCGAGCCGCTCGTGGTGGGACCGGGACGCTGACGCGTACCAGGCGGAGCATGGCGACTTCCTGGGCGCGGTGGACTTCGTCTGGTGCCCCGAGGGGCTGCGCGAAGCCGATGCTCACCTGCTCGGCCCGGTGGCCGGACTGCGGATCCTCGAGGTCGGCTGCGGCGCCGCGGCCTGCTCACGGTGGCTGGCCACACAGGGCGCCGAGCCAGTCGCCTTGGACCTCTCCGCCGGCATGTTGCGGCACGCCCGGGCTCAGGCCGACGAGACCGGGGTACGCGTACCGCTGGTGCAGGCCGACGCCGTCCGATTGCCCGTCCCCGACGGGGCCTTTGATCTGGCCTTCACCGCCTTCGGAGCGGTTCCGTTCGTCGATGATTCCGCGGCCGTGATGCGCGAGGTGCATCGCGGCCTCAAGCCCGGCGGTCGCTGGGTGTTCGCGGTGACCCACCCGATGCGCTGGATCTTCCTCGACGATCCGGGCGAGGGCGGGCTAGTCGCGGTGCACTCGTATTTCGACCGGCGGCCCTATGTCGAATACGACGAGACCGGGTCACCGACCTACGTCGAGCACCACCGCACGCTCGGCGATCGGGTCCGGGAACTGGTCGGCGCCGGCTTCATCCTGGACGACATCATCGAGCCTGAGTGGCCCGCCGGACACGAACAGATCTGGGGCCAATGGAGCCCGCTGCGCGGCCGCGTCTTCCCTGGTACGGCCATCTTCGTGAGCCACCGGCCGTAAGCCGCGTCACTGTCGCGCGCGTCACGTATTCATACGTGCTGGTCAATGCCCTGGTGTCGGCGATCACAGCGAGAAACCGAAATCAACCGCCGCCTGATCCTCTTTAATCTCTGTGAACACAACAATCACAGGAGGAACAGTGAGCACGCGCAAGTCCCGTCGGATCGACACTGACGTTCGGTTCTGCGACGGCGACAGCACCATCAGTACGGCCGTTTCCCGCGCCGAGCGTCGGCTTGACCGCGCCCGGACCCAGGTTCTGCCGTTCACGCACGTCGTTCGCTAACCCGAAGTTCGCTAACCCGGACCTGACCTGGATTCGTCCGCAGAGCTGAGTTCAGCTCACCGCGGATGGGCGAGCCCCGTCCTCCCCCGAGGGCTCGCCGCCAGGTCAACGACTACTCAATCATCGCCAGATCAACATCGATGCACGCCAGTTCGGCGGCCCAGACTGGATCGTCGCTGGCGCGCTCCAGAAGACTCTCGACCGGCCACCAGATGGTGGCCGGTTCGCCTATCGGCGCCACGGCCAGATAGATGCCGGTTTCGAAGCGCTCGTTGTAGAGCGCGATCGGCAGATCCGGCCGCCGGGCGTGCACTTCGTTGAAGACCTTCCAAGCCAGGTTGTCCTGGCGCAGCCGGGCCGCCGGGTCGCACTCCTGCAAGGCCTCCGCGACGCCGAACTCCATCAGGTCGTAGGCGGCCAGCAGCGGCACCAGCTCCGGCGCGGCCAGGAATCGCGCGGCGTCGAAGGTGAACAGGTGCGCCTCGCCTTCGAGCAGCAACTCGGCGACCAGGGGGACGGCGCGCGGGTCGCGTCGCCGAGCGAGCCCTCGGATGCCCTCGGCCCGGGCTTCGTCGTAAGTGTCACTGGTGCGCTCCCATAACGCGGCGCGCACATCCACACCGTCGACCGCGACCTGCCAGCCGAGCGCGAACGTCGCGCGATTGCGCACCTCCGGATCGACATCCCGGGTCAGTTGGATCAGCGCCCGCACGCCTTCGTCCTGATAGTCCGCCCACATCGCCTGGCTGAGCGCGTTCGCGACCTCGCGGCGTACGCCCGCCTCCGGGTGATCGGCCAACCCGATCAGCAGACCGATGGCGCTGTCACTGCCGGTCCGCCCGAGCGCCCGGGCCACGCCGGCCTCATTGCCGGCCCGGGTCGCCGCGCCGAGGTTGGCGAGCGTCGAGATGACCAGGTCGCGCTGGTCGGGGTGAAACTCACCGACGACGCCGAGCAGGTCGATCGCGGTCGCCTTGGTGTCGGCATCGGTTGAGCAGAGGTAACCGGTGGCGACCGATGTCGCCAGCCCGCCGGCCGAGGCTGCCTCGTGCAGGAGGTCCCACATCGCTTCCTGACGAGCCATCATGACTGCCCGCTGGAACAGAACCTCAACGTCGGTTGTGTCTATCAACGGCCGCAGTCCGGATTCCACACGAACGATCGTGACACGTATCTCGCCACAAATCAGTGCGAATTGCCGCCTTCCGCCCGCATGGGGGTTCGTGTGTCGCGCGCTCGCCCATCACATCGTCGCAGGTGAATGGGTGGCTGGCGGGTGCGGGCCGGCGCCACGCGGCGACGATCTGTGAGAACGCCGGTCGCACCGACGCTTACCTGCGGAAACGCCGGGTCGGTCGGCGGGTGCGCCACTCGGTCGTCCGGGCTCGCGGGTCGTGAAACTTTTCGGCCGTGCGCTCTCGAAGTGACTCGGTGTCCGATTTTGTCGGCGGCTCCTTAGGAACTCACCTAGGCATACCTAGCCGCGAAATCGCCGTACGTAGGTATACCGGGGAGGCGAAGTTAGGTGATCACTGCCGATGGCTGGAAGCCCAGAATTTCCGACGATGTATGTGTTCGGCACTCCAGCCGGGCACAGACACAAGGAGACGGCAATGTCCAGTTACCCGCTTCTCTTCGGATCGCTGGCCGCCCAGCGCACCGACGCATTCATGCTCCAGGCCGATCAGGCTCGGATGGCAAGTGTGGCGCGGCGCCGGCGCCGGGCCGCTCGCGCAGCGGCGCGCGCAGCGCAGTCGAATCTGAATGCGGCGAGCGCCCAGAAGACCCACACGGCGCGGCACGCCGCATGATCGGGCCGCCGCCTCGGGCGGGTCCGCCGACAACTCCATCGAGACAACGACGATCGGCCGGCTAGTGCGTCAACGGACGCCAACGCCGGCCGGTCGCGCTTCTAGCTCAGTTACGAGGTCGCCGCGCTCGCGCCCGCTACACCACAGCGGCCGACACCTGTGCCGGCATCGCCGATCAGTGGTCGGCGGCGTCCCAGTTCGGCCCCCAGCCGACCGAGACCTCCAGCGGAACCGACAGACCGTAGGCCCCGCCCATCTCGGCGCGGACGAGTGCGATGAGTGCCTCCCGCTCTCCCTCGGCAACGTCGAAGACCAGCTCGTCGTGCACCTGAAGCAGCATCTTCGAGCGCATCCCGGTGACCTTCAGCGCCTGATCGACCCGGAGCATGGCCACCTTCATGATGTCCGCGGCCGAGCCCTGGATCGGGGCGTTGAGAGCCATCCGCTCGGCCATCTCGCGGCGCTGGCGATTGTCGCTGGTCAGGTCGGGGAGGTAGCGGCGGCGGCCGTACAGCGTGGCGGTATAGCCGTCGGTGGTCGCCTGCTTGACGACATCGCGCAGGTAGTCACGGACCCCGCCGAACCGCGTGAAGTATTCCTCCATCAGCACGCTCGCCTCGGCCGGAGTGATGCCGAGTTGCTGGGACAGTCCGTAGGCGGACAGGCCGTAGGCCAGACCGTAATTCATTGCCTTGATCCGCCGCCGCTGGTCATGCGTGACGTCGGCGGGCTCGACCGAGAACACCGACGAAGCGGTCGCAGCGTGGAAGTCGAATCCCGAGTTAAACGCCTCGACCAGCGCATCGTCGCTGGAGAGGTGGGCCATGATGCGCATCTCGATCTGGCTGTAGTCGGCGGTGAGGAGGCACTCGTTGCCCTTGCTCACGATGAACGCCCGCCGGATCCGGCGCCCCTCCTCGGTGCGGATCGGGATGTTCTGCAGGTTTGGATCGGTTGACGACAGCCGGCCGGTGGCGGCGACCGTCTGGTAATAGGTCGTATGGATGCGCCCGTCCGCGGAGACCGACTTGAGCAGGCCGTCCACGGTGGTCTTCAGCTTGGCCACGTCGCGGTGGCGAAGCAGGTGCTCCAGCAGCGGGTGCCCGGTCTGCGCGAACAGACCCTGCAACGCGTCGGCGTCGGTGGTGTAACCGGTCTTGATCCGCTTGGTCTTGGGCAGCGCCAGCTCGGTGAAGAGGATCTCCTGCAGCTGCTTCGGCGAGCCCAGGTTGAACTCTCGGCCGATCACCGAGTAAGCCGCCTGGGCGGCCGCTTTCACCTCGGCCGCGAAGGTCGCCTCCAGATCGGAGAGGTATTCGGTGTCGGCGGCGATGCCGGTGCGCTCCATCTCGGCCAGCACCTTGACCAGCGGAAGCTCCAACTCAGCGAGGAGCCGCATGGCGTCGTCGCTATCCCGGGCGAGCTCGGCTCCGATGGCATCGGCCAGGTCGAGCGTCGCCCGGGCCCGAAGCATCAGATTCTCCTCGGCCTCGCCGGACGCGCCATCGCCGAGACCGTCGAGGCTGAGCTGGCCGTTGTCCGGTTCGTCGACCCGCAGCTCACGATGCAGGTAGCGCAGTGCGAGATCGGTCAGATCGTAGGATCGCTGGTCCGGCCGTGCGAGATAGGCGGCGAGCGCGGTGTCGGTGACGACGCCGTCGAGAGTCCACCCGTGACTGGTGCAGGCGAGCAGAATCGGCTTCGAATCGTGCACCACCTTGGGCCGATCGGCATCGGCGAGCCAGGATGCCAGCGCGGCATCGTCGGCCGGATCAAGCGCGATCGGATCGATGAACGCGGCCTTGCCGCTCGGCGTGGCGATGGCCAGCCCGGTCAGCTCCCCCGCGCCCCGGCCGAACCGGCCGTTGGCGGCCAGGCCGACCGGCGTGCCGGGCTCCAGGTTGGCACCGATCCAGGCACCCACCTGGCCGCTGACGAGCACCGCGGTGTCGATGTCGAAGCCCCGCTCGGCCTCCGGCTCGACCGCCTCCAGGTATTGGTAGAGACGATCCCGCAGCACCCGGAACTGGAGCGTGTCGAAGACCTGGTGCACCTGCTCGCGGTCCCAGCCGTGCCAGACCGCGTCGGCCGGATCGAGAGGCAGGTCCAGATCGTCGACCAGACGGTTCAGCTCGTAGTTGCGCATCACGTCCGCCAGACCGGCCCGGAGGTTGTCGCCGGCCTTGCCCTTGATCTGATCGACGCCGGCGATGATCCCGTCGAGCGAACCGTAGGTGTCGATCCACTTGGCGGCGGTCTTCGGGCCGACGCCCGGGATGCCGGGCAGGTTGTCACTGTCCTCGCCGACCAGGGCGGCCAGGTCACGATAGCGATCCGGACCAATGCCATAGCGCTCGGTGACCGCGTCTGGCGTCATCCGCGCCAGGTCGGAGACACCCTTGCGCGGATAGAGCACGGTGACGTGATCACTGACCAGCTGGAACGAGTCGCGGTCGCCGGAGCAGATCAGGACGTCAAGGCCCTCGTCGCGACCGCGCCGGGTCAGCGTCGCGATGGCGTCGTCGGCCTCATAGCCGGGCACCTCGACCACCGGGATCCGCAGTGCGGCGAGGACCTCCTTGACCAGCGCGACCTGACCGCTGAAGTCGGTTGGTGACGCCGATCGATTGGCTTTGTATTCGGCGTATCGCTCGGTGCGGAATGACTGCCGGGACACGTCGAACGCCACGATGATGTGAGTCGGCTTCTCGTCCCGCAGAACGTTGATCAGCATGGAGGTGAAGCCATAGACCGCGTTCGTCGGCTGGCCGGTCGAGGTCGAGAAGTTTTCCACCGGGAGCGCGAAAAACGCCCGATAGGCCAGGGAGTGCCCGTCGAGGAGAAGCAGTCTGCCGTCAGTTCCAGTCACATGCCGAGCCTAGTCGCGACCCCCGACAGGATTGGTGCCAGCCTTGCGCCGCAGTGTCACACGAGGCGCCGTCGGACCAGCACGGCCCACTCGACCGTTCCATCGCAGGACGTACTCGCAAATCGGGCGCCCACCGAAGTGGGCGCCCGATTGTGCGTACCGCGATTGAGCCTCATAGGACCTTGCTGAGGAACGACTTGGTCCGCTCGTGCTGAGGTTTGCTGATGATCTCGCGGGGGTCGCCGGCCTCGACCACGACGCCGCCGTCCATGAAGGTCAGCTTGTCGCCCACTTCGCGGGCGAACCCGATCTCATGGGTGACCACGATCATGGTCATACCGTCGCGGGCCAGGTCCTTCATGACATCGAGCACCTCACCCACCAACTCCGGGTCAAGGGCCGAGGTGGGCTCGTCGAAGAGCATCAGCTTCGGTTCCATCGCCAGCGCTCGGGCGATGGCGACCCGCTGTTGCTGACCACCGGAGAGCTGATTCGGGTACGTGTCCATCTTGTCAGCGAGACCCACCCGACGCAGAAGCTTGGTGGCCCGGTCCCGGCCATCGGACCGCGACATCCCGCTCACCCGGCACGGCGCCTCCATCACGTTGCCGAGCGCGGTCATGTGCGGGAACAGGTTGAATCGCTGGAACACCATGCCGATGGCCTGGCGCTGGGCAGCGACCTCCTTGTCCTTCATCTCGTGCAGCCGGTCGCCGCGCTGGCGGTAGCCGATCAGATCTCCGTCCACCCAAATCCGCCCGGCATTGATCTTCTCCAGGTGGTTGATGCAGCGGAGGAACGTCGACTTGCCGGACCCGGACGGGCCGATCACCACCGACACCTCGCCGTGACCGACCGTGAAGTCGATGCCCTGGAGGACTTCCAGGTGGCCGAAGGACTTGTGGACGCTTTCGGCGACGACCATCGAGCCGGAGACGTCGACCTCGGGTGCGGTCATGCCGAGCCTCCTTCGACTCCCATGTTGCTGATGGTGTCAACACCAACCGGCTTGGCCTTGCCCGGTCGTTTCGAGCCGTAGCCGCGGGAGAAATACCTCTCCACGTAGTACTGCCCGATCATCAGGATGCTGACCAGGAAGAGGTACCACATACACGCCGCGACCAACATCGGGAACGGCAGGAATTCGCGGGCGCCGATCTGCCGAAGCTGGAAGAACAGCTCGTTGGTGACCGGCACAGCGGTGACCAGCGAGGTGTCCTTCAGCATCGCGATCGCCTCGTTGCCGGTCGGCGGCACGATCACCCGCATCGCCTGCGGCAGGATGATCCGCCGCAGGGTCTGACCCCGGCCCAACCCGAGCGCCTCGGAGGCCTCGGTCTGACCGGGATCCACCGACGAGATGCCGGCACGAACGATCTCAGCCATGTACGCAGCCTCGGACAGTGCCAGGCCGAGCATGGCCGCGACAAATCCGGACAGGAACGTGATGGCCTTGACGCTGAAGATCTTGGCATCGAGGTCATGGATGCCGAACAGATCACCGATCTGGTGGTCGAACGGCAGACCCAAGCCCACGCGCTCCCACAGGATGCCGAGGTTGCCGAAGAGCGTGAGCAACACGAGCCGGGGCACGGCTCGGAAGAACCAGGTGTAGACGAAGGCAACCGACGACATGATCGGGTTCGGCGACAACCGCAGAATCGCGATCACGATACCCAGCGCCACGCCGATCACCATCGACGCGATGGTCAGCAGGATCGTGGTCCGGACGCCTTCGATGACCGGCGGCCGGAACGCGTTGTCGACGATGAACGACCAGTTGAAGGCCTTGTTCGTCACCAGCAGGTGAATGAACATCGCGACCAGGATCGCGATGGCCACCAGCGCCACCCAGCGCCAGGGGTGCCGGACAGGCACGGCCTTGATTGGTTCCGGCCGTGCCTGTCGCGGTGCTTGCGTGTCGGACATCGTCAGGAGGCCGGCGGGTTGACCGCGACCTGGTTGGCCGGAATGGCGCCGGCCTGAACGCCCCAGTTGGACAGGATCTTGTCGTAGGTGCCATCGGCGATCAGTGCCTGCACGGCACCCTTGATGGCGTTCGCGAAGTCGGTCTGCGCCTTGGCCACCACGAAGCCGTACGGCGCCGAGTCGTAGATGTCGCCGACCAGTGCGAGCTGGCCGTTGGACTTCTTGACGGCGTACGCGGAAACCGGCGAGTCGGCGAGCATGGCCACGTTCTTGCCGGAGACAACGGACGCGGTGGCGTCGTCCTGAAGCTGGTACTGGTTGATGGTGATCGGCTTCTTACCGGCCTGCGTGCACTTCGTGCTGCGGCTCTTCAGGTCGTCGACCTGGACGGTGTTCTGCTGCACGGCGATGCTCAGGCCACAGGCGTTGTCCGGGTCCACGTTGCCGCCGGTCTTCTGGGCCCACTGGGTGCCGGCCGAGAAGTAGCTGATCATGTTGGCGTTGGCTTCACGCTCTTTGTTGATCGTGAACGACGACACTGCGGCCTCGTACTTGCCCGACTGGACACCCGAGATCAGGGTGCCGAAGTCACCGGACTGCCACTCGGTCTTCAGGCCGAGCTTGGCCGCGACGGCGTCGAACAGGTCGACGTCCATGCCGATCACGGTCTTGCCGTCGGTGTCCAGGAACTCGTTGGGCGCATAGCTGGAGTCGGTGCCGACCAGGATCTTGCCGTCGGCCTTGATGTCGGCCGGGACCATCGCGGCGAGGCTGGCATCGACGCTGGTGGACGGGCTTGAGCCGGCACCCGGGTTCTCGCTCGCCTTCGAGCCACACGCCGACAAGGCCAGCGCGAACACGGCCACGCCGACCACGCCAACTGCGGCGCGGCGGGTCTTGGTGAGTTTCATCTGTTCCTTCTCTCGAGTATTCGCCTTTGGTCGTGCGTTTCCCCAGGTCCAGCGTCGTGCCGCGAGGCCCGACACCGGTGAGATCACGCTACGCCTAGGTACGCGTCTTTCACTGTGGGGTCGTTAAGCAGCTCGGCCCCCGTGCCGGACTTGACGATCTGACCGGTCTCCAGCACGTACGCGCGGTGAGCCCGGGAAAGCGCTTGCTGAGCATTCTGTTCCACCAGCAGGATGGTGGTTCCCTGCTGGTTGATCTCGACGATCGTGTCGAAGATCAGCTGAATGAGCATCGGGGCCAGACCCATCGACGGCTCGTCCAGGAGCAGCAGCTTCGGCCGGCCCATCAGCGCCCGGCCGACCGCGAGCATCTGCTGCTCGCCGCCGGACAGAGTGCCGCCGGCCTGCCGCCGCCGTTCCGCCAGCCGCGGGAACAGGTCGAAGACCCGCTGCATGTCGGAGGCGATGGCGGTGGTGTCCCGGCGGATGTAGGCGCCCATCTCCAGGTTTTCCTGCACTGTCATGCCCGGGAAGATGCCCCGGCCCTCCGGCGACTGCATGATGCCCAGCCCGACCCGGAGGTCGGCGCGCATCTTCGTGATGTCCTTGCTGTCGAAGATGATCGAGCCGCTGTGCACCGGCCGGAGCCCGGAGACCGCCCGCATGGTGGTCGACTTGCCGGCGCCGTTGGCACCGATCAGGGCGACGATCTCG